>Ga0247835_1004407_pt1 | contig 12342 bp, 10 predicted proteins | sample LaCtaG_3_FD_189912 | JGI IMG/M metagenome (GOLD analysis project Ga0247835, IMG submission 189912) | Freshwater microbial communities from meromictic Lake La Cruz, Castile-La Mancha, Spain - LaCruzMarch2015_13.5m | ecosystem: Environmental > Aquatic > Freshwater > Lake | place: Spain: Castile-La... | reverse complement strand
CAACTCCCGCGGCTTCCATTTCTTCCGCAAGTCGCATTGCTTCTTCAATTAGCGTCTCAACTATCTGTGCCTCTGGCACAGTTTTAATTACTTCACCCTTTACAAATATTTGACCCTTACCATTACCAGAAGCCACACCAAGATCTGCCTCTCTAGCCTCACCCGGTCCATTAACCACACAACCCATTACTGCAACTCGAAGTGGCACTGTCATTCCTTGTAATCCTGCTTGAACTTTTTCAGCTAAAGAGTAAACATCAACCTGCGCGCGACCACATGAAGGACAAGAAACAATTTCTAATTTACGTTGGCGTAAATTAAGTGACTCTAATATTGATATACCAACTTTTACTTCTTCAACGGGCGGGGCAGATAGTGAAACACGAATAGTGTCACCAATTCCTTCAGCGAGTAATATGGCAAATGCTGTTGAAGATTTAATTGTTCCTTGAAATAGCGGGCCCGCTTCAGTGACACCAAGATGTAATGGATAATCACATTTAGCCGCCAAAATACGATAAGCCTTCACCATTGTTACTGGATCATGATGTTTAACTGAAATTTTAATATCACTAAAGCCATGCTCTTCAAATAAGGATGCTTCCCATAAAGCTGACTCAGCTAATGCCTCAGGTGTTGCCTTGCCATACTTTGCAAGTAATCTCGGATCAAGTGAGCCAGCATTAACACCAATACGAATTGGAATCTTTGCATCACCAGCTGCTTTTGCAACCTCTTTAACTTTGTCATCAAATTGTTTAATATTTCCAGGATTTACTCGAACTGCAGCACAGCCAGCATCAATTGCTGCAAAAATATATTTTGGCTGAAAGTGAATATCAGCAATTACTGGAATCTGTGATTTCTTAGCAATCTGAGCCAATGCATCTGCATCATCTTGTGAGGGAACGGCAACTCTAACTATTTGACAACCAGAAGCGGTTAATTCGGCAATCTGTTGCAAAGTTGAATCAACATCTGCTGTAAGAGTTGTACACATCGATTGAACTGATACAGGGGCGTCTCCACCAACTAATACCGAACCAACTTTTAATTGTCTACTTTTTCGACGTGGCGCCAAAGTTTGCGCTGGTGCTGATGGAATACCTAAATCAACCATGGCTAAATCTTACCTAGAAATTAAGTCGGATTGGATTAAAAATATCTGCTGTAAGCAGAAGAAGTGATAAAGAAGCCATAAAGATAAAGACGACCATGGTAATTGGCGCCAACCGCTCGACATCAAATGGCGCAGGATTACTAAATCCACGCCGCCTAGCTAAGAAGTTTCTAACTCCATCCGCGATTGCAACTGCCATATGTCCTCCATCTAATGGCAGAAGTGGAAGTAAATTAAACATTCCAACAAACAAATTAAGTGAGGCAATTATTAATATAAAGGTGGCTACCTTCTCTCGCACTGTTAAAACATCAGTACTAGCTGTTTCACCACTTACTCTTGCTACACCTACTACACCAACTAAACCTTGTTCATCTCGCTTTTCTCCACCAAAGGTTTGTCTTACCAAATCTGGAATCTTTGCAGGAAGTGTGAATAATGATGTCAAAGAATTTTGTAATATCTCTCCAGTGTATTTAGTTGCCTTAGCAGTTGCCGTAAATGGGGCATAAGTAATTGTGCCAACTGTATTTATAACACCTAGAACACCAACTTTTTCACCATTTAAATCTCTACTTGCTGGCGTAACTGAAAAATTCATCGGCATTCCATCTCGTTCAACAGTAATCTCAATTTGCTTTCCTGCTGATGCACGGATGATTCTGATTACATCTACCCACTCTTCATAGGTTTGACCATTTACTTTTGTCACTTTATCACCAGCCATAATTCCAACTTTTTTAGCAGGTGATGGCACAGAGCTTGATGAACAAACCTCATTAGTTTTTTGCGGAATACACTCACTTACATTTTCAATAGTGCTGGTAACGGAAGTAACACCAACTGATAAAAATAGAGTTAGTAGTAAAACAAAGCCAATTACGAAGTGCAGAAAAGAGCCTGCGCCTAAAACAATTAGTCTTTGGCCAACTCCGGCTTTAACAAAGGCGCGATCACTATCAGCATCAGATAACTCTTCCCTCGGTGACATTCCAACAATTCGGCAGTAGCCACCGGCTGGAATCGCCTTAACACCAAACTCAGTCTCACCTCGTTGAGTAGACCAAATCTTCTTACCAAAACCAATGAAAAATTCAGTAACTTTCATACCAAATTTTTTGGCGGTCAAATAATGTCCGGCCTCATGAATCATTACTGAAATTAAGAGCGCTGCGATAAAAGCTACTACACCGATAAATGCCATTTAAGCGATCTCCTTTATAAACTCACCAGCTTTAATTCGCGCACTCTGCTCTATGCCACTGACATCAGAGATATCTCTAATTGTAGTTGCACTGTTACCAATAAATGCGCTAACTACTCGCTCAACCACCTCAATAATCGCTGTGAATTTAATTTGTGATGCTAAAAATGCAGTAACTGCTACCTCATTTGCTGCATTATAAATTGCTGGTAATCCCCCACCTGATCTGCCGCAATTTTTTGCTAACTCAACTGCAGGATACTTTTTATTATCAATTGGTGAAAAATTCCATGTATGTGACTTACTCCAGTCGATCGCCTCACACGCTTTATCTATTCGCTCTGGATAAGAAAGTGCGTAAGCAATCGGGCCTTTCATATTTGGCGGTGATGCTTGCGCAATTGTTGATCCATCAATGAATTCAACAAGTGAGTGCACGACAGATTGCGGATGAATTACTGCTTCGATCAGATCATATGAAAGCCCAAATAAGTAATGGGCTTCAATAATCTCAAGTCCTTTATTAAGTAAGGTGGCGGAGTTAATAGTTACTACTTCACCCATAGACCAGGTTGGGTGATTTAATGCATCAGCAACGCTGACATCAGAAAGATCTGCTCTATCTCTAAACGGACCACCACTTGCAGTTAAAATCAGTTTCTTAACATCACTTACTTTTCCAGCCAAAAGTGCCTGAAAAATAGCAGAGTGTTCCGAGTCAACTGGAATTAACTTATCGCTGCCATATTTCATAACTAATTCCCCACCAGCAACTAGGGACTCTTTATTTGCTAAGGCAACTTTGTTACCAACAGCTAGCGCAGAAAGAGTTGGGCCTAACCCAATTGATCCAGTAATGCCATTTAAAACTATGTCACAAGGAATTGCCGCAATCTCAATTGATGAATTATCACCATCAATTACCTTAACTCCATCTGTTTTAGGAGCTTCTGCCATGCTGCCAACAATTGGCACATTAAATTTTTTAGCCTGCTGCATTAGTAATGCTGGATTTTTTCGCCCCGCACTTAGTCCAATAACTCGAAACTTATCTGGATAGGCGGCAACAATCTCCAGGGCCTGCACACCAATTGATCCAGTTGAGCCCAAAATGACTATCTCGCGCATATGAGTATCTTAACTGCGCCGGTGGTAGAGGTAATCCGCTAGCATTTACGCATGTACTCAGAGGCAAAAAACCCAATTGCGCAAAAGCGTAATCTGATTACCGCTATTCCTGGACCAAAATCTGAGCAATTAATTAAACGCAGAGCCGAAGCAGTTTCGGCCTCATTAGGTACAGCTTTTCCAGTATTTATTGAAAGAGCTGAGGGTTCAATAATTCTTGATGTTGATGGTAATTCAATTTTAGATTTAGGCGCAGGTATTGCGGTATTAAATGTTGGCCATTCTTCACCTAAAGTAATTGAAAATGTTAAAACACAAATGGATGCATTTACTCATACTTGTTTTATGGTTGTGCCATACACCGGATATGTTGAAGTATGTGAAGCACTTAATCGCCTAACACCAGGAACTCATAAGAAGAAATCAGCACTCTTTAACTCAGGTGCTGAGGCGGTTGAAAATGCTGTGAAGATCGCTCGTAAATTCACTAAGCGATCTGCAGTTGTTGTTTTTGAGCATGGCTACCACGGTCGTACTAATTTAACTATGGCAATGACAGCTAAGAACATGCCATATAAGGATGGATTTGGCCCCTTTGCTCCAGAGGTTTACCGAATGCCGATGGCATATCCATATAGGTGTGATGCATGCGTTAAACCTTGTGAGAGTTCTGTTTTATCCATGGTGATCCATAAAATTGAAAAAGAGATTGGCGCCAGTAATGTGGCTTGTATCGTAATAGAGCCAATTCTTGGTGAGGGTGGATTTGTCGTTCCTTGCAAGGGCTTCCTACCTGGGCTCGCCAAATTTTGTAAAGAAAATGGAATTGTTTTTATTGCAGATGAGGTGCAAACTGGATTTGGGCGAACTGGAAACATGTTTGCATGTGAGGATGAATCTGTCGTTCCAGATTTAATTGTTACTGCAAAAGGAATCGCTGCCGGTCTACCACTCGCTGGAGTGACAGGTAGAGCTGATGTTATGGATTCAATTCACCTTTCAGGACTAGGTGGTACATATGGTGGAAATCCAGTTGCATGTGCTGCAGCTCTTGGCGCAATTGAAACCATTGAAAAAGAAAATTTGGTAGAGCGTGCTAATAAAATTGGCAAGATTATGAATGATGCCCTGCTTCAGATGGCTAAGAAATACTCCATTATTGGTGAGGTAAGAGGCCGGGGCGCTATGCAAGCGATTGAGTTAATTAAACCTGGTACTAATGAGCCACACTCAGAAGCTCAATTAGCAATTATTAAGTACTGCATAAGTAAAGGTGTGCTTATTCTTTCTGCTGGAACATATGCAAATGTAATTAGATTACTTCCACCATTAATTATTGATGAAGAGCTGTTAAAAGATGGGCTTTCTGTGCTGGATGAGGCAATAGCCTCTGTTAAGAGTTAATCTCTATCTAATAAATTACGGGTTGCAGAGTACTTACCGCCCGATTTTTTAAGCGCAATCGCACTTAACGCCTCTAGCACCACTCGATTAGCCAAGATTGCTGTGATATCACTGCTGTCATAAGCAGGTGCTACTTCAACTACATCAATTCCAACAATTGGCAGTTCTAAACAAATTCTTCGTACCGCTTCAAGTAATTCTCGACTTGTCATGCCTCCTGGCTCTGGTGTGCCAGTACCTGGAGCCATACCTGGATCAACCACATCAATATCAACAGATAAAAATACGCCATCACAACCATCAGTAAGAATTGCAAATGATTCATCTAAAACAGCTTTCATACCGCGATGATGGATCTCAGTCATTTCATATGACTTCATTCCTTTACTAGCCATCCACTTTAAAGTCGCATCATCTGGCCAATAACCACGAAGTCCTAATTGTAAAAAGCGGTCACCACGAACAGATCCTGATTCAATTAATCTACGCATTGGTGTGCCATGTCCAATTAGTGCACCAAATTGATCCTCGCCAGTATCAGCATGAGCATCAAAATGAATCATTGAAACTTTGCCTTTACCTAAATGATTTGCAATACCAGTTACATCAGCGGAAGCAATTGAGTGATCCCCGCCTAAGACAACAGCAATAGCACCAGCCTTTGAAATCTTTTCAGTTGCTACCTCTAATACTTTTAATGAGTTGATTAAATCTCCACCTGGCATTAAGAGATCACCAGCATCAAATATCTTTAGCTTTTGCAGCGGATCAATCCGCATTGCAAGATGTGGGCGAGATGCATCATGGGGAAGATAATCACCCATACGAATAGCTTGTGGCCCCATTTTTGCACCTGAACGGTGAGAGGTTCCGCTATCAATGGGAGCGCCAACAATTACAACATTAGCTCCCTTATAAGTATCTGGCTTATCTAAATCACATCTTGGAATACCCAGAAAAGTGAAATCAGGGCCATACATGTTGCCGATATTTGTCATAGGCTTAAGTATATATCCAGTAATTAAGCGGTAAAGTGAAAAAAATGACCGCTTATATCCAGTTAAAGCAGTAGCATTTAGTATCCTAAAAATTATAGGTGCCTAGATTTAGGAAGGAATTTAATGCGTTTTCTAGATTGGCTTGCAAATTTAATTTTTGGTAAGCGCATTGAGCTCTATGACCCAGAAACTCACCAGTCAATCCATAAAATTAGAATTAGAAGGCGCAATTTGAATGAAAATGATCCATATGGATTAGACGGCTGAGTCAAAAAAATTAGCTTTTAATATAAGTTCTTGCTCACCTTATGAATTACTTCGTTTACAGATAACAACCTGGCCAATAAATACTACATCAGCCCCCTTATAAATCCCTGGCTTATCTAATATTTGTTATAAATTAGATCTTCACCTTTCGGCGGGCGGAGATTATTTGAGAGGAGATGACAATAATTAAAGCTAGGAAAAACATTGCCGATCCAATAACATTTGCTTGGGCAGGTATGCCACGACCTGCTGACACATAAACAAATCGTGGGAATGTATTAACTGTTCCAGCCGTGAAATTTGTAATAATAAAATCATCAAAAGAGAGTGAAAAAGCCAAAAGTGCTGCAGCTGCAATACCAGGAGCTAGTAATGGCAGAGTCACTCTTCTAAATGTTTGCCACTCATTAGCATATAAATCCATTGCAGCTTGTTCAAGTTTTGGGTCAAGAGATGCCACACGTGCTTTGACGGTGACGACCACAAATGAGATGCAAAACATCACATGAGCGATTATTGCAGTTGTCATTGAGGTATTGAAACCAACATTTACAAACATTGTCAGAAGTGATGCCCCAAGTACAATTTCAGGTGTTGCCATTGGCAAGAAAATAAGTAAATTAGTGCTAGATCTGCCTTTAAATTCGTAGCGTCCTAGAGCGTATGCAATTAATGTGCCCAAAACAGTTGAGATAGCTGTTGCAGTTAATCCAATTATAAAAGAGTTACCTAGTGCGCTGCAGACATCAGGTGCCCCACATGGGTTCTTCCATTTATCTAATGTAAAGCCTCGCCAAATTAAGTTTGTTTTTCTTGAGTCATTAAATGAAAAAACAAAGGTGTAGGCCACTGGAATAAACAGGTAAGTGAATGCAAAGAAGGCATATATTCGAATCAGATTATTAGATAACCATTTTGAAATTGATTTCATACCAACTCTTCCGTGCCCGCACGCCTGATATAAAATGTAACTAAAATAAGAATTGCTGCCATTAAGGTAAATGAGAGTGCTGCAGCAGTTGGGTAATCTACGATTTTAAAGAACCTTGCTTCAATAACATTTCCTAGCATTTTACTTGTAGGACTTCCTAAGATTGTCGCATTTATATAATCACCAGCGGCTGGTATAAAGGTTAATAAAGTGCCTGCTACAACTCCTGGCATGGACAGCGGTAAGGTGATTTTTCGAAAAGTTGTAATTCCATTTGCATATAAATCTCCTGCTGCTTCAAGAGTTCTAGGATCAATTCGTTCCAGCGATGCGTAAAGAGGCAATGTCATAAATGGTAGGAAGTTGTAAGCCAGACCAGTTACAACTGCAAACGCACTTGATGTAATTGAAGTTTGAGGTGAGATTAAGTGCAGCCCCCTTAACACGCCAACAACTGGCCCCTCCTCTCCTAATATCTGCTTCCAAGCAATTGTGCGAAGTAGAAAAGATACAAAGAATGGTGCAACTACTAAAACCAGTAATACATTTTTCCACTTACCTGACTTAAATGCGATTGCATAGGCAAGTGGGTAAGCGATTGCTAAGGCTATAAGCGTGGCTAATATTCCATAGAGAAATGATCTGAAAAACTGTTCTTTACTGGCAGAGAAGGCATCAATGTAATTTGCAAATCTATAGCCTTGCACAAATTCACCCGTATCAGCACCGGCAACTTTTGTAGACATTTGACCAAGTGAAAATATTGGCACAATAAAAAATAGGACTAACCAAAGTAATCCTGGCAGCAATAACAAATAGGGCAGAGTTGATTTATTATCCTTCAACTTGAAAACTTTAGCTGAGGTTGTCTTAAATGCGACCATATTTAATTTGAACCTGCAGTGGCACTGTCTTTGCCATCAAGTGCAAAAGTAAAGATTGGTTCCCAAGAAAGTACAACCTTTGCTCCTTTGCGAAGCATCTCCTCATCATCATCGTTTTGCTCAAAGACCATAACCTCTTTACCCCACGGCATTTCCACTTGATACTGAGTTGATACTCCGATGTATGAAACATCAGATACCACCGCTCCTGTGAGCACATTGCCATGTGTAGCTTTTCCTTCAAGTGCAATTCTAAATTTTTCAGGCCGAACCCCAACTAATACCGAATCACCAGTAGCCGAATTGCGTGATTTGGGAACACTAACTTTAGTGCCAAATAAATCAACAACTAAGTTATCGCCATCACTTCCACTGACCTTACCTGGAATCAAGTTTGACTGTCCTAAAAAGTTTGCCACAAACGAGGTCTTTGGTGAGTCATATAACTCTTCCGGTGTTCCCATTTGCTCGATCTTGCCCTTGTTCATTACAGCAATAGTGTCAGCCATTGTCATGGCCTCCTCTTGATCATGGGTAACATGAACAAAAGTGATTCCAATTTCAGTTTGAATCCACTTTAACTCTATTTGCATTTGACGGCGAAGTTTTAAGTCAAGAGCGCCAAGTGGTTCATCTAAAAGAAGTAATGCAGGTCGATTTACAATTGCTCGAGCGACAGCGATGCGCTGTTGCTGCCCACCTGATAATTGATTTGGTTTACGCCCAGCTAACTCTGGAAGCTCAATAAGAGTTAAGACCTTATCTACTGCAGTTTTTACCTCTGCATCAGTGATCCCACGTCTGCGCAAGCCGAATGCAATATTCTCAAAGATTGTCAGATGTGGGAATAAAGCATAATTTTGAAATACGGTATTTACCGGCCGCCGATATGGTTTCATTTCGGTAATATCAGTTTCACCAACAAATATAGAGCCCGATGTTGGTACCTCTAAGCCTGCGACCATTCGTAAAGTTGTAGTTTTACCACAACCAGAAGGACCTAATAATGCAAAAAATGATCCCTTTGGAATTACCAAAGATAAATCATCAACTGCATTAAACTCACCAAAAGATTTAGTGAGATTTTTAAGTATTAAGTCCCCTCGCGCAGAAGTTGAGGCATCAACTGCCATTACGCGTTACCAGCCACCGATTGAAATGCAGTCTGGTATGAGGTTTCTTCTGCCGCAGTTAACGCACGGAAGATACTCAAACGTGATGTAGTTTTTGCTGTTGGGAATATGTACTCACTGTTGGCAAGTGATGGGTCAACCTTTTCCATAGCCTCTTGAGCACCCTTAACTGGGCAAATGTAATTTACCCAAGCGGCAACTGTTGCGGCAACCGTTGGATCGTAGTAATAGTTAACCATCTTGCTAGCGTTAACGGCATTAGTTGAGGTGGATGGAATCATAAAGTTATCAGTTGAAATGCAGCCACCTGATTCTGGTATTGCAAAATCAAATTTTCCATCAGACTCAGCAGCTAACTGGAACATATCACCAGACCAACCAATGACCGCATTTGCATTACCTGCTCGAAGATCTTGCGTGTACTCATTGCCGCGAAATCCGATTATGAAGCCATCTTTTACTTTCTTTTCCAAGAATGCAATCGCGTTCATGAATTTATCTTCAGTGAATGGCTTAGATGGATCTACGCCCTGATACAACATAATGATTCCCATAGTGTCGCGCATCTCAGTTAAGGCTAAGACTTTACCTTTATTTGCCGGGGCAAATAATTGGTCTAAGGATTTAATTCCGCCGGGGATTTTTTCTTTATTCCAGCCGATACCAGCCATGATTCCTTGCCAAGGAATTGACTGCTCACGTCCTGGATCAAATGATGGATTTTTCAGTGTGTCTAAAACATTTGAGCGATTCGGTAGCTCTGCTGAATCAAATTTTTGAGTGTAACCAAGTCTGATCCAGCGCGCAGTCATCCAATCGGTCAGGGTGACTAAGTCATAACCAATATCTTTTTTAGATTGTAATTTTTCAAGTAGAGGCGCCGTAAATTCATCATTATCTAAAACAGTTTCTTTGTGTGAAACTTTAATTCCCGTTAACTTCTCAAACTCAACTAAGGTTGGATTTTCTTGAGTATCTTCGTCATAGTCTAAATACTCTGTCCAGTTAGCCCAACGAACTGTGCCAACATCGGCACCACCTGATCCACTGCTACAAGCTGCTAATGCACCAGCCGCAGATACTGCGCCAACACCAGCAAATAAAGAACGGCGTGAGAGCCGGGCACGAATTATTGCGCGAGCTTCAGGTGATATTGCGTTGATGTCTTTCTTCATTTTCTCTCTTTTCTTTTGTCTAGGTGGTGTTAGGAAATGTTGGGGGAAATCTATCAGGCGTTTAGGTTAGTCATAACGTGTTTGATTCGGGTGTACTCCTCAAATCCATAGGCAGATAAATCTTTACCTGTGCCGGAGTGCTTAAATCCACCGTGTGGCATCTCAGCCACCATTGGAATGTGGGTATTAATCCAGACGCAACCAAAGTCAAAGGCTTTAGCCATTCTCATAGCCCGGCCATGATCCTTAGTCCAAACACTTGAAGCCAACCCGTACTTAACGCCATTTGCATACTTAACAGCTTGAGCCTCATCGCTAAATTTTTGTACCGTAATAACTGGTGCAAATATTTCACTTTGAATCATCTCATCATCTTGTTTTAGATCTGCCACCACAGTTGGGTTCCAGAAGTAACCTGGGCGTTTAATTGCAGTACCACCAGCTGTGACTCTGGCATGTGCTGGTACGCGATCTAAAAAGCCTTGCACTCTAGCTAGTTGATTAGCATTATTTACTGGACCAACTAATACATCCTCATTTGGCATACCAACTTTAATCACATTTTTTGCCTGCTCAGAAAGAAGTGCAACTACATCATCATAAGCACTAGCCTCCACAATTACTCGAGTAGCTGCAGTGCAATCTTGGCCAGCATTAAAGTAGCCTGCAACTGCAATCCATTCACAAGCTGCCTCTAAATTAGCATCATCAAATATTACGACTGGTGCTTTACCGCCTAGCTCTAAATGCAGTTTCTTTAAATCTTTTGCAGCACTTCCTGCTACTTCCATACCAGCACGAACTGAACCAGTAATTGAAACCATCTGTGGAATTTCATGCTCAACTAATGCACGACCAGTATCTCGATCTCCAATTACAACATTTATTACACCCTCAGGAAGAAACTCCTGCATTAACTCCGCCATCCAAAGTGTTGAAACTGGAGTTGTATCACTTGGCTTTAGAACTACCGTGTTACCTGCAGCAATCGCTGGTGCCCACTTCCATACCGCCATCATCATTGGGTAATTCCATGGTGTTACCTGCGCACAAACTCCAATTGGTTCGCGTCGAATAAATGATGTGTGTCCCTTAAAGTATTCCGCAGCAGATTTTCCTTCTAAATTTCTAGCCGCCCCTGCAAAAAATCTAATTTGATCAAGCATCGGGCCAATCTCTTCTGCCCTAGTTACTGCAATTGGTTTACCAGTATTTTCTGATTCAATCCCAATTAACTCTTCACCTCTAGCTTCAATTGCATCTGCAATTTTATTAATCGCTTTCTGGCGCTCACCTGGTGTTGACTCTTTCCAAACTTCAAAAGCATTAGCTGCTGACTTCATCGCCTTATCAACATCGGAAGCGTTAGAGACTGGAGCTTTAGCAAATACCTCACCAGTTGATGGATTAATTAAATCTTGAACCTTATCTGAGGTGGCACTTACCTTCTTGCCATTAATAAAATTTTGCAGAGTCTTCAATTATTTACTCCTAAGATGTGGAAACTGAAATGTAGTGGAAGTCTAGTTAGCACCGCAGCGGTTATCAATACATTAATCACTAATCTAGGAGTTGTTATCAATCTGTGATGCGGCTAGTTGTCCACATGCACCATCTATCTCTCGACCCCTGGTATCTCGCACCGTCACCGGCACACCATAGCCTTCTAGAATCTCAACAAAGGCTGCCTCATCCTCAGCTCTAGATGCTGTCCACTTAGAACCTGGGGTTGGATTTAATGGAATTAAGTTAACATGCGCATTTTTATTCTTAAGCATTCTGCCCAGTAAATCTGCTCGCCATGCTTGATCATTAATATCTCTAATTAATGCATACTCAATTGAGTAACGCCTACCAGTTTTAGCTTCATACTTATCAGCAGCAGCTAATACCTCTTTTACTTTCCATCTGGAGTTAACTGGAACTAGGCTGTCGCGTAATTCATCATCTGGTGTGTGAAGTGAGATAGCAAGTGTTACCGGAAGATCTTCTGCAATTAACTTTTCAATTCCGCTAACTAAACCAACCGTTGAAAGTGTTACAGATCTAGCGCCAATTCCTAAACCATCTGGCTGTGGATTGGTAATATTTCTAATAC
>Ga0247835_1004389_pt1 | contig 12402 bp, 8 predicted proteins | sample LaCtaG_3_FD_189912 | JGI IMG/M metagenome (GOLD analysis project Ga0247835, IMG submission 189912) | Freshwater microbial communities from meromictic Lake La Cruz, Castile-La Mancha, Spain - LaCruzMarch2015_13.5m | ecosystem: Environmental > Aquatic > Freshwater > Lake | place: Spain: Castile-La... | reverse complement strand
TCCTTTTCAAGGAAGTTTTGGAGTTCCTGTAATCTTGTAATGTCTGAGAAAATCGACGCCGCCACGACTAATCGAAACCCCAGATCGGAAACGCCTTTTCCGTCGCCCGCCACATCGTATTGATTGAACTCTCCGCGTATCGATGAACGCAGTTCATCGCCTCGCGTCCTAAAGTTCCCGCCACGCTTCACCCATCCGCCGGTTGGGCCTTGTCCTGCTTTGATCTGGAATGACGTTCCAGTCATCTCCGATGCGTTCCCGAGCATATCGAACAGGCCAAGGGGATTGGGCTTAAGCTTGCCGGCAGGTTGCAGTTCGTTATGCGAGGAGGAAGGACCACCGAACCACTCGTATTCCTCGAGCGGTTGGTCGCCATAAGGCGTTTTTTGTCGAAAGACCTCCGCACTAACGATGGATCCTCCCCTCGCAGCGAATTCCCACTCTGCCTCGGTGGGCAAGCGGACAAAGGCCTTCAGTCCACTCTCGTCATTGGGAAGGATATTGCCCGCCTTGCTGGCCAGCCAGCGGTTGTAGTTATCGAGAAAATTTTGCACCTCAAGCCACGTAAGACCGACAGCTGGAAGGTCGCCATCACCGGCAAATTCCTTGGCCGGCTGCCCCGCAGCTCTCATGACGGCATTGAAAAGCGCGGCAGGCACCTCCGTCTTGGCAATGTAGAAACACCACTCTGTCGATCCCCAGCGCTGCCTGCGGAAGGAGCCTCCGACCGTAGCCTCGGTCGGCGTTTCGTGGATACCTTGGCCGCTCAGTCCCATGGTGAACTTCTTTGTGCCCATGACCGGGTCCGCTGACTGCAAAAAGACCGGAACAAATTCCACGGTCAAATCTCGCGGAGCCGGCAGACTCAGAGGGTTGGGCAGGTCAGGCCACTCGGTGGCCTCGCTGCGTTGCGGAGAAGAAGCGCTGAGGGCGACCACTAACAAAAACAGGAGCACCGCTCTTTGCGCCGCGCTCGGGCAAGACCGAGGCATGAAGAAAACTGGCTGCCGTGCAGTCACGGCTCACGGGCTGCCTCGCTTAGCGACATGCCGATAAAGCGCGGAATCATCAGCAGAAAAGAAAGGAAGGCAATGGCGAGCAATACGGCAACTGCAACGAAAACGGCATCGGCAGGAAGTTGGCTCAAGTTCTCGCCGCGCTCGAGCCGCGCGCTGAAAGACGCATTCACCATGGAAGCGAATACCTCGTTGCCCACCCAGGCAACCAAAGCGCCGCAGAGCGTCAGAACAATGCACTGGTAAAGCGGAAAGCGGGCCGCCTGCTTCCTGGTAGCGCCCATGATCTGTAGGAAAGCAAGGGCGCGCTTCTTGCGTTCGGCGGCGGAGTAGGCGATGGCGATAAGGCAGGTCACGGCGCCAACGCCGCTGACCGCAGCAAAGATCGTGAAAATTTTCCCCAGTTGGCGGTCGAGAAATTTGATTTCCTCGATCCGCCGGGTTTCGGCTAGGACACTGATGCCCTGCGATTCGAGCTCCGCCTTGACACTAGACACAAAGTCTAGGTTGGAGACGGCGATGCGAAATGCGGCGTAGCCTTGTCTTGAGTAGACAAGCCGATCGCCTTGCTTGGCCAAAGCACGAACAGAGGAACGCTTGATTAGACCGGCATTGGCGGCGTCGACCCAGAGCAGGCCTGCAGGCGTTTGCGACGGCACAACCTTGACGTCCATGACCAGCGCACCAGCCAAGGCAGCCCACTCGAGCTTTCCGGCTGCGGGGCCATCGTTCGGGCCGAGCACAGGCCAAGGGTAAGTACTCGGGAATTTTCCCAGCGGCGCCAATCCAAGTGCCGAGGCCTCCTCACTCCAAGCGAGAATTTCGACATTCGTCGCTTTGGCGCGCGCCAACGTTTGCGGCGCGAACGAACAGCGCGCTGGCAAAGTCCAAGGCACCACGATAAGTCCGAGTGGCTCCAACTTGGAGCGCAGCGTGGAAATGTTGGACTCGTCGACGAGCGAGTTCGCGTTGCTCAGATAGAGGAGCTCGCCGGGCCACTCCACGGCTACACCGAGCTGCTCGCGCAGCCCGGTATCGTCTTCTTTAATCGAAGTAAAACCCGTGGTACCGAGCCTCTCCATTACCGCGAGCCGCAGGCTGACGAGTGCCGACTCTTGTGCCTCTGCCGGGTTTCGTGCCTTCGGCTCAGGTTGGCCGTCGTTGGGCGCGGCGGCAGGCACCACCGGTCGGTCAACTGCCGGAGCGTTGGCCGACACGGCTGATGCATCCACAGGTGGGACGACCGGCTGCGACGATGGCTCTTGGCTCGGTGGCGTTTTGGGTTCGCCGACAGGAATCGCTCGCGGCGCAGATTGCGGTTTTTCCAGCAACGCCACCAGAGCGCCGTCGAAGACAGGGCTGGCCAAGGGAGCCGAGCCGGGCCATGCGAACTCCTCCACGGCAAAACCGCTCAGAAAGTCTTCGACGCCTTCGGCCACTGGCAGGGGCGCATAGATAGCCGGGAAATCGCAGAGTGTGACCGGCAGGATACCCCCGACGCGCAACTTGGCCGAAGCTTGGTTAACGCCGGATGCATCGTTGCGCTTCACACGCAATTCAAACTCGTCGCCCTTTTTGAGCTTGGCTTGCAATGCGAGCGGCTCGGATATCGCACATTCGGTGCGACCGGAAAGTTGAACTTTCGCCGCTGCGAGAATCGGGTCACCATTTGCCGTGGGTGTGATGTCGCTGTCGATAAGCATCTTGCCGACGGGGATCTGCACGGTGGCGCTTAGCGAGGCGGGCAGTCCCGTGGCGAAGGCGACACGCGGGTCGCCCCTCCATTTCTGGACCCATTCGTTTTTAAAAAACGAAGACGCCTGCGGCCTGAGTTCGCGACTGCGCGGATCGTTGCGCAGGCGTTCCTCCAAGACCGAAATGACCCCGAATTTCAACCCGTAGAGAACGGCAAGGGGCAGAAGGATCGCGGCTATGCTGAGAATGACGCAGAGCGTCAACGGCCACTCGTGCATCAAATCGGCCATGGCGCACCGAAAAACGGCATTGCGTCTGGAAATCTTTTTCATTCGGTCCGGATCGTGCTGCGAATCACACCGTGTTGCAGAATTTCGGGATAAACTCGGTAAATCCGCGCGCCGAGATGCTTCGCTAAGTCCAGATCATGCGTAACCAAGACGGTGCCTAAATCATGCGTTTGCGTTGTCTCCTTCAGCAACGATCCGATCTCCAAGGCCTGCTGGGCATCGACCGACCCCGTAGGCTCGTCGGCGAGGACAATCCTCGGCTTGTGAACCAGAGCACGGGCCAAGGCCACCCTCTGCCTCTGGCCGCCGGAGATCTGAGATGGCTTGGCGCGCAGAATACCGCTCAAGCCGAGTTCTTCGGCCAACCTTTCAAGGTCCTCCCGCCGAACGGGGCGCCGCGCCAAAGCCGCGGCCAAAGTGATGTTTTCCGAAACCGAGAGAAAGGGTAGCAGGGCCCCGTGCTGAAGGACGAATCCGATGGATCTGCGGTATTTGGCCGCGTCTTTAAGGCGCAGTCCCTTAAATAGTATCTCCTGGCCGCCAATCATGAAAACATCGTGCTGCGAAGGCGGCAGGAGAAGACCCAAGATATCCAGAAGCGTGCTTTTCCCCGAACCGCTCGGTCCAACCAGAGCGACAAGCTCACCTGCACCCACCTCGAAACTACCGACCACGAGCTGAAAGACTCGCTCGCGGGCTCTTCTTTCCGCCTCGACGCCATGGAGGAGGATGACAGGATCCATCTTAAATCGCTCCGTTGCCGGTTAAGGCAGACGGTTCAGGGGTATGGCCGCTACGTATGCGGTAGGGTCATCGCCGTCGTTGAGGGGCCTCCACTGCGCGGTGTCGGCGTTGACCGTCTCGTAATAGGCAATATGCGACTGGCAGCGGTCCACCAACGCATCGCGTTCCTGGTTGTTCATTTTGCGCCAGGCTTCAGCTGTGAGCTTTAGCACCACCTCACTGTCATAGGGAAGGCCCTGCAAAAAACCTCGCAGAGATTCCTCATCGGCGGACGAGGAAATCTGCGAAGGGTTGACGGCCGCTTGTCCCACGATGTTCTGGATCCGGGAAAAGAAGTCAACGCCTCGTATTTCGGACTTCACGTAAGCGTCAATGATTTTATCCAAAGACTTTTTGAGAGTGTCCAGCTGGCTGCGGGTGATGAGAAACACGACGTCCAGAGCTTGCACGTCGGTGTTCACCAAGTCCTTTTCGAGCACCCATCCCTGCAAATTACTGCCCACCGCTTCTGCTTCCCCTTCTTGGGCCGCCACCCAGTCCAAGTAAGCTCCGCTGAAAATTGAATCTGTCATTTGTGCAACTGTGGTGGGATTTTGTGGCGCTGACGCGGCTAAGCTCTGCGCGCTTTCACCATTGGCGACCCTCTCAATATTGGAGAAAATCTTGGCAAAGAATTCATCATTAATGTCGTCCCTAAAACTGCTCTGAGACTCCCCCTGATTAACAGTAGCGAAAAATGAAGCTCCGCTCAAATTGGGGTTTTGTGCTAATTTATTGAATTGCGGCCTCGCTTTATCGGCATCATCGCGCGCGGCCAGAGAATTGGCCTTAATGTAAAGCGGCATAATGTAGCAATTGTTTTGCGTGGCCAAAGCCCTAACAGATCCTTCATCCAGCCTGCTTGGATTTTTGGCTTCATTCGAGAGCGGATGGCTACTTGCATCACCAACCAAGACAATTATCCGCATAGCGTTCGCAGTCCAGTTGGTGTCCTTGATCGCATCATTAACGCCGTCGAGGACCGATTCGGGCCAATCGCCGGCGCTAATACTGCTCACCCTCACTCCCTGCAGAGTGCGGACGAAATCGGAGCGCTCCTGCAAGGCGGGGGTGAAATTTTTGGTCACGCGCCCGTCACCAAAGTCCTGGTCAGGCTTGCTGTCCTTGTAGCCCCACAACCCGAAGCGAAACGAATCAGACCGCCCCGAGCTTTCGAGACTGCCGGCCAAATCGCGCATGGCTTCGAGCGTCGCCTGAACAAAGGGTCCCATGCTCGCGGTAAGATCCATGACAAAGACCACGTCCATCGGCGGCAATCGGCCGCCGGAGGGTTGCGGAGCAGGCGTAGCGCTCCCCTGTTGCTTCATGGCGGCAACCCGAAGCATCATAGCTGGTCGGTTTAGTGCGGGAAACTGGCCCCCAGCGAGTTTCTGATGCTGGGTAATGGGCAGAACATAGAACTCGTTGCGGCTGACAACAGGCGGTTGCACGGCAATAACGCCGGCCGCTTCTGCTTTATCGCGGTTGGGGTTACCCACGGCAGAGAGATTTACCGCCTTCCGGTCCGCATCGCTCATGCGCAAGACGTTCTCCAACTCCGGAGAGGCGCCGAAAAATGGAACTTGGAGCCGGTTGCCTCTTGCCTCGTGGGCGAATCTGACAGCTAAATTGTGCTGCCAAAGAATGGCCTCCGACTCCTGCAGCCATCCAAGCGGCGAGCCGCCTTGCATGCTGGCCACCTGAAACCAGCCGGGCGTTTGGTCGACGATGTAGTAGACCATGAAGCCCTTCATGTTTTCCTGCACTTTCGTGCTGGCTTCGGAGGCTTCAGCATAAAGCGAAGATGCGGGACGGTTGATGAGCTTTGCGGGCAGCGAGTTGTCGATCGCTGGCGGAGGTTGTGCGGTGGGTGCTGTCGTAGGTGCAGTGGCCGACGGTGATGCGGAGGCGTTGGCTGTCGAGCTAGAAGGCTGCGGAGTCGGATTGGTTGTGGACGACTGACTGGAAGCGGGTGTAGGGGAAGTTCCTTGGTCCGACGAAGCTTCGGACTGGGAAGGGGCGGTCTGCGCGGGACTTGGTGCGGAAGGAGGAGAGGAAGGCGGGGTTGCGTTGGCACGGGCACGGGAGCCGCTGCTGAACAGCTGCACGACGTCACCAGAGCTTAGTCCGTTCTCCGAGGCGATCAGCCTGAAGGCGGCATCACGGTCTCTGTTTTCTTCCTCGACCACGGCGTTTTGCTGCTCGGTGAGCTGGGCGATGGGATCGAGCCTACCGTTGGCATCTTCTTTGATCAGCCCGTCGCTGCGCAGTTGCGAGATTTCGGCCTTGCGACCATCCACTCTGGCCTTGATCTGCGTTAGAGCATTTTCTGTCTGGGCGTAAGATGTCAGCGCAAGACTGGTCAAACAAACCAAGATCGCCAGCAGAGCGACGCCGGTGTTTTTGGAGCTAGTACTCATTGGCCGCGCTGCATCTCGTAGAACAGTGATTTGATTTCCGAAGGCGCGAGTTTGTAAGTCTTGGCCACGGCATTGAAGACCAACTCACGGTGATAGTTTTCTTTTTCTAGGACTTTGCGCTCTTCCACACCTGCTGAACGCGAGGCACTCGCCGATCGCACCAAATTGCCCGAGCTGGTTTCCGTGCAGATGCCCTCAGATTTCATCTGCTTGAGGGTTGACTGGCGGGCCAGAATTTGAGGCACCACCAAGTCACCTGTCACAGGATCCCGCAAGTCCCGTATTTCAGACAAGTCTGGGCCTGCGCCACAAGCAGTGAGCGCACAAACCGAGGCGGCGCAGACTGCGCATCGCAGGCGACTTAACGAAACTGCAACCACGGCCAGATTTCCTTGAGTTGCGCTGCTGCCGCCTCCCGGCGCGCTTCCTCGGAGGGCTCGCCTGTGAGCAGGAACAACAGGACGAGCAGGGCCAAGATTCCCGCCCCGATGGCGACATACTTTATCCAAGCCCTCGACTTTTGCTCGGGAACTTCTTTCAATTCCCGGTCGCAGTCTTCGTAATTGAGCGGACATTTGGTGATGGATTCGTCCCCGAGCCTCGGAAAAGGCTCCACCCAAGTGCTTGTCTCGTCACGGAAGATGATGCTGCTTGGGTCGTTGGGATCGTCGGCCAGCCGGCAGGTACCCAGACGTTGGCAACGGTATCTTTTGCAGTTGGTGGTCATTGGTCCCCCCTGATCATGGCAAGAGCGGAGCGCAGGGCCAGTTCTTGCTTGGTGCGGTTGGGATCAAGAACGCTGGTATATTCTTTGTCGAGGTTTACGATCAGGCCCTCGATGTTGGCCGTCCAACCAGACACCTCGTCGGTCGTGTTCGTGGAGATCCGGTCTTTCACTTCGGTTTTGACCGAGATCAGCACATCGGTGGTTGTTTTGGAGAGGATGTCGTCAATGGACGGACCCAGGGCACGGGGAACCGAGTTGCGCGTGCGGAGCACCATGGTCTGGAGCCCGGTGCTCGGGTCGCGATCCTTGGTGAGTATGCCTACGGCCTGCGCCAGAAACAGGTAGGGCCGGAAATGGATATCCTTCTCGCCAGGAGTCATCGGGAAAAGCGGGGCAAACTCGCGGTCTTCTCCGTGGAGTTCCATCAGTGCGCGCGACCGCTCTTCGTCGTTGTTTTTCTGTTCGAGAAACTCATCGTATTTCTCGCGCAATTCTACCGTGTTTCTCGCGTAACGCAGGGGGAAAAGATTGCGCAGGCTGATCATGACGATCTCCTGCGCCCTGCGACCCTCGATCAACGCGAACTGGCCCATACTTGAGGAAGCTTCCTTGAAAGCTCCCTCGAGTTCCGCACGGAAACCCATAGAGTCCGGCGAGGGCGGTATAACAACCGCTGTTTCCCCCTGATCGTTTTCGTGTTTGAGTCCCGCCTCTTTCGCGGTCCTCTGCGCGTCATCCCACTTGAGGAAAGTTCCAGCGTGGCCCATGAGATCCCTGCAGTATCTTTTGAGGTCGAGCGGCTTGCCGGCGAGATCGCGGGAGAGTTTGTCGATCACGTTTTCGCCGAGGATCCCGCGCACGGAAGGTTCGCGGTTGACGAGAAGATCGTGCTGCGTGGTGACAAGTTGCTCGGCCCTCGTGTCGGTGGCCGCGTCTTCCACTTTTTTCCGGTCAGCTTGTGCGTTGAAGTTGAAGAAACCTTTCTCTGCGCCGATGAAGTCGACAACCGCCCGACGATAGTTTGCCGCAAAATTTTTGCAGGTCTCTTTGTCCATGAACAAGCGGTCGGCAAAGCGATGGACATCTTTCGGGTTGTAATACTTGATCACCGGAGCACCGAGGTCCGAGCGGTCTTCGTCTTCACGGCACCGGTCGGCGATGTGATTCTTGATGCCGTGATAAGCGCTTCCGACGCTGGAGCCATCGAGCACCTCCAAATGTAGCGCAATGAGCGTGCCGATTGTGTTGTGCAGGTCGCGCAGCCGCTCCGAAAGTGCAGTGATGAGCTTTTCGGCGTGCTCAGAGGCAAGGAGCATCGTCGAATAGCGATAGGACTCCATGTAAAGGGTGGCTTGTGCGTTGAGCAGTTCGTCGCGCTTGCCAAGCAGCGCGCTCAGGGGACCGACTTTGGGCCATTCGCGCGTGTTGGCATCCAGCAACCGGGTAACCTCGGAGCGATTGGTGCCGGCACCAAGGACATCCTTGAGCTTTTGCAGCCTCTTCGTGTTTTCGGTGCGCACCTGGGAGAGCCACTCCATCTCTGTTTCGAGCGCCTCGTGGCAGCTGATCAGACCCCAGTCGCCTTTGCTCCATTTGGCGAAGAGATCGGCCTCGACGGCGCCGACTATCTCGCGCACCTGCTGGTTCACTTCGCGGCCGCGCAGGCGGAAAAATTCCTCGACGCCCTTTCCACGAAAGTCTTTGTCAAAGCGTTTCTTGCAGATTTCATTCAGCGCCGACATCCACTGCAGCGGGTTGGGGGTGTTGTCTTTGGCCAATTTGACAAACTGGGCGGCCATGCCCCACTCCTGTTTGTAGGGTCGGTAATCCGGCTCACCGGGGGATGGCGCGATGATAGGCAACTCGAGGTTGAGGTGGTCATCGGACATTTTCCAGGCGAGGCGCAGGGCCTCGCGCTTTTTGGTGTCCTTGGATGGCGGGGCATCGGGGGCTTTGGTGTCTTCGTACCCCTGGTCGGAGAGGTGATTGTAAAGGCTTTGCAGAAGAGCCTGCTCGGCGGATCGGAAAACGAGATACTCTTTGATCTCACGGTCCGGAACCATGATGCGTTTGATCCCGAAGGACGCAAAGCGCATACTGCGAAGGGGCTTGCCACCGTCACCCTCGCTCGGATCGTCCTTCATGTTCTCCATCGTTTCGTAACGTGAGAGCTTGTCATGCCAAGCGTGGCTATCGACCGCCACGATCTTCTGGTACAAAAACCCGCTCACGACTTGGTAGAACTCGCCGTTGTCGAGTTGAATCTTGCGGCCGCGTTCGTTTTCGTTGTCGAAGACGTAGCAGCCGTCGAACGGTGGCGCGTCTTTCGTGGGTTTAACCGCGCCATCGGCCAAGTTGACTTTTTCCCCCCGACCCGTCAGGTCGTAGGGTTGGTAATCGCGGACTGCCAGTGCGTTTAGCTCCGTGAGAGCCGCATAACCATTGGCATAATAAGCGTAGCCGGGCTTGGCCCACGGGGAGCCCTTGTCGGGAAGCAGGGCATAGATGAAGATCCTGTGGCGGTTGAGTTGCCCGAACTCTTTGCGCAACAAGGCGACGACATCGACCAACGAGCCGCTGCCTGTTCCCCCGGCCAAACCGGCGATCACGTGGAAAGTTGTCTCGGTTGTTTTGGACTTTTCTTCGCAATCCTTGACCTGGGTCTTGATTTTGCTGACGAACTCACCCGCTTGGCAGGCAAAGACAAATCGGCCGAGCCTTCTTTTCTGTCCGCCAATTCCTTCGGCGACCGCCGCTTGAATGTGCGACCACTTGCTGATGTCCCCGATCCAGGGTTTGATATTGGGGTAGGAAGCAATCCCGGCCAGCGTGCTGCGCAAATTCTGGCCTTTGATATTGAGGGTGCGCGCATCGCCGACGTACAAAGTGTCCCCGGGTATGCTCCAGAGCTCATGTTCGCTTTCCATGAACTTCGGGTCGGAGTCAACGTAAAGGTAGCCGAGCGCCACGGTGTCGGGATCGGATGTGCCTTCCAACTCGTAGATTGCGCGCCGGAAAGCAGCCATGACCTTGCCGCCTGTTCCGCCGAGTCCGACGATAATGTGGTTATTCATAAAAACAGCTGTTGGGCACTCACATCACTACGTGCCGCGTGAGTCTGTGCGGCTTGATGTCTTTGTACGCAGCGATGGCAATAATCGTGAGCGGCACGAGCAAGAACAGAAGGAACAAAGCAGAAAGAATGACCCTTGCGATAGTCACCACGCGCCACACCTGATCGCGTAGCTTGATCATCATTTGCTCCACCAGAAGCCGCGCTCCGTCAGATAGGTCGTAGGGCGCCGCACCGCCGTTGATTTTCCCTTTAAGGCGGATGTCTTCGACAATGATATCGTTTGAAACATCAGGCGAAAGAATAGTGGCGAGGAGGGAGTGGTTGCGCTTGAAGTGGCGCAGTGAACCACTTGTGTAAACCTGTCCGACGAGCTCTGCTGTCTCGGGGCTTTGATACTCGAATTGCCAACGCTCACCCTGAAGCTCGCGGGGATCCATGATTTTCGACATGTCCTCTTTACCGGAGGCCGCAATGCCGTCGTAGAGTTCGGACATGAGCTGCTGGCGCAGGTCGTTATCCAGCCCGATGGATTGCTGCCAGTCCTGCAAGCGATTCTCGACGCGGTTCGCCGCATATTTCAGGCCAACGGACGTGATGGCGTAGAGAACAGCTAGGGCAAGAACGATGGCGGCCAATACATGGTGAACAGGCGTCATGTTATAGCTCTTGTTCCAAAGATGCGCCCAGAGGTGCGTGCCCCACCAAAGCAAGCCTCCGATAGTCAAACCGGCCAGGACTGAGCCAATGAAGAGTTTCGGGTCGTCGGTCCGCAAGGTGGCAACACAGTCGAGCGAGAGTTTGTAGAATTCAGATAGTATTTCGAGCATGGGGCTATTTCTCCTTTATCTGGCCAAATCCTTCACGCGTCCAAGCAATTCCTGCATTTGAGGATCTGAAGCATCCTGCGGCGAGATTTTTCTCTCAATAGCTTCTGCCCTTTGCCGAGTCTGAGCGGGTGTGGCCCGCCCACTGGCCGAAGCCTCTTGCAAACTGGCGACTTGCCCCTCAAGAGCGTTGAGCCTCGCTGATTTGGCCGAAACATCGGACCCCAAGGATGATTGCGAGGCACGCAACGAGGCGCTTCGGGAGGAAACCGTGCGGTTATCGGTGCTAACATCCTCAAGCTGTTGCCTGAGGAGCGCCTGCCGATCGCGTGCCTTTCCCTCGCTCCAGCCAAACAAAGCGCCTTGACGAGGATCGCCGGTGGTTGCACAACCACTCGAAAGTGCCATGGCTGTTATCATGGCGGCATGGTAAAAGGGATACTTGCTTCGGGTGGGCACGGGAACTGTGGCTTGGAAAAAAGTGCTGAAAATAGCGGGTCATCCTTTGCTGGGCTTCTCGATGTTGGAGAGCTGCATCATCATTTGTTCGTAGGGAGCAAACGCCGCTTCCTGCGCCTTCGCGGCCGCCGTCAGGCGTTGGGCGGTGGCACCTGTGGCCCCAGTGCTTTCGGCATCTTCAACAACAGCCCTCTGATAGCCAACGAGTTCCTTCACCGGCTTAGCTTGTTCTCGTGTTGCACGGACCTCCTTGCGCAAGCCGTCATATTGCAACTTGTAGTTCTTACGATCAATTTGCCCGCTGCCAAGAGCGGTATCCAAATTGCGTTTTTTTGTCTGCAGCGAGGCCACGGATCGAGAGAGCTTTTGATTGGTGGAGCGGATCGTTGCAGTATTTTTTTGGATGTCGGCTATTTCGGCGAGGTAGAAGTCTTCACTGCTCGCATACTGGGCTTTTTTCTCGGCAACTTTTGCGCCGTACATGTACCCGGCAAATCCGCCCGCGGTGGCCCCGACAACGCCGCCCGCAATGGCACCCGCGATTATTCCCTCGGTTCCTTGGCCGCTCGCAGCGCCCAACAAAGCACCAGCTCCGGCACCCAAGATTCCACCGGCAACGGCACCAAGCCCTGCACCCTGAGCCTTGGTTGTATCTTGGTCTGTTGCGCAACCGGGCAACGCGAGCGAACAAATAATCACAATGGCAATAGACCTACAGATATTTTGGTGGGAAAGCATAAGAAATCTTTACTTATCAATTTTGTGGGATAATCGCAAGCCAAATCGGCTTGATACTGCCGCCCCACTCAGTTCCGAGGGCCCGGAATAACGGAAATCTGAAGGCCTTTCTCATTGTAAGTGTGGATGAAATTGCCGCGCCTAATGCTCACCGTCGACTGAGTGAATCCGGCAATACCGTCCCCGGCACTAATCGTGAAAAGCTGCAACCCTTTCGCGTCGTAGGCGTAGGCGAAATTGCCTCTTTGCACCACGTTAGCAACTTGTCATTGGTTAAGCAACAGTTTTTCTGTAAAAGTTAAATTGGGTGATGTGATTGGTTGAGAGTGGTGCTGGTTATTTGAGGAGTGTGGGGTTGAGGTAAGCTTTGGAGG
>Ga0247835_1004368_pt1 | contig 12471 bp, 16 predicted proteins | sample LaCtaG_3_FD_189912 | JGI IMG/M metagenome (GOLD analysis project Ga0247835, IMG submission 189912) | Freshwater microbial communities from meromictic Lake La Cruz, Castile-La Mancha, Spain - LaCruzMarch2015_13.5m | ecosystem: Environmental > Aquatic > Freshwater > Lake | place: Spain: Castile-La... | reverse complement strand
TGGCGAAGGCGGTGGTGAGGACGGTCTGCTTGGTCTTCCGCGGGGCGACGGTGGCCTTGTCGGCGCGGGGGCCCATGTACGCGATGAGGCGCTCGCTGTCGAGGAACCACATCTCGCCTGCGGGGGGTGTCGGTCATCAGCAAAGGTTGCTACTGTCAACAAACCCCCCAAGCGACTCCTAACCTGGCGCGACCATCACGTGGTACTGGTCGGGCGCCAGCGAGTCGAACACCCTGAGCAGCTCGCCCGTGGCCGTGGCGAAGATGAGGATGGTGCTCGACGCCTTGACGTCGTAGTTGACCATGGCCAGCGCGAACGCGGCCTCGTGGATCTTGAAGGCGCGGCTCTCGTCGTAGTCGGCGTACTCCACGGGCAGCAGGGTGGTGGTGGCCCGGAGGTGCAGCGCCCTCTCCTCGTCGCTCATGAAGGCGGGCGGCAGCTGCTGCATGTCGTCGTCGATGCACGGCGTCACGAACTCCACCGAGTGCGGCCGGCGGTGCGAGCGCGACGTGGTGACCACGAACGCGTTGAACTGGACGCCGCCCTCGCTGTCGGTGACGTCCACGTCGGTGAGCATGTGCTCCGGGCCCCACCCGACCATCCCGAGGACGCGAACGCGCTGGCCGGTGGCGCTCTCGATGCCCATCTCGAGGTTCTGCGGCACCGACAGCCACGGGCACAGGCTGAGCATCGCCACGTACCGGGGGTCGTCGTCGGCGTGGGGCTGGGAGGCGGGCCAGGTGCCGCAGAGGCGGCGCGCGTGCTCGAGCCACGGGATGGCCGCTCTGAACGTGGGGTGGGCGCAGGCGAGCATGCCCAGGTGCTTCGTGGAGCGGAGGTGCATGCAGATGAGGGGCAGGGTGTCTTTGGGGATCGTGGCGAGGAGCATCTTGCGGTTGGATATTCTAGGTGTGCTCTAAACGGGGTTTGAATATATAAAAAAAATTCTATTTTGGGTTTTATTATTATTATTTTACAGCCGCTCATGGTGGCCAGCGCGCGCTGCAATCCATCGTAAAGTACTTAACAATGGTGTCTGCGTCGACGCCGGGGATGTTGGCCTGGCGGGCGATCGTCTCGGCCGTTGCACCCCTCTCCACCAGCTGTGCGATGATGTCGCGGCGACCCTCGTCCGTCGTGAGCCGGTGCCTCGCGCACACGGCCCGGAACTCGTACGCGACGATGTCCTGCGCGATGCACAGCGCGTCCTCGGGGGATAGCAGCAGGTCGTCGATGCGCTCGGCCGTGCTCAGAAGGCCAACGGTGCTGCGCATTCTCGGAAGGCGGCCGGGCCGCGTCTTTTGTATGGGGGTTTATTAAAAAAACGAATATTAAAACCCAGCAGCACCCCTGCACCATGCTCGCGCCCCTGTGCTACCTCACCGCCGCCTGCACCACGCTGATGTTCCCCGACGTGGCGCTCGACCTCGGCGTCCGCCACATCCACACGCCCGAGCACTTCGTCATCGCGCACGGCCTGACGCTGCCCGGGTTCGAGCTGGTGAGCACCGCGCCGCCGGTGCGCGTCAACGACTACGCACTGGTGTCGTTCCGTTTCCGCACGCTGCTCGGCGCCGAGGTGCGGTCCGCGCGCATGTTCACCAACGACCGGTGCACGAGCCACCTCCTGCTGCTGGACCACACGGACCGCGCCTCGATGCTGGCCACCTTCTCCGTCGAGGGCGTCGGCGTGGCCGGGCACGCGCTCCACCTGACGGGCACGCCGCTGCGGGAGCTCGAGCCGCTGGAGCGGTTGTTTGGGACGGCCACGCGCGACGGCGTGCTGCGGGCCATGCTGCGGGGGTACGGGGTGGTGGGTGACGAGGACGAGAACCTCAGGCAGTACCGACGCATGGTGCTTTTTGGAATTGATGAGTGAAGTTACGCGTTCTTCATGGACGCGGCGGGTCCCATCAGGAGCCACGCGAGGGAGGTTTTGGCGAAGAAGCTCAGCGCGATGTTGCAGAAGTCCATCCGCAGCAGGATGTCGTCCCTGGTGTGCTTGGCGCCAGCGCTTGTGCGCTCTGCCAGGAACGCCCACTGCGCGAAGCCGAACAGGAAGAAGCACAGGGTCTCCACGGCCACCGCGAGCGTGAGGAACCACGGCGGCTCCGGCGTCGAGCACTGACACGTGACGATGTACTTGGCGAGCAGGGGCACGTAGGCGATAAGGAACACCACCCACCCCGCGAGGTGCGGGACGTACCACGCTCTGCGGAGCCACCAGGGGCCGCCGGCCACCTCGTGCGCGCAGCAGAGCAGCTCGGCGCACGCGCCGAACAGGTTCATGCCGAAGAACAGGCCGAACAGGCCGATCAGCTGGTTCAGCTCGAACACGCCCACGTTCACGGCCATGACGACGATCATGAGCGACGACGACAGCGAGTACTCGAGGTAGTGGATGATGCGGGGGGAGTCGGGGTGCGTCGCGAGGTACCGGCCGTTGGCGAGCTGGAACACGAACGACAGCGCGAAGAAGCCGCAGATGAGGGCGGCCGTGTTCGTTTGGATGCCGGGGGTGTTGAACTGCACCGAGAAGGTGTCGGTGAAGTCGTACAGGTGGGCGGGCATGAGGTCGCTCGGGTGGGGGGTCCTGCCTGGCTGGTTGTGCATCGGGCTGTTGCGCACGTCGGCGCACGTGGGCTCGGTGCCGTTCCGCGTCATCGCGTGGTTGGTCACCGTGAGCGTCTGCACGGGGGACACGTACGGGACGCCCTGCGGCTTCTTGCTGAACTCGGTGAACATCAGCGTGAACATCACCAGGCACTGGACGCCGTGCAGGCACGCCACAACCCAGTTCGCCGTGTACAGCGGCCACTGGTGGCCCTCCGTTGTTTTATTGGAGATCGCGTGGATGATGGTTCGCATGGTGGAGGTGCGCTTCGGCGGCGATTCCCCCTCCTTGGCTCGAAAAAACATGGCAGACACGCTTAGCCTCACCATGGTAAACGGGCGCCGCGCAGCCGTATTTATACGGGCGCGCCGAGAAAAACCGCTCTGTGTGCCACGGGGATGGCGCGACGAACGCCTCGCGAAGGCGCTGCAGGCGCTGGTGGCGGCGGGGCGCGGCCGTGTGGTTGAAGCACTGCACCACAAGCAGGATGGCGGGCGGCGGCAGGCGGTAGATGTACGGCGCGGCGTTGGGCATCCGGGTGATGGGGGGTGGGGTCATTATATACGGTGGGTTGCTGGCGCCTGCGGTATGGGGGCGCCGACGGCCAAAAAAAAGCGAGCAATTGTCGCGCCATTGGCGGCTGTTTTAAATTCCAACAAATTAAAATGCGCGTATTTAAGCGAGTGTTTTAAATTGTAAAAAAAACCCGAAACAATGGAAGCAGCTCTCGCCCGCGCGTACGCAGCGTTCCCGTCGACGTCGCCCAACCTGAAGGCGCACGGGCTTGTCAACCAGTACCAGGACGCCGGCCTGCGCGGTATGTTCAAGACGATTCGCGAGGAGAACAAGATCATCGCCACGCGCGATCGGGATGGGTTTCGCCTCGAGATCAACCTGGAGACCGCGCTGAACTCCACCGAGGGCAGCCGCACCGACTGCATGCAGCTCTGCGGGATGCGGTACCCGTACCCGGAGATCGACCAGACCCACCGCTTCTTCCTCCCCGCGGGCGCGATCACGTGCAAGGTCCGCGTGGCCGACGGGGACAACGGCATGGAGAACATTGTGTGCGAGGGGTACATGTGCCTCCGCAGCAAGGAGATCAAGGTGGACTGCATCGACCTCCGGCGCCACGCGTACTTTTGGTTTGTGATCGGCGCCAACTGCATGGCGTTTTGCTAGCAATAAACGTGAAAAAACGGCGGCCTCCGTCGCGAGCGCGCAGTATTTAAACCCTAGTGCGTTTCTTGAAAATGCTTAAACTCACGCTGAGACGGTTGGAGACGGTGTTAGACGGTGCGAGCTTAACTTTGGAGCAGCACTTGACAACAGATGCGCTGAATGCAGCAGCTATGTATGACACGCTTCAGCGTGAAATTGGTGTTTTGCGGGAAAGGAAAAACAGCGGTGATGCGCTTAGCGTGAGTGAGAGTGAGGCGTTGCACAGAAAGGGAGACGAAAGTTGGGAGCTTTATCTGAATATTCGCAAATTATGCTTCATGGAATTTGTAAGACGTTTGTTGCCCAACTTGGAATATTCAACATACGATACCATATCCAAGGTGCGCGATGCGCTGGATGAAGCCGATCTTTCCCGTGGTATGCTGGCCCACCAAAAAAAAAGTAAGAGTGTTGTTCTCGCTAACAAATTGGCTGGGCACCTTGCAGAAATTGAAAAAAACATGAACAAGTTGGGAAACAGAGTACGGACGGGTGAGGTGGAATTATACAGAGCCGCGTTTGAAAAGGATGTGAAATCGCTCGACGTCCCTACCATGATCGAAAAAATGTGGCCAACGAAACATGGTTAGTGAAGTGAAGTGACTTCACTAGCAGTGCACACCACCAACGATCCGCCCCCAGCACTCCTCGACGCCCTCCGCGGCCCCGCGGCCATAGGCGTGTGGCTCTGCGCCGTGAATGAGAACGAGCCCCGACGCCATGTCCTCGTAGTCGACCGCGAACGCGACGCCGTTGTGCGTCTGGACGGTGATGGCGGTGGCGCCCGAGGGCGGGGGGTCGCGGACCGACGAGTGGACCCCGCGGTGGCGCGCGAACTCGGCGGCGTAGAAGAGGTGGCCGACGCCGATCCGCGCGTGGAACCCGACGCCGGGGAACGACGCGCGCAGGAGGCGGGGGATCCGGGACTCGAGCGCCCGCCAGACGTGCGGCCGGAGGCGGAGGCGCGCGCCCTCGGGGATGGTCAGGTGCTTGAGGGCGTCCCAGTGGGCCTTGCACGTCATCGCCAGCATGGCGCGGTGGAGCGCGCGGGCGTGGGTCGCGATGCACACGCACTGGGCGGGGGTGAAGATCATTGCTTCTGGGGGCATCGGCTGCCGCTGTTTTTATATGCGCAGGTCTACTAACAATCGCATGCTGAAGGGGAGATGAGGGCGGCGCAGCTCCGTTCTCAAGGAGTACGATCTTCCTGGGTACGTGCTGATGCTCGAGCTGGTATACCCAGGCCGTGTTCTCGTCGGAGCTAACTCCCTATTTTCAGCGTGTGTGATCGAGCATGCCCGCGGGTAGATGGCCCCGAGTAGAGCGGCCACGAAGGCGCGGAGTGATCCTGCGATGCGCTGGCACTCCAGTACATGTTCGCACTGCACACGATGGGTATCGCTGTAGTACACGACCACCGGTTCCAGCACTCGCATGCCTCGTGGTATATCACTCTCCTGCATTGCGTCCGTGTCCAGAGCAGTCGCTGTCATCGCAGCCTGCAGCCGCGGCGGCAGATGCAGGATGCACAGATTCATTGTTCTGTGGGATGATGACCAAGGCAGCATGTTGCGTGAGAGCATGTCCGTCATGTATTTCACCCATAGGGCCTTGCCACAGACGGTGCCGTCGGGTTCCAGCAGCGGGATGTGTTCTTGATACATGGTTCTGCACGTGTCCTCGTCCAGCGTGAGCTCCCATTCGTCGAAAAAATTGTCGAGTGCTTGGGCTCGACGGGACGGCGCGATTGACTCGACGCCAAGCACGCGGGAGACCCGGTCCAGCAGGTGTGCGAGGGTTGGCCGCATGCTGTTGGATGCTGCGAGCGGCGCGTTTAAGTATTGCTCGCGAGCTTTCGTTCGTGCTTATGGTTGACGCCTCGGCAGGAGGTTGCTGTATATCCGCACACCAGCCGAGCCGGCCGTCGATCGCCGCGCACGCGCTGTGCGGGTACCAGTGGATCGTGCGGCCGTCGTGGGTGGGGATCGCGTGCATCGGTTTTTTCTTTTGGTAAAAAAGATCAACACATATAAAAGCACCCGAGAGCAGTCATCATGCTTCGGATGATGGAACGTCTGGTTGCGGCACAGGAAGAGGGAGAAACGCGACGAAAGGCGATGCAGGTTGTGACCAGCGTCAGCGGGTTCGCGCGCGCAGCGAAGAACTGTGGACCCTTGGTAGAGTTCTACAAGAAATGGAATCTTCAGCTCCGTGAAGGCCAGTATGCGATGCGGTATAGTGAGCTTTTCGAGGAGGAAGAAGCACCAAACACACGTAATGCAGCGTTCTGTTGGGCTGTTTTTATGCGCAGAGTGTTTGACGAGAGGAGATCTCCTCGGGATACACGCCACGCGATGGAGCTTGACAGATCAATTCCACTGTGCGTAATGACTAGATTCACTCCTCCTGCACAATTCCAGGCATTTGCATTAGAGCTTCTACATTTAATTTTCCCTGGGTATGCAATCACCAACACGGATGTGGAAGATACAGGGAAGGTGTGGTACACATACAGCGGAGGACGCACATTTGGTGTGTTTAACTATCTTCCGTATGATGGACTTTGGATTGGTACCAAGGCGAATCATGCGGACGAGGGAAGGACTGTCGAGGCGCTCGCTGAATTCTGCTCGCGGCGTCATCTCAGAGTCGACATAGACCGCCTTCGTCGCACGTACAGGGATATCTTTGGGGAAGAGCTCTCTGATGCACCATTCCCAGCCGATGCCTGGGCAGCGTTCCTGAAGCGTGTCCTTGATGAGAACAGGCTTAGCTGGCATAGAGATGATAACCCCGTATTTGAGCGGTCAGTGTCGCTTTGTCTTTTGCCCACATTCCCAGCCAACAGGAAAGAGTTTGCAGCTGAACTTGTAGGCCTCCTGTTTCCCAACGATGCACCGTGCGACGTGTTTGACGAAGAGGATGCAGTATTTGGGGTCGATGATATTCTTCAGGTGGCATTTCGACAGGGTCGTGATGGACCGCTGTTTGGTTTCTGTTTCGACGCTCGCGGTGGTTCCATTACGCTCGGGCTACTTGTGTAGCGTGGGGTACCAGTGGATCGTGCGGCCGTCGTGCGTGGGGATCGCGTGCATGGTGTTTTTTTTATTAAAAAGAAGCGGTTCCAGCCAGGTATGGACTGAGGACTGGTATGGAGCCTTGCGGCGCGTTTAAGTATTGCTCGCGAGCTTTCGTTCGTGCTTATGGTTGACGCCTCGGCACGAGGTTGCTGTATATCCGCACACCAACCGAACCCCCCGCATGATGCGAATCGCTGTGACCGCGCTGCTGATCGCCTGCGTCCACGTCGGGGAGTGGTTTCTGCCCGCCGACTGCGTCCCCTACCTCCTGTGCGGCGTCGTCGCGTGGGTGGTGGTGCCGGACGGGGCGGCGTTGGACGGCGAGGAGCCGGTGGAGACACTGGGCCGGCTGGCGTCAAAATCCGTGAGCCTGCGGTGGCGGAATTCGGTGCTGTGCGCCAGGGTGGTGGACGCCCGCACGCGCGCGTACGCGGACGCGATCCGCCAGGTTTCGGAGGAGAACGCCGCGCTGGAGGACGCGAACACGCGGTTCAGGCTCTCGCTGTGCCTGCTGTACTGGCGCATTCAGCTGAGGCAGCGGTGCAAGCGGGGGGCGATGATAAAGAGCGCGTCGTTTTAAACGCGACGAAGGAAAAAAAAAGGTGCCGCGGCACACCGCCTAGCGGGGCGCTGCGTATTTGAGTGCACCGTTGCGCGGAGTCGTATGGAGGGGCGTATTGTATCGAAGCGGCTTGTCAGGCGGGACAGGGGGGTGTGGGAGGCTGCGTTTGAGACGGGCCAGCGCGTCGGCACCATGATCATCACCGTGGCGTCGACGGTGGAGGAGGTGGACGCGTGGGTCGCGCGGCAGGAGCCGCCACGGCGGGTGATGGGGCTGGACATCGAGTGGCGGCCCGCGAGGGTTGGCCTGCAGAGCCACACGTCCCTGCTCCAACTGAGCGCGGGGGACGACGTGCTCCTGGTGCAGCTGCTCAAGTTCTCGCGCATCCCCCGGTCGCTCACGCGGCTGCTGGAGGACGGGCGCGTCGCCAAGGCCGGCGTGGGCGTGGACGAGGACGTGCGGAAGCTGTGCCGGGACTGGGGCGTGCAGGTGCAAGGCGCGGTGGACCTGTCCGCCTGGAGGCAGGAGGCGCAACCCGGGACGCGGTACCTCTCGCTGCAGAAGCTGGTGGCGGCGGTGCTGGGCGCGGACATGTGCAAGGACAAGCGCGTGACGCTGTCGGACTGGGCGGCGCACACGCTCACGCCCAAGCAGATCGCCTACGCCGCGCTCGACGCGTGGGTCGGCGGGGAGTGCTGCGAGCTGATGCTCGCCGACCCGGCCATGCCCGTATATAAGCCGCCGCCGGGCGCGTGATCGTGTGGTGGTGGTGATGACGTTTACAGCATACTTTATGGCACGGGCGCGGCACGCCGACGATGCGGACCGGCGCGAGCACAGCCTCCCCGTGGTCTGCGTCGTGGGGTGCTACGCCCTGCCGAGCGTGACGAGCGAGGACGCCGTCGCGACGGTGTTGGGAGGCTCGGTCGTTGCGCTGTGTGCGGAAACGAGGCCCGCGAAGGGGGAGGTGGTGCAGGTGTTTGTCGTGGACGGCTGCACGGAGCCGGTGCTCACCATGGCCAGCAGCATGCTCAGCGCGCGGTGCCTCTCGCGCCTGGGCGAGCGCGGCCTGGTGTCGAGCGCGACGCGCGAGGTGTTTGCCGTCGCGAGGTGGATGTTTTACCAGAAGCACGGCGTCTCGCTCTTCGAGTGGATGGACGGTGGGGCCTCGCTTCCCTCCTCCGTCTCCCCGACAGGAAGCCCGGTGGCGACCGCGTGCCGCTGCCCGATCTGCTTCGGCGAGGAGGGGGTCTTCCTGAAGCTCGCGGCGTGCGCGCACGTGTTCCACGCCGCCTGCATCGCCGAGTGGTGCCGGCGCAGCGCGTCGTGCCCGCTGTGCAGGGCCGCCGTGTGACCCCCGGGGTGTAGTAAAGTTTCGGCTGTTTGCTGAAGGAGGCCTCAGCGCTGCCAGCTCATGGCCCTGAGGGCTTTGGCGATGGCGACACCATCGAACAAAGCACCGTGCTTCGCTTTGAGCAGCACCGCCATCTCGTGAATCTGCATCACAAATGCGGTGCGACTGTCGTCGTCGCCGTACACGTCGTCAATGCTGTTCAGGATGAAGTAGTCGACGGCAGCGATACCAATAGCAATCGTCTCGCGAGGGCTCATCTTCGTGCACTCCGGATCCAACTCGGTCATCTTCATCTTTTTGGGCATTTCTCCGTTGATCTCCTTCCAAAAGCAATCGCGGTAGTACGTGTCGAACTCCTTCGCAACAGCAGCCGTCACGTCATCGGTGGTCGTGTTCGCCATTTTGTGTTTTACTTTTTGTGCGAATATAAAAAAAACGTGGCATTCGCACACCAAAAAAAAGCATCAAAAAAATGCAGAACGACGTGTCCCTGCACTCCCGCCTGCTCCACCGGCTCCACCACCAGGAGCAGCGTCTCATGTACATGCGCGAGCTGCTGGCGGTGCAGGGTTTGGACTGCAAGGCCGATCTGGCGCAGTATATCGCCCAGCTGCGGCAGCGGTGCGCGCCCGAGCAGGAGATGGCGTGGCTGCTGCGGGACTGCACGAGCTTCGAGGATGTGCGGTCCCGGCTCGAGACGGCGGTGGAGTTCGATGGGGCGGCCGCGGCGGCGTCGCCCGTGGAGCAGGCGAGCGTCATCCAGCAGGCGGTGGCGTTCCAGCGGGAGAACCGGGGCCTTCGGGCGGCCAACGAGGCGTTGCTCGCGCGGGTGAGGGCGCTCGAGTCGCGGCCGGTCGACTACGTCCCGCACGGCCTGTACACGGCGACCCTGGCGGAGCTGGAGGGTCTCCGCGAGCGGCACGACGCGCTGTCGAGGAGGGTGAACCAGCGGCCGGAGCACGCGGCCCACTGGGCGAGCCTGTCGGCGTACTGGCGCCGGGAGGCGCACCTGCTGGAGCACCTGATGAACCTCAGGCTGGAGGTGAAGGGCCTGCGGGCGCAGCTCGGCATGACGGACACCCCGTCGGCGATCACCGTGCAGCAGCTCGAGGGCATGGTGTCCGCCCTGAAGCCCAAGGCCATGGCGGAGTTCCGGGAGGCGGTGGTGCTGCAGCGCTCCGAGTACATGGCGGACGTGCTCACGCGCGTGCGGGACGCCGAGGCCGTGAGGGAGCTGAAGAACTCCACGATCCAGGCCCAGCAGTCGGCCATCTCGCGCCTGGAGCGGTGCCTGGGCGTGCGCGCGGCGGACCTGGCGACGGCCCAGGATGACGTGGACCGCCTTCGCGGCGTCGCCAGGGTCCTGGAGGACGACATGCGCGTCGCGCGGCTGCAGCGGCAGAGCCAGGCGGAGGTGGTGGCCCGGGAGCGCGACAACCTGGAGCGGATCGTCGTGGCGCGCGCGGACGAGGAGCGCCAGTCCCGCAGGCTCGCCGCGGACAACGAGCGGATGGCCGGGGAGCTGCGGCGTCTGGAGAGCGGCGTGGCGCGCGGGCGCGAGGAGCTCGAGGGGCTGTGCAGGGAGGCGGCGGACCTCAAGAGCGGCGAGCTCGCGAACAGGGTGCGGGCCACGCGCAACGAGCTCCACCGACTGCTGGAGGCCGCCGACGCGGCGCGGAAGGCGGGCGAGCGGCTCGGCGAGGAGAACGAGGAGATGGTGGGCGAGGGCGCGCAGCTCAAGCGGTGCCTGGCGGTGCAGCGCGCGGAGCTGGAGCGGCTGAAGAAGGAGAGCGCGGGGTATATAAGCAGCGGGGCGGGCGCCGCCGCAGCAAAGGAATGTGCACTCTGAGCCACGTGGTGTTTGACGACAAGGCCTTTGCGTTCAGGACGAAGGCGCGGGAGACGGCCCTCTGGGCCGCCATCTCGCTGGCGACCGACTGCGATAAGCTGCCCTTCCTCGAGGCGCCGATGGCCGTGGAGCCGCGCGACGGCGGGTACTCCACCATGTGGAGCATGAGCCTTCCTGCCGACGATGTGCGCGTCACCATTGTGGCCGCCACCCCCGACGGGTACATTGCGATGTACGACAAGAACACCGGGTTCACCGCGGCCACCCACGTGGACCAGGCCAAGGCCCTTGCTGAGTTTGCGCTGACGGCGACCGTGAGCGGCAGCAGGGTTGTTCTGGTGGACCACGTGATCGACCGCGGGTTGAGCGTCGCGGCGCTCACGAACTCCACGGCCAAGGTGGAGCGCTCGGTGAGCGCGTTTCTGCAGGAGCAGGGCCTCGACGCCGACGCGTTCTGGACCAGGGCGGTTCGCGCGGTGTTCATGCGAACCCACGTGGACTCCATCCCCGCCGACAAGGGGTTCTCCTTCGACGTCCTGGTCTCCCCGGAGGCCGGCAGCGGCCCCATGCGGCTGTCGCGCGAGCGCGGCGTCGACGTGTTCATGCTCGAGAACGGGTGCTACGGCGGTCGCGTTCGCATCGTCGCGCACAAGGAGGCCTGAGTTTTTTGAAATTTAAAAAAATTGGCAAAAATGCTCGAACGGTGCTGTTGTACCGAATCCGCGCGCCTGAGTATAAACGCCGCCGCGGAAAAGGGGGGTAAAATTGCCTCTCCGATGTGCACCGACGACGCGGAGTGCAGGAAGAAGCGTCGAAAGCGCGCCGACGCCATAGAGCAGCTGCAGGAGGAGAACCGGCGGCTGCGCGACGAGGTCGACTGCCTTCGCTCGCAGCTGGCCAAGCAGGAGACGCGGCAGCTCCTGGCGGACGCGCCCATTGTGCCGAGGAAGGCGCTGAACCTCGCGGGGTTCTGGAACGTGCACCCGAACGACGTGCTGATGCTCACCCCGCGGCTCGCGGAGGAGTTCGAGCGAGAGACCGGCGTCTGCGTGGTCCACAGGGCGGGCGCGCCGGTGTGCTTCCCCGCGGCGGAGCGCGAGCGCCTCGTGGACATCCTCGCGCGCCTTATGCCGCGGGTGCTGCCGAAATACAGGCGGCACGTATAAAAAAAAGCGCGACACCACGTGGCGCCATGATCCCGCGCGACAGCACCGGCCACGCGCTGCCGCCGCCCGTCGTCCCGTTTGCCGTGGACACCACGCCGAGGAGTCGGTGGGAGGAGTATTGGAGACGGTGCCCCGCGGGGGATAGGATGCCGGAGGAGGTGCTGTTCACTGGACGCTGCACGCATTTTTGATGGAGGACGTGCAGGTGGCGAGCATGCCTGGCTTGGGGGTCTGCGGCGGGGCATTTGATGGTGCGGGGTCGGGTGGGTTGGTGGGCTGCGAGTCTGCTGTTCCGAGCATGTGGTTGGGGATGCGAAGCTGCATGTTGGGCAGCGTTGGGGGTGGTGCAATAAATAGTAAATGCCGAGTTTGCGAGCCGGCATTTTGGCGGTTTTATTTCTTTCGTGTGGCGGCTCTTGCTGGCGCGACCCTGGCGGCTCTTGCCGGCGCTGGCGGCGGTGGTGAGGTGGATCTGGCGACGCTGGCGGCTCTTGCCGGCGCTGGCGGCGGTGGTGAGGTGGATCTGGCGACCCTGGCGGCTCTTGCCGGCGCTGGCGATGGCGCAGGTGCTGGTAGTGGCGCAGGTGGTGGTGGCGCTGTGGATCTGGCGACCCTGGCGGCTCTT
>Ga0247835_1004366_pt1 | contig 12475 bp, 8 predicted proteins | sample LaCtaG_3_FD_189912 | JGI IMG/M metagenome (GOLD analysis project Ga0247835, IMG submission 189912) | Freshwater microbial communities from meromictic Lake La Cruz, Castile-La Mancha, Spain - LaCruzMarch2015_13.5m | ecosystem: Environmental > Aquatic > Freshwater > Lake | place: Spain: Castile-La... | reverse complement strand
ACCAATAAACTGGTATCTTTCTTTACCCCATTTTCTACTTCAGTTCCTGCTTCATCAACTTGTAAAAATGTAACCTGCAACACATCATCTTTGCCGGTGATGGTTTCCGTTTCGGATCTTTCCCCATTTCTTCTTTGCAGATTTTCCAATTCTTCCTGAATCATTTCATCGGTTACATTCACCACATAGCGGGTAACTTTTAGAGCTTCTGGTTTCAAATCTAGTTTGGGTTTAAGACCAATTTCAAACTCGAATTGGTAATCTCCGGGCTGGTTCATATCTAACTGAGGGGCAAAATCAGCAAGGGGAAGCGGCTGAGCAAAAATGTCTAACTGCTCTTCCTGCATATATTTATTCAGCTCATTTTCCACCTTTCTAAGCACTTCCTCACTAAAAACACCCTGGCCATACATCTTTTTTACCAGTCCAGCCGGCACCATGCCTTTTCTGAAACCAGGGATATTGGCATTTTTGGCATATTTCTTCAAACTTTGCTCAAAACCCGACAGGTAATCTTGCTTTGCAAGGGTTATGGTAAGTTTGTCGTTTAGTAAGCTGATGTTTTCTCGGGTAATCGTGGCCATGTGAGTACTTTTTTGCTTGTTTTTGAGCCGGCAAAGGTACAATTAATACCCGAAATAACAGGGAGATAATATTAAAGATTGCTAGCTGTTATCCATTAATAAAATATTGGGCGAGGCTACGCCTCTTTGTGGGCGAATTAAAATCCGATGGTATGGTATGGAATGAGGCGGGGGGTTTTTTTATCAACGGATTAAAATCCGTTGGAATAATATGGGGCGAGGCTACGCCTCTTTATAGGCGGATTAAAATCCGAGGGTATGGTATGGGATGAGGCTGGGGAGTAGAGCAATGCTTATGTATATTTTTTGTGTTATGTATCTTGGCCTTTTCTTTGCGCTCAGCGCGTTTTATTTGCAAGGCCTGGTTGTATGGAGTTTTCAGGTTAATGTGCTGGATTTAAAAGGATATTTTGTGCGTAAATGGATAGATTTTTTCTAGGTAGTTTTTAAATAAAGTCCGGTAAATCTTTTATCTTGATTAAGGATGTACCTTTCGCCAGTAAATATTTGAAGAAACAAGTGAAGTGTTTATGATGAATGAAGTAATTAATTGGCCATTTACCATTGTATTTTTTGTGGCTTTATTAGGTTTATTGGTATCAGTGATGCTGCTAACGGTTAACCAAACGGATATATTCCCCAATCGGCTACTGGCCGGATATTTAGGCTGTTTCTCCCTGCTTGCGCTGAATTACAGTTTAATGACCACCTCTTTTTTTCTTCAGTTTCCACATACCTGGCGAATCTTAGCCTGGGCATCTTTTTGCTTTGCCCCCTTTGGGTATTTGTATGTTCGCAGCGTGTTGGAGCAGAATTTTTGGTTTCGAAAGAAGGATTTGCTCTGGTTTATACCCGGCTTCATCCATACTGCATGCCTGATTCCATTTTTTGTGCTATCCTCAGCCGAAAAGCAAGTTATTCTTGAGAAAATAATTGCCAACCGTAAACTGATTATCGTAGAGCCTGAATCCCTACTTTACGATGGGTTGGGGGTATGGATGCGGGTGGGGGTGATTGTGGCCAGTGCCTTTGCACAAATGCGCATTCTTTACAAATGGCGGCCCATCATTTATCGGAATGAGGGGAATCATCAGAATATTACCAACTATAAATGGTTGGTGCTCTTTAGTTTAACCATGCTGGTATTTTGTATTCTGATTGTTTTTCAGGTTTTCTTTCATATGGTAATGCCTGCCGACCTGAATCTGTTGGTGTTGTTTACCATCGCATTTACTATTCTATTTATTTGCTCCTCTTTATTATACAGGCCATCTATTTTATATGGAATGCGGGGATGGTTGCAGCAACCGGTGGCACCCGCTTCCGATGCCCCAATACCTGACCAAACTGAACTGGCAACTGAATCTGCAGATCCTTCTACAGTAGCTATTGATAAGAAAAAAATTTATCTGTCGGTAGATCAGGGGAATACCATCCGGCAGGTATTGGAAAATCATTTACTTGTGAATAGTCCTTACCGCAAAACCGGTTATACCATATCCGACCTTTCCAACGAAGTTAGTATCCCCTCTTACCTGCTTTCAGCATTTATTAACCAGGAATATGGAAAAAACTTCAATGAACTAATAAATGAATATCGGGTAGATTTTTTCCTAGATCTGGTAAAGCAACCAGACGCCAATTCCCAGTACAAACTGGAAGCCCTTGGTAAGGAAGCCGGCTTTAATACCCGGGCCTCTTTTATACGGGCGGTAAAAAAGAAAACCGGTCTCACACCCTCTGATTTTGTAACTAAAAACGACAGTTAACGAGCTGTTTTGTTTCTAATTCCAAAATTGTTACATAATTTTAGTCATTTCACTAAGCAATTAAAGCTTTTTCAACTATTATGCACTCAAAATCTGTAATATGAAAGTTAACATCACTAAAATGCTGGCGGCAGCCGCCAGATTGGTTTGGGTGGGAATTTTATTAGTCGCCGTTTCGAATGCGCACTCACAGGCCGACCCAACCCAAGTAAGAAAAGAAAACTTTAAGGGAGTGATCGATTTAGACATTCGCAAGTCTAAAGCAGATTGGGCAGCTTACACCCCTAAAAGAGCACCTGTTGGGGCTCCCAATATTTTATTCGTATTATATGATGATACTGGATTGGCTTCTTGGTCAACCTACGGAGGGGCCATCAATATGCCTACTTTAGACAAATTAGCTAAAAACGGGTTGATTTATACCCAATGGCACACCACTGCCTTATGTTCTCCTACTCGTTCTACTTTATTAACCGGTAGAAACCATCACCTTACGGGTAATGCTGCTATTACAGAGGGTGCCAACGGATTTCCGGGAGCACATGGTCGAATTCCCGAGCAAACGGCTACCATTGCGCAGGTTTTACAAGATAATGGATGGAGCACATTCTGGATGGGTAAAAACCACAACGTACCTGAGCAAGATGTATCATCTGGCGGAAGCCGCAAGCAATGGCCAACCCAAATGGGATTTGATCGTTTCTACGGTTTCATTGGTGGAGAAACCAACCAGTGGTATCCGGATTTGATTGAAGACAATGGATTTATTGAGCAGCCATATGGTCCAGAAAAGGGCTATCACCTTTCTAAAGATTTGGCTGATAAGAGCATTAAATATATCCAAGACCAAAAATCAACCAACCCTTCTAAACCTTGGTTCATGTGGTTTTGTCCGGGTGCCAACCATGCACCGCATCAAGCACCTGCAGATTATATTGCCAAATACAAAGGCAAGTTTGATGGTGGCTATGATGCTTATCGTGCTTGGGTTTTACCTAGAATGATCGCACGTGGCATTATTCCTAAAGGAACTGAGTTAACGCCATTCAATCCAATGCCGCCGAATATCGCTGCAAAAGGCGACTATGTACGCCCATGGAATGAACTGAATGCGGATGAGAAAAAATTATTTGCTAAAATGGCGGAAGTTTTTGCTGCTTTTTCTGAGTATACAGATGCGCAAGTAGGAAGAATTGTAGAATATTTAGAGCGCACCGGTCAATTAGAAAATACCATCGTTATTTATGCTGCTGATAACGGAGCTTCAGGAGAAGGTTCTCCCAATGGCTCTGTAAATGAAAATAAATTTTTCAACGGCTATCCCGACGAGCTGTCTGAAAACATGAAATTGCTGAACGAATTGGGTGGTCCGAATACCTACGAGCATTTCCCTACCGGTTGGGCGGCTGCATTTTCAACCCCTTTTAAAATGTTCAAGCGGTATAGTGAATATGCCGGTGGTACCTGCGATCCGCTGGTAATCTCCTGGCCTAAAGGCATCAAAGCTCGCGGCGAAGTGCGAAATCAATACCACCACTCAACGGATATTGTACCCACCATTTTGGAAATGTGTGGTATAGAAATGCCAAAAACGTATAAAGGCGTTGGTCAATACCCACTTTCAGGTGTTTCTATGAAGTATTCTTTCGAGGCTACTCCTGATGCCCCTACTCAAAAGAAGCGGCAGTATTTTGCTATGCTGGGTACTCGTGCTATATGGGAAGATGGCTGGAAAGCAGTAGCCATGCACGTTCCGATTACAGGACAAGGCAGTTTTGAGAAAGATGAGTGGGAATTGTATCATGTAGATGCAGACCGCTCTGAGTCTAAAAATCTGGCTAAAGAAAATCCCGAGCGTTTACAAAGAATGATCAAAGCCTGGTTTGAAGAGGCCGATAAAAACTTGGTATTACCGCTGGATGATCGTACAGCAGTTGAACAACTGGGTATAGAACGTCCTTCTGAAGAAGCTGTAAAAGAGCGTTATATCTATTACCCCCATACCGCACCGGTTCCGGAAGGCGTAGCCATCAATGTGAGAGGTCGTTCGTATAAAATTCTGGCAGATGTAGAAATTAAAGACATAAATGCATCCGGTGTAGTATTTGCACACGGTTCCCGCTTTGGCGGACATACCCTGTTTCTAAAAAACAAGCGCCTGCATTATGTATATAATTTCTTGGGAATTAAGCCAGAACAAAAATTCACTTCTTCTATAGAGTTGAAGCCCGGGAAGTATACCCTTGGATTTGAATTCATCCGGGAAAAAACTGGCCCTAATGGAGAACAGATAGGAACAGGTAAATTATATGTGAACGATAAATTAGTTGCTTCCGGACCTATGAAAACCCAGCCTGGTAAATTTACCCTCTCCGGCGACGGACTGTGTGTAGGATACGACAGTGGCGATGCGGTTAGCAGTGAATACAAATCTCCCGGAACGTTTAAAGGAGGACATATTCAGGGCGTAGGCGTAACCGTTGAAAAAACTCAGTACCTCGACTTGGAGAAAGAGGCACGCAGGGCATTTAGAGATTAATTGGGTTCATCTTATATTTTTAGAACCGGCTCATATTATAATGGAGCCGGTTCTTTTTTTTCTTTTTTACCGGAAACCCTATATTCTAGGTAAGATAATTAACTGATTTGTTGCAAAATCTTGAATATTTGTATTACAAAACATAGATTGCTCCATTAATTTTTCTATAATCAGTTATTTCGTAAACATTTTTTATGATAAGAATAAGTTATTTCCGGTTGTTGTTTTTAGGGGTATGTGTTACCCTTTTGTATTCCTGTACTTCACAGCCGGCTAACTCTTCAAAAGAAGGGTCAGAGGGCCCATCTGATAGTATTTCTGTTAAATCACCCACAGCCTTATCGGATACACCAGTTGCCCCCATAGTTTCTACCCTTTCTACGGCAATTTCTTGCACACGAGAAATGCTGCCCGAAGACAGTATGAGTTATATGGCCGGTGGAGCCGGCGCTTATCGGCCTACGCAGCCCAATCCAATTCCCGCTGTGCTGCCTGCAATCGCTGGTATGGTATACATACCCGGGGGCGAATTTAGTATGGGTATTCCTGATCCTACCCGGGTAAAGGGAGGTGGCAAGGAAGCCATGCCCGATGCACGTCCCATACATAGGGTAAAATTGAAGGCATTTTTGATGGATGAACATGAAGTAACCAATGCCGAGTTTGCAGCATTTGTAAAGGCAACCGGATATATAACGTTGGCAGAGAAAAAACCTACCCGAGAAGAATTTCCCGATGCTTTGCCTGAAATGTTGGTTGCCGGTTCGGTAGTATTTACACCCCCCAACCATGAAGTGAGATTGGATGATCATTTGCAATGGTGGAGTTTTGTAAAAGCAGCCGATTGGCGGCACCCAGAAGGCCCGAGTTCATCAATCAAAGGAAAAGAACAAAATCCGGTGGTACATATAGCCTGGGAAGATGCAGCCGCCTATGCAAAATGGGCGGGAAAAAGATTGCCTACCGAGGCAGAATGGGAATTTGCGGCTAGAGGTGGTTTAACTGGAAATATATATACCTGGGGCAATCAAATGCAACCCGGCGGCAAAAAAATGGCGAATATTTTTCAAGGTCATTTCCCCGAAAGAAATGAGGCGGAAGATGGATATCCAACTACTGCTCCGGTTAAAAAATTTCCTGCTAATGGATATGGCTTATATGATATGGCAGGTAATGTTTGGGAATGGTGTGCAGATTGGTATCGCAATGATTACTATACTTCGCGGGCTTCCGATAAAGTATGGACAAACCCTACCGGCCCTGTTGATAGTTTTGATCCCGATGAACCCGGTGTTCCTAAGAAAGTTCAGCGGGGCGGATCATTTTTATGTACCGACCAATACTGCACCAGATATATGGTGGGTACTCGGGGTAAAGCCGATTGGAGAACTGCCACCAACCATGCCGGATTTAGATGTGTAAAAGATATAAACTAAACAGATATGCATACCGCGTTTAAATTTTTGCTAATTGGCACTGTGCTGGTTACTTCGCAAGTAAAAGCACAAGAAGATCCCCTGCAGTTAAATGATACTGCCATCATCAGCGAAGCCGCTACTCCGGTAACAGCCCCTGCAACTATGAAGAAAAAGTGGAACCATTATACTGGCAAATTCATGACGGTTAATCTGGGTATGGCAGTGATACTCGATTTCAATACACAGAACCAGGATAATAATAGTATCCAACAAGTGGGCAGTTATGCATCGGGCACCGAATTCAGGGCCGACCGCTTTATGTTATACGGTATGCTGGGCGTTGGCTCGAAGCATCCCTGGCGCTATATGTTTAGTGCTAACTATAATGGACTCGATGCACCGCCTGATAAAAAGTTCGACTTTATTGATTGGAACCTAGAAATTCCAGTGGGTAGCAAGGGTGGATGGATTACGGTAGGTAAACAAAAAGAAGGGGTGGGGATGGAATATATTATGCCCGGTACGCAGGGGATGTTTACGGAACGAGGTAGCGGCTCTCCGATGCTGGTTCGCCAGCGAAATATAGGTATTCGCTATTCTCGTAATTTCTTTAATCAAATGGCATCCTTTACGGTAGGTGTATTTAATAATTATTGGGAAACGGGCAAATCGTTTCGCGATAATGGTACGCAGGCTGTATTCCGTTTTTCCGGGTTGCCGCGTTATAAAAGTGACCGCGATTTATTGCACCTGGGTATAGCTTACCGATATTCAGATCCTACGGATGGTAAGCTTACTTATAAAGCGAAGCCGGAGATGAATACCGCCCCTCTGTATATTAATTCAGGTGCCTTTGCTGCATCTGGTGCCAATACACTTTTTTTAGAGGCAGTACATGTGTCGGGGCCGGTTGCGTTGGTGGGTGAATATATGAATGCTAAAATACGAAGCACAGAAAAGAATAATCCTACCCTTACTTATTTTCAGTTGGGCGGCAGTTGGTTTATTACCGGAGAGAATAGAAAATATAATAAAATGACGGGTAATTTGGGTAAACTGATACCTAAAAAACCTTTTAAATTTGCAAAAAATAGTGGTCCGGGTGCCTGGGAACTGGGAGCTCGTTTTACCCAAACCAATGGCAATGATGCATTGTTAACTGCGGGTAAATTCAATCGGTTTACTACTGCACTCAGTTGGTTTCCCAATCCTTCTTTCCGCTTCGAGATTAATTATGGAGCAGGAAAATTGTGGAAGAGCAACGTAATTGGCACTACCGACTTCTGGCAGTTTAGGATACAGTTTGAATTATAATAAAATTTGAAAATAATTTATTTTATGAAATCTAGTTTTCGGTTCAGTTTAGTTATAGCATGTAGTATGCTATTTTTTTCTTTATCGCAGGCACAGGATAAGCCGGCCAATTCTGCAGAAGAACTGGCAAAAAAATTAGCCAATCCGGTTTCTTCACTTATCAGCCTACCTTTTCAGAATAATACTGATTATGGAATCGGAGCGTTTAAAGGCTCACGTAATACAATGAATGTGCAGCCGGTGATTCCTGTAAGTATCAGTCCAAAATTGAACCTGATTTCCCGGGTTATTTTTCCATTAATCGCGCAATATAATATTACTGGTGCGGGCAAATCACAATCCGGTATGGGTGATGTGTTGGCAACTGCATTTCTTTCTCCTTCTCAACCCAAAAATGGATTAACCTGGGGAGCTGGTCCTGCCTTTTTATTGCCCCTTGGTACGGATGAAATGTTGACCGGAAAAAAGTTTGGCATTGGGCCTTCTGCTGTTTTTCTAAAGCAGTCTAATGGTTTTACCGTGGGTGGATTGGTGAATCAAATTTGGTCGGTATCGGGTGATGCATCCCGCAGTGATATCAGTCAGCTGTATTTGCAACCCTTTTTAAATTATAACTGGAAGTCGGGCGCCGGCATTGGTGGTTCTTTTGAGATTACACAAAATTGGATCAACTCAACTACCCAGGTATTGTTTGTTCCCAATATTTCCGGTGTTACGCGGTTGGGTAAGCAAACAGTGTCTTTATCAGCTGGACCTCGTATACCCATTTCTGCTCCCGATAATTTGCGTGCTGCTTTTGGTTGGCGTTTTGCCGTTACTTTTGTATTTCCTAAATAAAAAATAAAAATCATGAAAAAGTTACTAGTTGCTGTAAGTTGTTTATTTGCTGTGCAAGGCATGGCACAAGCCACAATTCAAGAAGAGGTGGATCTGATTAGAAAGATGTATGGCAAAACCAAAAAGGAGTTAATGACCAATTATCTGAAGGTTCCGGAGGCTAAGGCAACTGCTTTCTGGGGACTGTATGATGAATACGAAGCCGAACGTTCTAACCTGGCTAAGGAGCGCATGCAATTGATTGCAGATTATGCAAAGGGATATGAAACCCTAAATGATGAAACTGCCAATACACTGGCAACGGCTACCTTGAATAATAATATGCAACTGGAAAAACTGTACAAAAAGTATTTTGGTAAAATGAAAAAGCAGGTAGGTGCTTTAGAGGCAGCCAAGTTTATTCAGGTAGAGTCTTATTTTCAAACGGCCATTCGCAGCGAAGTGCAGGATGCCATTCCTTTGATTGGTGAAATTGATCGTACTAAGAAGCAATAGTTGTATTCCGAATCTTGCATTTGTTTAGAAGGAGATTTGATTAAAACGGCTGATTTTTATAGAGCCTGCCCATTTTGGTGCAGGCTCTTTTTATTATTTTTAGTGATACAAATACCTGCATCCAATCTTTACGAGTTAATAGCAATTAATTTTTAAGATGGGATTATTGCATGTGTGCAGTTTAGATTGAATAAGTAATTTAATATCAATTAATTATAAATAAACCGCATATTTTACATTTGTAAAGTGTTTGTATTATATTGTGTAAAATAAATTATTATAAATATGTAGAATTAAAGTCTAATAAAGTGTAAAATAAATGTAATTTTATACAAATTATTTATAGTGAATTATAAGGAGCGCATATCTGATAAAGAATTAATAAGGAAGCTTAAAGCATCAGGAGCGGTACTCATAAAGGGAGCGAAAGCCTGTGGCAAAACCGAATCCGCAAAGCAGATAGCTAAAAGTATAATAAATGTAGACCAGGATGAACAGGTAGAGGCATTGATCAATATAGCCCCTAAAAGACTGTTACTAGGCGAAACACCCCGTTTGATTGACGAATGGCAGGCACAGCCTAAAATTTGGGATTATGTACGACATGAAGTTGATGAAAGAAAAAAAAATGCACAGTTCATATTAACAGGTTCTGCCAATCCGGAAGAAGATATTAAAATGCATTCAGGCGCAGGCCGTTTTACTACTGTTGAAATGCGCACGATGTCGTGGCAGGAACTGGGTTTTTCAACAGGTAAAGTTAGTTTAGCTTCACTTCTTAAAGGCAGTAAAATCGACATATATGATAATTCTACTGAGTTAGAATTTATTATTGAAAAATTAATTATTGGGGGATTCCCAACACTTTTACATAAAAAGGTTGAACAGGCTATTGATTTAAATCGTGCTTATGTTGAATTGCTTGCTGAAATTGATATGAGTAGAGTCTCCAATATAAAACGAGATCCCATAAAAGTAAAAAGTTTATTACGGTCGTTGGCACGAAACACTTCAACATTTGTAGATATTTCATCAATAGAAAAAGATATTCGGCAAGAGGATAATATTGGTATAACACGACCAACGGTTTATGAATACTTAGATGCTTTAAACAGACTAATGATTGTAGAAGATCAGCCAGCCTGGAATACACATATCCGTTCTTCCTATTCTTTAAGAAAATCTCCTAAACGTCATTTCACAGATGTTTCGTTAGCTATTGCGGCATTAGGTGTTGACCAAGCGTCTTTATTAAATGATTTAAAATTTACAGGATTTTTATTTGAATCTCTGGTTGTTCATGAGCTTAGAGTATATGCTCAGGCAAACGATGCATGCGTATTTCATTATAAGGACTCAAGTGATTTAGAAGTTGATTGTATTGTTGAAAAATATAATGGCGACTGGTGTGCCTTTGAAGTAAAACTAGGTACTGGGAATATTGATGAGGCGGCAGCTTCTTTACAAAAATTTTCTAAACAAGTAAATGCAAAAAAGATTAACCAATTAAAATCATTAAACATAATTACAGGCACTGGTATTAGCTATACCAGAGGAGATGGTATTAATGTAATTTCATTGGCTTCGTTAGGTGCTTAGCAAAATAACTACTTGAAAGGTTTGATAATTATAGTGAGTTTAGTTGGAATGCTTGATACGCATAATAAGTTAATTATTATTTTATAATTCTTTAATGAGGTAAAATTCGCTTTAGCCCAAGCGGCTTCGAACCAACAAGGGTTACATTTCTAAAATTGAAAACAACATTAAAGAAGTTCGTATTTCAACACTTCAAAATATAGTTGAACTTGGGCTGGGGGCACACCCAAAAAACAGAGTGAGTGTGAGTTTGAGTGTGAGGATATTTTCCTCCTTCACATGTAATAGCTAGTACTTTATCTGACAGTCAGGGTGTTTTTAATTTTTATAGGATTTGGATTTTTTCTTCGGTAAAATTTTCATGTAGGATTTTTTCTTTAGCCAAAGGTAGTGATTCCAAAAAAGTAGCCATTGGCGTTTTACCAAAACAATAGCGACCACTGTGAGGTCTTTCGTTGTTGTAGTATTCCATCCACTGATCTAAATCAGCCTGTAAAAGTTCTAAGTTATCGTACAATTTTCTACGGAATGCTACTGCATAAAATTCCTCCTGCATTGTGCGATGTAATCTTTCGCAGATACCGTTGCTCTGGGGGTGTCTAACCTTTGTTTTGCTATGTTCGATACCTTCAAGATCGAGATATAGCTCATACTCATGACCAGGAGCACCTTTGTATTCAGTTCCTCGATCAGTCAGTATCCGAAGCAAGGGGATGTCATTTTCTTCAAAAAATGGCAGTACCCTGTCATTTAAGATATCTGCTGCTGTAACAGCATGTTTTGAAGTGTAAAGCTTAGCAAAAGCAACCCTTGTATAAGTGTCAATAAACGTTTGCTGGTAGATACGGCCAACGCCTTTGATATTTCCCACATAATAGGTGTCCTGTGAACCGAGGTACCCGGGATGTTCGGTCTCAATCTCACCATGGGCTTCCTGCTTTTCCTTTTTGCGTTCCAGGGCCATTAATTGAGCCTCTGTTAAAATGATACCATCCTGAGCCACACGTGATTCCAGGGCTTTTAAGCGCTTCTGGAAGGTTTCTAAATCGTTGCGTTGCCAAACACAACGGATACCGGCAGGGGAAATAAATATCCCAATTTTACGCAATTCATTACTGGCTCGAACTTGGCCAAAAGCAGGACGATCAAATGCCATTTGTATGGCAGCCTCTTCAATTTCAGGGGCAACCCGATTTTTAGGAATAGGCTTCCTGCGGCTGATCTCTTGGAGTGCCATATCGCCTCCCGTATCGTACAGTTCTTTAATACGATAAAAACTATCCCGGCTGTAACCCATAATCTTACATGCTTGGGATACATTACCTAATTTTTCTGCAAGTTGCAGTAAACCTAACTTGGTTTTGATTAACTTAGTTTCTTGTTTCATTTCTGACGGTTTGGGGTTATAAAATTGTTTTTAGTCACAACAAATTTAATCCCAACTGTCAGATTAAGTCTTAACTACTTCATATTATTAGATTGTACTTAATTGTTACACTTCTTATTAAATGCTATTTAATTAGCTTGGCTGATTTTTACCATTTATTAAACCTCGGGAGTCTGCTTTTCTGGTATTATTCTTAAAACGATGAATAGAGAATCGATGTATCCGTTTTTTAAAGATTCTTTTCCCTCGAAGTTTTCCGAGGCAGGAGTAGACTTTGCTTTGAATGAAATACCCCAGATAAACATGAACAAAAATCTATTTATATTTTTTTGCCTGATTTCGTTATTGCAAGGTTGTTTTTTAGGCATGGATAGGGTATATCCATTTTACAAAGTTATATATAACTTGAAAAATTCTGTCCGCGTTTGTTTCTCTCAAAAAAAGGAATTCGATACAACTTTGCTTCGACAACAGTATTTTGTTCTTAAATGTGGGGATAGCATACACCCCTATTTAGACGACAAGGAACTCAT
>Ga0247835_1004365_pt1 | contig 12479 bp, 19 predicted proteins | sample LaCtaG_3_FD_189912 | JGI IMG/M metagenome (GOLD analysis project Ga0247835, IMG submission 189912) | Freshwater microbial communities from meromictic Lake La Cruz, Castile-La Mancha, Spain - LaCruzMarch2015_13.5m | ecosystem: Environmental > Aquatic > Freshwater > Lake | place: Spain: Castile-La... | reverse complement strand
TTCTGTCGCTTTGTTTGGAGATGATCTAGACAAAGGTTTTGAAAACATGACGCAACAAGATCTTGCGTTACCTTTCATAAGAATACTTGGTCAACTATCACCACAGGTAACTGAAGGTGATTCTAAATATGTTACAGGCGCTAAACCTGGAAACATATACAATACAGTTACGAATGAACTGTATGATGGTAAAAAAGGAATTAAAGTTATTCCTTGTTACTATAAGAAAGACTATCCAGAATGGTCTGATAGAGGAGAAGGATCTGCAGCTCCGGTTGCATTACATGCTCCCAACAGTCCAGTGATAGCTACAGGTAAGAGAGAAGGATCTAAAATTAGATTACCAAATGGTAACTATTTAGAAGAGACTGCATCTTACTATGTAATGGTAGAAACTAAAGCAGGTGGTTATACCCCAGCTTTAATTACCATGAAGTCAACTCAACTCAATGTGAGCAAGAAGTGGAACGCAATGATGAAAACTGTTCAGATCTCTGACGGTAAAGGCGGATTTGCAGTTCCTCCAATGCATGGTGTTGTATACAACTTATCATCTAACTTACAAAAAAATGATAAAGGTAGTTGGTATGGTTGGGTAGTAACACAAGATCGAATTTTAGAAACCAAAGATAAATCTTTGTACTTGAGTGCAAAAGGTTTTTCTGGTGACGTAAAAAAAGGATCGGTGCAAACAAGAGCTGATGTAGAAGAGAAGATAACAGAGAACGTACCGTTCTAGGTTAATTAAGAAACGGGGCTCGGTAATACGGGCCCCAAAACATATGGCAGTTTATGAAAGAAAAATTTAAAGAAATATTTACTGGCTTTAAAACAGCTTATGGTCAGTATCAAAAAGGTGAGCGCGGAGAAAATGGAAAGCAAAAAGGAAAAGCATTTATTGTTAGAAAAGAAGTTGTTGATAAACTATGGGAAGATCATCTTAATGGTGTTGATCCTGCTCTTGGTATTATTCCTATTAATGAAGATAACAACTGTAAGTGGGGTTGTATTGATGTTGATCAGTATAATCTTAATCATGCTCAATTAATTAAAAAGATAAGAGATTTAAAACTTCCACTTATAGTATTTAGATCAAAGTCTGGTGGAGCACATATATTTTTATTTACTAAAGAATTCATAACTGCATCATTGATGCAGTCTACACTTAAAAAGATTTCAGATGCATTAGGATATCAAGGAGTTGAGATATTCCCTAAACAAACTGAAATACTTGTGGAACGTGGGGACACAGGTAATTTTTTAAATCTACCCTACCATAACCAAACCAAAGGATTAAGATATGCGTTCGACGATAATGGCTCCGCTGTATCACTTGAGGAATTTTATAAGCTCTATGATGTTTATGCTTGCAGCAGGGAAGAAGTTGAGAAGATTCAAATCAAAGAAGAGAAGATAGAAGAAGCATTTAAAGATGGGCCTCCATGTTTAAATAGATTAGCTCGCGACGGCTTTGGCGAAGGATCTAGGAATAATGCATTGTTTAATATCGCCATATATTTTAAACAATCTGATCCAGATTTTTGGCAAGATAAAGTCGTTGCGGCTAACTTAAATTACATGAATCCACCATTACCTAATAGTGAAGTACAACAGTTATTAAAATCAATTGGTAGAAAAGGTTATGACAAATACAGATGTAAACTTCCACCTATTGTAGATGTTTGTAATGCATCATTGTGTAGAACTAAAAAGTTTGGTGTAGGTTTAGATGAAGAGAGTATGCCTTCTTTAAATAACTTAATAAAATATAATTCTAATCCACCACAGTACTTTTTAAATGTAGGAGAAGGAGATGAGGAAAAAAGAATAGAATTAAAAACAGAACATTTAGCAAATCCAGTTATGTTCTCTATTGCAATACTTGAAAAAGCAGATCTTGTTATACCTAAACTTAAAGATAAAGATTGGAGAGAGTTTTATTTAAAACCATTAATAGATAAAATGCAAACAGTAGAACCTTTAGAATCGTTAGATCCAATGAATCAGATAACATCTTTATTACAAGATTGGACTACAAATAGACAGAATGCAAGAACGATGGATGATATATTTAATAAACTTCCATACACAGATGACAGAAGAGAATTTACATACTTTAGAATGGAAGACTTTTTTAATTTCTGCAAAAAGAATCATTGGGAAATGGATAAGGCAAAGACAGGTAACTTATTAAAACAATTGAAAACTATATTTATAGAAGAAGTTAGAATGAAGATTAAAGGTCAAGAACCTAGATTAGTTAAGATTAAAACAATGAAGAAGATAGACACAACAATATCACAAGTTAAATATCACGAGGAACATTTTTAATGAGAACAATAATATTAGGACCACCAGGAACAGGAAAGACTACAACATTATTAAACTTGGTTGATGAATTTATAAAAAGTGGAACACGACCACAGGAGATAGGTTATTTTTCTTTTACAAAGAAAGCAGCAAGAGAAGCAGCAACAAGAGCTTCTGAAAAATTTGGATTAAGTATAGAACATGATTTAATATATTTTAAAACACTTCATTCTTTAGCATTTAAAATGTTAAGTATGACTAAAGATAGAATGATGAGCCCAGAAGATTACAAAGAGTTTGGGATTAAATGCAATATACCAATAAAGACTGCATCTTATTCTGATGAGAATGGTATCTTCAATTCAGATAATGAATACTTAACTATCATTAATACAGCTAGAATTAAAAAAATAGATCTAATGGATTGTTATGATTTAAGAAACAATTTATTAGATATAGAAAGAGATACTTTATTTTTGTTAGATCAAGAATTAAAAAGATATAAGAAAGAAAAAGGATTAAAAGATTATACTGATTTAATAGAAGAGTTTGTTGAGAGAGATTTATCACCAAAGTTTAAAGTATTATTCATAGATGAAGCACAAGATTTATCACATTTACAGTGGGAAATGGTCAAATCTATATGGAAAAACGCAGAAAAAACATACATTGCAGGGGATGATGATCAAGCTATATTTAAATGGGCTGGGGCCGATGTAGATCACTTTATAGCGATGAAAGATGAGGTGGACGAGATTAAGATACTTAATCAATCTTATCGTATTCCTGGTGGTCCTATACATGAATTATCACAAAGAATTATATCAAGAATTAAGAATAGATATGAAAAAGACTATAAACCACGTGAAGAAACAGGCATTTTAAAATATCATACAGATATTACACAGTTGGATATGTCTAAAGGAGAATGGACAGTTCTTGCATCAGCTAATTATTTTTTAGATGGTGTAAAAGAATTATGTGAATTACAGGGTTGGTACTATCAATACAAAGGATTTAACTCTATTAAATTAGAATTATTAGTGGCTTTAAGTAATTGGGAAGATTTTAGAAATGGTATGCCTTTAAATTATTTACAAATTAAAAATATATACAAATATCTTGGAGCTTATGTTGCACCACAATATAGAGATGCTAAAACATTAAAAGTTGAAGAAAGTTATTTAATAAATGATTGTATGCAAAAACATGGTTTACTTACAAATGAAGTATGGTATAAGTCATTTGAAGGTGTTGATACAATTACAGAAAATTATATTCGTAATATGAGAGCAAATGGTGAGAAGATAAATAAAACTCCTAGAATTCTTATGTCTACAATCCACTCATTCAAAGGTGGTGAAAGAGATAATATTTGTATTCTAACAGATTTAACAGCAGCAGCTATAAGACAAAATGAATATGATCCAGATGAATTACACAGATTATATTATACTGCTTGCACAAGAGCTAAAAAAGAACTTCACATAATAGAACCAAGAGATTTCAACAAGGCATATTTGATATGATGTTACAGAATGGGATAGAGAGAAGGCATTTGGGGAGAGTGGTAGCTTCTTGCATCGGCAAAGTTGGTTCAGGTCTTTCGATTCCCATGTTTTTTTTACCTGTTAAACCAACAACTACCACAATAAAAATATGAGCAATAAAACATTCTTTAGACAAGTAGGTGGTAAACATTATAAACAAATGGTAATACAACCATCTGTATTTATTAATGAAAACAATTTACCTTTTGCAGAAGGCAATGCAATTAAATACATTTGTCGTCATAGATTAAAAGGTAAGAAGGAAGATATATTAAAAGCAATTCATTATTTAGAAATGATTTTAGAAAGAGATTATAAAGATAAATGACACGAACCTTTCAACAACCTTTATTTGTTCCGGAAACGGAATGGGTAATGCCGGAAGAATTAAAAGATTTACGCGGTCATAAAGAAATAGCTGTGGATCTTGAAACATATGATCCTTATTTAACTGAACTTGGATCGGGGAACGTAATTAAAAATGGTAAGATAGTTGGTGTTGCTGTAGCTGTAGAAGGTTGGTCAGGTTATTATCCGTTTGGTCATCATCTTGGTGGTAATATGGATGAGAAATTAGTTTTAAATTGGTTACAAGATTTATTTAAACAAGATGCTACATTTATATTTCATAATGCAATTTATGATGTGTGTTGGTTAAGATCTTATGGAATAGAAATTAAAGGTAGAATTGTAGATACAATGATAGCTGCATCTTTAGTTAATGAAAATAGATTAAGTTATAGATTAGATACACTAGCAAAAGAATATTGTGGTTTAGGTAAAGATGAAAAAGTTTTAAACGAAGCAGCGAAAGAATATGGAATCAATCCTAAAAAAGATTTATGGAAACTTCCATCTATGTTTGTTGGCCAGTACGCAGAAAGAGATGCAGAAGCTACATTAAAACTTTGGCAACGTATGAAAATAGAATTAGAAAATGAACAAGCATGGGATGTTTTTAATTTAGAAACAAAATTATTTCCTTGCCTTGTAGACATGAGATTCAAAGGAGTAAGAGTTGATTTAGAAAAAGCAGAAAAAATTAAGAATAAATTAGTAGAAGAAGAAAAGAAATTATTGTTAAAAATCAATAAGTTAACAGGAGTTAATGTAGAATTATGGGCCGCAGCATCTATTGCAAAGGCATTTGATGTACTTAAACTTCCGTATGATAAAACAGAAAAAACAGGAGCGCCAAGTTTTACAAGAAACTTTTTAGCAAATCATCCTCATGAACTTGCACAATCAATTGCAAACGCAAGAGAAATAAACAAAGCACATACAACTTTTATAGATACAATTACAAAACATTCTTTCAAAGGTAGAATACATGCCGAGATAAATCAAATACGATCTGATGATGGTGGAACTGTTACTGGAAGATTTTCAATGTCTAATCCAAACTTACAACAGATTCCAGTAAGACATAAAGAATTAGGTCCATTGATTAGATCTATATTTATTCCAGAAGAAAATTGTAAATGGGGAGTATTTGATTATTCACAACAAGAACCAAGAATACTAGTTCATTACGCAATCCTACAAAATTTAGAAGGTGTTGATGAAATTGCAAAAGCATATGAATCAGGAGAAGCAGACTTTCATGCAAGTGTTGCAAAGATGGCAGGGATTGAAAGATCGCAAGCAAAAACAATTAATCTTGGATTAATGTATGGTATGGGTAAAAATAAATTAATGGCTGAACTAGGTTTAATGAAAGATGATGCTGAAAAATTAATTAGACAATATCACACTAAAGCTCCTTTTGTTAAAAAGAGTATGGATAATACAACAAGGAAAGCAGAGAGAGATGGAAGAATTAGAACACTAGGTGGTAGAATTTGTAGATTTGATCTTTGGCAACCAATTGAATTTGGTGTCAATACTCCACTTCCACTTGAACAAGCTAAAAAGAAATATGGAGATTTTTTAAAAAGAGCATTTACTTATAAAGCTTTAAACAAATTAATACAGGGATCTGCTGCAGATATGACTAAAAAATCTATGGTAGCTTTGTATGAAAATGGAATTATACCACATATGCAAATACATGACGAAGTAGATATATCTGTTGATTCTGAAGAAACAAAGAATAAAATAATAGAAATTATGGAAAATGCAGTTAAATTAAAAATACCAAATAAAGTAGATTGTGAACTAGGAGATAATTGGGGTGATATTAAATAATATACAATGTCTTATTTAAATGCTAATATACCACCGATTTATTGTAAAATAAGGAGAGAGTATTTATATGACTTACGAAAACATCATGGCGAAACTGAAGATTGTGTGGTCATTGGTATTGCAAGTATTCCAGGGCGTGCGATCTTATTTCATGCTTTACTTACGAATGGTGCAATATATTGGCGGCTTCCTATCTCTGCTTTTATTCAAGGAGGAAGCAGCGGTACTGTGCATCAAGGACAAATGGAACATCCAGATCTCGAAGATCTTGAGTTATGGAATTCATTTAGTTATTATCCTTCTGTTACTACTTTTGATTTTTTAATCGGGCAGCGCTGTAAATATTTAGGTAAAGATAAAAAATTTATTCATGGACAATATTTATTTACAATTGATTGGGCACATCCAGAACCTAATATCTTGGATACTGAACATTCCGAAATACCTGATCAGCATAAGTGTGCTCACGTTTTGGCTCTTGATAACGGTTTTTTTGCAGCTCAACCTAATAATCGTATTTTGTGGAGTATTCCTAGTTTTACAACTTCAAAACATTGGCCGGATTATAAAGTTCAAACTACAGAATGGAATGTAGAAAATAGAAGTTGGCAATTAGAAGACACAGATGATATGTTCTATAATATAGATGCCAAGAAAAACGAAAAAATTTAGAACACCATTACAGTTAGCTGCTAAAATTGAGCATGGTATATGTCCCTATTGCAATTTATTATCACCTTTGCTATTCTTATATAAAGATTTCTACAGATGTTCTTTGTGTGGTGAAGAAGTAGAACAATATATTAACGGAGTTATTAAATACATTCCTATTACAAATAGTAAAAGAATAGGAATGATAACAGAGAAACCACATGAGTGAATTAAAATTAAGTGATCAAACACAGGTAGCTTTACCTATTAAAAATATAGTAGCTATCATATCTGCTATTGTTGTAGCGGTATGGACGTATTTTGGGATCGTTGAAAGATTAAATAGACTTGAGACTAATGAAAAATTAATGGCACAAGACCTTTTAAAAAAGGCAGAACAAACTCCAAAGAATCAAGAGATGTATATGTTAATTGAGTATCAAGCTAAAGCATTAGATAAACATTCTAAACAATTAGAAGAAAATGTTCACACAAAAGTATTGATAGCTCAATTAGAAAAGAAAGTAGAAAAACTTGAAAAACAATTAGATGCTACAAAAGGTAAGTAATGATCGAAGCCGTTTTTGCATTATTAATGTATATGAATAATAAATTAGAGGGTTATTCACCTAAAGCTAGTCTTGCAGAATGTTTAGAACAAAAGAGAAAAGTTGAAAGAAATCCAGGAACAAATGTTGATTGGAGTTGTAAAGAAATAAAAGCTATTGTAGAAGTAGATAAGCATGGCATTAAAAGAATTAAGGAAATTAAAGAATAGTGGCGCGTAAAGTTCAATCAGGTTCTGGTACATTCATTAAACATACCAATAAAAAAAGACCAGGTCGTCATTCTAAAAGACCCAATAAACGTAGTAGTAGAAAAGAATATAAAGGTCAGGGAAGAAGATAATGAATGCCCGCCCTAGTTGTACTAGGACGAGCAAACAAAAGGTGTGAGAAGAGATCTCCACAATACCCTAAAAATAATTATCTTGCAACACTTGTTTTTTTAGTATATCTTCCCATATTATTATGAAACCAACAGAAAGAAAAAATATGATAACGTTTGAAGAAATAGAAAACTGGGCTGCATCCGCAAAAAAAGGTGAAAAAATGGTGTATTACAAAGGTTTTTACGCTGAAGATTCTAAAAATAAATATGAGTTTAGAAAATTTTCAGAAGATCTTTTAAAGTTCGAAAAAAAGACTAGTTTAGTCACTTTGTATCAAAAAAAAATTGAAGCAGGAGATCAAAATAAAAAACCCGTTTACGAATATTATATAGAAAAAAACTAACAAAAGGAGAAGAAAATGGCAAACCCGTCTAAATACAAGTCCTTATCTGTTGCAATAACAACTTGGAAAGAACTTGGAATACAAGCAGAAAGAACAAATAGAACTAGATCTAAAATGGTAGATAAACTTTTAAAGTTCTATAAAGAAAATAGAGGAGAGAAAGCAAATGGAAACGGAAAACAAAACTCGTAAAATTATCTGCCACGATTGTGGTGGTAATGGATATCGTAGAGATTGCTACGGAGAAGTATATCAATGTAAAAACTGTAAATCACAAGGTGAGATAACATTCACAGAAGAAGAAATGTTAGAGAACATTGATGACACAGGAGCCATTGTATGAAATTAGATAATTTTAAACCAAACTATTGGTTGTTATTTGTTATTTGTATGTGGTTGTTATTAATCTTAACTATCATGATGTACTAATGGCTATTATTGATTTAGTAATTTTAGTTAGTTTTGTTCTTACAATCATAGCAATGTACAGCATGAGGCCACCAAAAATATAAAATGTTGAACATAAAGTTGAGAGAAGATCTTTGTAAGTTCGCTTGGGATACTGTTAACAAAAGAAATTTTGGTAATAGATCTATTGGCGCGAACGGAAATAAAGAACAACAATACACAGGAATCATTGGCGAAGCAGTAATCTATGACATCGTTTATGGTAAACTACCCGAGTATAACGAAGCGGGGATCGTGGATATTGTTATCAATGGAAAAAAAGTAGATATCAAAACTATGGGCCGAACAGTTTATATGAAACCAGATTACGTTCACAACTTCGTTGGTTATCAAAAAGATTTTCCAAATGACATTTACATATTCAACAGCATTGTAAAAAAAGACAGAACAATTCAGATATGTGGTTGGCTGCCAAAAGATGAATTCTTTTTAAAATGTGAATTTTATAAAAAAGGAGAAGATCGTTTTAGAACTGATGGTAGTTCATTTAAAACTAAAGCACCTTTGTATGAAATAAAAAATAAAGAACTAAATGAAATTTATATTGAAAGTGATGTTAGATCTATTGGTTTATGAGAAAAAATAAAAAAAATAAAGAGCTAGAACTTGAAATGATCTATGCAGAATTGTTTGATAAGATGGTTGAATTAGTTTTAAGAACCAATGAACCACAGATGGTTGCATCTACGATGATGGCACAATCTTTAAGACTATATAAAACTGTATTTAAACATCCTGGTGAATTTAGAGAAGTTATTAATACTGTTTTAAAACAATCTGAAAATATAGAACCTTACAATCACAACACATTACATTAATGAAAGAAAAAAAATGCACCAAATGTTTAATTGTAAAACCTAAATCCGAATTTACTAAAGATTGTTGGAAAAAAAATGGAATAAGAAGTAATTGCAAAAAATGTGATTATATTAGAAAAAGTAAATTTTTATCAACTGAAAATGGTTTTTTACAATCTATTTATCGTAATATGGTAAGTAGAAAAGAAGCAAGCGATGATGGAAAAGACAGAGGAAAAGTTTATGCGGTTGAATTTACATATAAACAACTAATAAAAAAATGGGAAGAACATAAATTAAAATATGGACAAAATTGTATCTACACAAATGAACCTATTTTTCATAAAAGAAATAGAGAACAAATAAGAGGAAATCAAATTTCAATTGATCGTTTAGATAATAATAAGCCATATACTATTGATAATATTGTTTTTTGTTCTTCACGAGCTAATTGGATTAAAGGTCAAGTAACCATTAATATGTGTAAAAAAATATTAGAAATATATGAAACACAATCCTAAATTTATTTACCCTAAATCCATTAGATCGTTAATTAATGACAAACGACACTATGAGATTGGTGCAACAAAATTACCATCGGTAACCACCATTCTTTCTGCAACGATGCCGGAAGAAAAAAGAAAATCACTTGATGCGTGGAAACAACGCGTTGGTGCTACCGAAGCGCAGAAAGTAGTTACAACCGCAGCGAATCGTGGAACGGCGATGCATACAATTTTAGAACATTATATAACAGGGCAAGGTTATCTTGATCTAACAGTCACAGGTCGTAATGCACATAACATGGCACAAACTATCTTTGAGAAAGGATTGAAAGATAAAGTCAGCGAATATTACGCCACAGAAGCTACCCTATTTTACCCAGATTTGTATGCGGGAGCTACTGATATGGTTGCAGTGCATGATGGAAAGGACAGTATTATTGACTTTAAACAGTCAAATAAACCGAAGCGAAGAGAGTGGATAACCGAATATTGTCTACAACTTGCAGCATATGCAATGTCGCACAATACAGTTTATGGAACTTCAATTCAAAAAGGAGTTATTATGATGGTTACACCAGATAGTTATTATCAAGAATTTATTATAGAGGGAGAAGAACTTAAAAAATATATGCACGAATTTTTAGAAAGAGTAGATAAATACTACAATATCAAGAATTTAACTACTGTTGACAAAACCTAAAAAATGAACACAATGAAAGAATATGAACCAATAAGCAGCTATAGGACTGCACCTTATCTAAATAGATAAGTTTATAAATCAACTAACATCGCAGGAGGACACGTGAATAATTTAAAAGATTATATGCTGTACATCATCATAACCTTCATTTGGGTATTTATTATATTGTTTGTTGCATTTTCAGAACCCGCCTTTGGCTACACTAATAACAAAGAATTCATTCAATCCGTCAATAAATGCGCGGATTATTTAGAAAAAAACATTAAGAAAGAAGACAGAATACCAAGAAAACTACTCCTAGCTCAAGCAGCATTAGAGTCTAATTATGGCCGTAGTCGTTATGCAATAGAGGGAAACAATTTAATGGGCATATATCAGTTCAAAAATTTACATACCGGTATGACCCCAAGGGGTAACCCAAACGCCCCCTTTAGAGTGGCTAAATTTAAGTCTAAATGCCATTCTATAGAGTATTATATGAATCTATTGAATACGAAAGATGCCTATGTTTCTTTTAGAAATGAGCGGCTATTACAGTCAAAACTGCGCGTAAATGATGTAAATAGATACTACCACCTGTTATATAACTATTCTACTAACAAGGAATACCCACAATTATTGATTAGAACTCACAAGGAAATTGTAGCTTTGGGCTTTTAATGTGGGGTTTTTAAGGCCCCACACCATTTGCTACTCATCTTCGTCTTCATCTTCGATATCGTCTAGGTCTTCATCTTCATGATCGCACTGTTCGATTTCGTTGATCTTATCTTCTAGTGTATCTAACTTTTCTCTGATGATATCTAAAAGATCTTCAATTGTTTCTTTTTTCTTTGCCATTGATAATTACCCCCGATCCTCGATGCGCTAATATCAGATCAAGGTGCGTTGACAAGGGGAAAATGGGCCGAGAAACGCGGATCGTTGATTTATATAGCTTTTTTGTATTTACGCCACCATAAGGGAGATTTTGGGGGGTACGAAATAAAAAAAAATATTTCTCGAGGGGCGTGGCGGGTGGCTTTCGTGGCGTAAAACTTCCAGAAGTGTTGGTATATAATGGTTCTAGACGATTTTGAGGTCCGCCACGGAAAAAAAAGTGTTGGCGTGCAACGATTCTGGAGGGGCTTGTATCAACGAAACGCCACGGCGGGAATATCCTATTGATTTATATACATATTTTAGACTGTTCATTTTAGTGGGTAAAATGACAAATAGTGCATTTTACGCCATTTGAACGTATCTCGCTACGCGACCCCTTTTTGCAAAATTAATTTGCAATTGGGGGGTAAAAATTCTACTTATGTAGAATGAGCATTAGCAAATATCCAAGAGTTAGATTACATTGGATAGATATACTTGGGGATACTGGGTGGGCCGATGAAGATGAATTTAAGGATATGCAATGTAGTACCTGTGTGAGTGAAGGTCATCTATTCCATAAAGATGATAAAGTTGTTATGACATTTTCATCTTATGAAATTGAAAACGAAATGGTTACCTCTTTCGGCGACAGAAACGTTTATCCCATTGGGGTCGTTACGAAGATCGAGTATCTCTAGTTGTATTTACAGAACTCACTTTGGCTGCTTATTGTTAAATCAATGTAAATGTGTTAAGGTAAATCAGAATGATAAATGGGAAGACATTAGCAATGGTGCTTGATAAACTTTTGACAAAGTCAGAAGTTGCGCAGAATGCACGCATACAAGTTCAAATGCCAAATGGCGATTTGCATGACATTACAGAAATAAAGTTAATGGAGAATATGTTAATCGGGCCTTTTGAAACACATAGACTTGTGCTTGTGACTGAACCACAAAAACATAAGATGTCAAAGGTAATTAGATCTAGTCAGGTTGTTTAGATTCTTCTTTGCTTTCTATTTGATTTTCATTAACTACATTAAAATCAGCTTCTACAATTAAACCTTTGTGATCTTCAATTAGTTGTTTCATTTTTAATTCTAATTCTTTTTCAGTCATATCTTCTAATTTGCCTGTTCGTATATTCTT
>Ga0247835_1004364_pt1 | contig 12480 bp, 10 predicted proteins | sample LaCtaG_3_FD_189912 | JGI IMG/M metagenome (GOLD analysis project Ga0247835, IMG submission 189912) | Freshwater microbial communities from meromictic Lake La Cruz, Castile-La Mancha, Spain - LaCruzMarch2015_13.5m | ecosystem: Environmental > Aquatic > Freshwater > Lake | place: Spain: Castile-La... | reverse complement strand
GCTGCTATCGTTGTCGCTCGGCTGACCCTGTCCGGCAGAACCACCGGTTGAGAAAGCGTCTTGAACTCCAACGCTCACGCCGAGACCCTTCACTCCCAGGCCTCGAGGTCCGAACGAAGGTGCGTACTGCAGGTTCAGAACGCTGTCACCAACGCCGCTGTGGAGCATTCCGCTGATCGTGACCGCACCGTACGGTGACGGAATTCCGATCATCGCCTGACCGGTGCCATTTGCGTCGGAGGCATCTCGGGAGCCGTTCGGGAATCGAAGGGTTCGGTCGCGGCTCATATTCGCAAAACCAAACGCGAAGTGATAGTCCGAAAGCGAGTAGCCGACGGGCGTCGAAATCCCCATTGCTCCCCACATACTGGGTTTCCCGAGCGAGTTGACGCCGAAGAGTCCACCCGGCAAGCCCGACATGTTTCGGAACTGAGGGTACTGTCGCGCTCCGGAGAGTGGCTGCGCGAGAGCAGAACCTCCTACAACAAGAAAACCAAGGACGACGGCCGTCCGGACCAAAGGATTCGCTCGACGCATGGGTCCCAGTATAGAACGATGCCGACGGCGCGGTGTGCTTTATCGGTCTGGTACATTTAAGAACACGCAGGGGTGTAGCTCAGTTGGTAGAGTCCTGGTCTCCAAAACCAGTTGTCGCGGGTTCGAGTCCTGTCGCCCCTGCCAAATCTTTTAAGCGCTAGTTACGTGAGTCAAACTTTCCGACTCACTTGATCAAGCTGCACAGGCGAATTGCCGCAACCTTAAGATTCTCGGTCGGCCGTTCTCCCATGAGGAAAACCGTGTAGTTCGGCTTGTACCAGCCGATGCAGTTCGCCTTACCAACGTGCCCAACCATGTACTTGCCGTCTTCGCCAGACGGAGTCATTCCGGTCAATGGCACTTGTCCTTCAACCGCGATCAAGACAATCTGGCCCTCGCCGTCTTTAATCCAGTGTCGTTCGACCATCTTGCCGCCCGACAACCCTTTCTCCATCGCCAGTAGCTCGAGCCGGTCTGGTCGAGTTGCTTCACCCGCGAAGTCAAAGACCCCTTCAACCCATCGCTGAACTTCGGCCGGTGTTGAGGTTTGCTGGCGATTGGGAACGAATCCCGCCATCATTTCCGTGATTGCCGTGCCGTTCGGGTTTGAATTGCCATTCAGTCGCTGCCAGCCGCCGCCGACCACGATCATCAGAATGAGCGACGCACAAAGCGCCCAGGCATAGCGAGAAACAAAACTTTCGGTTCGGCGAGCACTTTCAATCTCGACGATGCGCCCCTTACATTTCTTCCAGGCATCTTCGCATTCCATGCCGTAATTGAGGTTCACCATGGCCGACTTCTGGGCCTGAACCAGGGCAACTTGTTTACGAAGCTCGGCATCCTGACTCATCAGGGCTTCAAATGCCGTCTTCTCTTCCGGGCTAAGTTCCCGGTCTACGTAGGCGTGTAGCGTTTCCACGTCTCTCATTCGATCTCCATTCCTTCTTTAACGATGCCTTCACGAATGGCATATTCTGCCAGGGCGGTTCGGAGCAAAGCGCGACCTCGTGCCAGTCGAGATCGGACGGTGCCGATAGGCACATCCGTCGCGTCGGCAATCTCTTGATAGCTCAGCCCTTCAATGTCGCTCAAAATTACAGTAATCCTAAAATCTGCTGGGACCTTTGAAAGCGCTTCTTCGACTTCCGCCCCAAGTGCTTCGTCAAAAAGCGCCCGATCTGGAAGGACCGTTTCCGCTGCCGTAGGTTCAACTGCTCCATCTTCATCAAGCGAACCCATATGTGGGCCCCGCTGTTGACGACGGTATTTGTTGATGTACAGATTCGTTACTATTCGCAACAGCCAAGCCTTGAAGTTCGTTCCATCAAATCGATCGAACGCTTCGTAGGCTCGCACAATGGCTTCTTGGCAAAGGTCTTCCGCTTCCTCACGAGATCTGGTGAGGCGAAGTGCGGTGCCGAAGACAGACGGAAAGACACTTTCAGCGTAGCGTTCGAATGCGTCCCGTTTATCCCGTCTGCCGAAGAGCATTAATCGGCGGGAGAATACCCCTGCCCTACAGGCCACTTGGGACTACAGGAGCCGATACAAAAATGCCGCACTTGCGGCCCGAGGCATTTCCGGTAGCGGTTTGCCGCGGGGTTGCTCGGCTAGCCGCCCGACTTCGATTTGGAACTGCTGGTCTTCCGCTAAGAATTTTTCGACGTAAGCACGGGCCGCTTTCCGGCCGCACTCGGCAAGCAACAGCTCAATTGCCGTTCCGTGACCAATCAGCGGCAAACCTGCGCCCATCAAGTTCGCTTCTAATTGTTCAGGATCCTCAAACTCGGCAAACCAGGGGATTGCCGTAGCTTGGATATGGGAGAGGAGTTCCGCATACTCGTACGTCCGGCCCTTGCACCACCACACAAAGTATGAAGGCGGAAGTTCGAGTGCACCGATATCCGATGAAGCCACCAGGATAGGCGCGGCACTGGCTGGCGTCCAATACTTTTCTCGAACGGTGCGAATGTTACGGTGGCAAAGATGGATGCGTAGGCGCACGGGAATCGCCGCGGCCTCGGTCTCATTCACGTCAAGCAGAATTTCGCAAATCCAGTCGTCTCGTCGCCGTTCGAACTGCGGAAGACCGCCGTTGTGAAAGAGCCTAAAGCCCGATTGCCAGAGCCCACCGGCAATGAAATGGCTTGCGCCCTGGCGAATCTTGGGAATAGGCGTCAAGGGCGAGCCGGGCTCGAGCTCGCGTTGCCACTCGTCTGCGTGCCGGTAGGTTTTCCGCATGGAAAATCAAACCGCCGGTAGCGGGGGAGTTTGCTCAGCCGAACCCGTCGTGACCATCGCTTTCGGCCGCCAGATTGCCGCCCGGGTATCTGCCGCCTCGATCATCTCTTCCCCAACTGCGGTTGCTCCACCCGGCAGGTACATCACGCTGGCTTCGGTTACCGCCACGCCACCCGGAGGGCAGTACTTCTGAATCGTGGCCGCGACATCGATCACGTGCGAGAAGTTGAGCGACTTGATGTCTCCGCCCTGGGGCGTAACCACCGTTCCGGTATGAACGCCGCACCGCAAGGTGATCGGCGACCCCAAACGGTTTCGGAACGTGTTGAGCTCAAACAACCCGGACTGTATCGTCTTAGCCGCGGCAAAGGCCTGATGCGGATGATCAAACGCACAAGTGACGCCATCACCCGCCGTGCTGTGAACACGACCGCCGTACCGCACCGTGATGCGCTCCACGTACCCGTGGTATTCGGTGAAGGTGTATTCCACCGCCAGCAGGTCTGCTTTCAGCTTCATCTTCGTCGAACCCACGATATCGACGCTGAGGAACGTAACGCTCTGCTCACCGCTCCGAAGTCGGTCCTGCAGCTCAACGAGCTGAGAAAGCAGTTCTTGACGCTCCTTGATCGGGTCCCGCAATCCCAGACTGTCACGGTTGTTTTCAACCGCCTTCTTGAGCAGGGCACCGGCAATGCCACCGCCAATCATGATTGGCAAAATCGCCGGAGCATAAATCTTCATCGCCGACTGCATCAGCAAGGAAAACACCGCGTACATTCCGAAGAACGCACCGCCAAGAATGGCTCCGTTCACACCGGCCCACTTAACATCTTTCGAAAGTGCGACCTGATACAAGCCGAGCGAAAGCGCGATGAGGCCGACCATGCTGAGCACGCCGTATTGGCTGACCGAACTCCCAAGTCGATACTCCAAGGCAAACAGGAAGGCGCACACCGTCGCCATGGTGCCGACGCCGACCATGCGGCGTGTTTCTGGGTCCAGCGTGAGGAACTGTGCACGCAGGTTGGTAAGCCGACTCCGGTTTTCCTTTTCGGCACGGACCTTGACCGCAAGTCGAACGTACTCGGTTGGCGCACCGGTGGCTTCGGCGACCGCCTGAATGGCGTCGTCGTCAAGCACTCCTCCGTTCGACATCCGCAGGCGCTCTGCGAGCGCCAGCATCTGGTCAACCGTGTCTTCGGTGAGGTCAAATTGCCCCCCCGAACCATCCGCTAGCCTCGTTTGCAGCGGGTTTAAATCTGAACTCATCCTTCTCTCCCAGAAACTGTACTATTCCTTTGGTCAAAAAGGATTCATTCGAACCGCAAAATTCTCAGAATTGGTTCTAATGGCGCTGATGCCTCTGTATACGACCGTACGTCATATTAGGTGCTGGAAACTTATGGCAAATCAAAAAACTGATCATGTAGCGACTTTGGGGGCAGCGGCGCTGATCCTCACCGTCAGTCAGATTGCGGTCGGGATCGCACTCGGCACTCGTTACATTGCTACGACCGGTGGTGCCCATAAGAGCGTCCAGAACCTTCACTTCGATCCGACGTTCGGAATTTTGCAGGGATTCCACTATTGGGCCAGCGCGGTCCTTATCGTCGTCAGCGGCCTTGCCGTAGCCGCCGGCCTTTGGAGTGGAAGCTACATCCACAAGAGTCAAACGCAGTTCGTCAGCAACGTCTTCCTGTTTGTTTTCGCCATCGCTTTCCAGCTAACCGGCAACATTTTGCCTTGGGATCGTCATGCGGTCCAAACCGCCGCAATCGAAGGAAGCATTGCTGGCCGAGTGCCGGGCGTCGGCAGACCCCTCATGGAAGCCATGCTGGGAGGCAAGGGTGTTTCCCAGGAGACGTTGACGCTTTGGTACGACCTTCACCGATTCGTCTTGCCGGGCCTCTTTGTGGTCCTAGCGATCGTGCTCATCAGTTCTTACATCAAAGAGCGGGAAGGAGAGCCGAACTGGGCTGCCGCAGCCGGCGGGCTTGCGGTCGCATTCCTAACCTCGTTTGTCTTGCGCAGCCCGCTGGGCACTGCCGCCACTGCCGCCGATGCCGGAAAATTTGACGCCCTCGCTAGTTGGTACACCCTTCCGGCTCACGCTATGCTCGTTTGGACCGATGGGCTTATGCGAAGTGGCGGTTGGCTCGGTGCCGTACTCTTACCATCCGCCGTCCTCGCCGCCATTCTTGGCATCGGTGTGCTTAAGGTTTCTCAGCAGGTAGCCCAGTGGTTCCTGGTTAGCACCACCCTGCTGTTTTCCGGCATCACCTTGCTACACGGCGGGAAGCCCGCGCCGCTCGTCGGAAAGCGCGACCCAGCTTCCCTAGCCACGATTGCCAAGCAAACCGATATCAAGGACCCGCAATTGGCCGCAATGGGGCGCCGAGTATTCAACTCGAACTCTTGCGTGGCCTGCCACGGACAGGATGGCAAAGTTGGCACGACGGGTCCAAGCCTCGCGGATTCGTACAAAAAGCGGACCGACGTGTTCTATTACGTCACGTACATCAAGAACCCGAAAGAGATTAAGCCGGGTTCGACAATGCCAGGTTTCCCGGGTCTAAAACCAGAAGAACTCCGCGCATTGGCGGAGTTCCTTCGGTTCCCAAATGAGTAGGGTGCAGACTAGCCGCAACCAGTGAGGTCTGGCTCTGGCTCGCTGGTCTTCGGAACGAAGACCGTTCCAAACGAGTTGTTGCCAAGCGAGAATGTTGGCGACGAAGCGTAGCACCCTGGATCGCCAGTTCGGAAACCGTTGCCTTCAAAGCTGAAGACACGTCGGTAGTTCGTCGGCAGCGTATCGCTGTTGATCGTGAACGTCGCCGCGTTCAGCGGCAAGGAGGCTCGGAAGTTGCCTTGGAACGGCTGTCGGACGGTTCCGATGAGAACTCCGCTAGCATCGTAGAATTCGATCGCGGCGCCGCGAATCGGCTGGCCGGTCGCTGAGTCCACAACCTGTCCCTGAACCGAAGCCTGTACGGGCTTGATTTGGTAAGCGGCAAAGTAGTCCACTCCGTTGTAGCGAGTTCCGATGAATTCCGTCGTTGTCGTGACGACGTTGCCCGCTTCGTACAGGCCGGAATCAGTTCCGATCTGGCCAAAGGCGCTCGTTTCGTCGCTGTTTCGCCACTCGGTGACCGGTAGAACCGTTCGCACGCCCGTGGTCGAGTACGTTGCGAGTTGGTACTTAATGATCTGACCGACCTGAACGTTCAGGGGGTCAACAACCACGAAGGCGGCCGGATCGCTTGGAGCAACCCCACCAGGAGCCAACACTGCCTCAACGAACGTAAGTGGGCCAGCTGTTGGCAATCCGCCGCCACCACCTGCTGCCCCACCACCGTTATTTCCTCCGCATCCTGCTAAGAACAGTGCGGCCAAAGTAGTTACCGCGAAACTTGCGCGCTTCATCGATTCATATTATGCCAATCTCAGCGAATATTGGGAAGGTTTACAATCCGCAATCTGGTGGCGGAGGCGGAGGAGTTGTCCCGCCAACCTTACGATAGACGACCGGATTGGATGGCAACAAGGTCAAACTTGAACTTGAAACCGCCGGAAGTGTCGCTTTTGAGTCTGGACAAATGACGCTGTATTCGCTCGCACCGTAGCCAAACTGATTGTAATATCTTGTGGCCAATCCGGTCATATCCACCAGAAAACCAGTAGCGTTAAACGGCGCGACGACTCGGAAGGTGCCGTTCGAGCCCGTAACCGCGGTTCCGACCTGAGCCCCTGCAGCGTTGTAGATGCGCACGAAGGCTCCAGGAACCCCTTGAGAGTCCGTATTCCGAACGCGCCCCGCAACCAAACCACCGCTTGCCGCCTTAATCGTGAAGTTCGCGGCGTATTCGTTTCCGTTTGCCCGCACGACGTAAGTTGTGCTCGTGGCTGCCTTGGCCTCAAAAGCCCCGGAACTGCTCGTCACGGCGATCGAGCCAGGCGCAGTGGTTGACCAGTTGCTGGAAGGCACGGCGGCGATCTGTCCGGTGGAATCGCGGCCCCAGAGGTACATCTGAAGCGTGTCCCCGACCCGAATGTTCGAAGGATCGACTACGTAGTTGTCGGGCGTTCGGAACTCAACCGCGACTTCCGTGAAGGTTCCGCCAGAGCCGCCACCGCTCGCCGAGGTGCTGCCGCCTCCACCGCCGCCACCACCACACGCTATCACCGTGATCAAAAGGGCGGAGCAAACACCAACACTCCACGCCGAACCCGCTTTACGCATACCATTCCAACGATTCATTTTCTTACCTGTTCCACTTAAACTTCGAATTCGAAAGAATTCTCAAGGTTGGCGATTATCCAACGCGCCGTACAGCTTCCGACGCAAATCCCATCGGCAACAGCTCAATCAGCCGATGCTCCGTCGTCTTACCTGTCGAACCGCAAAGCAAGATACGACAGTTCGACGGATCCTCGACAAACTCGACCAGGGTTTGCAGGCACATGCCACACGGCGTGCCCCCATCGTTTGTGAAGACCGCAAGCTCGGTCCATCTTTGCTTACCGGCCGAAACCATCGCGGCGATCGCGCTCCGCTCGGCACAGATCGTCAAACCGAACGAAAGGTTCTCGACGTTGGCACCAACAAAAATCTCGCCGTCCGCTGCCCGCAACGCCGCTCCAACCAAGTAACCGCTGTACGGTGCATAGGCGTGGCTTCGAACTTCCTTTGCTTTGGCAATCAGGATCTCGTCACTCGAAATGGACAATCGTCACTCCTTGCCCGCCTTCGCTCGGTTCGCCATCGCGATAGGACACTACCTCGGGATGCTTTTTAAGAGCTTCCTGGGTGACCTTTCGCAGGATGCCCTCGCCCTTTCCGTGGACGATGCGCAAGTTCGAGGTCCCGGCTAACAAAGCGTCATCGATGAATCTCTCCAGTCGGGGTAAAGCTTCCTCGGCCCGTAAGTGCCTCAGGTCAAGCTCCAGCGTTGAGTTGATCGCTTTCTGCAATCTCATCTCCATCGTTCGGCGCGAGCCGACCGGGTTTGCCGATGTCTTCTGCAGCCGCTCGATGGGGACCGACAGCTTCATCATTCCCACCTGCACCATGACCTGCCCGCCTCTTGGGGCCTCAAGTACGACTCCCTTCTGGCCAAACCCGGTCACGCTCACCGAATCCCCTTTCTGGATCTGATCTGGAATGCTCGTGCGAGATGATGTTGCGCCAGCACGAAACTCCTTCGCGAAATCCTTGCCGACTTCGTCGAGCTCTTTCAATCCGCGTCGCACGCTCTCGCTCGTTTTCGTGTCGCCAGGCTTGGCCTTCAGTTCGTCGAAAAGCCGATTGGCTTCCAGCCGAATCTCACGCAAGGCGATCTCGATGACTTCGTTCGCGTTGGCGTGGGCTTTCTTTCGAATGTCTTCGGCTTCTCGCAGCTTTTGGTCGGCGACTTTTTCGGCCACCCGCAATTCGTTCAGCTTGCGATCTGCCTCACCCTGAGCAATTCGCGCCAGCTTTTGCGCTTGGGAAAGTTGCTCCAACATCTTTGCCAAGTCTTGAGCCTGGGTGCCTAGCTCTTCTCGCGCCTGCTCGACAATGGTGGGATCGATGCCGTATCGTTCGGCGATCTTGAGCGCATGGCTCGCGCCTGGAGCGCCAACGAGCAGCCGGTACGTTGGGCGCAAGGTCTTCTCGTCGAACTCCATGGCGGCGTTCTGGAAGCCTTCGGTGTTGTATGCAAACGCCTTGAGCTCACCGTAGTGCGTGCTCGCAAGGATGGCGGCACCTTTCTCATGCAAGGCTCGAAGAATCGCCGCGGCAAGCGCGGCACCTTCGGCCGGGTCGGTTCCGGCACCAATTTCATCGAGGAGTACCAATCCTCCGGGCTTCAGTTCTCGAACCGCTTTCCCAACGTTCTTGATGTGACCGGAAAAGGTTGAGAGCGACTGCTCAAGACTCTGTTCGTCTCCGATATCCGCCCAGATTTGGCAGAACGGCGACAACCGAACTTCCAACGCGGGAGGCATGAGGCCAGTCTGGGCCATTGCGACAAACAGCCCAACGCACTTGATCGCGACGGTCTTGCCGCCCGTGTTCGGACCCGTAATGAGCACACTCTTCCCGGGCTGAAGCGTGATGTCCAACGGGACCGCCTTGGCCGGATCCAGCAACGGATGCTTGCCATGCAAAATCTGGATTCGCGCCGGGCCTTCGGACATCATCGGCAAGACTCCTCTCACCGAGAATCCATACCGCGCGCTGGCAAAAGCGAGGTCAATTTGCGCCGCCGCTTCCACGGCTCCGGAGGTCGCGAGGGCCTCTTTCCCGACCCATTCGCTCAGCGCCGTCAGGATTCGAAACTCTTCCGCGCGGGCGAGCGCTTCCGCCTCTCGCAGGGTGTTTCCGAGCTGAACGACCTCATCGGGTTCGAGGAAAATCGTCTGACCGCTGGCACTCGTGTCGTGAACGATGCCACGAATTTTTCCGCGATTCTCCGCCTTCAACGGCACAACGTAGCGGCCGTCTCGGGTCGTATAGATCGGGTCGCTCAAGAGGTCGCGGAACCGGCCCGAGGTGTACTTCTGAATCGTCTCGACAATCCGCGTCGCGGTTCCGGCCCGCCGACGGCGCAATGTCGCCAGTTCTGGGGAAGCATGGTCCCGTAAGGTGCCGCCTGGCTCAAGAACGTCCAGCAATCGGGCTTCTAGCGATGGCGCGGCATGCAACGCGAACGCGTACGGATGGAGCGCCGGCATATCTTCTTGGCGATTCGAAAGGAACTCCTTCATCGCTCGCAAAGCGCCGAGGCACTCGCCGATACGGAACAACTCTTCCCCGCCTAGCACGCCGCCCTTTTCTGCCCGCTTCAACGGACCGCGTAAATCTCTTACCGCCGAAAGCCCAGGCGGCGAGTGGCGCTCCAGCGCAGTTACTGCGTCGGTGGTCTTTTGTTGCCGCTCAAAAACTGTGGGCGAATCAAAACTCGGCTTCAGCTCGATCGCTTGAGCTGCGCCAATTTCAGTTTCGCAATGCCGAGCGAGCTCCGCCAGAATTGCGCCGTATTCAAGAACCTTTAGGGCGTGAATCATCGACCAAGATCATTGTGTCGTCAAAGCAGGCAATCGAACACCGAATGTGCCGTACTCCCTACCCGCGAAAACTTGCCAAACTACAAACGTGCTGGTTGCCTCGCTGTCTTTGATGTTCGCAAATGTCGTGACCCTAAGCCCGACGGATGACATTTGGGCTTATCCTCACGCCACGGATCCGCAGCGCGATGCCTACCTGCGCGTTTGGGGAGTTGGCGGCGTTCCCGTAGCTGAATCAGCCTCCGACGCCGAATCATTTTCTTACAGCCTGCTTCAGTTCAACACCGGCAAGGTGCCGACGGGAAAGAAACTCACCGCTGCCAAGCTGATCGTCACCCACATCGCGAACCCGTCGTTCACCGTAGAAGGCGCGGCGAAAACTCCGCTCGAAGTTCGATCGGTCGATGGCGAGTTCAAGGAGAAGGGTTGGACTTACGAATCCCTTTTCAAGCTCAAGCTCGACGGCAAGGAAACTTCACTCTTCGGTGCTGCGGCGCCAAAGTTCACCGCACCGGATGCCGAGTTTAAGATCGAAATTGATCTTATGACCGGCAAAGGAAACTTTGCCGAATACCTGTCAAAGCGAGTCGGCGGGCCACTTTCGCTGGTCCTCACGACGAAGCTGAGCATGGACGAAAACCGCCAGACCTACAAGATCTTCTCGAAAGATGCTGAGCGCGAAGCCGCCCGGCCAGTCCTTGAACTCACGTTCGAGGACTGAGCCCCGGTCCGCGCAATAAGCGGAGTCCGTTCAAAATAACCAGCACCGTGCTGCCCTCGTGCCCGATCACGGCCACGGGAAGAGGCAGCCGGATGATGAACGAGCTCACGGTCAGCGCAATGATCACTCCACCCGCAAAAATGAGGTTGGTCGTGATCGTCTTGCGTGTCTTTCTTCCAAGCTCGATCAACTCGGGCAAAGCATCGAGCCGATCTCGCATCAGAACCACATCCGCCGAATTGAGCGCCACATCCGATCCGAGCCCGCCCATCGCAACTCCAACGTAAGCCGCCGAAAGCGCCGGACCATCGTTTACGCCATCGCCAACCATCATCACCCGGTGCTCTTTCCCAAGCTCGGCAATCCGTCCTGATTTTTGGCCCGGAATGAGGCCGCCTTGGATCTCATCCAACTTGAGCATCGTTGCCAATCGCGAAACTGCCGCTGGAGAATCTCCGCTAAGCATGGCCAGATGCTTTACGCCCATCGACCGCAGTTGCTCCAAAACCGCCGGGGTCTCGGGTCGCATCTCGTCCTCAAAAGCAAGCACGGCAAACCCCAAAGGCGAATCCATGACGACGATGCCGAGCCCTTGCCCCTGCCATTCCGTGACGTGACTTTGAACGTAGGTTGGCACCTGGACGTTGGCTTCTTCCCAAAGGCGAATTTGCCCCAGCCGGATCGGGCCGTTTGCGGTGATTCCCTCGATTCCGAGGCCCGGAATTACCCGGTGGTCTGACACGACCGGCTCTGGCTCCGGCCATTGAACGGCCGCCCGGCGGATGGCCTCGGCCATCGGGTGTGCGGCGTACTTCTCGAGCGCCGCCGCAAGCGCCACCACTTCGCGAACCCGAGGGCTTGGTTCTCCCACTCCCGAGTAACACTGGTCCTCTGCCGCGCTATCGACTTCATCGCGGCTGCAAACACAAACGCATCGTAGCTTTGGTCGACCGCTAGTGATTGTGCCGGTCTTGTCGAAAGCCACCGCATTGACTTCACCCGCGCGCTCAATGAACTCTCCGCCCCGAATAAGCAAGCCGTTACGCGCTGCCCATGCCAAAGCGCTCAGCGTCGTCGCCGGAGTCGAAATCACCAAAGCACATGGGCTTAGGGCGACCAACAGCACCACGGAAGCGTAGGTCGCCGCCATCAAAGGCTGGTTCATCCCGAGGAGTCGAACGGCGAGCGAAATGCCAAACGCTGCGAGCACGAACCACGTGTATCGCTGCCCAAACCACTGGCTGATGCGTTCGCCGGACGCCTTGTTCGTTTGCGCTTCCTGAACCAGCGCGACGATTCGATCCAAAGTGCTGTCTCCGACGATGGTTCGAACCGAAATCAGCAGCGGACCGTCGAGGTTTTGGGTTCCGCCGATGACGTTTGTGCCTTTTTCGACCGATACAGGAACGGATTCACCTGTGATCGATGCCTGGTTGACGGAGCTTAAGCCTTCAACAACCGTTCCGTCGACCGGAATCGAAGTAAAGCTGGGCACCCGGACGACATCTCCGACTGCGAGCGTTTCGACCGGCACCGTCTTGTCCGCCCCGTCGCGAACCAGAATCGCCTCGCTCGGCCGTAGCTTGACGAGGGAAGAAATTGCATCTTTGGTGCGGCTCATCGCGCGCTCCTCCATCACGCTAGAAAGATTGAACAGGAAGAGCAAAATCGCCGCGTCACCGGGCTGATTGACTACAGCCGCACCGACGGCGGCGAGGAGCATCAGGAAGTCGACATCCAGATCGCCGTGGCGCAAACTTTCGAAAGTCCGCTTGACCAGGAACGGCAATCCGACCGCGAGTGCCACCCAGGCGAGCCAACTGAGATTCGGCAGATAGCTCAAACCACCTGCCACAAATACAAGAACCGTTAGGACCTCGCGAAAGGAACCTAACGGTTTCATGTATCCACTGTACCGCTGGGGG
>Ga0247835_1004361_pt1 | contig 12481 bp, 12 predicted proteins | sample LaCtaG_3_FD_189912 | JGI IMG/M metagenome (GOLD analysis project Ga0247835, IMG submission 189912) | Freshwater microbial communities from meromictic Lake La Cruz, Castile-La Mancha, Spain - LaCruzMarch2015_13.5m | ecosystem: Environmental > Aquatic > Freshwater > Lake | place: Spain: Castile-La... | reverse complement strand
CGGTGTCGGCACAGCGCGCCCGGCTGAACCCCCTGCGCACTTCCCCGGTGTAGAGAAAGCCGGCCTTTTCCAGCACCCGGCCGGAGGCCGGATTGTCGCTGAAATGCCCCGCCATCAGGGCGCGGCGCTTCCACGACCGGCCCGCCCAGGCCGTCGCCCCCTGCAGGGCCTCGGTGGCAAGGCCGCGGCCCCAGAAGGGACGGGCAATCCAGTAGCCGACCTCGGGTGCCGGATCGCCGTCCTCGAACAGGCCGATCACGCCGACGGGGCCATGGTCTTCATGTTCAATCAGGAAGGTGCGGGCCCGGGCGGGGTCCTGGACCGCCACCTTCAACACAAACTCCTCTGCGTCCGCGACACCATAGGGGTGCGGCATGCGCAGGGTCATACGCGCAATCGCCGGATCATTGGCAAAGGCGGCGAGGCGGGCGACATCCTGGGACCCCGGCGCACGCAGGACCAGGCGCCGTGTCTCGACGACGGCAGAGGGTTCAATCAGGCACATCAGACGCAAGCCTCGTTCGATATGCCGCCTCCTTGGAGGGCTCGGGCGGCTTCGAGGCGGGGTAACGCAAACGGGGAGCCTGGTGATCCAGACTCCCCGCGGAAACTTGTCCCTTGGTCCGGATCGCGGCTGTTGAGCCTTGCGCGATCCGGATGATCTTCCGTTCGCGCTACTCGGCCGCCATGGCCTGTTCGGCGGTGTCGTTGGCCGGAAGAATCGATACGTAACAACGACCGTTGGCCTTCCGGGTGAATTTCACGGCGCCATGGGCGGTCGCGAAAAGGGTGTGGTCGCGGCCGAGACCGACGTTGTCACCCGGGTGGAAGGTGGTGCCGCGCTGGCGCACGAGGATATTGCCGGCGAGGACGTTCTCGCCGCCGAACTTCTTCACGCCGAGGCGCTTGGAGTGAGAGTCGCGACCGTTACGCGACGAACCACCGGATTTCTTGTGAGCCATAGGTCTGCTCCCTGTCTCTGACTGTTCTTACGCTTCTTCGGTGGAGTCGGGCTTGGCCTTGGGTGCCGCCTTCTTGGCCGGAGCCTTCCTGGCGGTGGCCTTGACCGGCTCGGCTTCGGTCGCTTCGACGCGCGGGGCCAGGCCACGGGCACGAAGGTTCATTTCAGCCTTGGTCATCAGCGAGGTCTCGCCGTCCCATTTGGCCTTCTCGCCGGCACCATCGATGCCGGTGATGCGCAGGACGGTTTCCATCTGGCGATGGCCGTTGGTGCGGCGATAGCCCTGACGGCGGGTCTTCTTGAAGATCTTGATCTTCTCGCCCTTGCGGGTCTCGACCAGGGTCGCGGCGACCGCGGCACCCGCGATCATCGGAGCGCCGAGGGTCACGCCCTTTTCGCCGCCCAGCATCAGGACGTCGCCGAACGAAACGTTCGAACCGGCCTCGCCGTCGAGCTTCTCGACCACAATGACGTCGCCCGGTTGAACCCGGTACTGCTTGCCGCCGGTCTTGATCACCGCGTACATGTTGAAGCCTCAGCGAAACTCAAAAAGAATAAGCCCGACGGGGGACCCCCTCGGGCGAAGAGCGGCGACATAGACGCAGAGGGCTGTTCGAGTCAACGCGGACGGGCGAAAAATCGGGGGTTGGTTGATCGCCCCGGCTTGAACGGCGGGCTGCTCTGGACTGTTATAAAATAACATTCTATGAGGGCCAACCATGACGCCGCCCGACCTCCAGCAACCCGTCCTGTTGTCCGTCCTGGGCGTCGGCTTTGCCACGGCCTTCCTGCATGCGGCCCTGCCGACCCACTGGCTGCCGTTCGTGCTCGTCGGACGCGGTCAGCGCTGGAGCCTGCCCCGGGTGCTGACGACCGTGGCCATCGCAGGGTCGGCCCATATCGTCACCACTGCCGTCGTCGGTGGCCTGATCGTTGCCGCCGGCCTCGTCATGGACCAGTGGATTGCCGGCCTGCTGCCCGGCCTGTCCGCCGGACTGCTTTTCCTGTTCGGAGCCTTCTATCTCGGCAAGGCCCTGCTGCGCCCCACGATCCTGGCCGGCGGCCCGTCCCTGGCCCTGTCCGAACCGACCGTGTCGCACGCCGCCGCCTTCTGGGGGCTGGTCGTCATGATGGCTGTATCGCCGGGCGAGGTGCTGTTGCCGATCTATCTGTCGCAGGCGACAGAGGGGCCCGTGGTTCTGATCGCACTGACCCTGGCCTTCGGTGTCGGCACGGTGCTCGGCATGGCCGTGTTCACGGTCCTGGCGCGTGCCGGCTGGTCCGTGCTGAGACTGGAACGATGGGCCCGCTATGAGGGCATCATCCTCGGCCTCGCCCTGATCCTGATCGGCCTTCTCGTGATCCTGCGCCCGCACTAGAGATAGCGACATGGCGCACGCCCACGGATCTCACGACCACGCACACGATCATGGCCATGGGCACGGGCACGGGCACGGGCACGGGCACGGGCACGGGCATGATCACGCGCACGGCCACGACCACAGCCATGGTCCGGGCGGCCATCACCACGGTCCCGTCGATACCGGCGACTGGCGCTATGCCGTCGGCCTGCTGGTCAATCTGGCCTTCGTCGCCGTCGAGTTCGGAGCGGGTATCGTCAGCGGCTCAACGGCCCTGATGGCCGACGCCGGCCACAATCTGTCCGATGTGATGGGCCTGGCCATGGCCGGCGGTGCGGCCTGGCTGGCGCGGCGCGCAAGCGGACCGGGCAAGACCTATGGCTACGGCAAGGCCACGGTGCTGGCCGCCCTCGCCAACGCCCTGCTGCTGATCTTCGCCTGCGGGGCCATCGCCTTCGAAGCCGTCCGCCGCCTGGCCGAACCGGCCCCGGTGATGAGCGGGCTGATCATGGGTGTCGCCGCAATCGGCTTCGTCATCAACCTGGGCACCGCCCTGATGTTCATGCGCGACCAGCACAGCGACCTGAATGCGCGCGGGGCCTATCTGCACATGATGGCCGACGCCGCCGTCTCGATCGGCGTGGTCATCGCCGGTGCCGTAATCATGGTCTCGGGCTGGTCGATCATTGACCCCCTCGTCAGCATCGTCATCGTTGCGGTCATCCTGATCGGCACCTGGGGCCTGCTGAAGGACTCGGTCAACCTGGCCATTGACGCGGCCCCGCGCGGCGTGGACGTCGAGGCCATCCGCACCGCCTTCCGGGCCCTGCCCGGCGTGACCGCCGTGCACGACCTGCATGTCTGGGGCCTGTCGACCACGGAAACCGCCCTGACCGCCCACCTCTGTCACGACCGCCCGGACCCCGAGGGATTGTTGGCCGAGGCGCAGGCACTGGCGCGGGGCAGGTTTCGCATCGGCCACACCACCCTGCAGTTGGAAGCGGGGCCGCTGGCGGGCTGCCCGGACTGCTGACCGTACCCGGCCCCTTCCGCCAGAAGGTTCATCACAAAGGACACGAAGGGATCACGAAGGACACAAAGAGACCGTGCGGGTCATGACGCGGCACGCGTCAATCCTTCCAGAGTCCCAGGCTCCCTGCCCCGGACACGCCCCGGCCCCTTCGTGTCCTTGGTGACCTTCTTTGTGTCCTTCGTGTTGAACCAGCCGCCTTCAACCATGACGGTGCCTGCGGCGCGGAAGTCGATCTCACTGGCGCCATGCGCGCCCCGCCCCTAGATGAGCCCCATGACCGACAAAATCCCCGTCACCGTCCTCACCGGCTACCTCGGCGCCGGCAAGACCACCCTGCTGAACCGCATCCTCACCGAGGACCACGGCAAGCGCTACGCCGTCATCGTCAATGAGTTCGGCGAGATCGGCATCGACAACGACCTCGTGGTGGGTGCCGACGAGGACGTGTTCGAGATGAACAACGGCTGCGTCTGCTGCACGGTGCGCGGCGACCTGATCCGCATCATCGCCGGTCTGATGAAACGCCAGAAGCCCGGTGCCCCCGCCTTCGACGCCATCATCGTCGAGACCACCGGCCTGGCCGACCCCGGCCCGGTGGCCCAGACCTTCTTTGTCGATGAGGACGTCAAGGCGAAGACGCAACTCGACAGCGTCACCGCCCTGGTCGATGCCAAACACGTCATGGCGCGTCTGGACGACTCGAAGGAGGCGCGCGAGCAGGTCGCCTTCGCCGACCGGATCATCCTCAACAAGACCGACCTGGTCAGCGAGGCCGAACTGGTCGCGGTCGAAGCGCGCCTGCGCAAGCTCAACCCGCTGGCCCCCATCACCCGCGCCGAGCGCGCCAATATCCCGCTGGATCAGGTTCTGGGCCTCGGCGGCTTCGACCTCGGCCGGATCCTCGACATCAATCCCGAGTTCGCCAATCCGGCCCATGGCGAGCCCGGCCATGTCCACGACGAACACTGCGGCCATGACCACCATGACCATGATCACGACCACGGCCATGCTCACGCGCACCATGATCACGACCATCACCCTGGCGCGCGCGGCCACGCGCATGAGGACGACATCAAGGGCATCTCCCTGTCGCTCGACCGGCCGATGGACGGGACCAAATTCACGGCCTGGCTCGACCGGCTGCTGGGCGAGCAGGGCCAGAACATCCTGCGCGCCAAGGGCATCATCGACGTCAGCGGCGAAGACCGCCGACTGGTCTTCCAGGCCGTGCACATGATCCTCGAGGGCGACCTTCAACGCGAGTGGGGTGCCAACGAGCGCCGCTGGTCCCGCGCCGTCTTCATCGGCCGCGAGCTCGACGAAGCCGCGCTGAAGGCCGGGTTCGAGGCCTGCGCCGCGTGAAATCCATGTACGACGCCCAGATAACCGCCATCGTCTTCGACACCGAAGGCGCGATCTTCGCCCTCGGCGACGGTTCGGTCCGGTTCGAGGACGGCGCGTTCAGCGCCGCCCACGACGGGGCGATCCTGTGCGCGGTGGCGCACCCGTCGGGGACCGGCATTGTGACCGGCGGCGACGATGGCCGTCTGATCTGGCACCGTCGCACCGACGCCGGTGTTCTGGCCACCAGCGCCCGGGGTCAGTGGATCGACGCGGTCGACGCCTCGGCCGAAAGTGGCCTGATCGCTTTCTCCGCCGGCAAGACCCTGACCGTTCTGGATGCGAAGGACGCCGGCTTCCGGCGTGATTTCCACCACGAGCGCACCGTCTCCGGCGTGGCCTTCGAGCCGAGGGGCCGCCGGATCGCAACCTCGACCTATGGCGGGGCCGCCCTGTGGTTCGCCCGGATCGCCGAGCAGAAGCCGACCTTCCTCAAATGGGCCGGGTCGCACACAGCCGTGACCTTCTCGCCCGACGGGGCCTTTGTCGTCACCGCCATGCAGGATTCCCAGCTGCATGGCTGGCGGTTGAAGGACCAGAAAAACATGCGGATGGGCGGCTATCCGTCCAAGGTCCGGGCCTTCAGCTTCCTGTCCAACGGCCAGCTGCTGGCGACCTCCGGGGCCCAGGGTGCGGTCCTCTGGCCCTTCGTCGGCGCCAACGGACCCATGGGCCGTGAGGCCACCGAAATCGGCTTCGACGAGGGCAGTCTGGTCGCTCTCGTTGCGTCACAGCCGAAACATGGCGTTCTGGCCGCCGGCCTGAACGACGGCCGCGTCTGGCTGGCCGATCCGCCGGGACAGGGTCTGAACTTCCTCAAGGCCGAGCGCGGCGCGCCGATCACCGCCCTGGCCATGAGCCCCGACGCGACCCGGGTCGCCTGGGCCGACGAGGATGGGAACGCCGGGGTGTCCGAAGCGGGCTAGCGCTATTCCGTCGCAGGCGTCACATTGGCCGCAGGGGGAAAGACAATGAATGCGACGCTCAAAAATCTGTCACGGCGATCTCTGGTCCAGTGGGCCGTTGCGGCTCCGGTCATGGCGCTGGCAGCGCCGGCCCTTGCCGCCCGGGACCCCCACGCTGCCCCGGCCAGTCTGACGCCCGATGAGGCCCTCGAGCGACTGCGCCGGGGAAATGCGGCCTTTGTGTCTGATCAGCCGCTCCCCGTGAGCCTCGGTACAGAGCGTCGACACGCGCTCGCTGCGGGCCAGGCCCCATTTGCCATCCTGGTTTGCTGTTCGGACAGCCGGGTACCGCCTGAGGCGGTGTTCGGGTGCGGACTGGGCGAACTGTTCACCATCCGGGTGGCCGGCAACACCATAGACACCACGGCCCTCGGGTCGATCGAGTACGCCGTCGGGCATCTGGGTGTGCCCCTCGTCGTGGTCATGGGCCACGAGCGTTGCGGGGCCGTCGCGGCCGCCGCCGATGTGGTGCAAAGGAACACCCATTTCGCGGGTGCTGTCGGCGCAATGCTGCAACCCATCATCCCGGCGGTCCTCGCCGCCCGGGCCGCTGATCCCGAAGGCAACCTCGTGGACCTGTCCGTGCGCGAGAATGTCCGGCAGGTACTCCAGCACCTGCGGGAAGTCGCCTCGCCGGCCCTGCTGGAAAAGCAGGCTGGCGGCGATCTGCGCATCGTCGGGGCCCGTTACGATCTCGATGACGGCGTTGTCGACTTTTTCGAAGCCGGCGAGGTCTGACGCTTGACGATGGCGAGCGCCCCCGACCGCCGGAAACACCGGCCTCTGCTGACCCTGTTCCTGCTGCTGGTCCTGCTGGGTGCCGGCGGCGTGGTCATCCAGCGCTGGGTCGCCCCACCGGCTACCTTCCTGATGGTCAGCCGCGCGATCGAGGGCGAGGGCCTGTCGTACCGCTGGCGGTCGCTGGACGACATCTCGCCCCGGCTGGTCCAGGCCGTCATCGCCTCCGAGGATTCAACCTTCTGCGCCCACAACGGCTTCGACATGAAGGCCATTGAACGCGCACTGCAGGCCAATGCCCGGGCCGAGAAGCGCGGGTCGGGCCGTATTCGCGGCGGTTCGACAATCAGTCAGCAGACCGCGAAGAACGTCTTCCTGTGGCCGGGCCGCGACTGGATCCGCAAGGGGCTTGAGGCCGGCTACACCGTCGCCATCGAGACCGTATGGGGCAAACGGCGGATCATGGAGGTCTATCTCAATGTCGCCGAATGGGCCCCGGGCGTCTATGGTGCCGAGGCTGCTGCCCAGCACTGGTTCGGCAAGTCGGCGGACGCGCTGACCGCCCGCGAGGCCGCCCGACTGGCCGCCATCCTGCCCTCCCCGCGTCGCTACAGCGCCTCCTCGCCCGGCCCCTATGTCCGCCGCCGCACCTCGCGCATCCAGGCCGCCATGGGCACGGTGCGGGAACAGGGTCTGGCCGCCTGTGTGACGGGCTAACCGCTCCGCTTGACGGACCCGCTTCGCTGGCCTCCGATACGCCCGGCGACGCGGCACCAGACCGCGCACGGAGGAACACCCCATGAAACGAACCCTGATGACGGCCGCCGCCGCCTGCGCCCTGACCCTCGGTCTGGCCGGCTGCGCCAGCCTCGGCATGACCGATGAAGCGATGGACACGGCATCGGTCGATGAGGGCGCCGTCGCCGCAGCGGTGCGCGCCATGGAGGCCGCCGCCGCCGTCCCGACCGCCGCGGACGCCATCGCCTTCGTCGCCACCGCCGAGACCCGCCTGGCCGCCCTCAGCGAGGAGGCCGCCCGTATCCAGTGGAGCCGGGCCACCAATATCACCTATGACACCATGTGGCTGGAGAGCCGGGTCAATGCTGAATACACCGAGCTGCAGGTCGAACTGGCCAATGGCGCGGCGGCGTTCAACGGGGTCGAGGTTCCGGCCGATGTGCGCCGCAAACTGAACCTGCTGCGGCTTGGTATCGTCCTGCCGGCCCCCAACCGCCCCGGCGCCGCAGGCGAGCTGGCCGAGATCACAACCCGGCTGGACTCGACCTACGCCACCGGAAAATTCGAATACCAGGGCCGTCAGATCACGCTTGAGGAAGCCTCAGCCCTGCTGGCCACGACCCGTGATCCGGCCGAGGCGCGCGCCCTTTACGAAGGCTGGCGCACCATTTCCCCGGTCATGGCACCCGACTATGCCCGCATGGTCGAGATCGCCAATGAGGGCGCCTCCGAGCTCGGTTTCGCCGACACCGGGGCCATGTGGCGCGCCGGCTATGACATGGAGCCGGACGCCTTCGCCGCCGAGACCGACCGGCTGTGGGCCCAGGTCAAACCCTTCTACGAAAACCTGCACTGCTATGTGCGCGGACGCCTGAACGCCCGCTACGGCGACGCCGTCCAGCCGGACCAGGGGCCGATCCGCGCCGACCTGCTGGGCAATATGTGGTCGCAGCAGTGGGGCAATATCTATGACGTCGTGGCCCCGGCGACGGGCGGTGGCTCCAGCTATGACCTGACCGAGCGGCTGGTCGCCGCGGGCCATGATGCGCGCAGGATGGTCGAGACCGGCGAGGGCTTCTACGTCTCCATGGGCCTGCCCGCGCTGCCCCGGACCTTCTGGGAGCGCAGCCAGATCACCCGGCCGCGCGACCGCGAAGTCGTCTGCCACGCCTCGGCCTGGGACCTCGACAATCGCGACGACATCCGCATCAAGATGTGCACCGAGGTCAATGCCGAGGACTTCTATACGGTCCACCACGAGCTGGGGCACAACTACTACCAGCGCGCCTACAAGGATCAGCCCTTCCTGTTCAAGAACGGGGCGAACGACGGCTTCCACGAGGCGATCGGCGACTTCGTCGGCCTGTCGGCACTGACCCCGACCTATCTCAACCAGATCGGCCTGCTGCAGACCGTGCCGGGTGAGGCCGAGGACATTCCCTTCCTGCTCAAGATGGCGCTCGACAAGATCGCCTTCATGCCGTTCGGCCTGATGGTCGACCGCTGGCGCTGGGGGGTGTTCAACGGCGAGACCAGCCCGACCGAATACAATGACGCCTGGTCGGCCAATATGCTGCGCTACCAGGGCCTTGTCCCGCCAGGACCGCGTCCGGCGGGTGCCTTCGATGCGGGTGCCAATTACCACATACCCGGCAATACGCCTTACACCCGCTACTTCCTGGCCCATATCTACCAGTTCCAGTTCCATCGTGCGGCCTGCGAACAGGCCGGCTGGACCGGACCGCTGCACCGTTGCTCGGTTTACGGCAACAAGGATGTCGGGGCGCGCTTCAACGCCATGATGGAGATGGGCCAGTCCCGTCCGTGGCCCGAGGCGATGGAGGCCTTCACCGGCCAACGCGAGAATGACGCTTCGGCGGTGGCCGACTATTTCGCCCCGCTAAACGCCTGGCTGACCGTCCAGAACCGCGGCAAGGACTGCGGCTGGGAGGCCTGACGTTCGCCATCGGCCTGCCCGTGCCGATCCTGATGACCGTCGGCGGCGTGGACATCCATCTGGCGCGACATCACCCAGCTGAGAATCTCGAGATAGAACCGGAGGCACCGGTCAGATCAGCCGGATTTCCCTGAGCCGCTCGGTCAGGAAATCCTCGGCCATGATCGCCTTGTCCGCATAGCGGTCGGGATTGGTTTCCGAGATCATGCCCGGCAGGGTCTCGATGACGAAGTCCGGGTTGAAATGCAGGAAGAAGGGCGTCGAATAGCGGGCGAAGCTGGCACGCTCCGGCGTCGGATTGATCACCCGGTGGCTGGTCGACGGCAGCACATGGTTGGTCAGCCGCTGCAGCATGTCACCGATATTGACCACCAGGGCGCCCGGCGGCGGGGCGATATCCAGCCATTCACCATCAGCGTCCTTCAACTGCAGGCCCGCCTCCTCGGCACCGAGCAGAAGGGTGATGACATTGATGTCCTCATGAGCCCCGGCCCGGACACCCGAAGCGCCGGCGGGGACCGGCGGATAGTGCAGCATCCTCAGGATCGAATTGCCCATCTCGACCTTGTCCTCAAAGAAGTCGTCGCCGAGTTGCAGGTAGCGGGCTATGGCCCGCAGGATCTTGCGGCCCAGGGCGTCCATGGCGGCGAACATGCCATACAGGTGCGGTCGAAAGCCCTCGATCTCGGTCGGCCAGACATTGTCGCGCATGTATTTGCGATAGGGGTGGCCGGTCGGCAGCTCGCGCCCGACGTGCCAGAACTCCTTCAGGTCGACCGTGGCCGCGCCCTTGGCCGCCTCGACACCGAACGGCGTCAGTCCGCGCGCGCCGCCCGTGCCGGGCTGGTGATACTGACGCTTGGTTTCCTCCGGCAGGGCGAAGAAGGCCTTGGTGTCGGCGACGGCTGCGTCGATCACCGCCTCATCGAGGCCGTGATCGGCGATCACCGCGAACCCGTAGCGTTTGAACGAGGTTCCCAGCCGGTCGGCGAACGCCTCGAAGTCAGAATCATGGAGAGACATCGACACGGGTTCGATCGCCTTGCTGGCCACGGCTGCGGTCTCCGGGCTCGGGGTCGTGCTCACTTCAGGCCTCATCGTTCAGGAACAGACGGTTCCTTACGCCCTAAGGCGCGAATCTGGCAAAGCCGGGACAGGATCAGATCCGCCCCGTTCGTTCAGGCGCGGTACAGGTCGGAACCTTCACCATAAGCCCGCGTTTCGACGCCAGACCGATTTTTCAGACAGGATTCCCCATCATGCGCAGCAAGCTTCTCCTCACCAGTGCCGGCATCGCCATCCTTCTGGGCGGGGTCGCCTGCACCACCGCGGATCCCTACAGCTCTGCGCCGCGCCGCAACAATACCGGCACGGGCATCATCGCCGGTGCCCTGGGCGGGGCCCTGCTGGGCTATCTGACCAACACCTCGAACTCCGAGGAAGGCCGCAAGAACGCCCTGATCGGTGCCGGCATCGGCGCCCTCGGCGGCGCGGCCGTCGGCCAGTACATGGACCGTCAACAGCGCGAACTGGAGGCCGAGCTCTCCGGATCAGGCGTCGGCGTGGCGCGCCAGGGCGACAATCTGGTCCTGCGCATGCCGTCCGATGTGACATTCGCCTCCAACCAGGCGTCGATCAATCCGCGCTTCAACACGACGCTGGACGACGTGGCCGGTGTGCTGAACCGCTATGATCAGTCCATCGTCGACATCGTCGGCCACGCGGATTCGGACGGTACGGACGAGTACAATCTCGACCTGTCGCGCCGTCGCGCCTCATCGGTGGCCCAGTATCTGGTCAGCCGTAACGTCCTCGCCGACCGCGTCTACGTTGACGGCCGCGGCGAAAGCGCCCCGATCGCCTCCAATGCCACCGCGGAAGGCAAGGCGCAGAATCGCCGGGTCGAGATCCTGATCCGTCCGTTCCGCGGCTAGGCTGCGGCGCGCGCGGAAATCAGGGCGGGGCGTTGCGCCCCGCCCTTTTTTGTCACCGGACACCGGTCCATGACTTGCGGTGCGGCGCTTCCGGTGCTGGATACGATCCATACACGCCGCGGGGGAATCGGTTGCTTCGAGAACATCAGGAACTCGCCGACGGGGCGAAGCTCGCGGCCATCGCTGCCGTGTCGGCGGTCCTGACCGCAGTCGTGGTGATCTTTGCCGGCCGGGCCTTGCTGCCACAGCCCCACGCCGCCGCCGGTGAACGGCCTGCGCTGACCTCTTCGGTGCCGCGTCAGGCCCTGCCGATCGAGGCATAGCGGAACCCGCGCGCCCGCATCTCCTCGGGGCGATAGACGTTTCGCAGATCGACCATGACGGGCTGACGCATCAGACCCTTGATCCGGTCAATATCCAGCGCCCGGAATTGGTCCCATTCGGTCAGGATCACCACCACATCGGCGCCCGTGACCGCCTCATAGGGGCCGTCCCTGAACTGGACGCCGTCCAGCAGCTTTGCGGCCTCATGCATGCCCTCGGGGTCGAAGGCCTGGACGGTCGCGCCCATGGCGATCAGGGCCGGGGCGACGTCCAGCGAGGGGGCATCGCGCATGTCATCGGTGTTCGGCTTGAAGGTCAGGCCCAGCAGGGCCACCGTCTTGCCGGCCAGGTCCCCGTCCAGGGCCGCGGCCACCTTGCCGGCCATGGCCTTCTTGCGCGCATCATTGATCGCCACGGTCGTCTCGATCAGCCGCACCGGCGCGCCGGCGTCCGCAGCGGTCCGCACCAGGGCGATCGTATCCTTGGGAAAGCAGGAGCCTCCGTAGCCGGGACCGGCGTGCAGGAATTTGGAACCGATCCGCTTGTCGAGACCGATCCCCCGCGCGACCTGCTGCACATCCGCACCGACGGCCTCGCACAGGTCCGCCATCTCGTTGATGAAGGTGATCTTCATCGCCAGGAAGGCGTTGGCAGCATATTTGATCAGCTCTGACGTTCGCCGCCCCGTGAACAGGATCGGCGTCTCATTGAGGTTCAGCGGCCGATAGAGTTCGCGCATAACCGCCTGGGCGCGCAGATCCTCGGTGCCCACGACGACGCGGTCCGGCCGCTTGAAATCCTCGATCGCGGCCCCTTCGCGCAGGAACTCCGGATTGGAGACCACGGCGAAGTCCGCGTCGGGGCGGCGGGCGCGGATAATGCGCTCGATCTCGTCGCCCGTGCCGACCGGGACCGTGGACTTGGTCACCACCACGGTGAAGCCCTCGATCAGCCCGGCGATCTCCTCGGCGGCGGCATGGACATAGGACAGGTCGGCATGGCCGTCGCCACGTCGTGACGGGGTGCCTACGGCGATGAAGACGGCATCCGCCGTCCGGATCGCCTCGGC
>Ga0247835_1004360_pt1 | contig 12482 bp, 15 predicted proteins | sample LaCtaG_3_FD_189912 | JGI IMG/M metagenome (GOLD analysis project Ga0247835, IMG submission 189912) | Freshwater microbial communities from meromictic Lake La Cruz, Castile-La Mancha, Spain - LaCruzMarch2015_13.5m | ecosystem: Environmental > Aquatic > Freshwater > Lake | place: Spain: Castile-La... | reverse complement strand
GCCGATCAACGGAGGTGCCGCTCGGGCCGCACCCGCTGCCGTCGGACCGTGGTGTCCGCCGGCTCGTGCGGTCGCCCCACCACGACCAGCGGAAGTTGTCGCGACAGGGGCCAACTTGATTGACGCCAAACGGCCAAGGGGCTTGACGCGAGACATTCTTCCATCTCTGTGTGCGCAGCAGGGTCGGGCAGCCCCCAATGCAGCCGCGTGGTGTCGGCTGGCAGCGGGTCGCAGTGGCGGGCCGCGTGATCGCACACGGTGATCACCAGATCGAACGGGTCGGCCGACGCCTCCAGCACCGCCGCCAGGCTCTTGCTGGTGAACTGGCCAGGGTCGACGGGCAGGCGGCTGATCTGCTCCAGCGCCAGCGGATGGACCCGCCCGGTGGGTGGGGCCACTGCCGGCGCTGGCGACTTCAATGGCCCCCTGACCGAGGGCCTGAAACAGGGCTTCCGCCATGATGTTGCGCGCCGAATCGCCGGTGCACACCACCAGCACCCGCTGCCTGCTGTTCTTTCTCACGAGGTTGCTGCTGAGTGGATTGGTCAGGGGCGGCAGCCCATCCCCCGGCCCGTGCTGAACAGCTCAAGAGCTGTTGAACCGCCCAGGAACGGGTGAACCGCTCTGGAACTACCGACAGCGGGCGGATTCGGATGGCCGTGCCTGGGGCCCTGCAGCTCGAGGGCGGCCTGCAGGCACGGCACGAGCGGCGCTGCTGGCATGCGGGCGCCTGGATGGGGTGTCAGCCCTGCTGCAGGATCGGATCATCGGGTGAGCTGGCTGCGCGGTCAACCACACCAAACGAATCAGCGGCGGCTGATCTGGAACAGAGTGGAGCGGTTGCCGAGGTGGCTGTGCTGATGGGTGGCCGTGCACTTGCTCTGGTGTGTGGGCTGGGGCTGCTGGCGCAGGCGTCGCCGGCTCGCACCGACGAGGTGATCGGCCGCCCCGGGGACGGCGGGGTGATCACGGTGCGGCCGGCCACGCAGCTAGGCAGCCGCCAGGGTCTGGGGCGCTTCGTGGGCATCTCGGGTGCCAACAGTGGGGCGCGCACGCTCTCGCTCAACCGCGTCGTGATCCCGCCCGGTGCCAAGGCCCGGGCCCATCTCCACCGCAACTACGAGACGGCGATCTACCTGCTGCAGGGAACGGTGGAGACCCGCTATGGCGCCGGCCTGCGCCAGCGGGTGGTGAACCGCGCCGGCGATTTCATCTTCATTCCCGCCGATCTCCCCCATCAACCGGTAAATCTCAGCGCCACCGAGCCGGCGATCGCCATCGTCACCCGCTCCGACCCCAATGAGCAGGAAAGCGTGGTGCTGCTCGACGATCAGGGTCAGCCCCTGCCGGCTCACCTTCAGCACGGTCCTGCCCATCACTGAGCCGATCTGCTGCCTGAAGGTGGGAGGCGTTGCTGCTCATGCAAGAACCTCCATCTGCAGCAGCGCTGCAGCCTGCTTGAGCCGGCGATCGAAGCAGGCAAAAGTCAGCGGTTGTTCACTGTTGTTATGCAGTTCATGGGCTGCTGCCAGCTGCACACTGTCGTAGCCACGCAAGGCAAAGACATCAGCAAACCGCCCGGCTGTCTCGACAAGGCTCTGGCTGACCTCGACGATCGCGCAGTGCGGCCAGCTCTGGATCAGTTGCTCGCGGCCCTGATCGAGCATCACGGCATCGCCGGGGACCTCGCGCTGCCGGCGGGCCATACCCGCCATGACCTCTGCCCAGGTGATCCGGCACACCGCAATCACCTCTGCCTCTGTGATCGCGTGCTGCATCTGATCGGAGCCAGGTTCGCTGATCAGCAGCTTGATCAGCGCACTGGTGTCGCAGAACAGGATCACCGGCTCAATCCCGGTCGTCCAGCACGATCTCACTCACGAGCTTGCCGCCACCGCTGAGGCGAACCGGCGGGGGAAACACAGGCTTCTGGCCGCTCCAGCTCACGATCCCGGCATCGATGGCCGCTTGCAGGCAATGGGTCGCACCCTGCTCAGCTGTTCTGAGGCCGGTGATGCGGGCAATGGGCCTGCGGTGGGAGGTGACTTCCACCACCTCACCGGCCTGGGTGCGGGCCAGCCACTCGGAGAGGTGGGTCTTGAGATCCCGCACCGACACCTGCTTTGCGACTACATCAGCCATGGGCGGCATTGCTTTTGTGACTACATTAGCGGGCTGGAGCGACGGGTCACCGCCATGAGGTTATGGACCCTGGCGATGGCTGCAATCATCGGGTCCTCGTAGAGGGTGTGTCGGATCGGCGATGCATCAGCTGGGCCCAGCAGCTGGGGATGGGCCACTGAGCGGAACCCGTTCACCGTCCTTTGCGACGCCTGCCCGGCATGGATCAGGCAGGAGCAGTCCAATCCACCCGGGCCAGACCCTCGATGCGGGCGAATTCGCGCACGTTGTGGCTCACCAGGGTGGCACCGAGGGCCAGGGCATGGGCGGCAATCCAGAGGTCGTTGCCGCCGATGGGGGTGGCCTGGCGCTTGAGGGCGCTGGCCTGCATGGCGTAATGGCGGCAGATCTCGGGGCCATCGGGATAGAGCACCGGCAACTGCCGGGCCAGAGCATCGAGCTGCTGGAGGGTGGCCTCGCGACGCTGGCTGCCCTCGGCGCCGCGCAGCAATTCGGCCCAGGTGATGAACGACATCGCCAGGCTGTCGTCGCCTTTGAGTTGATCGATGCGCTCGGCCACCTGGGGCGGCCGGTTCTTGATCAGGTAGATGAGGATGTTGGTGTCGAGCAGATAGATCAAAGGCTCTCCCGCTCCTGCACCGGGCTCGGACTGGCCTGCAGCACTTCCAGGCTGGCCACGAAGCTGGGCTCGAAGCCGGCGAGGGTGTCGAGCAGGGCCTGACCCCGCTGGGGTGGGCAGGGGTGAATGATCAGATCGCCACTGGGGCTGCGGGTGATCTGCACCCGGTCGGTGGCGAGGCGGAACGCGGCGGGGATGCGCACGGCCTGGCTGTTGCCGTTCATGAACACCCGGCTGGGGAGCACGTCCATGGGCTGCTGGGGTGTGTGTACGGGAATGTGGGTACATCTTAAGGGCGTGACCGAGGAACAGGCCACCGGGTCCACCTGCATCGCCTCATCCCCCCAGGTGGTTGATCACCTTGACGGCGATCCGGCCGCTCTCGGGCCTGGCAAGCGGCACGGAAGTGGCGCTGATGAACGAGGTCTTGAGGCTCATGCTGGGGGTCGTCCTTGCCCCAGCAGGTCGTCGGCTCACCAGGCGTTGCCTTCTCCGTCGTCATGGCTCCGCGAGGGGCAGATTCGATCGGCAGATGACCAAGACCACCGTCTCCCGCCCGTCACAGGTGCGGTGCAGCGGTGGCTGGAGCAGCGGCGATCTGCTCAGGATCTCCTGATCAAGGGCGGGTATGGGGCGGTGCACTCCGTAGCCACGGCACAGCCACGGATTCAGACGGAATCCTCGAAGCAAGCAAGCCGAACGATCGCTCTGCTTACAGGGGGTCAAGGGATCGTTGGTTGGCCATCACCCAGCGGGTGAAGGCATCACGATTCAGTTGCCCACTGGCAACGGCCAGCACAGCCGCCTCGGCAGCATCCACGCTGGCGGAAAGCTCAAATCCATTGAGCATCAAGGTGGTCTCCATGGCGGCATGGCCGATGCGCTTGTTCCCGTCCACGAAGGGGTGGTTCTGGATCAGGGAAAAGCCCAGAGCTGCTGCTTTCGCGGTCAATCCTGGGTAGAGCGGCAAAGCTCTGGCGGGGCTGGGCCAGAGAGGCTTCCAGCAAGCCCAGATCGCGTAGGCCGGTCATGCCTCCACTCTGCTGAATCAGGCGACGGTGCAGTTCCAGCACCTCGGCCAAGTGCAGCCAACGCATCAAGCCAGGCGTCGGTAGAGCTCCTGGTTCTTCTCGAACACCCGTTGCGCGGCAGCATCGAAATCGGCGGACTGATGAGCCAGCAGATCCCGTACGGCTGCAGCGGCCAACTCCGCCTCTGGAACCTGGAGCCGTGAAGCAGCCTCGCTCAGCGCCTGGGCCTGGTGGTCGCTGAGTTCGATCGCGATCGCCATGGAAGCTTCCACTCGCTTTCCAACGATGGCAGCTTTTTCTGCTGATGGAGTCCCCACGGATCCGTCAGCGCTGAAGGAAAATCCCGAGCAAACCAGACGCCATGCCAAGAACATGGAAGGCGAGCGGAATGGGCTCGCCAGGGGGATAGGTCTTCAGCAGGGGCGTGCGGCCCAGCTCCTGCTGGGCAAAGAACAGGGCACAGACCAGGGCCAGCAGGTAGGCCAGCAGAACCCCGAGGTGTTCGAGCGTTCCCTGGACGGCGCCAGGCTGTGGCCAGATCAGGTGCTGGGCGAGGTGGAAGATCTGGCCGGGCAGCTCGGCGCTGAGCATGAACACGAAGAACAGAGCCACCCCCTGCCGCACGAGGCGGGCGATCTGCACGGGTGACGGGTGCGCCATCGTTCCGTATCAGGGCCAGCGGAAGTCTGAACCTTGCGCCAGGCGAGGGCCCTGCCTCGGCAATCGGCGCACAATGGGAGGAAACGGTTTTCGGTGGTCACTCCCGAAAGGCAACGAGGAAAGTCCGGTGGGAGTCCGGCGCTGTCCCGCAGCTGTGATGGAGCACCACCCTTCGGTGCGGTTCCTGAGTCAGAACGCTCGCCGTTTCCTGTTCCTCTCAACCCCGGCGTGGACCGGGATGTTCGATGACTTCACCCTCCAATCCCACCGCCAGGTCCCTGGCCCCGATCGTTTGTTTCTCGGCCCTGGCTGTGGTCCTGGCGGCCCAGCCGGCCCAGGCCCATGGCCTTGCCCACGGCGGCATCGCCGCTGGTTTCCTCCATCCCCTGCTCGGCACCGACCACCTGTTGCTGTTGATCGGGGTGGGGGCTGCCGCCTCCACCATCTCCGGCCAGCTGCTGCTCTGGGCCCTGGCCGGCGCCATCGGCGGTGGCATCTTCGGGGCGATGGGCGGTGGCCTGCCGGCCGCTGAGGTGATCGCGGCCCTGGCGATTTCGGCTGTGGCGGTGCTGGTGCTGCGCAGCCACCGCTCCGGCAAGGCGCCGGCCCTAGGCTTCTGCGGCGCCCTGATCGCCACAGCCGTGGCGGTGCACGCCATGCTCCACGGCCAGGAGGCACCAGGCGATCTCACGGCCGCCAGCTGGTGGCTTGGGGCCTTCGCCGGCTCGCTGGTGGTGAGTGGCGGCACCTATCTCGTGCTCAGGCGCCTGCCGACCCACTGGACCGCCAAGCTGGCCCTGGTGCTGGCTCTGTTCGGCGGCTTCCTGGTGCTCGGACCGATCGGTCTGCTGGTGCGCTGAAGACGCTGGGTCACGGCTGGGGATGTTCCTGACAGGGCGTCCACAGCGACCCCATCTTGTGAGCGTCCTTGCAGTTGAAGTGTTTGGCGGCGGCTTCCGCCTCGGCCTTGTTGGCGAAGTTCGCCTTGGTGCCTCCCTGGGCGGCCGGATCCGGGGCCGCCATCACGGCAGCGGACCACAGAGGGAATGACCCACACCCTTTCGGATGCCCTGGAACGGTGGGGTGGTCGTCGCGCGGTCTTGCTCATGGTCGCCCCACGGGCAAGGGCTGACGCAAGGCACCACTCGGGCGTCCCGCGCTTTGCCAGCCATGGCCGCGTCCAAGTCCCGCTCTCGCAAAACTTTCGCTGGCCCCACAGCAGAAGAGAAGATCGTCGCCTCCTTGATCGAGCTGATGGAGGCCGGACCAGCCTCATGGCGGCGGCCCTGGGATGGCACCGGTGGCGGCCACCACGTCAATCTGCTCTCGGGCCATCGCTACCGCGGCGCCAATCCGATCCTGCTCACCCTCGGCATGCACATCAGGGAATCGGCCCTGCCGTTCTGCTGCGGCTTTGCCGAGGCCAGGAAGCTCGGCATCTTCCTCCGCAAGGGGAGCAAAGCGGTTCAAATCTTGCGGCCCCAGCTCCACAGTGGTGAGGAGCCAGGCGAAGGAGGGGAAGTCACCCTGCGCAGCTGGGCCAGCTACCGGCCGGTGGCGGACCGCGAGGGCCGCTTCCTTGGGGTGGTGCCCCCCACGGCGCTGATCACGATCCTGCGCCGGGAGCACATCGAGGATCTGAACCTCCTGGCCGGTCTGCAGCACGATCACCTGCGCTCCCTCCGAGCGTTGACCGAAGCACCTGTCCAGAGAGCCACAGAGCGGCTCCCGTGGCTGCTGGTGGGCCTGGCGGGCAGCTTCCTGGCCACCTGGGTGGTCTCCCGCTACGAGGAGACCCTCAGCCGGAATGTGATGGTGGCGTTTTTCATGCCGGCCATCGTCTATCTGGCCGATGCCATCGGCACCCAGTCGGAAGCGATTGCGGTGCGCGGCTTCTCGATGAACCACGTGCCACTGCGGCGTTCGATTGTGGGGGAGATCCAGACCGGCTTTCTGATCGGCTCAGTCCTTGGCCTGCTCAGCGTTCCCCTCGTGGTGATCGGATTCGGCAGCCAGCGCCTGGCCCTGGCGGTGGCGTTCTCGATCTTCGCCGCCGGCGGGATGGCCACCAGCATCGGCATCCTGCTGCCCTGGGGGCTGGAGCGGCTTGGACGGGACCCCGCCTTCGGCTCCGGGCCCGTGGCCACCATCATCCAGGACGTTCTGAGCCTGGTGATCTACTTTCTGATGGTGCAGTTTCTGGGGGTGTGACTGCCTCTGCCGCGGTTCTCGCCGAGGGAGTGCTGCCGCCCCTTGCTGCAGACCGTGGCATGGAACCAGGAACTGCCCGCGGCGGGGCCAGCCAACGCTGCAGCCAGGGAAGCACCACACCCACCCCGGTGCCGACCGCCGTGGCCGTGCCGGCCTGCAGCAGACCCAGAGGCCCCAGGGGCCGGCAGCCGAAGGCCTGACTGATCACGGGAGTCTGGACCGTGGCGAGCAAAGCGCCGAAGGAGCCGATGCCAGTGAGGAGGTTCAGGCCGTCCGTGCGGCGCGTGGCCATCGCCTGACCCAGCTGGGTGCCCACGAGCGCCAGCAGGCCGACGGTGTTGGCGGCCTGCCGATCGCCGGCCATCCCGGCCACGGAGCGGGCGATGCCGGCGCTCAGGGCCGTGATCGTGGCCGTGCGCAGGATGTCCTGATCCAGCGCCTTTCCCAGACTCGTCTCCGGGCCTTCCTCAAGCAGGTCCTCCGGCTTCAGATCCGCAGGGGGCCGCATGGCGATCGCCAGTGCCGGGGCGATGTCTGTGAGCAGGTTCATCAGCAGCAGCTGGCGCGTGTTCAGCGCCGGCCGCCCCTCCCCCAGCCCGGTGAACAGGGTGAAGCCGATCTCACCGAGATTGCCCCCAACCAATAGTCCCACCGCGTCCCGCACCGACCGCCACAGCGCCCGGCCCTCCAGCACCGCCCGCACGATCGTCTCGATGCGGCCGTCGGTCACCACGATGTCGGCGGCGGAACGGGCGGCTTCGGTGGCGCGCGAGCCCAGGGAGATGCCCACCTCCGCCAGGCGGATCGCGGCGGCGTCATTGGCCCCGTCGCCGGTCATGGCCACCACCCGCCCGGCCTGCCGCAGAGCCCTGACGATCTGCATCTTCTGCATCGAGGTGATCCGCGCGAAGACCGACGCCGACAGCACCGCTTCCTGCAGTTCGGCGTCGTTCATGCCCTCGAGCAACGGGCCGGTGAGCACGCTGCCGTCGGTGGGCAGATCCAGCTCCCGCGCGATGGCGGCGGCGGTGGCCGGATGATCGCCGGTGATGATCTTCGCGGCCACACCCGCCCGGCGCAGATCGGCCAGGGCCTCCCGCGCCGTCTCGCGGATGGGGTCCTCCAGCGCCACGAAGCCAACGAACTCCAGATCCCGCACGTCGATATCGGCGAGTTGGCCGCAGCAGGAGTCGGACGGCGCCCCGGCCTCGTCGAGACTCCGGGAAGCCACCGCCAGCACCCGCAGCCCCCGCTCGGCCAGATCCCTGGCCACCCCCATCAGACGCTCCCGGGCCGCACCGTCCATCAGCACCGGCCCGATGGCGGTGCGCTCCTGCACGCTGGTGGCCAGCACGATCTCCGGTGAACCCTTCACGCTGAGGAGCCGTCGACCGTCCTGGCGGCAGAGGCTGGCGTGGTATCCGCGAGACGGCTCAAACGGCAGCGAGGCCTCCGCTGGAAACTCCGCCCGGATCAAACCAGCCTTCTCGGCACCCTCAAGCAGGCCGCGATCGGTGGGATGGGCCAGCCGCTTGCCTGGTTCGGGCACCGGTGTGGCCCATAGCGCCAGACGGAGTACCAGCGTTCCCACCGCATCCAGGTTGTCGAGGGCCATGGAACCGGTGCCATCGGACACCTCCACCAGGCGGATGTGGCCGGAGGTGAGCGTGCCGGTCTTGTCGAGGCAGATCACGTCGACGCGACCGAGGGACTCGATGGCGCGAGGATTGCGCACCAGCACCCCATCGCCCGAGAGCCGTTCGGCCGCGGCGAACTGAGCCAGGCTCGCGAGCACCGGCAGCCCTTCCGGTACGGCCGCCACCGCCAGCGCCACACCCTCGCCGAGCGCGCCGCGCGGATCCCGGCCGCGGGCAAGGGCGGAGAGCAGCACCGCCAGACCGCTCATTGTCGCGATCGGCGTGGTGATCTCGGTGAGCGATTCCAGCCGCCCCTCCACGCCACCGGCGAGGGCGGCATCCCGCACGGCCGCCAGCCCCCGCCGGGCTTCCGTGGCGTCACCCACGGCGATCACGACCGCCTCCACCTCACCGGCCACGACCGTGGTGCCCGCGTAGAGCATCGATCGCCGCTCCGCCAGGGCCAGGGCGCCGGTGGCATGCGGGTCCTTGGCGACGGGGAATGATTCGCCGGTGAGGACGGCCTCATCCACCTGCAGACCCGTCGCCGAAAGGATGCGGCAGTCGGCAGGCACCACCTCGCCGGCCTCCAGGCCGATCACGTCCCCTACCTGCAGGCCCGCGGCATCGATGCGGCACAAGTCACCGTCCCGCCGCACCCAGACGGGAGCGGCATGGCGGCACTGGAGAGCCGCGACAGCCCGCTCCACCCGCTGTCGCTGGAAGGCTCCCATCAGCGCGTTACCGGCGAGGACCGCGAGGATCAGGCCCGCATCCACCGGCGAGGCCACGAGAGCCGAGAGGGCCGCACCAGCGGTGAGCACCGGTACCAGTGGGCTGTCCAGTTCCTCCAGGACAAGCCGCATCAGATCGCTCCCCGGCGGGCCCCGCCGTTCCTGCGCCGAATCCCCTTCCGTCTCCTCCACCGTTCCGTCGCGGCCTCGACGGTCGACGCCCAGGCGCTCCAGCACCTCCTCCACCTCCATCGCGTGCCAGGGGGTGGTGTCGGCCGCCGACTCTGGTGGATGGGCCTCGATGCGACGGGCCAGGCGGACGCCGTTGGCGATTGCGATCACCGCCAGCAGGTGGGTGGCCTGGTTCACCCCCAGGGTGGTGCGGCGGTCGACCCCGTCCAGGCAGAGGGCCAGCCCCACCACCACCTCGATCAGGGAGGCCTGCACGCTCTGCGTGGCGCAGCGGCGCGCCGTCCGGCAGGCGGGCAGCAGCAGCCAGGCGGCGGTGAGCCCGGGCCCGGCGATCACATGGGCGCCCCAGGGGGGCGGCCCCTGGTCCCGCCGAAAACCCACCCCCAGATCGGCAGCAGCCAGAGCCGGCAGATCCGCGTCGGCAAAGACCATCACCCCGCGGCCCTCGGCCTGCAGAGCCCGCACGGCCGCCGTGGCGGCCTCGCCGGGGGGGCAGCGCCGATCGGCGTCGCCCGGAAGCCGCTCCTCCGGCTCCGCCACCACCACCCGCAGCAGGCCCGCCTCCCGGGCAGCCGTCAGCAGAGCCTGCCCCCAGACGGGATCGAGGAGGGCGCTCTCGATCACCACGCAGTCGATTCGATCCAGCCGCTCGAGGGCTTCCGGGTCGAGCAGCAGCGCTCCGCTCTCCGCCAGGCGGTGAGAGAGTTCGAGAGTGAAGGCCGAGCGTCCCAGCACGGCCGGCCGGGGCAGCCCCGCCAGCGCCGCCCCGGCCGAGCCCTCCAGATCCCCGCTGGCTGCCAGGCCGAAGCCGAAGGCCCCAAGCGCGAGCATCGTCGCCTTCTCGGCATAGCGCTCGATCGCCCCCTCCCTCAGGGGGCAGGGCCGTTCTCCGATCTCCGGACTGCGTTCGGGGTGATGGCCGGCCTCGGCGCTCAGCTGCACTTCCATGTCATTCCACTGGCGTCGCTGCCGCAGCCTTGCCCGCAACCGCAGGGAGTGCTCAAGCAGGGCCACCAAAGGCCCGGCCAGGCCGCGCAGCAGGGCATGGTCAACCCCATCGGCAAGGGAGAGGATCAGATCCGCCACGCCGCTGCCCAGCACCCGCTCGATGGCCTCCCGCAACCCGGGCACCGATTCCACCGAGCGGAGCAGCGCCGCCAGGTCGATGCCCAGCCGCTCGCCCACTCCCGTCCCTCGGAGAGCGAGGCCCACACCGCCGCCGGCGAGCTGCGCCGCCAGGTCGACCAGGCCGCGCAGGATCGGCTCCAGGTCGGCCGGGTGCTCGCCGCAGGGGCCACCGGGCACCCCGAGTTCCTGATCCAGCAGACCGAGCCGTTCTTCCAGCTCCTCCAGATGCCGGACCAGCCTCTGCGGATCGCTCGCCGCCGCGGGGCCGTCGATGACGACGCGCCGAGCCTCGGCGTTGTAGCGGGCCCAGTTCACGTCCTCCTGCCGCTCGAACAGGGAGCGGACCGCCTCCGCGAAAAGCCCCTCCATGTCACTGCCGGGGTCCGGAGAACGGACCTGGACGTGGGTGCGCTCCGGACCGGCCCAGACGTGGCGATTGCGCTGCCGCAGGAAGGCGAACCAATCCATCAGCAGACCCTCGGCGGTGGCCTGCCGGTAGGTCTCCGACCCGTGGGGCTCTGCCATCTCCGCAGGCTAGGGCGCTGGTCCGCGGGCCATCCTCAGTCCATCGACGTGGAACACACCAACAGCTGGGAACCCCGTTCGGAGGCGATCACGCTCATCCATCGCCAGCTGCAGAGTATCGGCTCGATTGCTGCCAGTCTGTGGGAGTGGACGTGATCGCCCTCACCCGAGGCATCGGAGAGCATGACGAGGACCTGCTGAAGGAACTCCTGGAGGTCCTGGCCTGGTTATCGCTCTTCGAACTCGTGCGCATCCCAGCCGAAGTGGAAGGACTGAATCGCGCGACTGTGTCGCCGCGAAGCACGGCTCAGCTGCGGTGATCAGCTGCCCACCGGAGGCTCCTGGGCGCCAGAACCGCCCTCGCTCTGCCCCTCCCCAGGCTCCTCACCCGCCACCGGCGGGTGCGAACCGCGCAGACGATCCGCGATTCCCTGCAGCACACCATTGATGAGGCTGGCCAGCAGGGCCGCTTCCCTCTGGAGCACGGACGTGGTGACCTCCACCTGATCGCTCACGGTTTCGGCGAGGGCCCGCCCCAGGCTCGTCACCCCCTCCTTCACGGCTGAGCCGACGGCCGATCCCGACACTCGTGCATGGTCCGCCACATCCACGAGCGTCGTGCGGGTGAAGCCAGCCGCGCTGGATGCCGTCTGGCTGACGGTCTCGATGAAGAGGGATTCCAGGCTGGAGAGATCATCCAGCCGCCGCCGCAGCGTCTGCCGGGAGAAGGCGCCGGCATTGCCGATGGCCTCTTCCAGGGTCAGACGGGTGGCCTGGGCTGCGGCAGCCAGAGCCTCATCGAGGCCTTGCAGGGCCTCCCTCAGCGCCCGTTGCCCGTCACTGGCTCCCTGAGCTCCGCTGGAGGCTCCGGCAACCACCGCACGAACCACCTGCTGGGCAGCACCTTGATCAAGTGTCCCTTCGCTCAGGGCGCGGAGGGTGAGGCTGCGGACCTCCCGGGCGATGGCGGCCGGGTCATCGGTCAGGACGGCACGGACATCCCGCTCGAGAGTTTCGTCCATCTCATGGGTATCGGTCTGGGGGGTCTCCTCCGGCCGGAGCGATTCTTCATGGATCTGGATCTCTTCCTGGATGGTCATGGCCGCTTGCCCGGATGCTCTGCCTTCCAGTGTGGTCACGGCATAGCCCGGGCGGGAAGTGACGCGCGACAGGCGTCACAGAGCCGGATCGCGAATGACCGATCGCCGATCACCGATCGAGAGCACCTTGGCGCGGTTCTCCTGAGCGATCCAGGTAGGCACCGCCCACGCGGCAGCGAGCAGTAGGCCAGGCAGCAACGGGCGGCAGGGCGGGTGGAACGGCTGCTCGAGCTTCTCAAGCAAAAAGTGGCGCCATAGGCGTCAGGGGAGCTGCTCCACTCCCTCCAGCGCTGTGCGCAGCTCACCGATGAACTCCTCATCCACCTCGGTGGCGCTGAGCTCCTCACCCACCAGGTCCTGGATCAGGGGGTAGAAACGCACCTCGAACCATTTGCGGAACACCGCGTAAGTGCGCTCCGCCGGCCAGGTGCCGGTGTCGCGATGCCAGTAGTCGAGCTCGGCTTCAAAGATCGCCTCGTAGACCTCCTCGAGGATTTCTTCGG
>Ga0247835_1004357_pt1 | contig 12489 bp, 11 predicted proteins | sample LaCtaG_3_FD_189912 | JGI IMG/M metagenome (GOLD analysis project Ga0247835, IMG submission 189912) | Freshwater microbial communities from meromictic Lake La Cruz, Castile-La Mancha, Spain - LaCruzMarch2015_13.5m | ecosystem: Environmental > Aquatic > Freshwater > Lake | place: Spain: Castile-La... | reverse complement strand
ACGGTTAACGAGGATACCCAGATAGAAAAGTGGTCAGCCTTGACCGTGTTGGCCGAGAAATTCATGTTACAGATAAATACAAATAAGCAGGCTGGGAACATTTCCGAAGGCGTTCAAATGACATTGGATAGCTTTACCTCAATACAAAGGTTAATAAGCGTACAGGCGACGTTCAACTTAAACGTTATTTCTTCATGTTAGACGAACTCCAGAAGTTAGCGGATAAAATTGCGCAAATGGCGATTGACGCCGTGGCGAATGAATGGAAAGCACAAGGTCACAACTTGACAGGCTCAGCCATTAAAAACATGGAAACGGTTATACACACGGAAACCGATAAGATTATCATTGAAGGCTTTGTTCCTGATTACATGGCAATAAATAACAAAGGGGTACTTGCAACAAAGATTCCATATTACCCAGGCAGCGGACGGAAGGAAAGCGAATATATTAAAGGCTTAATGAGATATGCTAAACAAAGGTTTGGCGCTTCCGACAAAGAAGCAAAGTCAATAGCCTTCGCTATTGCAAGTAAACATAAGAAAGAAGGAATGCCAACGATTAAAAGTCAAAAGCATTCAAAGACAGGAAAACGCACGGGCTTCATTGAACAGGCGCTTGAAAAGAAGGAGGCTGAAATGGCGGACTTGATAAACAGGGCGATTTATCAAAGCATGATAATTACCGTTGAAACATTTTACAAATCAATTTTAAACAGATGAGTTACACTATAAACCCCGATACTATTTCAAGTTCTCTTTACCCAGTGGCGTTTCGATCTATTGAACCCTCGGCCGTCATCCAGCAACAAGTCAATGTTTACCTTGATGGAACGCTTGAAGGCTCATTCTTAGCAGCTCAAACGGGAACAAGTGGAACGTCGGCGGTGTTTGATACAAATGTTCAATCGTTTTTAATTACGCAACTTGCGCCAAAAACAAACGCGAAAACAAGTTTCTTTGGAAACCTTTACGGGTTTAGCCTCACAAATAATACCGACGTTATTTCATCGTTGTATTGCACAGCTTTTAATCAAACAATTAATTCATCGGGATTTGTCGTTACCTCCACGGCTTCGCAAAGCAGCACCACGGCATACGTGCTACCTTCCTTGTTTGTCGATGGGGAATATGACCTGGGTGACTTTTATCAACCGTCGGCAAATCCTTTCTTATTCTTAACGCAAAGGAATGATTTTATTAAATGCAATTCCTCAAGTAACATATTTTTAAGTTACCTTGGGCGCGGTACAAATGCAGCTCAATTTGAATTTTATTTTAAGTCAGGAAGTTCAGCTGTCACAATTGTGGACAATTTAAACTCCACGGCAAACAATGATTTATATTCATTGTCCGTTGGCGTATCAAACATATTTGGAAACAGCGCCATTTTTCATGCTGGCAATTTTCCAACTGACCCAGATTTATACGATTATTACGACGTTTCCGTTGGTTCATACGACGGAGCATTCACAAGGCAAAGCATAAGGCAACGTATTTACATTTATCCAAATTGCAACGATAATATTGAGCTTCATTGGTTTGGTAAATATGGAGGCGCGGAAAGTTACCAATTTATAGGTTTAATGATTGATAAGCAAACGAGCAACGCGGACACGCTAAACCTTGCGCAAAGGTGGAATATTACCGCAAGTCCAAAAGCTAATACCTATGACAAAAATATTATCAAGGTTAATCAAAGGTCAAACAAAAGTAAGACGGTCACGGTGGCGGTAAGTCACGAGGACGCGTTGTACATTGCCACAATGTTTAATTCGCCAGAGGTTTACATCATTGAGAATGGCAAATATGTTAACGTTACCATTGCCAACGGGGAGATAAATACGGATAACAACAGGGCGACGGATATTGGTGTTTCTTTTGAAATCATTTACCAAAATACGCCAGTCGCCCAGCTATGATAAAATTATTTATAAATAATAAAGAAGTCGATTTAAACCAAAAGGATGTTAATGTAACTATTAATTATTCTATCGAGAACATTGAACTTGGTAATATATCTGGCGCTCATTCAAAAAGGAATGTAACATTACCCGGTACAAAGACAAACATTGAAATTTTTGAAAACATTGAGACGCCAAACGTCATTGTCACCAATGCTTACAAGCTATTACCCGCACGGCTTGAGGCAAATGGCGTTCCAATTCTTACAGGAAAAGCAAGGTTGGATTCAGGCGAATTAAACGCCATGAACCACGGATTCAAGGCGAATAATTACAAAGTTGCATTGATTGGAAACAACGCGGATTGGTTTGCCGACGTTGGCAATATATTAGTAAGGTCATTAGGTTGGCAAGACATAACCGTATCAACGGAAACGATAAAAACCAATTACAATCCATTGACTTCGGAACATTGTTTCATCTTGATGAAATGGAGGGCGTGGGAAAATGAAACGTACATTATTGACAATGAGTTGACGCCAGGTATTTTCATTTGGCAAATATTGGAAAAGGCGTTTCAAAACAAAGGGTATCAATTAAACAGTATTTTCAAAACCGATCCTTTCAGCCGTTTGATTATTCCAATGGGTCTTAACTTGGATGCTGATTATATAAAAGACTTTGTCAACTTGAGGGCTTCCAATCCTTCGCCTTCTTCTTTTGTTTATTCGGCTGGTGAATATGGAACGCTCGACATTGCATTCACAAATGAAACAACCTCACCCAACTTTGACACGGGAGGCAATTATACGGGCGGCGTTTACACGGTCCCGATTAACGCTTTATACGAGTTGATAGCTGAGTTAAACGTAAACTTAACGGCTTCAATCGGTGACTTAAACCAATTCGCAGAACTCATTCTTTTCTTTGATGTTAACGGAAACAACGTTTCAACGTATGATTTAACAAATGAAAACACGTTGAATGATTCCATTGCCCTTGAGTTCCTCGGGGACTTGGTGGCAGGTGACTTAGTTACTTTGAAGCTGAGGTACGAAAACGTTTCATTTAACTTGATTATCGCTGGTTCTTTATCTGTGATTGCACAAAAGGAAGGATTAGAGCAAGGTGAGACGGTAAATTTGGAATATATAATACCTAATTCATGGTACGTCAAAGACATAATCGCAGACCTTACAACCATTTTCAATTTAGCCTGGGAAACCGACGTTTTAAGCAAGCAAGTTTACGCGTACCCAAAAGACAATTATACGGTAAGATACAGGGCAAACGCAAGCGGAGCGATTACCCTTACAACCTTTGACGGCTTTTTTCAAGATACGAATAAGTATGATTTAAATACCCGTGACATTGATGGAAGCGAATTGACGATATTAGATAATTATAAGTCAAGTCAAGTGCTGGCGTATGCCACGGACGATGATACGACGAACAAAGAAGAAGCAAGGCGCGGGGTTAATATTTATTCTGGCGGTTACAATTTCCCTGATGACAGATTCCCAAATGGCATTGAATTTCTTTATACAAAGTTTTTTGCCAAAGCCATTCATATAAACGACGTGGAAATAACCACGGGCGGAACATACGGGGCACAGTTGCCACTTGTTTTTGGTGACGATTATAACACGGTGCCAGATGCAGAACCCAATTATAACCTTGCGCCTCGTTTGCTTTATTATGCAGGAAGGCGAAGCGGCTTAGATGGATACGTCCGTTTGTACGATGAGGCAAGTTCAGCGGCGTCGGCTTTTGATTTTCCTGCAGCTTTCATGGTAAATTACAATGACCCAAGTGGGGGAGATTTCAACCTATCTTTTTCGGATGAAGTCACAAATTATACAAATGTGATGCAAGGCGTTTTTAAAACGTTTCATTTGCAAACGTACAAACGCATTGAACTTGGAAAGCAATACACGACCTTTGTCAAATGGGAAAACAAGGACATAACGCAACTGTCATTCAGGCGCAAGGGAATGATTGGAAGCTCAAATTTCATCATTCAAGAACTTGAGTACAATCCCAAAAGCAATAGCCCAGCGCGTACGGTTATCTTATACGATGAAAAGCCAAATGTAAACGACTTAAACAAAGTATCAAATACGATAACTTTGGCAGGCGCACCTCCGCAGGGTGGCACGGTAACAGGATCGGGAAGCGGCTTGGTTGGAGCAAATGGGGCGACGGTAAACATTCAGTTATCTTACACGCCGTTCCTTTCCTCGAATACCAACGTACTTGTTTTACCCGTCAATTCAGGCGTAACAAATGTATCAAACACAAATGCAAATGTACTTGTATTCCAGAACGGGCAAAAGTTGCTTCCAACGTTTCAATATGTAATAAGCGGCTCAACCGTGACAATAGATACAAATACCCATTACGATGGGGCAAATTATGAAGTTATTGTAAACGGCGTAACAAAAGGATAATGGCACAGGTAATAGGTTTTCAAATAGTAATAGACGGTTTAGGTAAAACAGTTGAAACGGCAACGGAGTTAAAAAGAGCTATTGCCGACGTGAACGCGGAACTCAAGAAAACAACCGACGTTCAAGAAATAAAGAAACTTGAGGCGAAGTTGGTTGACTTGAAGGCGGCGCAAATGGAGGTTAACAAGGTTGTTAAGGAACAAATCAAAGTCCGCAACGAAGAGATAACCGCAACCGACAAAGCAAACGGGGCTTATCGTAAGTTAAGCAAGGAGTTAAATGACCAGCGCAACCGATACAAAGATTTGGCGGCGGCTCAAATGACAAATACACAGGAGGCAAAAGACCTTCTTGTAAGTATAAATAAACTTGATAAAGAATTAAAAGGCATTGATGCCACGGTTGGGCAATTTCAAAGAAATGTGGGCGGATATACCGAAGCCTTATCAAACTTTTTCCCAAAGCTAAGCGGAACACTTGGACAAGTTACAGGCGCTATTGGTGGAGTACAAAACGGATTTGCAAGTTTAAACAAAGCATCAGGTTCATTAAGCGTTGGACTTGGTACAATAGGAATAGCATTAACCGCGTTTCAAGCCATAAGCGAAATCGTTGGAGGCTTAATTGAAGCCGCAAGGGCAACACAGGAGTTATCTGCTCAGGTTACCAACTTTACACAAATCACGGGCGAAGAATTAACGCAAGTTGTCGCAAGTAGTCAAGCCATTGCGGTGACGTATGGAAAAAACGTTGATGATATTGTGGTTGCGGCAAATAGCGCAAGTAAGGCTTTGGGTATTTCTTTCGCTCAGGCGTTGGACGTGGTTGAGGTTGGTTTTCGAAAAGGTGCAGACGCTCAGGGGCAATTCCTTGACGGCTTAAAGGAATACTCCGTTCAATTTCGTGACGCTGGATTAAGTGCCGAAGATTTTTTAAGGGTTTCCATCGCCTCAGCAAATGAAGGTATATTTTCAGATAAGGGACTTGACGCGGTAAAAGAATTTGGATTAAGGATAAACGAACAAACAAAAGCATCAAGGGCGGCTTTGGAAAATGCTTTTGGCAAAGAATTTACAGACGAATTATTTACAAATATAAACAACGGCTCAGTAACATCGGGTCAGGCTTTTGGGCTTGTTACCGACAAGATAACGGAAACGGGCGTCGCAGGTTCTCAGCTTCAAACGATTATTGCAGACGTTTTTGGCGCACCAGGCGAAGACATTGGCAAAGACTTCTTAATAACATTGGGCGACGTTTTACAAAGCACGGACGACGTAACTTTATCAAGTAACCTTTATCAAAAGCAACAAGAAGAATTATTTAGGGTTAATGAGCAATTAAAAATAAGTGAGGTCGCGTATAATCAAACCCTTGCAACCACGGGAGTGGAATTTGAAATTGCTACGGCAAAGGGTAAATTATTTTTAAACGGTGTTTTATCTGGAATCCTAAATTACTTTGAACAAGTTCCAAACCGTTTAAACGCTTATAAAAAAGCCTTCGCCGAGTTTACAAAGCCAGAAGGTTCAATCCTTTCTTTTTTCAAAGTTTTCAATCAGCAAATCAAAGACGGAAACAAAGAGATAAATTTAATTAATCAAGAGGCGCTTAAAGAACAAGAAAGAATTGCAAAGGAACAGGCGGCAGCGTTGTTGGGTACTCAGGCTGGATTAGAACAAAAGTTAGCCGAAAAGCGAAAAGAAAGGAAAGTTGTTTTATTTGGCTCAGCAGATTATAAAAAGTTAAGCGAAGAAATTAAAGGCATTGAATCGGAGTTAAATAAATTTAAACCCGAAGTTCCTGCACGAAATTTAGGCGGCAAATTAGGCAACGCGGCGGCAAAGGAAACGGTAAAAGCATTTACCGAAGGTTCGCTTGCAGCCCTTGAGGACGAACGAAGCAAATTACAAAGCGCGTTTTCCAACGCCGTGGTTGGCTCAGGAACACAGAAAGAACTTGCGGTAAAGTTGAACGCAATTAACAATCAAATTAAATCAGCGGTTGAACAACAAAATCAAATATTAGCGGATGCCACGCGTGGGAACTTGCTTAACAACTTGAAAAACGCTGAGCAACTTGCGACGCTTCCGTTGACGACAAAGACGCCAGAGTTATTAAAAAAGGAGGTTGAAGATATTCAAAAGGTATTTAAAGAGGTTACAAAAAACGCGGACGACTTTAGGGAACAACAAAAGAAAAAGGAAGAGGAAGATTTAGAAGAACGCGCCAAAAGAATTGAAACCTATTTGCAAACCGCTTCTTTAGTAACCGACTTTTTTTCCACGGTTCAGCAAGCGCGTTTTAAAAAGGATGCTGACCAATTAAACGAGCAGATTGAATTGACAGAAGAAAATATTTCAAATCTTGAAGCCAAAGCGGAAAAAGCAAGCGGTATAAAAAAAAGGAGATTAGAAAAAGAGATTGTTCAAGAAAAGGCGTTATTAGAATCAAGAAACAAAGAAGCCGAAGCATTGCAATTAAAAGCCGCTAAAGCTGAAAAGAAAATTGCGATTCTTCAATCAATCATTCAAGGCGCTCTGGCGGTAAACAGGGCTTTAGCCGTTCCGCCTGGTCCGCCATTTACCATTGGTTCAGCCATTACCGCAGGTGTTTTCGCAGGAATACAAACGGCAACAATCGTAGCCCAGCCTCTTGCCGAGGGTGGTGTTGTCACAGGGCAACGGGTAAATCAAAAGCAAAACATACCAACACGTTCAAACGGTGACAACGTGCTTGCATACATTAAACGCGGTGAGGTTGTATTGAATCAACGCCAACAAAGTTTATTGGGCGGTTCTCCCACATTCAGGCGGCTTGGTATCAAAGGTTTTGCCGAGGGTGGCATGGTTCCACCGATTAGCCCACCGATACAAGGAATGAGTTTACAGGGTAACATGAATGAATTTTTGCAAGTCATGGAGGCAAAGACCGACGCGATAAACAATAGGATTGACAGGTTGCAGGCTTACGTTGTGAGTGAGGACATTGCGCGCGATCTTGCTGAGGGAAATAAGTTAAAAATAAATGCCACTTTATAAATGTGTAATTGCATGAAAACAGATAGCATCTGGGGAGAACTTGGTTCACGTATCCCTGAAGAATATAGGGCGCAAGTTACCGCTACGGTACACAGGACGTACAGGGTTTTGAGCATTGACCCGAATGACATGGATTATTTATTTAATATTTATAACAATTTTGTTAATCATTATGAGCCTGAGCGGCGAAATTGTCCCGCGTGTCGGACAAAAGTCGTTGGTAAAATGAGGCAAATAGTACAATATTGGAATGAAAATGGATGAATTTGAAATGATTAACGAAGATTTGTTACAGGATTTTACGCATGAAATCTTGAATAAATACAGTGCATTCTGTCAAAAGGAAGGTATAACGCCCAACTTCTTTCACCTTATTTCCTTCCTCGTAAAAACAGATGTGTTAAAGGAAAAGACGGTCGCGAAATATATGGTTATGCACCTTTATCCAAATAGCCTTTATTCAAATGATTCAAAAATGGATGCTATGATGGAAATAAGCATACGAACGGGTATAAGTAAGAAGCACGTTTATAACATGGTTCAGCACCCTGAGCGCTTTGGTTATCAAATCAAGCAAAAAAGAAAAGATAAAAACAAGAGTGAGTAATTTTGTAAATAAATTATTTTTATTTTATGACATACGCCGATTATCCAGATGCCGCAAAGAACAACGCACGACGCGCACTTGACCACAAGGAAAAGAACGGGTCGGATTGCGGTACCCTTGTTGGTTGGCAACGTGCAAATCAAATCGCCAACGGTGAGGGATTGTCTGAAGAAACGGTTCAACGCACATATTCCTTTTTAAGCCGCGCGGAAACGTATGACCAGGGAAAATACTTTGATGAAGACGGTTCTGAAATTTGCGGATCAGTAATGTATGACGCCTGGGGCGGAAGTGCTATGAGGGTTTGGGCTGAGGCAAAGTACAAGGCAATCCAAAAGGACAAAGCAAAAAACATGGCAAAAGTAAGTATAGATATTTTAGGTGAAATTTCGGAATCGGTTAATTCTTACAGCTCAATAAGAACCAAAATTAACCAGGCGAACGGGCAGCCAATTAATTTAACAATATCTTCTGGCGGTGGCAGTGTCACTGAAGGAATGGGTATTGCTGATTTAGTTGCAAATTACCCTGAAGAAACCACGGCAACAGGAATCGGCTTGGTAGCAAGCATTGCAACGGTTGTACTGTTGGCAGCGGATATTGTTAAAATGACTGAAAACGCCTTTATGATGATTCACAGGCCTTGGAGTTACACGATGGGTAACGCCGACGAAATTGAGGCGACGGCTGAATTGTTAGACAAAATGGAGGCAAAGTTACTTAACATTTACACGGCGGCGGTTTATAAACGCAAAGGAGACCAAAAGAACCTAAAAGAAATTATTACGAATATGATGGCAGCTGAAACATGGCTGACCGCTCAGGAGGCATTAGAATTTGGCTTCATTGATGAAATTGTTAAAGTTGGCGAAAAAAACATAGATATGTTACCGTTGCAAAATAGCCTCAGCAAGTTCATAAATGTACCAGCCGCATTATTAACATATACAAAAAAAGACAATGACATGGGTAATTCCATTTTAGAAAAAATCAAATCTTTACTTAGCAATATGGACGATAAAAAAGAAGTCACAAATATTGTTGAGGAAGAAAAAGTAATGGAGGAGACGCCGAAAAACGACGAGGTGGAAGTTGCTATTTCCTTGTTAAAGGAAAACGGTTATTTTGTAATGTCACCAGATGAAATGGAAGCTATTCACTCAAAGCAAAAGGAGGAAATGGATTCAATGTACAAAAAGACCGATGAACAAAAGAACTCAATTGCTGAAATTGAAACGGTTCTTGAAACTCTGGGAAATGAATTGGTTGCACTTAGGGCGCAAGTAAAAAAAGGCGTTGGACTTCCATCGGGTGGCTCATCACATGAAAAGGTTCAGGAAACAAAAGCGAAATCGAGTTACTTTGATTCTTTCGCTTCATTAGTTCAATCTAAAATCTCACAAAGATAATGGCAACAGCAAACGTCAATGGTTTTCTCGATTCAAATACATACGTCGGGCAAAACAATTTAAACCGCACCAACCCTTACGCCAATGCTCAAGGAATAAACGCGGAGCAATTATACGGTATCGATACTTATGAGGATCGCATTCCCGTTTCTTTCACTTATGGCACTTCCTCAGCTGGCAATCGTTTAAACTTTGCACCATTGACAGGCGTGACAAGTGCAAGCGATTTTTACAAGGTTACCGTAATGGACGAATCAGGTAATGAGGCATATGCAGATTGGCAATCGTCAGCACCAACGGCAATTTTACAAATCAATACCTCCGCTTTGGTTAAAGGTAATGATTGGAAAGTATTATTTGCAGTGGCAACAACCGCAGGGGCAAAGACAGAGTTTTCATTTGGTATTGAAGATTCATTGGTTTTAACCAATACTTCGGCAACCATTTCTTATCCAAATCTTTAAAATTAAAAACAAATGGCATTAGTTGAAATAAGCCAACTTGACGTATCCTTTAGAGGCACGGAGGCAAATAACATATTTTTAGAGCCTGTTTTCTTTGACGATGACCTTCGCGGACAATTTCGTGTACTTGGAAACGTTGCGAATAAAAAGAAAATGGTTTTTGTACAACAGTTGGAAAACATTGTACGTAAATACTCAGGCTGCGGATTTAATCCAGTTGGCTCGGTTGAGACTTACCAGCGTACAATTGACGTTGAAAAAATGAAGGTTGATTTAGAAATGTGCTGGGATGAATTTGAGGACACGGTTTTTGAAGAGTTATTGAAAACAGGTACAAGGCTTCCAGATGTTTCAGGAACATTGATTGAAAACATTCTTTTAACCCGTACACAACAAGCGATAAGAAACGACATTACCCGTCTTTCTTATTTCGGTGAGCAGTCTTCCAATAATCCTAATTTTGATTCATTAGACGGTTTTTGGACTGTTTATTACCCTCAGTTGGTTGCAGATGACTTAGTACCACGTGCAAACACGGGTTCAGGTTCTGACCTTGCCTCAGGCGATGGCTTTGGCATTCTTCGCGCGGTGTACGACCAAGCGCCTTTGCAGTTAAAAGGCTTACCTGCGAACCAAAAGGTGTTCAATGTAACGCAAAGCGTTTATTCTCAGCTTCGCGAGGACATTGAAAACGGCGGTGGCGGTGACTACGGTTTACTTCAGTTGATTAACGGCGTTGAACAGTTTACCTTTCGTGGTGTAACCGTGATTCCTCAATTCCGCTGGGACGATATTGCCACAGCACTTGGAACAACTAAGCCGCATTACGTTGAATATACCACGCCTCAAAACAAGGTACTTGCGACGGACGTATTAAGCCCTGAAACGGCTTTAGAACTTTGGTATGACCAGAAAGACGAAAAGGTGTATATTAAAGCACGCTTTAAAATGGGCGTGAATTATATTCACCATTCCTTAATCAGCTTAGGCTACTAATTAAAAACGAATGAGCGCAATAACAAGCGGTTGGCTTAATCAATGCGTCGATGGAACGTGCGCTGGTGGTATTGGCAAGTTTTACATTGCCAATGCTAATCAGGTAACAAGCATTACCAACAACGCATCGGGAGCAACCACAGCAATAACAATGACTTCCTCGGCTGCCGTTTTTTACGAAGTCGAATTTAGAGACAATTCAGGAGCATTCACTGAAACGGTAACGCAAGACGCTGATACTTTGTCCGTAGCTATTGAGCAAAGTTTGACGGGCGTTATAAATTGCCGTGACCAAGAGTTGAGAAACCTTATTCAAGACATGGCAAATCAGGCTTGCGGCTTGGTTTGCGTTCACGTGGAAAACACGGGCAATTATTGGATATGGGGCGTTGAAACTATTGGTGCAAAGAAAAGGGTTGCAAGGTTGACGAGCGCCGAAGGTTTATCTGGTGCATTGTTTACCGATTCAAATCAAGAAACGCTTACCATCACTTGTAGAACAACGAACAAAGCGAGGTTTATTGTTAACGGCGAAACAGTGATGAACGCCTTAGATTAATAAAAATATGATAGTTAGAGATAAAAGCAAACAAATGCTTTACGTGGGTGCAGACCTTTCGGGCAAAGCTGGAATCATTAGAAAAACTATCGGCGAACTTTCACAAAACGAATTGAGGGCTTGGTATATATCAAGCCCTCAGACCGTTGGGCAGCACGTAATTTATACTCCCGAGAAAAAAACCTATGAGCCAACAATTAAAGAAAATACAGGCAGTCCCGAACAGGAACAATAGGGTAAGTAAACGCAATCAAAGCCCTTTACTTGCCTCAGTTACATTAGATACTTCCAATACAATACTTGTAAGGGAAGATATTTTCAATGAACCTTCACGGGAGAGGCTTGATTTCACGGGGGCAAAATGGGTAAGGTTCTTTACGCAAAAGGATGACTTTTTAAAAAGTCTTATTGCTATTGTAAATAATTCGCCGACATTAAGAAGGATAATCGAAGATAAAACAAACATGGTTGTCGGTGATGGCTTCATCCCTATGAAAGGTAAAGCAAATACATTGCTTACCACGTCGATGAAGGGTGAGGTTATCACCGACGATTCTTTAAATGAAATTGAGGATGTTATTAGCCAGGTTAATTTACACGGTCAAAATCTGCAGGAGGTTTTGGCTCAACTTGCGTTTGACTATGATGCTTTTGGAAATAGCTTTTGCGAAATTGTTAAGGGCAAAGTAGGTTCAGAGCCATTCACTTATATTTATCACGTTCCCGTGTATAATATTGGTATTCGAAAAGCGGAAGCGGATCAGATTATAAAATCTGTTGGCATTTACGACAACTGGGAAGAAGTGCCACTTACCACCGACGGCATATTTTATGAAAGCGAAGGATTTAGGGAGGTGACAATGTACCCTGACTTTAAAAAATTTGAGGACGGAACGCAAAGGAGCGTTATTCATGTTAAGCAATATGCGGCTGGCTATTTTTACTTTGGTTTACCCGAGTGGATTGGCGCTAAAATGTGGGCTGAAATGGAATACAGGATTCAAAGGTTTAACACAAGCAAGTTTGAAAACGGCTTCATGCCTTCGGGTATCATGCAATT
>Ga0247835_1004346_pt1 | contig 12509 bp, 16 predicted proteins | sample LaCtaG_3_FD_189912 | JGI IMG/M metagenome (GOLD analysis project Ga0247835, IMG submission 189912) | Freshwater microbial communities from meromictic Lake La Cruz, Castile-La Mancha, Spain - LaCruzMarch2015_13.5m | ecosystem: Environmental > Aquatic > Freshwater > Lake | place: Spain: Castile-La... | reverse complement strand
TGACGTGACCCCCATCCGTGGTCCAGTTCCTATGAGAGCTGGTGGGGTGGTCAGGCCGCCTTCCATTGCTGGAGGACTTCCAAGGGCGTACGCCCCTGGAGCGCCGAATGCGGTCTGTATGTGTTGTACTCGATTCGGTGCTGCTCTGCCAACACCTTTACCTCGGGTAATGAGGCAAAGAGCTCAATATTCAGGAATTCATCCCTGAATCGGCTGTTGAACGACTCCACGAATGGATTCTCCCAGGGTGATCCTGGGGGGATGTAAGCCGTGCCTGTGCCACTGCCTGTGCACCACTCCTGTAGAGCATGGGCAATGAACTCAGGTCCATTGTCCATCCGCAGATGGGTGGGTGCTGGATACTGCCTGAGAAGTTCCTCAATGGTGTCGATCACATCGACAGCTTTGCATCGTCTGCCGACACGAATGGCCAGGCACACGCGGCTGTATTCATCCACGATATTCAGGAACTTCAGCCTTCTGCCATCCATTGTCTGGTCGAACTGGAAGTCGATCGCCCACACGTGGTGCGGGTACTCGGCTCTCAGCAGCTCCCGGGAGCCGTCTGTGGGCCGTAAGCGCTTTCGCTGGCGTGGCAGGGGCCGCTGGAGACCCTCCTCGCGCCAGATCCGTTGCACCCGCTTGTGATTGACCGTCCAGCCCTCTAGTCGCAGGCGCCGGTAAACCAGGCGTCGACCCCAGCGCACGTGGCGCCGGGCCAGCCCCCGGATCCGCTGCCTGAGCTTGTGCTCCTCGATGGCCACCACGGGCACTGGACGGCGCTGTGTGGAGCGGTTCTGGCCCGCCAGATGGCAGGCACGCCGCTGAGAAGCCCGGAATCGTTCCTGCAGGACAACAACAGCCCTGCGGCGACGTTCCGGGCTCAGAAGTTTCCCTCCGCCAGCTCCTTGAGCATGGCTTTGTCGAGCTCCGCGTTAGCGAGCAATCGCTTAAGCCTGGTGTTCTCCAGCTCCAGTTCCTTGAGGCGCTTGGCCTCGGTGGCCTTCATGCCGCCGTAGAGCTGCTGCCAGCGGTGATACGTCGCTGCCGACACCTCCAAGGCTCGGCACACATCAGCAACGGTCTGTCCTTGGTTCAGTAGCTGGTCTGCAGTCCGCAGTTTGCGGATGATCTGCTCGGGGTTGTGGCGTTTGCGTTTCATGGGGCTTCTCCTGGCCAAGTCTGGCCGGTAGGGAAGCTCTCATAACGACTGGATCAGTTTTTGGGGTCCACGTCAGTCGTGGAGGACCAGTGGCGGCTGGTAGCTCTGACGGCTGCCATAGCCGCTGGACCAGCGGTAGCGCTCCCTGAGATAGGCACGCTGCACCAGATCAGCCGAAAACCAGGTTGGAACTCAGGCGATCAGAACTTGAAGGTGGTCTTGAGCAGGCCGCCAAAGTTACTGAAATCATCAGAGCCACCACCACCTCTCTGGAGCTGACCCAGGGGAGCACTGAGGTAATAGATCGCAGGAGTCACACTGATGTTGTCGGTGACCTGGAACTTGTACCACCACTCCCAGGCGTACTGGCCATCGTTGGCATTGATGTTGGCGTTATCACCGGCCTTCGTGAGAAAGGTGGGCTGACCGACGGCCATGCCTGCGGAGTTACCTTTGATAAAGACGTCGGTCCACTGCAGGCCGACATACCAGGACTGGCTCTGGGCCCCATCGAAATCGGGGAGTTTGAAACTGGTACTGCCAGAAATGCTGATAGTTGTAACAAAGATCGGTGAATAGGTGTAACTGTTGAGCCCCCAGCCAAGGCTGATGGAAGGGATCCAGCCAGAATTGGAAGGTTGCCAGTAGGCGCTGATGCCAACGGAATTGACGCTATTCGCGCCAAGAAAAAGATCTACAGCGAGTGGAGTGCCATTGCCAAAGTAGAGGCCGGATACCCCGTTAGGGGTTGAATAGGTGTAGGCAGCGGCAATACCGAAGTTGGTGCCCGTGTAGGCAATCTGGGCAGTGCCGGTTTGCTGTGAGCAATTGTTGCCGATGCCGCCACAAACGGAGGAGGAATCAAGGTTTGTTGGGCTGCCTACGTTGCCGTTGGCAGCCACGTAGTTAATGCTTGCACTGAAACCGCCGCTCTTCCACCACAGACCACCACCAGCGCCGAGGTTGAGGCTGTAGGTACCGGGAGCACCGGCGTAGGTGAAGATGTCGAGCACCGTGTCAGCGGGGTACACACTGGGCCAAACGGCCAGCATGTCGTCCTGACGAACCCGTCCACCGATGGTGGCCGTGAAACTGCTACCGACCGGGAACTGGTAGAAGAGGCGGTTGACCATCACGCTGTCAGCACCGGGAGGACCCTCGAAGCCCACTTCCAGAGCATTCAAGCCAACGATCGGCTGGCCGAAGGGGCTTTTGCCGAAGTTTCCGGCCCGCAGGCGGGTGCGCAGCAGGTCCTTGCCGGTGAAGCTGGTGTCGAAATCGATCCGCAGGTCGTAGTTGAAGGCGGTGGCACCCTGCTGAGCAGCCGCAAGATCTGCCCACTTGGGATTAAGGGAATTAGGGATTCCTAAGTTTGGACCGAATTCCCGTCGATCACCGCCGTAGGCGTTGGCGCCGATCACGAAGGTGGCCTGACCCTTCAGCTTGGTGGTGGTGGAGAACTGATTCGCCTCCAGCTCACCCACCTTGGCTTCGAGGCCATCAACCCGGCCCTTGAGCACCGCAAGCTCGGTTTCGAACTCCTTGATCAGGCGACGGAGTTCATCGGTCACCTCGGTGATCCGGTCGAGGCAGGCGTTGAGCAGGGCGGCGGCTTCCCAACGGCTCAGTGGCCTCTTGCCACGGAAGCTGCCATCTCGGTAGCCGGCGACGCAGCCGTAGCGCTCCACCAGGTTGGAGAGAGCCTGGTAGGCCCATTCGGTGGGCTGTACGTCGGAGAACTGGGTGATGCTGGTGACCTGCTCTTTAGACCCGGCGTACTTGTTGACGCCGTCGATGTTGAGCTCTGAGGCGGAAACGGCCATTGGAGCCAGCAGACCAAGCGCTGCAGGCGCCAGCAGCAATTGCTTGAGAAGTTTCATGGCTCGGGACCTCTCAGAAAATTAGTTCACTCGGGGTACTTAGTTCACTCGGGGTACTGAGTGGAGCACCACCATTCTAAGTACTCTAAGCAGTGCACAGCGCAAAGCAGGGATCTGTAACCCAATTACACCCCTACGTTTGGGTTCTGGATGACGAACGGCAGCCGATCAGCGCTTCCGAAACTGAACACCGCGTTGTCCAGGAACGGCAATGAGACGGGCATCGATCAGCGCCGTTCTGAAGACAGGCAGTCGGAGCCCAGAAAACCGCAGCCTGGCAGCCACGCAGAGGAATGCAGGCGAGAGACGCTTCAAGGCTGGCCGCATCGACGGCCTTGAGCCGCCGCCATGGCCCAGGCTGGACCCGGAGGCTTGGCCTGGCTCAGTCAGGTTTGAAATCGAGGGAGGCCGAGTTCACGCAGTAGCGCATCCCGGTGGGGGAGGGACCATCGGTGAACAGGTGGCCCAGGTGGGCCTCGCAGCGGGCGCAGCGGATCTCGGTGCGGACCATGCCGTGGCTGCGGTCCTCGACCGTGGTGATCGCCGCCGGATCGAGGCCGTCGAAGAAGCTGGGCCAGCCGGTGCCAGACTCGAACTTGGCCTGGGAGCTGAACAGCCCGGCCCCGCAGCAGACGCAGCGGTACTGACCTGCCTGCTTGTGGTTCCAGTACACCCCGGTGAAGGCCCGCTCGGTGCCGCCGCAGCGGGCCACCTCGTACTGCTCGGGGGTGAGCCTTGAGCGCCAGTCCTGATCGGCCAGCGGCGTTGCTGCCAGCGCTGGATCGCTGGAGACTGAATCGGAGCTGGCCATGGGCCGGGGCGTCAGAAGGGCTTGTCCTTAGGCTAATCCGCAGGCAGCAGCTCCCGCACCATCGCCGCCAGGGCCGCCACTGCTCCGGGGCGGCCCCGCAGGCTGCGCAGGTCATCACGTTGGCCCGCCAGCCGTTCCGGGTGGGCCAGCCAGTCGGCGGCTTCCGCGGCGATCTGCTCCGGCCAGATCGCCCCGACCCGCTCCGGCACCACGCTGCGACCGGCGGAGATGTTCGGCCAGGCCAGGAAACCCCGCTGGCGCATCCGCCAGGCGGTCAGGGCCACGCCGATCAGCCAGCGCAGCAACGGCAGCCGCGCCACCAGCCCCAGCCAGCCATCCCAGGCCTGCATCACATGCAGATGCTGGGTGGGCACCAGCACGATCATCGGCACCGCCAATGCCCCGAGTTCCGCCGTGTTCGCCCCCACCGTCGTCAGCGCCAGGGCGCACTGGCTGAGGGGCCCATGGGCCGGATGCTGCTCAACCAGCAGGATGCGCGTGCCCGCGCCGGTTTCGATCCAGTGCCGCCCATCCGCACCGACCGCCGCCAGGTGGGGCACACCGCTGCCGTAGTGGGCCTGCAGGGGGTTGGCCGGACCGCCGTAGCGCAGCAGCTCCGCCACCGAGCTGGTGGGGGCCACCGGCAGCAGGAACCGGCAGCCCGGCCGCAGGGCCGCCAGGCGGTCGGCGGTTTCCAGCAGAAACGGCATGCCCACCCTCAGCTTGGCCCGTTTCGAGCCGGGCAGCAGGGCCACCCAGTCACCCGGTGGCAGGGGATCCTCCGCCTGGGCCGTCGCCGAGAGATCCGCCATCAGATCTCCCACCACGGTGCAGCGCCCTCGCCAGCGGGGGGAGAGGCGCCCGGCCGCCTCCGGGCCCATCGCCGCAATCCGATCGTTCCAGCGGGGCCAGCGGACCACCCACTCGGCATAGGTGAGATGGCGGTAGCCCAGCCGGGCCGAGAGCAGCACCGTCCAGAACTGATCACCCCCCAGGAACACCACCACCCCCCGGGCCGGCCAGGGGCCGAAGCGGCGGGGATTCCAGAGCAGCGCCCAGAAGCGCCGCGCCGGAATGATGGCGTCGAACAGGCCCAGCCGCTTGGCCACCTGGGGTTCGGCGCCCGTGGCATTCGGGCAGGGCACCAGCACCAGATTGAGGCTGTTGCTGGCGTCGGCAGCCAGGGGCCTCAGGGGCAACTGTCGATGGAGCTGGTCGGCCAACGGCCTGACCCAGGTGGTCAGTTCCCCGGGGCCATTGCAGACCAGCACGATCGCGGCGGCGGCGGGCTGCCTGGTCAAGCTGGCTGCCTGCTCAAACGGTCAGGAAGAGAAATGCGGATGGCGAGACTTGAACTCGCAAGGCCGAAGCCACACGCCCCTCAAACGTGCGTGTCTACCAATTCCACCACATCCGCGTGGCCATCAGGAGCGAGGCTCCCTCCGGCTGGTCAATATACCGATCGCCCGCCCCGCCCCCCGCACCGGGCCAGGGCCCAGAGTCATGACTGATACAGTCCGCAGCGGCCAAGATTCCCCAGGGATGCCCATCGGCAAGCTGCTGATCGCCAACCGCGGCGAAATCGCCCTGCGCATCCTGCGAACCTGTCGGGAGATCGGCATCGCCACCGTGGCCGTCTACAGCACGGTGGACCGCAACGCCCTGCACGTGCAGCTGGCCGATGAGGCGGTCTGCATCGGCGAGGCCCCGAGCAGCAAGAGCTACCTCAACATCCCCAACATCATCGCGGCGGCGATCTCCCGCGGCGCCGATGCCATCCATCCCGGCTACGGCTTCCTGGCCGAAAACGATCGCTTCGCCGAGATCTGCACCGCCCACGGCCTCACCTTCGTGGGCCCCTCCGCCGAGGCGATCCGCGCCATGGGGGACAAGGCCACGGCCAAGGCCACCATGCAACGCGTTGGCGTGCCCACGATCGCCGGCAGCGCCGGGCTGCTGGAGCATCCCGCCCAGGCCGCCGAGCTGGCCGCCGCCATGGGCTACCCGGTGATGATCAAGGCCACCGCCGGCGGTGGGGGCCGGGGCATGCGCCTGGTCGAACGCGCCGACCAGCTCGACGGACTGTTCAAGGCGGCCCAGGGGGAGGCGGAAGCGGCCTTCGGCAACCCGGGCCTCTACATCGAGCAGTTCATCGATCGGCCCCGCCACGTGGAGATCCAGGTGCTGGCCGATCGCCACGGCAACGTCGTGCACCTCGGCGAGCGCGACTGCTCAATTCAGCGCCGGCACCAGAAACTGCTGGAGGAGGCCCCCAGCCCCGCCCTCGATCCGGAGCTGCGCCGCCGCATGGGCGAGGCGGCGATCACCGCCGCCCGCAGCATCACCTACGAGGGGGCAGGCACCGTGGAATTCCTGGTCGACCGGAACGGCAACTTCTTTTTCATGGAGATGAACACCCGCATTCAGGTGGAGCATCCCGTCACCGAAATGGTCACCGGTATCGACCTGATCGCCGAACAGTTGCGGATCGCCGGCGGCGAACCCCTCACCCTGCGCCAGGACGACATCCAGCTTCGTGGCCACGCGATCGAGTGCCGCATCAACGCCGAGGATCCCCAGCACAACTTCCGCCCGGCCCCCGGCAGAATCACCGGCTGGCTGCCCCCGGGCGGGCCGGGGGTCCGGGTCGACAGCCACGTTTATACTGGCTATGAAATTCCCCCCTTCTACGACTCGCTGATCGGCAAGCTGATTGTCTGGGGCAAGGACCGCGACGCCGCCTTGAAGCGCATGCGGCGGGCCCTCACCGAGTGCGCCATCACCGGCATCCCCACCACGATCGAATTCCATCTCGCCCTGCTGGAGCGGCCCGAGTTCCAGCAGGGCGAGGTGCACACCAAGTTCGTCGAGCAGGAGATGCTGGTCCCTTAGCCTGAGGCCAGCGCCGCACCCCGCTGGGCCAGCTGGCTGAGCAGGCCCTGCTGGCCCACCAGGAGTTCCCGCAGCAGGCTGATCAGCCCCACCCAGATCACCGGCGTGACATCGACGCCGCCGATCGGTTGAATCCAGCGCCGGCTCGCCACCAGCAGGGGCTCGGTGGGGGCTCCAATCAACCGCATCACCCCCTGGCTCAGGTCGATCTGGGGGTACCAGCTCAGCACGATGCGGAAGAGGAACAGCAGGGTCCAGGCCGCCAGCAGCAGGCCCACCAGGAGGTTCAGGGCGGGCAACAGGCGCAGCAGCGCGGGAGTGGCCGTCACAAAGCCCTAAGCAGGGGAGATCCCATCGTAGGAAGCGACCACCTTTGCCTAGGATCCGATTCGGATTACCAGCGCCATGACTCCCTCCCTCTCCAACTTCCTGAGCAGCCTCGGTTGGGGCGCCGTGATCGTGGTGGTTCCGATCACCCTGGCCCTGATCCTGATCAGCCAGACCGACCAGGTGGACCGCAAGCTCTGAGCCCTGCATCCCCCGAAGGCTGGCAGCTCCGGGCCAGGTCCCTAAGCTGTCGTCACGGGTCCCGACATCGAGACCATGATCAGGCCTTCAGACTGAGGATTTTCAGACGTGGTTAATGCCAGCCTGAACTGGGCAAGCATCGTCGGCATCGTGCTGGCCGTCGGTGGAGCCTTCCTGTATTTCATGCGGAGCTTCAAGCCCGCCCTCGCCCGCGACTACGACGTCTTCTTCGCGGCCATCGGCCTGCTCTGCGGCGGCATCCTGTTCTTCCAGGGCTGGCGGCTCGATCCGATCCTCCAGTTCGGCCAGTTCCTGCTGGCGGGCACCACCGTCTTCTTCGCCTACGAGAGCGTGCGGCTGCGGGGTGTGACCACCGAGCAGGCGCGCCGCTCCTCCTTCTTCGATGACGACGAACCTCTGCCGGAGCGGGGCCGCATGGGAGGTGGCGACTGGGCCGCGGATCCAGACCGGCTTGACGAGCCCCAACCGCTGCGGCGGCGGATCCGCTCCCGCGAAACCGAGCCCCCCCAGGCCCAGGACGAGGACTTCTACCGTCCGCGACGGCCGCCGGCCCGCACCGCCATCCCCGAACGGGCCGCCAGCCGCCGCCCGGCCGACCGCGGCGACTGGACTGACGAACCGGTGACCGCCACCGGCCCCCGCCCCGACCCGTTCCCGCCGGCCTCCCCCCGCTCCCGCTTCAGCGCCGGTGCTAGCAGCCCATCCGCCAACGCCTTCGGCGACCGCCGCCGGGACCGTGACGGAACCGCCGAACCCCGCCGCGGCAGCCGTCCGGTGTCCAGTGCCGATTCCCTGCCCCGCTCCAGCCGGAGGTCCCCGGACCCCTCCGATCCCGCCACACCCCCCGGGGTCCCCCAAGGCACGCCGCTTCGCAGTGCCCCGGGTCCCGGCCGGCTCGAAGGTCGCGGAGACCAGGCCAGCGCCACCGCGGTCAGCGATGCCGATTACACCCCGCTCCGCCCAGCCTCCCCAGGCCGTGCCGTTGCCCAGGGCCGCACGCCGCCGCCGCGAGACAACAGCTCACGCTTCGACGACTGAGCCAGCCCCTGCCGGTGATGGGTCCATCCCTGGTGGCCCTGGCCCTGATCCCTTTCGCCCTGCTGGGCTGCAGCGGCCCCTGGGGGCTGAACCGGCGCCCGGCGCCACCCGTCGGCTTCGGCCTCCAGAGCCGGCAGGACCCAGCCCTGAGTGGCGATGGTCGGCTGCTGGCCAGCCTGGTCGAGCGCGATGGCCGCAGCAGCCTGCTGCTTCAGGAGCGTGAAAGCGGCAGGGTGCTGCCCCTGCGCACGCTGAATGGCCAGCAGCCCCACAGCTCCCCCACGCTCAGCTGGAGAGGCCGCTACCTGGCGGTGATCGTGCAGCGGGGTGAACGGCGCCTGGTGGTGATCGAGGACCGCGCCACCGGCCGGCCCCTTCCCCTTCCCCTTCCGGGCGGCCAGGAGCCCGAGCGACTCAGCCTGGCCCCGGACGGCCGCCGTCTGGCCGTGCAGTTGGTGAACGGCGGCCAACGGCGGGTGGAGGTGTTCGATCTCAGCGGCCTGCTCGAGCCCGACCTGCCGGCGGGACTGGCGGTGCCAGGGCGATGACGAGACAGCTGGTCCTGGTCGCAGGGCTGCTGCTGGTCGGTCTGGCCGGCTGCAGCGCCTCCCCCCTGCGGCAGCTGTGGCCGATCAACCAGGCCCTGGAGCAAGCTGGCACGGGACGCGAGCCCTCCCTGGCCGGGGAGTGGCTGGCCTTGATCAGTGGTCGGCAAGGCCGCGAGCTGGTGCTTCTGGTGGATCTACGCACCAACCGACCGGTTCCCGTGCCGGGCCTGAACCGGCCCGATGCCCAACCGTTGAGCGTCAGCGTGGATGGCAGCGGTGAGCGGCTGGCGCTGGTGCGGCAGCGGGAGGGCCGCACCGAACTGGGCCTGTACCGCCGCTCGATCCAGGGGTTTCAGCTTCTGCCCGTGGAGCCTGCCGGGGTGCCGCGCCAGGTGAGCCTCAGTGGGGATGGTCGCCTCCTGGCAGTCCAGGTGAGCCGGGGCGGGATCTGGCAGGTTGATCTGCTGGAGCTGCCTTAGGGCACCAGGCCCGCCCAGTGCAGGAAGGTGTCACCGCTGAGGGCCTCGATCAGCAGCACGGCGGCAAAGCCGAGCATGGCGAAGCGGCCGTTGATGCGCTCGGCGTAGGCGCTCCAACCGAAGGCCGGGTCCTCGGGCGGAATCTCGGTTGGGGGCTGGCCAGGCAGCTGGCCTGAAGGCTGGGCAGAAGGCCCGGGGGAGTTGCTGGATTTCACAGGGTTCAGGCGCGGTTGAAGTCATAGCCGGCGGCCGGCAGCAGGCGCCAGTTGCCGTTGCCATCCAGTTCCAGAACGGTGTCATGGAAGGCGGCGAGGGTGGGGCGGTGACCAACGCTCACGAAGGCGATCTCCCGCTCGATCAACAAGGCATAGAGGTGCTTTTCCGTGGTGACGTCGAGGGCACTGGTGGCCTCGTCGAGCACCACGAAGCGGGGGGAATTGAGCAGCAGCCGGGCGAAGGCGAGGCGCTGCTGCTCGCCGAGCGAGAGGATCCGCTGCCAGTCCTGCTTGATGTCGAGATCGGGGTAGCGGCTCACCAGCTCCGGCAACCGCACCTCCTCGAGCACGTTGCGGAGATGGCCATCGCTGAACCGCTCCGGCTGCTGGGGGTAGCAGAGCTGCTCCCGCAGGCTGCCCAGGATCATGTAGGGCTTCTGGGGAATGAACAGCAACTCCGCCAGGGGGGGACGCCGGATCGAGCCAGCGGCAGGAGGCCAGAGGCCACTGACCAGGCGGAGGAAGGAGGTCTTGCCACAGCCGCTGGGACCCACCACCAGCAGGCGCTGGTTGGCGGCCACCTCAAGGCTGATGTCGTGGATCAGCAGGCGGTCGCTGCGGGGGGGAACCAGGTCGGCGTGGATCACCTGGATCGTGCCCTGGGCTTCAGGGACCAAAGCTGGTTCCTCGCCAGCCTGGGGAGAGGCGGCGGCATTGATCTCGTCGACCTTGACCTGAAAGCCCTCCAGCCGGCTGATGCTGGCCGAGAAGGCCGCCAGGCGATCGATGTTGTTGACGATGTAGCTGACCGAGAACAGCACCTGGGAGAAGGCGATGCTGGCCTGGCCGAACACACCGAAATCCACCTCTTTGGCGAAGTAAACGGGGGCGATCACCAGCCAGGGCAGGAAGCGGGAGAAGTAGTCGTAGGAGCGCTGGATCACCTGAATCAGGGCTTCCCAGATGATCAGGCGGTCGTAGTTGACGATCGCCCCGCCCAGGCGGCGCTCGGCCTCCTTGCCCTCCTGGTTTTCACCGCGATAGAAGGCGATCGATTCGGCGTTGTCGCGGATGTGGACGAGGCCGTAGCGGAAATCCGCCTCCAGCTTGAGCTGCTGGTAGTTGAGGGCCACCAGTTTGCGGCTGGCAAACACGATCAGAGCCGTGCCGCCCACGGAATACACCAGCAGCAAAACGGCGAGATTCACGCTGATGTTCCACAGCACGATCACGAAGCTCACGAAGGTGAGCAGGGCCGCCAGGATCTCCACGGTCACACTCAGGCTGGTGCCGGTGAAGCTGGCCGTGTCCTGGGAGATCCGCTGGTCCGGGTTATCGATCTCCTCGATCGATTCGTCGTTGGGATTGAGGACGTAGTAGGCCCTGTTGGAAAGGTAGCGGCCCAGCAGGCGGGTGCTCAGCCACTTGCGCCACAGCAGGCCGAGTTTCGGGATCAGGTAACTCTGGATCGCCCGGATCGGCAAGGCCAGCACCAGGCAGAAGGCGTAGATCGCCACGATCTTCCAGAAGCCGTCCTGGTCGTAGGCCACCAGGGCGTTGTCGACATTGCGGGCAATGAAGCTGATGCCCACGTTGATGCCGTTGATCACCAGGATCAGCAGGGCGATCACCCCCATCAGCAGCCAGGGCAACCAGCGGCCCTGGCGCAACTTGGCCCGCAGGCTGCCGAAGGCCACCAGCCCGGCGGCGAACAGGGCCATGATCAGCGGCCCGATCGGCCCGCTCCAGAGGGCGGCCACCTGCTCGGGGACCCCCGGCAGGAAACGGCTGCGCAGCTCGGGAATCAGGCTGCCGCTGATCGCCACCGCCGCGGTGAGCAGCAGCAGGGTGAGGCCCACCACCACCGCCAGCAGGGACACCACCAGCAACAGGAACTGCCAGGAACTGCTCTCCTCCAGGGGAAGGAAGTAGGGCTGGGCCAGGCGCTGCAGCTTGCCGAGCTGGTCGCGGAAACCCTTCAGGACACTCATGGACCGATCCATCTGGCGCCATTGTCGCCGTTGGCCTATCCGGGCGGCCAGGCCAGGGGGCGGCCCCCGATCACATGCAGATGGAGATGGAACACGCTCTGGCCGGCCTCGGCGCCCGAGTTGATCACCGTGCGCCAGGCGTCCAACCCCTCCAGCCGGGCCACCTTGGCCGCCACTAGAAGCAGGTGGCCCAGCAGGGCCTGGTCGGCCTCGCCGGCGTCAGCCAGGTTCACCAGGGGGTGGCGCGGAATCACCAGGACATGCACCGGCGCCTGGGGCTGCACGTCCCGAAAGGCCAGGCAGAGATCGTCGGCGTAGACCTGATCGCAGGGAATCTCGCCCTGCAGGATGCGCCCGAAGATCGTGGTGGTCACTGGCGGGGGTGGGACAGGCGGGGAACTGGTGCGGTGTCCCCGGGCGGTTTGCTTGATGTTGGCACGGTGCGGCAGCGCAGGGCATCACCGAGGCGTGCACGCACCTGGCGAACCACTTGGTTGAAGCCATCCGGCAGCTGAGGGGCTGAGATGCATGGAAGCTGGAGGATGGCCTGCCTCAGAAGTTGCCGCCTGCGGCCGGCATCCGTCGCAGGCGCTGCGGAGTTGATTTGCGCCCCCGGGGCTGGAGAAGATCAGCAGGCCAGCACTGGCCTGGAATCGGGAGGGCACGGCTGGCGCCGACAGGAGATGCTGAAGTGGAGGCAGCTGATGAAAGGCCTTTGCATCGGCACAGCGGGCATTGGCATTGACACGTCCGCTAAGATTCTAACAAATTTGATGGATACGTTCTTTGGAACGGCTCCAATGCTCGCCATTCCCTGAGGTTCAGGCTCATGAGCTCCCCATCCTTCATTGGCCTCAAGTCAGCCCTCCCCAGGGTTCTCGTTGGTGCCGCCCTGCTCGGCGGAGCCGGCTCCTTGTTAACGGCTGGCTCGGCTCGGGCGGCTT
>Ga0247835_1004339_pt1 | contig 12529 bp, 11 predicted proteins | sample LaCtaG_3_FD_189912 | JGI IMG/M metagenome (GOLD analysis project Ga0247835, IMG submission 189912) | Freshwater microbial communities from meromictic Lake La Cruz, Castile-La Mancha, Spain - LaCruzMarch2015_13.5m | ecosystem: Environmental > Aquatic > Freshwater > Lake | place: Spain: Castile-La... | reverse complement strand
CACTTATAAATCCTGAAAATTTTTCTATTCATATTCCTATTGTGAACTTTAACGATGTAGTTTCCACCCTAAAAAAGAGAGCTAATCAACCGGTTTTTCCAAAATGCTAAAGCGCTATTACACGAAATGCTTGCACTACCCTGCGCTTCGCAAGCTATTGAGACTAAGTAGAGCAAAACTGCAGGTAATCGCTGGTTATTCAGACCCGTTCTTCGATCTTGGGCACATTGCCCAGGAATCGAAAACGAGCCTTTTCTTAGACATCGGCTGTCATCGTGGAGATACACTTCTCCGGTTTATCGAATCAGGTGTCCATTGCCCGGTAGCAGCTTTCGATCCTTTCAGTGACAACATACAGCACGCAAAAATATTACTTCGAAATTTTCCTCAAATTACTTTCCACCAGATCGCACTCTCAAATCTGGACGGAACCGCGACATTCTACAAAAATCGCAACGAGCAGACTTCCTCACTGCTACCTAATGATACTGGCAATATCTCTTCTTTCGCTGCTGATACCACTCCGTTGGGCTCGTGCCAGGTCACAACGAACACATTGGACACTTGGGCGGCAGAGAATGGAGTCACCGGCCCCTGCATTGTAAAGTGCGACACGCAGGGCGCGGAGGGCCTCGTGATTCAAGGAGGAAGATCTTTCATCCGGAAACACTGTGTCGCCTTCTATGGAGAAATCATGCTTGGGGACATGTATAAAGGCCAAAGCTCTTTTGGTGATATTCGACAGCTACTTGAGAAAGACTGCGGAATGGTTCTCAAGAACATCTACCCTTGTCTGCATGATAAGGCTGGTCGCGCAGTCCAGATGGATGCGCTTTGGGTTAAGCCGGAACTGCTGGCGCTAACTTAGAACTCCACCATGCTATCGGCGCGACGTCCAAATGCAGTCGGCTTGTCCATTCACACTATCAATGCAATCTATGGTTAGCTTCTGCCTCACTGTTGCTTAGGCAAGTCCGGATTTTATCAACACAACGATGCGTGTTCTTATTATTTCCGGTGAAGATTTGGCCGGAGGTGGACACCGCGCGGCATTCCGTCTTCACCAAGCCCTGCGCGGCATTGGCGTAGAATCCTTCATGGCCGTGAGGAGGAAACATTCCAGCGATTCTTATGTCCACAAAATGACGAGCTCTGAATTGGGTTGGCCCCCCATAGGACGAGGCTACCTGGATTTGCTTCCTTCCGTCTTATGTCATCGAAAAGATGAGCCAATCTCACTAGGCTTGCAAAGCGTCCATCTTGGGAAACTGATAGACCGATTTAAGCCCGACATAGTCAACCTCCATTGGATCAACAGCGGCATCGCTAGCATCCGAGCTGTCGGCGCATTGAAGGTGCCTGTTGTCTGGACTCTGCACGACATGTGGACCTTTACCGGCGGTTGCCACTACTCTGGAGACTGCACGCAATATCGCGACTCATGCGCGCAATGCCCCAAGATCAAACCGCTATGCGGATTGAGCGCCATCACTCATTGGGTGCATCGCTGCAAGCAAAAGAGTTGGAGCAATAACTCAATTCACGCCATCACACCGAGCGCATGGATGCGAGAACTTGCGCTTTCTTCGAGCTTATTCGCTAATGCCAACATCAACCACATACGGAATTGTGTAGACCCAGCTGTTTTCAATGCCCATCAACGTCAGCAAAAGCGAGCTGAACTGGGCTTGCCTGTGTCCAGCAAAGCAATTCTCTTTTCCTCTGCCAATCAGCCGCGCAAAGGCGCATTTATTATTCCTGATGTAATTAGACATCTGCGCACCTCTACGCTGGAAAACGATTGGCGTTTTCTCTTCATGGGCGGGATACCCCCTTCTTTGGAATTGAATCAAGATATCATCTTACTACCCCGCACTACGGATGAAAGACGCGTGGCCGGCTACTACGCCGCCTCCGATGTCTATGCATTGCCTTCGCTTGAAGACAATCTCCCGAATACAATTAGCGAATCTTTGACCTGCGGCACTCCAGTCGCGGCTTTTCCAACAGGTGGAATCGTGGAAATGCTAAGCAATGGGGTTAATGGTTATCTTTCCCACGAAAAAACAGCTTCCTCCCTTGCGGATACCATTTACCAGGTCTCACGATTCAACATGGCGGCACGGAATGCCATCGCAACAGCCGCGCAGGGGCTTTATGCGCCGCAAAAAATCGCGAAAGAACACCTTGATTTTTTCTCACTTTTGGCCAAAGCGCATCTAAACCAAGGTTCAAAGGCCTACAAAGCCGATGAGTTTTAGTTTATAAATATGATTAGCTGGATTCGAAACCTTCTTGCCGTGCGACATAATGTGCGGGCTCATTTCTGGCAGAGCTTAGCGAACTACACACAAGCAGGTGGCGGCATGTTGCTGGGAATCATTCTTGCAAGATTGCTAAACCCTTCTGATTTCGGTGAGTTTGTTTTCATTACAGCTTCCTTGTCCTTTCTCATGATTCCAGCCAGCTTTTCAACGGCGCAATTGCTTATTAGTGATGCAGGAAGAACGCCAAATCTTTTAAATCGTGTTCTTGGCCTTGCCACCATTGTTTCCGGCATCAAGACACTTCTCCTAATGGGTTATGTAGCGTTCAGCTTATGGCAAGGCAACTCAACTCGCGCAAATGTTGCCATTGTTGTCGCTTTGCCTCTAGTGTTTTCCGATATGCTAACGACCCTTCGCTACGATATGGAGGGTCGAGGTTTTTTCAAACAAAACGTTTTTCTCCAGGCCGCAGAGTTGATAGCAAACAGCTCGGTGGCAGTAGCTCTCATACTTAATGATTATGGAATATATGGGCTAGCGAGTGGCGCTTTTGCAGGATTTCTTGTCCAGACCTTGTGCTACCTCCGAATGTATCGCCATAGGCTGGCCTCCATGAATCTTGATTTTTCACTGGCCTCCAGCCAGTTTCACACTGGCTTTTGGTTGTGGCTGGCCTCAATGTCTTCAAACTGGTATTCCCGCATAGATAAAATTATTTTGGGGAAATTTGGTGGGCCCAGCGAATTGGGCTACTACAATCGCGCCATGAATTACGGACCGATCAGCCATGTTATACTCAACTCTCTCATGACGAATGCAGCAATTAGGTCATTAAGTTTTGAAAGTGAGGCCAAAGTAAAAAGAAAGCGATTTTTTAAGAATATGGCTATATTGCTATCTGGGGCTTGCGCTAATGGCTTTTTCTGGTTTTTTTTCGCCGAACCTATTGTTCCATGGCTTTTCGGCAGTCAGTGGCAACCTGCCGCACATTCTTTCGCGATACTTGGGTGGTTGGGTATCCCTTATTGCCTGCTCTTCGGATCAGCAGCACTGCTCTATGCTGGTGGTTACTACCGCACAATCGGGATTATTCATGCCTCCGCACTCTGTCTGCTTGTCAGCCTACTTTCATTGAAAGGCTCGAAATCCACACTTACTTCTACAGATACATCCGCCATTTATTGTATTGTTATGATGATCGGTGGCGTTGCAATGCTGATGGCTGCATTAAAATCAATCTCGTATTCTCCTAATTATAAAAAACAGACTGAGAGAATGCGAAAATAGGAAACTAATGCTACTTTCTGGCCATCTACACGACACAAGCGCCTTGCGTGCAAATTTCTAAAATTTTTGAAAATTCATCTATGAGCCCTTCTCTTTTGCTACATAAAATTGCCTACTCCCTTTTAACCGCTAAACGAGGACCGCTCGAAACGCTGGGGGAGGGAGATCAATGGACTATACTCCCAAATCTCTGCTCGGATAGTTTCGTTGTTTCGGCGGGTGCAGGCACCAATATTTCTTTTGAACTTGCGCTTCTCGCAAGGTTCGGTTGCACGGTGGTCTTACTTGACCCCTCGAAGCCGGGCCTCATCACTTACGAAAGTTTGCAGGTTGTTCCCGCTGGTCTTCATTATCTGCCGGTTGGGTTGGCCTCATCATCCGGTAAACGCCTCCTTTACCCACCAGAGAACAACGCCGACTCACAATCTTGGACTATCACAAGCACTTCGAAAGGTGAAGAGATGAGTTTTATAGATTTGGAAACGATTCTACATCGCTTCAAACGCGACACAATCGATCTCTTGAAAATGGACATTGAAGGTTTCGAATACGAGGTTATTGAAGCCATGCTTAAGTCAGGGGTGCGAGCACGCCAAGTGTGTGTTGAGATTCACCAAGGAGATCTTTTCCAGAACAGGACGCGCCGTGATCGATGGCGCCTGATCTTTAAGATGCTCACTGCAGGCTACAGTCTGCTACAGCACCGCAGCTTAGACCACTTGTTCGTCCGAGATAACTAAGGTGGTTCTAAATGCATTTTTTAAAGTATTTTATTAAATAACACAGACACCTTTGCAGTGTGCGGCGCCACGCATGGAGTTAATTCCTACAATTTCCCAATGGGTATAAATCGACTAATTGAATCAAAAGCATTGAAGCTATACCTTCTTGCCCTTTGTTCTCGTAATTTCGGATTCTACAATGCGTTGCGCATGACGCTTTTTGTGGGCTCTACGGATTTTCCTCGCACGCTCCGCCTGCGAGAACCTGATGGCATGCGATTTGCATTTACATTTCGTGGTCGAACGAATCAAGGGGTCTTGTCTCACCTTTACAAGGACGGAATTCGCGTTGTGGACACTGAGTCCAAGCGCATTCGGACAATCCTCGACTGCGGGGCAAACATCGGCGTAGAGACTCTCCGCTTCAGGCTACATCATCCACATGCGGAGATTTTAGCCGTGGAAGCCGATGTAGCTAATTTCAGGCTACTTGAATCGAATTGCCGCAACTCAAAGCGAGTGACTCCTCTTCATTCTGCAGTGTGGTCCTGCGATACACAGCTTTATCTAAAAAAGTCGCCAGATGGCAATCCTGAGTCCTCCGCAGTAAGCGAAGCGGCTACCGGATCCGCAGTTCAAGCCTACTGCATTGAGAGCCTGATGAAGTCGCGCGGATGGCCAGAGATTGATATTTTAAAACTGGACATTGAGGGGGCGGAGCATGCTATTTTCTCGGGTAAAACGGATTGGTTAGCAAAAGTCAATTGTCTCATATTTGAAGTTCCGGATTCAGATAAACCTGGGACTTTGCAACTAATGTTTCAGAAGATGAGCGATCAAAAATGGAATGGAATCGCCATTGGCGAAAACCTTGTGCTTTTAAGAGACCACTTACCATGGTCTGTCAAGCAAGTTACAGGTATTTATGATTAGCTTCTGTGCATCTTGCGACTCGCCATCCTTTCACACAAAAGCAAATTGACCTAAGCGCCTGACTGCACTCATAAATCTCTTTACTAAAACTATTTGTTTTATTATATACCCATGATCATAGTGTTCCGTAAAAATTTATGAAGCTCTTGCTAGCCAGTTGTATTTCTATCTATCAGCAAACGACGGCCGAGCAATTGCATCGGCACGGTTATCTTCATGAGGTTTGGAATTCTGATAAACTGAAAATACAATCCTTGCGGCCGCTCTATCGGCGCTGTTGGCCATATCATTTTGCTGCAAAACTTTTTTATCATACAGCCACAATCGGTCAGTGCGATAACATCCTGCCGCGATTGTTACCCATTTGGGACGCATGGGTGCGCCGTAGAAGCGCCAGCATACCTGCAAACACTGTCGATATGGTCTTCAGCATTATGGGCTATGCGTCAGGCCCATTTGACCTCGCAGAGCGCATCGGAGCATTGAAGATTGTTGATGCCTCAAGTAGTCATCCAACGAGCTTCTACGGGTTCTGGCAGCGGGAATGCGATGTCTGGTCGCCGGGCACTCGCGTCACGCTTCCCCGCTCGCTCTTTCGACGCTGCAATCAAGACTTGGAGCGTGCAGATTATATTCTTTGCTCATCGCTCTTCGTGAGGGATTCCATGATATACAACGGCATTCCTGAGTCAAAGCTCGCCGTGTTGCCCTATGGCGCAAACATCTCCACCTTCACACCTCCCGAGAAACCGACTGCTAAACCGGTATTTATCGCGGTGGGCACGCTGACTCTTAGGAAGGGAACACCTTATCTTCTTGAGGCAATGAGACTCGTGAGGAAGTCTCGCCCCGATGCCGAGCTATATCTTGTTGGCTCAACTCACGATGACTGCAAGCGGATCCTTAGCCGCTGGCGTGGTGAATTCACACATGTTTCCAATGTCTCCCACGCAGAATTAGCCAAGCTTTTGCAACAGTCTCTAGCATTCGTCTTCCCTTCTTGCGAAGAAGGCTTTGCGAGAGTCTTGAGCGAAGCCATGGCAGCAGGACTGCCAATCGTAGCTACCCACGAAAGCGGTGCATCAACGGTCGTCAAAGATGGTGAGCACGGCTTTATCGTTCCGCCACGACAACCTCAGGCATTAGCAGATCGTCTGGTGCAACTGATCGAGAATCCGCTTCTTGCTTGGCGAATGGGGTCTCTTGCCAGCAGCTTCGCGAAGAGCCAGGGCTCACATGAGGCTTATGGGTGTAAACTCAAAAAGATATTGGAAGCATGGCTGGACGGCTCCACCCAAAAGAAAGCTGCTTGACATTATCAGTATATAGATTTTTGAAGTAATCTGTTTAATAACCCAATTACAGGGAGTTTACAGACGAGTTCCCATACAAAACAGAGGATCAAATGTCGATTCTCCTTAAGTCCACTCAAACACAAACATCGCATGACAAAAACTCGCTCAAGGATTTTGAGGTTTTAAGAATGCCAGCAACAGGAATCTCTATTGTTGTAAGGACTTTCAATTCCTCGCGCACTCTTGGGCATGTTCTTGAAAAGCTCATACTCCAAGATGCCGATGAGTTGATCATTGTTGACTCGGGTTCAACCGATTCCACCCTCGCCCTTGCCCAAGCGCACGGGGCACACATTATTTGCGTAAAACCCCCGTTTAACTACAGCGAGTCGCTGAATCGCGGCTTTGCAGTGGCAAGTAACGGGTGGGTTCTGGTCCTAAGCTCCCATACCATACCGTTAGATACTACTTTTCTGACTGTTATCCGTGAATTTGCTGCATCTGCGCCAATGGACGTTGTTGTGGGGTTCGGTTCGCGCGTTCTGGCCGCACCCCGATCTGTAAGCAAAACTACGTTCGGCTTTGAGCGAATGCCCAAGACAGATTTCCAGTGGGGTGCCGGCAACACCTTGGCTGTATATCGAAAGCAGGCATGGTCGAAGCATCTTTTTAGAACAGACCTTAAAACAGCTGAAGATTTAGAATGGTTCCTCTGGGCAATTCGCGAAGGTTATTCCGGAGCCACAATACCCGGTGCTATTGGAATATACCGCAATCAAGGAAATTGCGCCCATATGTTTCGCAAGGGGTGGGCAGAGGAAAAGCATGCGCAAATGCTTCTGAATACGGGCAAAAAACCTTTTCGAGATTTTTTTGCTAGCCTTTTTATCGGAACGGCTTACTTATTTAAGTTGTGGTCTTTTGGAGATTTGCCTTTTTCTTTTTTGGCCAGACAGCTTAGCCACCATATCGGAGGGTGTCTGTCGGCCTTTATAACAAATAAACCCCCATCTTGGGTAAAATAAAAAATCCCAGCTTTCATCCGAGACTTTGTTGTCTTTTTTCGTTTTCGATAGACCTGTGAATAAGATTGAGCATTCCTAAGGTAAAAATAGCTTGAACGAAATCTTCTCCATATCCGCCAAATATTAAACAGAAACAAATTGGCTGGTATATTGCCATGACCCCCGAAAAGAGCGTTAAAGGAAAAAAAGTAGTCTTTTTAGCTGATTTAATGATTTTCCAAGCATACAATGCATTGGCTATTAGAAGCGCGGTAAAGAAAAATAAGCCGATATACCCAACGAAGCGCACAGCTGAAACGGGACCACTATGGTAAGTCCCAGTAATCATAAAATAATCTTGTAAAGCTGCGTTTGAATCCATTCGGAAAAAAGTTTTGGCGTGCCATGCACGCAATTCTGATGAGTCGTAACCAAAGCCATCGCCAAAAACCTTATTCTTGATGTATTGGTCCGTCGTAAGCGCTAAGCGCCACATATCCAAGCGCCACTCCACAGAGCCCTTGGCATCGACACTGGCTCTGGAATCCCAGGATATGGGAATAAAAGAGAGTGCTCTCTGAGCTGCCAAGGGGACTGAGAGCCCGGCTGTTTGGACAACGACAATTAAAACAATACCCGCAATAGCCGCTGCGAATAGGGGTAGCACCTGCCTAATACCACCGCGAATGTAAGTTGCCAAAGCCGCCGCAAACATCCAGCCTATGAGATTGCTTCGGAAACCGGAAAATAAAATGGCGATCAGCGAGGCAAAGAAACATGCTGCGAGGAAGATATTTTGGAAGAATATGAGCTTGAAAATGTTCGCATAAGATACAGCAGCGCGGCCGACTTCCACTCCAAACCCAGCCAAGTATTGCTGCCTCTCGACTCGGCCTGTGTCCACAGGTTCCAGCGGGTTGTCCGTGCCGCCGGGCATGAATCCGGAATACAATGTTGCCAAGCGGAAGCCTAAGCTCGGCGCAAAGTAGCCTACCAAACCGCTAACAGCGTTTACGACCGATCCCAAACACATGAGAGCCGGCAAGAGCATTGCAACTCTCGGTTTGATTGTGACATGCTGGAGAACCCAAAATCCGCAACAGGCGAGCAAAATGGCAAAATAGGGCCGTCCGCCAATGAGGTTGGATCTCATAAAGTCCACCCCCACGGGATTCCGAGCAAAAACCGTTGCAAGGTAAAGCAAATTGCAAATCAGCAGCTTGTCACACCAGTTCAGTCGAGGAAATCTTGGAATGACCTTGAGCGCCTTGAACAAAACAAATAGCCCGAAGCAAAAGGCCACAGACATTTCGGCAATCGATGCCGGCAATCTGCCGCCGCCGAAAGACCCAGTAAAACCTGAACAAATCGGAATAAGTAGCCAAGCATTTTGCTTGAGCCCCAAAGCTCCGACCGCAAGCACAGCCACACCTACATACATTCCCAAACGACTGAAATTGCCCTCCGCCACATTTCGCCCCACGACAACGGCAAAGAGCAAGGCCGCAGCCATCACAACCCCAAGGAAGATTTTGTTCTTATTCATTCGGCTTGAGTTTCCTGACCTGCGGGAGAATCGTGCAACTTGGGATAGGCTGAAGCAGTTCAAGCTTCAAGAAGATTTCTGAAATTTTTTTGACACGAAATATTGTAACGGCTGTCTATGACTACCGATCCCCCAGAGCATTTTAACCACCGAGGACACCGAGAGCACAGAGAGTAATGTGTTCCCATTTCAACAACGAACAGGCGCTGCGCGGCTGGAGAGAAACTAACCACGAATAGAACGAATGAACACGAATAAAACCGATGATGAAATTCTCCGGCGAAGCCGCTCCCCATCCGTGAAAATTCGTGCTATTGGTGGTTAAAATTCTCCATTTTTCAAAAAACATGAACCCAGGTCATTTCGATCAATTGCCAACCAGTATGTCCTTTCGGACTCCGCATAAGGAGGTGCTGTATCCCGAACTTTCGCATTCCATTATAGGGGCGGCCATCAAGGTGCTGAACACATTGAAGCCGGGTCTCGCTGAGAAGGCTTATGAGAACGCGCTGTTAATCGAGTTGAAGAAGCAGGGGCATACCATTGAACAGCAGCGACGATTTGATGTGTTCTATGACGGCATCTTGGTGGATACTCTCATCCCGGATCTGCTTGTGGACGGGCTTGTTCTGGTAGATTCAAAGGTCGTAACCGAGTTCAATGATACCCATGTTGCTCAGATGATGGGCTACTTGGCCATTACTGGTTTCAGGTTAGCCATTTTGCTCAATTTCAAATACATCGAACTTCGTCAAAAACGTGTTGTCCGTTGAGATTTGAACCACAACCGAGCGCCGGGGCAGGCGGGAGGTAGAGCAACCGAAGGGTGGCCCAGAGGGTGAGAGAGTGGGAGCGAGCGAGTCAAATTCCCGAATAAACACGAATAAAACCGACAATGAAATTCTCAGGCGAAGCCGCTCCCCATTCGTGAAAATTTGTGCTATTGGTGGTTAAAAAATTCCCCCCAATGATGTTGCCAACAATTATTCTGCCATAACTTGTGTTTAATTGCGATTTCAGCATAGTCACACCTACCTTTCGCCAACTTGATTGGTTGCGATTGTGTATCGCCAGCGTGCAGGATCAAGTGGTTGCCACGCCCTCGACTCTGGACTCTGGATCCTCGACGCTTTCCATAGAGCACATCATCCAAGATGCCGAAACGCCGGGTATCGAAAACTTGGCCAGAGAACTGGGTGCGGAGTTTTACCGTGATGGCAAGCTGGTATTTGGTGAGCGAAAAGAGACGAGAGACGAGAGACGAGAGACGAGCCAGCAGCATCTACAGCCCACTAATGAGGCCCAGGCAGCTTACTCCCTCAAAATCTTCAGCGAGAAGGACGCCGGAATGTATGATGCCATTAACCGAGGCCTGGCTCGCTCAACCGGTGAAATCTGTGCATGGCTGAACTCTGATGAGCAATATCTACCCGAGACCCTTTCCAAAGTGGCGGAGATCTTTCTGCAGCAAACAAAGCTGGATGTCTTGCTTGGCGATGCGATTTTGCTGAACTCCTCATTGGAGCCAATCTGCTATAGGAGAATTATGGTTCCCAGCCTTTGGCATACGCGCTTGGTCCATCTGCACTCGCTGAGTTGCGCGATGTTTTTCAAACGATCCGCCCTGCCTAATCCTCCCCTTGACCCTCAGTGGAAAGTCATCAGCGATGCTGTGCTGATGGACAGATGGCTTCGAGAGGGGCGAAAAATTCGCGCTTGTGGCAATCCCCTGTCTTTTTATACTTTTACCGGAAGCAACTTGAGTGCAGGTCGCCTGGGAGCGCAGGAACATGAAAGATGGCTGGGTGAATCCGGCTTGAGGGCAAAGTGGCGAAAACCCGGCATCGTGATGCTTCACCGCTTCCGTCGACTGATGCATCGCGCCTATGAACGCTTTTCCGTGTCATTGGACTATCATGCCCCCGAGGGCAGACGACAATGGCAGGGCAGGTTGCCAGGCACATGGCCGAAAAGTGCTTGATCGACGGGTCGGATTTTCTGTTGCGGCTGTCTATGACTGTCGACACGGCCTCCCCAATCGGCCATAAACCGCAGCTACAGACTTTTGATCAGTGAGATCATTTAATTGAGGAAGATGAGAAAACAGGAAATAGGCATCGGTAGTGCCCAAGCTTTTGGGGTTGGGATGTTATGTTTAGCGGCGGAGCATTTTTTGATGGATGTAACTCTGACGCCGTTTTTCAGTTTGTGTTTTTTGATGTGGCTGGCCATACGAGGGAGAAGCAGCATGGTCATCCTGTCGGCGTGCGTGCTATTGGGCTTTGTGATCTTGAGTTTGAAAGGACAGACTTGGGGGAATACCATTTTGAGAATCGGAAGCTTTTGTGTCGGATCTGGTCTGGCGATTGCCTATTCCCAAGCCCGCCAGAGATCTTTATATGCTCTGGCAACAGCCCGCTCGATTATCCAATCCTTGCCGATGCCGATCGTGGCAACGGATTCCACCGGGACTATTGTGTCCGTGAGCGACAATCTCATGAAGTTGGTTTTTGAGGACTTTTATCCCGTTGTTGGGCATTCTTTTCCCGATGTTTTTATGAAAAACCTGCCTCCTGGCGCGGCGATGCGGCAATTTTTCGACATGTTTCAACCGAATGCGTCCTTTCCGGAGGCACTCTATCTCGGACAGGGTGGCAAAGTGGTGCTCCCGGCAAAGTTTCAGATCACCGGATTCGGGCGGGACCGACTCCTGATCGTGTGCGTCCCGGCCGAATCAGTGCCTCCCACATGAAAATCGCCCAGATTTTTAATCGCTACCTGCAACGGGGCGGGGAGGAAATATCCGTCGAGCGCATTTCGAATGCTCTCTCTCAAAGGCATCGGGTCTTCCACTGCTACTTTGATAGTCGGCAGATGGCTGGCACGGACACTTTTCTGGAAATGGGGCTCTCAGCGGGGCAGATGCTGTGGAACTTCCATGCCGCTCAGCGATTAGGAGTGCATCTGGACGCCGTGAAGCCGGATATTGTCTTACTTCACAATATCCTGCCCTATGGAAGCGCCGCCGTGTTCCATGAGGTTCAAAAACGGGGGATTCCGCACATCAATTTCATCCACAACTTCCGACCGTTCTCGGTGAATGGCTATCTCTGGGCGAGAAATCGCCTCCAACTGGCCGGGCTAAAGAAAAATTTTTTGCCTGAAATCTGGGACGCCTCGTGGCAGAACTCTCGAGTGCGCACACTGATTGCAGCGGCGGCGATTTCCTTCATGCACGCGGGAGGATTTTATAAAAGGATTGATTGTTGGATTGCCATATCAAACTTTATGAGAACAACTTTCATTAATTCTGGGATCCCTGAAAACAAAGTTGTCACCATTCGCCATAGTGCGCAGATCGATCCCGTGAGTTCATGCATATCCGACCAAGGATACTACCTGTTCCTGGGCCGACTCATTTCAGCTAAAGGAGTTCTCACGCTACTGGATGCGTGGGGACAATTAACGAAAAAGC
>Ga0247835_1004310_pt1 | contig 12620 bp, 9 predicted proteins | sample LaCtaG_3_FD_189912 | JGI IMG/M metagenome (GOLD analysis project Ga0247835, IMG submission 189912) | Freshwater microbial communities from meromictic Lake La Cruz, Castile-La Mancha, Spain - LaCruzMarch2015_13.5m | ecosystem: Environmental > Aquatic > Freshwater > Lake | place: Spain: Castile-La... | reverse complement strand
CGGCGGGTGATCCAGGGCGAGAGGAACATGCCCGGGAGCGTGGCGATGAGGACTCCCTGAACGATGCCGATCTGGACGTTCGTCGCGCCGTAGTGGACGAGGAGGGGCTGGAGGACGGTGACGACTTCCGCCCAGCCCATCGCGAAGACCGAGCCGACCCAGACGAGGCAGGTGAAATTCCGTCGCGCCTCGCGTGGTCCCAGTTCCTGGCCCGACATGGCATTCATTGCGGTTTTCGTAAATGGTTGATGGGAGTCGGGCGGCTCAAGGCGGACGTCCCGCCGGTGTGGGGCGCCGGTCTCCGCATCATGCCCATTCTCAAACGGGCCCGGATCCTCGCGCTGGATTTTAGAAAGGTGACATTTGACATGGACTCCGGAAAGAAAAAATTACAGGATTTCCTGCAGGTGGTGCGGTTAAACAATCTCCAAGACGATCTCACCATGAACACTCCCAAAGGTCCCTTCCTGCCATCGAGATTCTTTTGCATTGCAGGGATGCTGTTTGCCTGCCTGTGGGCCTCGCCGGTTTTCGGGCAATCCACATGGACCGGCTCGGCGAACGGCGAGTGGTCCGACAGCGCGAACTGGAATCCGACCGGCGTCCCTGGAAGTGGAAGCTCGGTCCTGTTCCACAGCGCCGGGGGAGGCAATACGTCGATCAATCTTTCGAGCTCCGCTGTGACGGTGAAAAACATCGAATTCAATTCCGCCTCCTGCGCCGCCTACACGATCGGGACACCGGGCGAACAGCTCCACTTGAACGGTCCCGAATACGGGCACGGCGCGATCACCTTGGATGCGGGGGTCACGCAGGACCAGACGTTTGCCGCGGACTTGACCCTGAATGGAGACGGCAGCCTGAACGGGATCTACAATATCGTGAACAACAGCTCCGCCTCGCTCAACATCACGGGGTCCATCGCGCCGTCGGGCGGGAAATCCTATTATCTGTCTTTGATGGGAAGCGGCTCCGGCATCAATACGATTTCCGGCGTGATGAACGACGGTGCCACGCTGGTGGAAATGCAGGTGAATGTGACGGGCGGCACCTGGGCGCTCACGGGGCCGAACACTTTTGGAGGGGGTGTCTATATCGGGGGAGGCACGCTGGTCGCGAACACGATCGGCAACGGCGGTGCCGCCAGCAGCCTCGGAAACAGCGCCAACACAAATACCAACCTGAGCTTTAACGGCAATAGCGGCACGGTCAGCACCTTGCGATACACCGGCGCGACAGCATCCACCGACCGGAATTTTTTTATCAACACAGGCGTGTCGGCCGTCTTTGATATCACGGGAGGCGACTTGACATTTACGGGGGGAGCCCAAGGCGGAAGCAACGGCTCCCTCATAAAAACGGGAGCTGCGATGCTCGCGCTGAATGCCAAAAGCGACTACTCTGGTCAGACAATCCTGCGCGAGGGCACCCTCAGCGCAAACGACCTGCAAAACGGAGGCCATGATTCCAGCATCGGCAAATCCAGCTCGGCCGGCAGCAACCTGGTTTTCGACGGCGGCACCCTGCAATACACCGGCGGCTCGACGTCGATTGACAGGAGCTTCACGATCACCACGGGCAAGGTTGCGGCATTCGACATCTCCGACCCCGGCACCACCCTCACAATCGACTCCCCCATTCCTGTGGGCCCGACAACCGGCGGCCTCACAAAAACCGGACTGGGGACACTCTTGCTCGCAGGATTCAGCTCCTACATCGGGCCGACGACTGTGAACGAAGGAACCCTCCGCGCGGGGCTTAACTCGGTCGGAGGAGGGCCGTTTGGCATCGCCTCGGAAACCACCATCATGGCGGCGGGAACGCTGGATTTGAACGACTGCACCGTCACCATCGGCTCGCTGACCGGCCAGGCGGGAAGCCGCGTTTTGCTCGCGGCAGGCACGCTCACGACCGGAAGTTCCGCCAACGCCACGTTCGGAGGGGTGATCAGCGGGAACACCGGGGTGCTCAGCGAATGCGGAGGGCTGACCAAGACCGGCGCGGGCATGCAAACTTTCACCGGCAACAACACTTACCCGGGCCCGACCGTCATCCAGGGCGGCGGGATCACACTTGCGGGGGGCAGCATCGCCGCTTCGGCCAGCATCTCGATTTCCAACAACGCGACGCTCGCGGTCGTGAACTACGGCACCGGCACGGACGCCATCAGCAACACGGCACCCGTCACCATGTCGGGCGGAACCCTGAGCTTTCAGATCGCCACCCTTGAGCATCTGGACTTCTCGGAAGCCATCGGCAATCTGACGGTCACGGGCGGCTACAACACGGTCGGAAACGCGGAGGCCGTGCAAGGGGCCACCTCGACCCTCACGATCACCTCGCTGGCGAGAACCGGCAGCGCGGTCGTCAACTTCAGCGGCGAAAACCTCGGGCTGGGCACGCGGAATCGGATCCTTTTCACGAACGCCCCGACGCTCGGCCAGTGGGCGCTCTACAACGGCAACAACTACGCGGCCTACGACGCGACCTACGGGATCGTCGCGGCCGCCTACGCGACGGTCACCCGGCTCAGCTCGGGCGATAAAGTCATCTGTTCCGCCTCGCAGGGCAACATCCGGGTCATCGACGGAACCGGAACGCCGGGCGCGATCACGCTCAACGACGCGACCACCACGATCTTCACCCTCACCCAGAACGCGACCGGAGGCGTCTCCACCATCGACACCGCAGGAAAAACTTTTGCGCTCTCCAGCGCGCTGGTCGGGATCGGGGCCGGCGGGCTGACGATCGGCATGTCGCCGAACAGCGGGAACCTCACCTCGCCGTCCGGCGCGTTAACCCTCGTCAACAACTCGACGAACAACCTGACCGTGAACTCGACCGTGGTGGGTTTGATCGACGTGAAAATGTCGGGCACGGGCACGGCGGTTCTCGCGGGCAACAACACCTACACCGGGGTGACGACGCTCGAACAGGGGGTCTTGAGCGTGTCGACGATCGGCAACGGCGGCGTGGCGGGAAACCTCGGCGCGGCCGGAAATGCCACGAGCAACATTGTGTTTACCGGCGGCACGCTCCTCTACACTGGCCCCGACACCACGACCGACCGAGGGTTCACGGTGACGAATACGGGCTCCCGGTTCGAGACGGCGGCCAACTTCCAATTTTCCGGCGCGGGCATCAACTTCGCCTCCGGCTCGATCACCATCGGCGGTGCCGGTAACACCACGATCACCAGCATTATATCCGGCTCCGGTGCCCTGGCGAAAGACGGTTCTTCCACCCTCACCCTGCAAGGCATGAACACGTTCACTGGCGGCGTGACGATCAGCGGCGGCTCCGTGAGCGTGACGAGCATCGGAAACGGCGGACAGGCGGGCAACCTCGGCGCGGCCTCGAATGCGTCCGCCAACCTCGCGCTCGATGGGGGCTCGCTCGTTTACAACGCTTCCGGCATTGCCGGGAGCAACCGTGGAATGACGGTCACCGCCAACGGCGGGACGTTCGTCAACGCGAACGCCACCGCCACTCTCTTCCTCGCCAACGGCTCGCCGGTTTCCATCGCCCCAAGCGGCGTGTTCACAGTGGACGGACCCGGCTCCACCGTCATTGGCAATGCCATCATCGGTGCCGGCGCATTGCGGAAAACCGGCGACGGACAGCTGTTTTTGGACAACCCCGGGAATTCGTTCACCGGCGGAGTAACGATCAGCGGCGGCACCCTCGGCGTTGCGGCGATCTCGAACGGCGGGGTGGCCGGCTATCTCGGGGCCGCAACCGCCGCCGCCTCGAACCTCGTTTTCGACGGCGGCACGCTTGCCTTCGATCCCAATACCAGCGCGACTTTGACATCGAACAGAAGCTTCTCGATCACCGCCGGCAAGACCGCGACGTTCGACATGTGGAACAATTCGAGCCTGCGCTTGACCGGCTCGGTTCCGGCCACGACCGGGGGCCTCACGAAAACCGGCAACGGCACGCTCGCGCTCGCCGGCAACATGGCCTTCTCCGGCCAGGCCACCGTAAGTGCGGGAACGCTCCTCATCGACGGGACGCTGGGTGCCGGCACCTATCCCAGCGATTCCGTGTATGCGGCCGCCGGAGCCACCCTGGGCGGCTCGGGGACGATCGGGCGCGATGTGTATATCAGCGGCACGCAAAGCCCCGGCAGCAACGGCCCGGGGGTGCAAACCATCGACGGGGCCGTCGTATACGACAACCCCGGCGCGACCGTTGACTGGGAGCTGGTGGCCAGCACGACCGCGGGACGCGGCACCAACTACGATGGCATCAACGGCAACGGCAATGTCGCCAATTTCCTCAAGGCCACAACGCTCGACCTCATCTTCAACGCCGCCGGCAGCACCGTGAAATGGAGCGACGGCCTCTGGGGAGCCAACCAGCAATGGGTCGTCTATTCGCGCTTCAACGTATCCGGCATCGAAAACTTCTCGCTCGGTTCCGCCAATTGGGCCGATAGCACCGGCGCGCTTTTTGGAACCGCGCTGCCCGACTCGGCCTTCAGCATCGAACACTCGGGACAAAACATCGTCCTCAACTACGCCGGCGTCCCAGAGCCGTCCACCTATGCCCTGCTCGCGCTGGCTGCGCTCGCTCTCGCTTGTGCCCGGCTCCGCAAAAAGACCGCCCGATAAACCTGGGAGAAGCTAGAGCATTTTAAATTTTTTGTAGCGGCACTCTGCTGCCGCGCCTCTCTCCAACGCTCCAGCAGAGTGGGGCGACTACAAAATTACGGCCACGATATTGTTTAACCCGAAAACGGCGATTACGAAACGGGTTCCCCGTTCCGCTACGGGAATCGCGGTTTTCGGGTTTAAACAGCTCTAATCGCAATTCTACGGATTTTCCGGCAAATACAGGGCCTGACATTCCTGATAGAGCGCAGGATCGATTCCGCTGACTTTCTTCCAACGCTTGCGTTTCCCCTCGGAGCTCTTGGAGACCCGCAGCACAATTACCGCCAAGTGCTGAAGCTCTGCATCCGCATGCTCCGACAGCACCACAAGCCTCGCGCGGTTCTTCGACGAAATCCGGGATTGCCGGAGAAATCCGAGGATCTCCTCCTCCTTGTCGATCCTCTCTTTCCGGGGAGGGGGAAGGTTCCAACAATCCTTGCAAATGTGGACGCCGTGCCCCTTCCCAGAAAATTTCTCGTTCGCGCGTTCTCTCCCGCAAAGCCTGCAATAGCACCCCATCTGAAAACCGCTACTCGTTCACGGACTTCAAGTCAGCGACAATGAGTCTCTGGATCAGGCACCGACCGTCTCGAAATGCAGGCTGGAGAGGTTCAGGCTTTCCGAGCGCCGGGAGAGATAGAGCATCTCGATGCCAACGACCTCACCCGTGGCGTTGTAGTCAAGGATCACACCGGGGGAAATCTCCCGGCTCTCCTGCGCCGGAGCATCGTCGAGGTTCAAATAAAGTGCATCCGCTTCGCGGTCGATGGTGAGTTTCATAATTTCCCTTTCATGGAATGGTCGAGGAATGCCGTGATGACGCGGATTGGTTCTGCTTTGGATACGATAACCCGCAGGATGCGATTGTCGAGTTCAGGTAAAAATCCGAGCCGGTGTTCGAGTTCCGGATCCTCGCGATCGGGCTCAATCCTGTCGGGATTTGCCACAACTCTTTCGACCCATTCGGGATCCAATCACCTTTTGGCCAGCCTCTGGCGGGCGTGTTCGGTGAAGTGAAGTTTCATTGTATGGGAATCACTCGTGTTCCGGGTTTGTCACGCGGATGCAATCGCCCGTGATGAAGGCGGCGTGCTCCTCCGCCGGGAGCGGGAGGGCGGGCGGGGTGATCGCCTCGCCCTTCTCGTCCCGGACCAAGCGGGTGCCGATGTAGGCGACAAATTCGGCGAGGGAATCGGAGAGGCTGGGCACGATGAGAAAGGCGGCTTGGTTCAGCCTGCGATTTTCCGGGGGATTTCTCAAGCTCCAGTTCACAGCTCCAGTTCACGCCGCCGTGCCCGTGCCCGCCATCCCGGCACCGCTCGCGCTCGTTTTTTTCCGGCAATGACAAGGCGCGGCTGGCGTGCCTAGACTCCGGCATGCACGAGATCCTCAACACCCCGCACGACAGCATCCACTACCGGGAATACAAAATCATCCTGCAGCCGGAACATTTCCAGACCGCGCAGTCGTTTGTGGACTTCTGGAAAATCGTCCATCAAACCGCAAAGAAATTCGACGTGAAGGTGAAGGAGTCGGAGAATGCATTCCAGAGCAACGTGCGCGAGGTTCTCTTCTTCGACACATCCGACTTCGCGCTCTACAAAAACCATTTCATCGTGCGGCTCCGCACGCACTACAAGAACGGCTGGCCGCAGGGGATCCCCGAGCTCACCGTCAAGTTCCGGCATCCGGATTTCCAGACGGCGGCGGCGGTGGACGTGCGCCCGGCGACGCCCGGCGGCTCGGCAAGAATCAAATTCAAGGCGGAGCTTCTGCCGCTGAAGGAGAGCCTCGGCGGGAGCCGCTCGATCTTCTCGCACAACTGCGTGCTGGCGATGCCGCGCGAGCGCCTGAACATGGCCGTGCGCGACCTGACCGCCGCGTTCCCTGCGATCCGGCAGGTCGAGGCGAACACCGATGAGCCGGTTCGGATCGTGAACGACCGGGCGGTGGACGAGGTGCAGGTGGATGTCGGCGAGCTGCATTTCGGCGGCGGGCTCACCGGCAAGACGACGATCGCGGTCTGGCGGCTCAGAAAATACGAGCAGGCGTTCTGCGGGGAGTTTGCGTTCCAGTGCCGGTTCGAGAGCGAGAACGACCTCCACAAGGAAAACCTGAAGCGCGTGGAGGACTTCTACAACGCCCTCCAGCTCGACGCCTTCGAGTGGGTCTCGCTCGGCACGACGAAGACCGCGCTGGTTTACGGGCTCGGCTGTTCGAATGCCACTGGCAGTGAGTAAACTCCAGACGAAGATCAGGGGAATGGGCATCCAGCTTGCGATCAAAACAAAATGACCACGCAGAGCTCGCTCGGAGACATTAACAAACTGGAATCCGACCTCTGGGGGACGGCGGATAATCTCCGCGCGAACTCGAAGCTCACGGCGGGCGAATACTGCATGCCGGTGCTCGGGGTCATTTTCCTTCGCCACGCGACGAACCGCTACAACGAGGCGCTCCGTGAAATTGAAAAGGACCAGGCGGCGGGAAAAATGCCGAAACGCCCGCTGACCGCCGCGGATTTCAAAAAGCGCCGTGCGCTCATGCTGCCGAAGGAGGCCCGCTACGACGAGTTGCTCCGGCTCCCGAAGGGCTCGGATCTCGGTGCGGCGCTTGTAAAGGCCATGGATGGCATCGAGCGTGACTTTGAACCGCTCCTCGGCCAGCTCCCGAAGGATTACACCCGCTTCGACAACGCTCTGCTGGAGGATCTCCTCCGCGTCTTCGACAGCGAGATTCTCCGCACCGCCAGCGGCGACATCTTCGGGCGCATCAACGAATACTTCCTCATGAAGTTCGCCATGCAGGGCGCGCAGGACAACGGTGAGTTCTTCACCCCGCCCTCGCTCGTGCAGACAATCGTGAACATCATCGAGCCGGATCACGGGATCGTCTTCGATCCGGCCTGCGGATCGGGCGGCATGTATGTCCAGTCGAGCCACTTCATCGAACGCCAGGGCGAGCACGCCGCCCACCGCGCCACGTTCTACGGCCAGGAGTTCAAGACCAGCAACCTGCGCCTCGCCAAAATGAACCTCGCCGTCCATGCGCTCGAGGGCGACATCGTCGAAGCGAATACGTTTTACGAGGACTCGCACGAGTTGTTCGGCAAATGCGATTTCGTCATGGCGAACCCCCCGTTCAACGTGGACAAGGTGGATGCCGAGAAAGTGAAGTCCGACCGCCGCCTGCCATTCGGTCTGCCGGGCGTGAACAAGGACAAGAAAGTCTCGAACGGCAACTACCTCTGGATCTCGTATTTTTGGAGCTACCTCAACGCCGCCGGGCGCGCCGGGTTCGTGATGTCCTCACAGGCCAGCAGCGCCCGGCACGGCGAGGCGGATGTCCGCCGCAAGCTCGTGGAAACCGGCGATGTGGACGTGATGGTCTCGATTCGCTCGAATTTCTTCTACACCCGCACCGTTCCCTGCGAGCTCTGGCACTTTGACCGCAGCAAGCCCGCCGAGCGCCGCGACAAGGTGCTCATGATCGACGCGCGGAACATTTACCGTAAGGTCAATCGCAAGATTTTCGACTTCACCCCGGAGCAGCTTCAAAATCTCACCGCCATCGTCTGGCTCTACCGGGGGCAATCCGACCGGTTCATCGCCCTCGTCCAGCAATACCTCGAACAAACGCTCGCAGAGGCGGCATCCATCGTGGGGAATGCCGGTTCCTTCCGCTCGGCTTATGATGCGCTGACGACCGCCACCGCAGAATTTCTGAAATCTCTGCCCAAGGATTCGCCGTTGCAGGAATTGAGGAAAGAGCGCGACGACGCGGCCTGCTTCCAAGAATTGGATGATCTTGCCGCCCGGATCCCGAAAAAGCCCTGCGAGCCCAAGCTGGCCGCACAGAAAAAATTACTGGCCGAACTTGATGCGCTCGCCACCACCTGCCGGGATCTCGTCAAGGATGCAGATCTCGTTTTCAAACTCGCCATGCGGCTCGTTGACGCGGCGGAGAGCGATGCCAGCGCCCGCGATCACGAAGCCTGGGACGGGCGTGCCATCGGACGGATGGAAAAGGAACTCGATGCCTGCCGGAAGGAACTCGTCGAGCAACTGAAGGCGACCGCCTATTTTGAGCGCCAGGCCCACTGGCTGCTCTCACGCTTCCCCGTTGCCAAGCTCGTGCCCGTGCCAGGGCTGGTGAAGCTCGTGGATCGAAAGGAAATCGCCGCCGCCGACTGGAGCCTCACCCCCGGCCGGTATGTCGGCGTCGCCCCGGCAGAGGTGGACGAGGATTTCGATTTTGAACAGGCGCTGGGTGACATCCATGTGGAGCTCGCAGATCTGAATCAGGAGGCCGTTGCGCTGGCGAAAAAGATTCAGAAAAATTTTGAAGGGCTGGGGGTATGAAGTGGAAGGGCAAAACTCTAGGAGAAATCTGTGCTTTCCGTTCAGGAGTTGGTTTCAAGCTCGAATATCAGGGAGATAAAACCGGTGACTACCCTTTCATCAAGGTGAGCGATATGAATCTCTCCGAAAACCAGATTCGTATAAATACAGCGAATCATTGGATTTCGGGCACAGTGCGCGAAAGGATAAGAGCTGAACCTTTTCAAGCAGGCACAACCGTTTTTGCGAAGATCGGTGAAGCGTTGAAGCAGAATCGAGTGCGATTGCTCATTCGTGACACAATCATTGACAACAACATGATGGGCGCAATTCCGAAGCGTGAAGTGGTAGAGCCGGAATTTCTATACCATCGGCTTTCAATGTTTGATTTTGCAGCGACGTCCAGCGGTGCTGCGCTTCCGTTTCTCACTGTGAAGGTTTTGGCAGAATCACGGGTTTCCATTCCACCTTTACCGGCCCAGCGCGAAATCGCCGAAACCCTCTCCGCCTACGACGACCTGATGGAAAACAACCGCCGCCGGATGGCGTTGATGGAGGAGTCGGCGCGGATGCTTTACCGGGAGTGGTTCGTCCGCCTCCGCTTCCCCGGCCACGAACACGCCCGCATCACCAACGGGGTTCCAGAGGGGTGGGAGCCGAAGGCGCTTGGGGACATCTGCACCGACCTGCGCGAAACGGTTTCGCCCGACGCCTTGGAGCCAGACACCCCCTACATCGGGCTCGAACACATCCCCCGGCGCTCCATCTCACTGACGGAATGGGGGGCTGCTGAAGTCGTGACGAGCACCAAGCTCCGCTACAAAACCGGCGACATTCTCTTCGGGAAAATCCGCCCCTACTTCCACAAAGTCGGTATCGCCTTCACCGATGGGGTTGCCTCATCCGACGCGATTGTCATCCGCCCGAATACCGACGGACTCCGGAGCCTTGTGCTGATGGTGGTATCGAGCGACGAGTTTGTCGCCGAAGCCTCCCAAACCATGCGCGAGGGCTCCAAGATGCCCCGAGCCGATTGGAAGCACATGATCAAATATCCGGTTATTCTCCCGCCACCGGGGCTCTTGGCCGATTTCACGGAAACGGTCACCGCAATCACGGATCAGCTGAGGAACCTCTGCTTTCAAAACCAAAAGCTCCGCGCCGCGCGCGACCTCCTGTTGCCGAAGCTGATGAGCGGAGAGCTTGCTGTTTAATCCGAAAAATCGATATATTATTGCCATGGCTACCGCCGAACAAATCAAGACGTTGATCCGGTCCCATCTGGATGAGGATGGGGAGCGGTTTTTCACGTCCGCATTGCAAGTAGCGGCGCATGAGGCGCGACAGGGGCATGCATCGCTGGCCCACGAGATCAAGTCGTTGGTGGATAAAGCCCGCGCTCGTCAGAAGCTGGGAATTGTCCGTTTTCCGAACGAACTGAATGGATTGATTCTCAGCAAGGAATCAAATGATCGCCTGCCCGTTCTGGTGCTTGGGCCGGAACACAGAGCCCGCATAGAGCGCATCCTGCAGGAGTATCGCCAACGCGGCACACTCCAAGGTCACGGTATGGGGCATCGTCGTAAGATTTTGTTGTCAGGCCCTCCTGGCACGGGGAAAACTCTCACGGCGAGCGTGATGGCTGGCGAGCTCGGGCTGCCATTGAGAACCATCCAGGTGGACAGGTTGGTGACAAAATTCATGGGTGAGACGGCCGCCAAGCTCCGTCAGATTTTCGATGTCATCCGGGAGAGCGAGGGCGTGTTTCTTTTTGATGAGTTCGATGCGATCGGCGGAGATCGTGGCCGCGAGAATGATGTCGGTGAGATGCGGCGCGTTCTGAATGCCTTTCTCCAGTTTATCGAGTCGGATCCCTCAGATAACATTATTGTAGCGGCGACAAATAATGTTGCTTTGCTCGACCGTGCCCTCTTTCGCCGTTTCGACGATGTGCTGAACTACAGCCTGCCAGATGAATCTGAACGGAAGCAGCTGATGGCAAATTTGCTGGCCTCATTTTTCCCTGAACATTTTAATTTTGAGAAGGCCGCTGAAGCATCTAAAAACCTCTGCCACGCTGAAATTGACAAGGCCTGCCGGGATGCCATCAAGGGAACGATTTTGGATGGAAAGAAAACTGTGACCGTTGAGTCGCTCACCTCTCATCTTCACGAACGCCAGCAGGCTTACCAAATTCAGTAAGCATGGCCCGCGCACGATACCGTCACATAATTCTTGATGATCGGTTTCGCAGCCGGGCGGAGTATCGTTCCCACAGCGTAGTCATCCCCAGGCAGGCAATTCCGCTCCGCCCACGGGAGGCCCATTCGCTTTTCCTCCGACAACGACTCGATGCGGCTTGGCAGACGGCAACGACTCAACAGGCAGTCGCACATGCCACCCGCGATGGAGTGTATCTGGAGTTTCGTAGCGATCCCGGGGCTGCTCTGATTACAAAGAGCCTTGATGATCTTCGCTCAAAGAAGGTGCGACTGCTCAATGTGCGGACCGAAGTAACCGAAGGTGAACCCCCTGTCACCTTCGCTACGGTTTATGTCGCCAATGACAAAAGGCAGCATTTTTTGGCAAAAATCGAAGCGTATGCCGATCCGGAAAAAGATTCTCCACCCACAGAAAGGCAGCAGGGCAAACCGGCGAATGCCGATCTCATTAACAGCATTGCTGATATCCGCGATGCATTACTGGTAGAATCCTTCTGGACGGACAAAGGCGCTGCAATTCCTGGACAAAATCCTGATTTTATTGAGGTTTGGCTCAACAGCGAAGGCAATGAATCCGAGGATGTTTTCAGAAATCTTTGCGCTCGGCTGGAGATTCCGATTGAGGATGGTTCCGTAGCTTTTCCAGAGCGGCGCGTATTGGTTGTCCAGGCAAATCGTGCCCAACTCGAATTGCTTTCCACGCATTCCGACAGTATAGCGGAATATCGAAAAGCCAAGGAGACATCGGCCTACTGGCTTGATCTGGAAAACGCTGAGCAGGCGCAATGGGTTCGTGACCTTCTGGGCCGTTTGAATGTGGATACAACATCGAAGGTCGCTGTTTGCATCCTTGATACAGGCGTGACTTGGGGGCATCCCCTCCTTGCCCCAATGCTGGCCGAGGCCGATTGTCATGCCTTCGACAGCGCATGGGGAAATGCTGACCACCATGGACACGGAACTCTGATGGCAGGAGTTGCGGGGTATGGCGATCTACGGGAAGCATTAATGAGTCAAGATGCGGTCAGCGTTCCTCACCTGTTGGAGTCGGTGAAGATATTGCCGCCCGGGAGATCCACAAATGCCAAGGGCCTCTGGGGACATGTTTGTGCGCAATCCATCAGTTTGGCTGAGTTGCAGGCCCCGGAACGCAAACGGGTTGTTTGCCTTGCTGTGGCTGCGACGGATACCCGTGATCGAGGTCGGCCAAGCTCATGGTCGGGAGCGATCGATAAACTCTCGTCAGGAATGGATGACGATATCCAGAGGCTCTTCGTGATCGCTGCCGGAAATCTGCCTGATGTGGCCGACTGTATTGAATATCCGGACAAGCAGATTCTTGAGTCTATCCACGATCCTGCTCAAGCGTGGAACGCGCTCACCGTCGGGGCGTTTACCGC
>Ga0247835_1004308_pt1 | contig 12627 bp, 11 predicted proteins | sample LaCtaG_3_FD_189912 | JGI IMG/M metagenome (GOLD analysis project Ga0247835, IMG submission 189912) | Freshwater microbial communities from meromictic Lake La Cruz, Castile-La Mancha, Spain - LaCruzMarch2015_13.5m | ecosystem: Environmental > Aquatic > Freshwater > Lake | place: Spain: Castile-La... | reverse complement strand
GCGGGCGACACGGCCACGAAACTCAAGCTGATGAGCGTGGCCGGCACGGCGCCCCGCACCGGCGACAACGAGTTCATCCACTCGCACACCGGCTTCCGCTACCTCACGATCGTCGTCGACGACACGAACGCTGCCCTCGGCCGCCTGGCGAAGATCGGCGTCAAGCCGGTCGCCAAGAGTCCCGTCGCGATCCCCGAGACGATCGCCAAGGGCCTGTTCCTGACCTGCGTCCGCGACCCCGACGGCAACCTCGTCGAACTCATCGCGCCGAAGAAGTAGCACTGCGCGGGCTTCGGGCTCTCCATATCCCGTCACCGAACGCGCGCCGGCTCGGGGTTACCCCATACCGTCTCGCCGGACGTTCGCCTTCGCCCTCCAGGCTACGGCTCACTCGGATTTGCCTGCGCTGCGCCATCCCTGGCTTCGCTGGTCAAATACGCCGGCTCAACGGTAGGGGTAACCCCTCACCTCATCAACTCGAAGGCGCTGAGAACTTTTGGCGGAGACGGTCGGTGCGATGCGGAAGAGCCGATGGGCAGATACGCGGCTTACACCGAGCGCACCATCACAGTGGAGACTGGACTAGCGATCGCCCTCGGCGATGGAGCAGCGTACCGCCGGCTCCGAATGCGGGTCGTTGTCACCTACCCTCACGTCCTGCGACGGAGACTGGGGAGACCAAAGCCGGATTGGGCGCTTTCAGGCCGTGACAGGCTGCAGCCTGTCCTACACTGGTGGGATCTTGCCGGCGCGCTCGAGCCAGGCGATGACATCGGCGGCGAGATCGTCGGGCGGGCGGGCTGAGGAGTCGACGACGAGCTCCGGCGTGAGCGGCTCCTCGTACGGGTCGTCGATGCCGGTGAAGCCCTTGATCTCGCCAGCACGGGCCTTCTTGTAGAGGCCCTTCGGGTCGCGGCCCTCGCATACTTCCAGTGGCGCTTTCACGTAGACCTCCACGAAATCGCCGGTGGGCAGCATGGCCCGGACGGCGTCGCGGTCGCGGCGGTAGGGGCTGATGAAGGCCGTGAGCGTGATCGTGCCGGCCTGGGCGAAGAGCTCCGCCACGGCGCCGATGCGGCGGATGTTTTCCTCGCGGTCTTGCGGGCCGAAGCCGAGGCCGAATCGCCGGGCGAACTCCGCGCCGTGCCGCGGCTCCAGGAGCGCCGGCGCCGCATTCAGGCCCAGCCGCACGTTGTCACCGTCGAGCACGAAGGTGCGGCAGCCGCGCTCGAAGAGCTTCCGATCGACGGCGTTGGCGAGCGTGCTCTTGCCGCAGCCGGAGAGCCCCGTGAACCACAGCACGCAGCCCGTGTGGCCTGCGGCCCGCTCGCGGTCGACGCGGCTCACCGCGTGGGCATGCCAGCGGACGTCGACGGTTTCGGCGGGCGTGCTGCTGGATGCCATGGTGTCACTCCCAGCCGTCGAGGGTGACGGCGCTCTTGAATCGTCGGGCCTGTTCGCCCGGCACGTTGCGCTCGACTTCGAGCTCGATCGTGTCGCCCGGGCCGTGCCGGCCGACCTGTTCGGTGAGTGACTCGAAATTCGCCACCGGACGACCATCGATCGCCACGACCACGTCGCCGATCTGGAGGCCAGCTTTTCCTGCAGCCGAGCCGTCTTGTACGTGCGTGATCACACACGGGCCCACCATCGGCTGACCGGCGACGCCGAGCTTGCCCCCCTTGCGCACGTCGATCCGGGTGGCGGGCAGCTTCGCCGCCAGCGCGGCGAGCTGATCGTCGGCGATTCCAGTGCCGAACAGCTGCACCGACTCGACGCCTCGGAGGCGGCCCAGGGCGGCCACGGCGGCAGCGTCGAGCGGCACACCGAACGCCCCGACCAGACGCACCCCCTGCAGCCTCGAGAGGAGCCGAAGATCCTCCGACGTGCCACGCCAGCGGGCGTTGAGCGTCACGTGCAAGCCCCGGTGTCCGCTCGCCAAAAAACCCTCCGTGATCACGGCGCCGAGCGACTCGAGCTTCTCTCGGGCCGCCTCGGTCATCCCACGATGGTGGAAGTCGAGTGCGCCGGTGACGAGCCCCGACACGGCCGAGTCGGGCCCCTCGGCGATCGCTTCGAGCAGCTTCTCGGCGTCGCCCGCGAGCGCCTCGTCTTCACTGGCGAGAAACCCCCGCACGATGTCGAGCGCACGGGTCGCCACCTCGAGGTCGTCGCGGAGGACGGCGGCCCCGAGGGACGTGAGGGCCGGCCGGCCGGCAGCGGCCAGACTGCGGCTGGCGGCTTCCCGTTGGGCGAACTGTTCGGCGCCCAGCTGGTCGATCCATGCGACGACCTGAGGCTCTGTGGCGAGCTCGCCTGCCACGGCGAACACCGGCGCGACGACGAGCGACAGGGTGATCGGGAAGCGGAAACAGTCGTGCATGCAGGCGTCCGCCGGGGGGTTGTGCCGAATATACCAGCCGACCACGACGGCGTTTTCCCGCGGCTACACTAGGTCGTATCCTTCGCCCCGTCGCCCTGCCAGCCCGCGGCCATGACACTCCCGTTTATTCTCGATCGCACCCCGCGGCCCCCGCTGCCCGCCACGCGCGCGGAGATGCTCGCCCGCGGCTGGGACGAGGTCGACGTCGTGTTCGTCTCGGGCGACGCCTACGTCGATCACCCGAGCTTCGCCAACGGCCTGCTCGCGCGGCTTCTGGAGGCTGCCGGCTTCCGCGTGGCCGTGCTCGCCCAACCCGCCTGGCAGTCGTGCGAGCCGTGGCGGCAGTTTGGCAGGCCGCGGCTGTTCTTCGGCGTGTCGGCGGGCAACATGGACTCGATGATCAATCACTACACCGCCAACCGGAAGGTCCGAAACGACGACGCCTATTCGCCCAACGGCGAGATCGGCCGGCGGCCCGACCGAGCCACGCTCGCCTACTGCCAGCGATCGCGTGAGGCGTTTCCCGGCGTGCCGGTGGTGGCCGGCGGCGTGGAGGCGAGCCTGCGCAGAATCGCCCATTACGACTATTGGAGCGACACCGTCCGCCGCTCGATCATCCTCGACTCGAAGGCCGATCTCGTCGTTTTCGGGATGGGTGAGCGGACGATCCTCGACGTGGCCCTCGGCCTCGCGGCGGGCAAGACCGTCAAAGACCTGCGCGATCTGCGCGGCATCGCCTACCGGCTCGGTGCCAGCGAGCCGCCGCCGGCGGGCTCCGACACGCTCGAACTGCCGTCGCATGAATCGGTCGCCGCCGACACGCTCGCCTTCTGCGAGATGACGCGGATCTCGCATCTGGAGACGAACCCCCACAATGCCCGGCGGCTCGTCCAGCGGCACGGCCGCGAGGCAGTCGTCGTGAATCCCCCCGCTCTGCCCCTCGAACAAGACGAGATGGACCAGGTCTACGGCCTGCCCTTCACGCGGCGGCCGCATCCCTCCTACGGTGCGGCGCGAATCCCGGCCTTCGAGGTCGTGGAGAACAGCGTGCAGATCATGCGCGGCTGCTTCGGCGGCTGCACGTTCTGCTCGATCACGGCCCACGAGGGGCGGATCATCCAGAGCCGGAGCCAGGATTCGGTGATCACCGAGATCAAACTGCTCGCGAGCCAGCCCGGCTTCAAGGGCACGGTGTCGGACATCGGCGGCCCCACGGCCAACATGTATCAGATGCGGTGCTCGCGGCCCGAGGTCGAGGCGAAATGCCGCCGGCTCTCCTGCGTGCACCCCACCGTCTGCAAGCTCTTGGGCACCGATCACGGCCCGCTCAAGAGCCTCATGCGCGAGGCCCGGAGCGTGGAGGGCGTCAAGCGAGTGCTCGTGGCCAGCGGCGTGCGCATGGACCTCGCCCGCCGCGATCCCGAGTATCTCCAGGAACTCGCCGAGCACCACGTGGGCGGCCACTTGAAGGTGGCGCCCGAGCACACCGACCCCGAGGTCTTGAACCTCATGAAGAAGCCCTCGGCCGACGATTACGTCGAGTTCGACAAGGCCTTCAAGGCGGCCAGCCGCCGCGTCGGCAAAAAGCAATTTACGGTGCCCTACTTCATCGCCAGCCATCCGGGCAGCGGTGTCGAGGAAATGATCGATCTCGCGATCTTCCTCAAGCGCAATAGCTACAAGCCCGACCAGGTACAAGACTTCATCCCCAGCCCCTTCGACATCGCCGCCTGCATGTATTACACGGGCCTCGACCCGATGACGAAGGAGCCCGTGAAAGTCACGAAGGGGCTGAAAGATCGGCGGATGCAGCGGGCCCTGCTCCAGTTCTTCAAGCCGGAAAACTACTTCGAAGTTCGCCGGGCCCTGGAGCAGACCGGCCGACAGGACCTGATCGGCTCCGGCTGCGACTGCCTGATCCCCGACCGACCGCCGAAGGAAGCCCTCGACAAGAAGCGCCGCGAAGCGACGCGGGCGTTCACCGAAGAAACCTCCGGCGACCATATCAGAGGCGGGCCCGCCACGGCCCGCGCCGAGCGAGGCGGCCGCAAGCAGCGGCGCCCCCGCAAGTCGATCGGCTACCGACCAAAGCGCGGCACGCCGTGAGCTTCTGCTGTGCGTTCGAACGCGCGCCGGCTCGGGGTTACCCCGATCCTCCCCGTCTGGAAGCCCGAGGCGTGAGCCGAAGGGAATACGCTTAGTGTTTCGCCACCGGGGCATCCTCTCGGCTTACGCCTCGGGCTTTCGTTGAGGAGGATCGGGGTTGTCCCCTACCATTGAGCCGGCGTATTTGACCAGCGAAGCCAGGGATGGCGCAGCGCAGGCAAATCCGAGTGAGCCGTAGCCTGGAGGGCGAAGGCGAACGTCCGGCGAAATGGTAGGGGCGACCCCGAGCCGGCGCGCGCCCAACGAGCGAACATACCCAAGCCGGCCTTCGTACAGTCCTTCGTCGGCCTCTTCACAGACCCTGGAACTCCCCCATGCCATTCGTTCGTTCCGCCCTCATCGCGACCCTCGCCATCTGCGGCCTCGTCTGGTCGGCCCACGCGGACGCCGCCGGACCGCGCAATCCCTACTCGAGCTTCAACCTCTCGGGCATCAACTACGGCGCCCAGCAGTGGGAGCGGGCTCAGCGGCAGGGGAAGGTGGTGTGGCCCTACTACAACGTGCCGTCGCGAAGCTCTTCGCGTGGCTCGTCACGGAACTCAGGCGTGTACGTCGGCGGCGTGGTCGCCGGCGGGAGCGGGGCCGGCACGATCGTTCAAGCGGGCTCCTCCCGTCCGACGCAGCGGTCGTATACGACCCGCACCTCGCGCCGTTTGCGGCGGTGAGCGCGGTCAGCCGACGGTGCCGTCGTACATGCGGTATTTCTTGGTGACGAGGGCGCCGCCGCGTTCCAGCGTGCGCTTCGAGAGGTGGTTGCTCTCCAGCACCCAGGAGAATTCCACCTCTTCCATGCCCCAGTCGTAGAGCCGCGGCACGAGGGCCGCGTGGAGCACGAGGCCCACGCCCCAGGCTTGATATTCGGGAATCACGTTCGTGCTGATTGCCCGCATCCGCTTGATTGCCCGCTTGTTCCACAGCAGCTTCAGGAAGCCGAAGGGGAACAGCCGGCCGTTGATCGCCTTGATCCGCGGGTTGTAGTCGAGCAGGCAGAAGACGGTGCCAATCGGCTTGCCTTCCACCTCGGCCACGAGCGCGAGCTCCGGCACGATCAGGTGCTTGAGGCTCGCAGCCATGTGCTTCACTTCGCCCGGCGTGAGCGGCACGAAGCCCCACGTGCCGCCCAGGCTCGAGTTGTAGATCTCGAGAAACATCCGCACTTCCTCGTCGAACCGGCGCCGGTCGAGCGGCCGCACGGTGACGCCGAACCGCTCCTTCACCCCCGCCACCATCACGCCGAGCTTCGAATCGATCCCCTCGAGCATTTCGAGCCGGCCCCAAAATGCATACATGTCTTCGATCTTGGCGAGGCCCTGGGCCTCCACCAGGCTGGCGTAATACGGCCTGGCATGCGTCATCATGAAAAACGGGGGCGTGTCGAAGCCCTCGATCAACAGGCCGCACTCGTAGTTGAGCGACGGATTGGCCGGCCCGCGGACGGCCGTCATCCCCTGGCCCGCCAGCCAGTCGCGGGCCGTGCCGAACAGGGCCCGCGCGGCGGCCTGGTCGTCGTCGCATTCGAAGAAGCCGAAAAAGCCGCGCTGCTCGCCGTAGCGTTCGACATGCCCCGCGTTGACGATGGCCGTGATCCGACCGACGTCGACACCCCCGCGGGTGGCGAGAAACGACTGGCTCTTCGACTTCTCGTAAAACGGGCAGGGGCGAAACCCGAGCAGTTCTTCCTGCGACATGATCAAGGGCGGCATCCAACAGGGGTCGTTGCGGTAGATCCGCCAGGGCAGGTTCACGAACCGCTTTTGGTCGGCCCGCGTCTCGACGGGCCGTACGATCAGGTCGGGCACGGGTGTTTCCTCGATTCTTCAGCCGGCAACGTCGCTACCATCGGCAGGGTGGCATGGCGGCGCCGGAAGGCGTGGAGTGCCAACGACTTCCGGCGCCGCACCGCATCTTCGGCCGCTCCCGGGCGGGGCGTCAACGCCGGTCGCGGCCGGCCACCGCAAGTCGCCCCGGCCTTCGGGCCGATCTAGTATTCGGCCCGGCCATCCGACCAGCCCTGCGCCCACGCCCACGCCATGACGACCACCGTCCCTCCCCAGCCTGGTTCCAAGGTCGACTACGTCGTCACGGGCGCGACGGGGCTCGTGGGCAACAACGTGGTGCGGCTCCTCGTCCGGCGGGGCCTCAGCGTCCGGGCGGTGGTCCGCTCGGCGGGCCGGTCGCTCGACGGCCTGCACATGCAGGTGGCCACCGCCGCACTGTCCGACGACCACGCTCTCGAGCGGGCCATCGATGGCGCTTCGGTCGTCGTCCATGCGGCCGCCATGGTGCACTGCGGTTGGCGACACTTCGACGACATGCACGCCGCCAACGTGGAGGGAGCCCGGCGGGTTGCCCGCGCCGCCCGCCGCGCCGGTGCCCGGCTCGTGCACGTGTCGAGCGTGGATGCGATCGGTCTCACGAGGGACGGCAGCCCGGCCGACGAGGAGACACCTCCCGGCCGCATGCCGGAATGTCCTTACGTGGTCACGAAGCGCAATGCGGAGCGAGCCGTGCTCGCCGAGGTCGAGCACGGGCTCGACGCCGTGATCGTGAATCCCGTCTACATGATCGGCCCCTGGGATTGGAAACCCTCGAGTGGCCGCATGCTGCTCGAGGTCGGTGCCGGCAAAGGACTCTTCGCACCGCCGGGGGCCAACGACTTCGTCGACGTGCGCGATGTCGTGGCAGGGATCCTCGCGGCGGCCGAGCGAGGAATATCCGGGCGCCGGTACATCCTCGGTGGCCATGCCCTCTCCTACCTCGACGCCTGGCGGATCTTCGCCCGAGCCGCCGGTCGGATGCAGCCGCTCGGGGTCGCCCCGCGAGCGGCGGTGCGTGTGGCGGGCTGGGTCGGCGACCTGGCGAGCCTGTTCGTGAGCCACGAGCTGCCGGTCAATTCCGCGGCTGCCACGATGTCGATGCTGCCGCACAACTTCTCATCGGCCCGCGCCATCGCCGAGCTCGGCTACTCATTCCGGCCGTTTGAAACGACCGTTGCAGACGCCTGGGGCTGGTTCGTCGACCACGGCTACGCCCGCGCCGCGGGCCATCGCACCGTGCCCGTACGCTAAGGCCGGCCCATGCCCAGCATCCTCGTCGTCGAGGACGAAGAGCACCTGGCGATCGGCATCAAGTTCAACCTTGAGGCCGAGGGCTTCACCGTCACCACCGTTGGCGACGGTCAGGCGGCGCTCGATCTCCTCGCTGCAGCCACTCCGCCGATCGATCTCGTCGTCCTCGACCTCATGCTGCCGGGCATGAGCGGGTATGCCGTGTGCGAGGCACTGCGGAGCGAGGACAACGACGTGCCCGTCGTGATGCTCACCGCCCGCACGCTCGTCGAGGATCGGATCCGCGGCTTCGACGCCGGCACCGACGTCTACCTGCAGAAGCCGTTCGACCTCGACGAGCTGATCTCGATCGTGCGAAATCTTCTGGCTCGCCGTGGCCGCGCGCCGCGGCCCACGACGGCCACCCCCGAGACCACCGGGACGAAGGGCCAGGTGCACCGTTTCGGCGCCGCCGAAGTGAACTTCGACACGTGGGAGGCCCGCTTCAAAGACACGCCCGTCAAGCTCACGAACCTCGAAATGAAGCTCCTCCGGTATCTCGTCGAGCACGAAGGGCTCGTGGTGTCGCGCGAGGAGTTGCTGACCCGCGTCTGGGGGCTGACCCGCGCGCCGGCCACGCGCACGATCGACACCTTCATGCTCAACCTGCGGAAATCATTCGAGGAAGACCCCTCGAAGCCGGTGCACTTCCTCTCCGTCCGCGGCACCGGCTACCGCTTCGTCAGATGACGTCGCCGAGCAGCCTGGCAGCCGCCTGGCCTGGGTCGGGCTGCCTAAGCAGCGACTCGCCCACGAGCATCGCACCGATGCCGGCTGCCTCGAGCCGCTCGACGTCGGCTCGCGTCTTGATGCCACTCTCGGCCACAAGCACGACGTCGGCCGGCACGTGGGCACGCAGCCGCAGCACGTGCTCGAGGTCGGTCGTCATCGTCTTCAAGTTGCGGTTGTTGACGCCGACGAGCGTCGCGCCCAGGTCGAGCACCCGTGGCAGGTTTTCCTCGTCATGCAGCTCCACGAGCGGCGTCATGCCGAGATCGAGAATCTCACGATACAGGCTTCGCAGGTGGCAATCGTCGAGGCACTCGGCGATCAAGAGCACGGCGTCGGCCCCGTGGGCCCGGGCTTCGAGCACCTGATACCGATCGACGACGAACTCCTTGCGGAGCACGGGCAACGACACGGCGATGCGAGCACTCGCGAGATCGACGAGGCTGCCGCCGAAATCCCAGCCGTCGGTGAGCACCGAAAGCGCCGCAGCCCCGGCCGCGGCGTAGCCGCGCACGACCTCCTCGACGGTGGCCCCGGGCCGAATCTCTCCGCCCGACGGGCTCTTCCGCTTGAACTCGGCGATCAGCCTGATCGCTCCGGGCGCCGACACTGCCGCGAAAAAATCCTGCACCGCCGGCGCCGTCGCCAGCCTGCCCTCGAGCGCCGCCGTCGGCACCCGCTCGCGGGCCAGCGCCACTTCCTTCCGTTTCCGAGCGACGATTGTTTCGAGAATGGATTGCATGGGAGCCACGATACCAAGCCCAACCAGGGAATCGACACCCCTGCATCGCCAACTCGTCCAATCCGGCTCGGGGTTACCCCGTACCGTCTCGCCGGACGCTCGCTGCGCCCATCCTGGGCTTCACTCGCTCGGATGTGCCTGCGCTTCGGCATCCTGCCTGCGCTGGTCACATACGCCGTCTCAACGGCAGGGGTAACCCCTCGCCTCCCCTTCCAGTTGAGGAGGCTTCGGGCTCCCCGTGTCCCGCTCGCCGGCGTATTTGACCAGCGGAGCCATGGATGGCGCAGCGCAGGCAAATCCGAGTGAGCCGGAGCCTGGAGGGCGGAGGCGAACGTCCGGCGACGGGATATCGGGAGCCCGAAGCCGGGGCGTAGAATCAATGCCGGAAGTGCCGGCGCGCCGTGAACACCATGGGGATGCCCGCCACGTCGGCCGCCGCGATCACTTCGGCGTCGCGCTTCGAGCCGCCAGGCTGGATGATCGCCGCGATGCCCGCTTGTTTGATCAATTCGATCGAGTCAGGGAACGGGAAGAAGGCGTCGGAGGCGAGCACGCCGCCGCGGGCCCGGTCGCCCGCCTTCTCGAGCGCGATCCGCGTGGCGTCGACTCGGCTCGTCTGGCCGATGCCGGCGCCCACGAGGCTCGTGCCCTGGCAGACGGCGATGGCGTTGCTCGTGAGCCGGCGGACGAGCGTGAACGCGAAGCCGAGGGGCTGCGTGAGGTCGGCCGCCGGGGCTGCCTTCGTGACCACCTTCCAGGCGGCGGGATCGTCGCAGCAGGTGTCGGGACGTTGGGCGAGGAGGGCGCCGGCGACGCTCCGCAGTTCCATGCCCCCTGTGGCCTCCCACGGATCACCGGGCGGGATCTCGACGAGCCGTACGCTCGCCTTCCAGGTGGGCTGAGTCGTGAGGAGTTCCACCGCCTCCTTTTCGAAGGCTGGGGCGGCGATCACCTCCACGAACATCCCGGGGGTGAGCAGCACCTCTGCACAGGCCCGGTCGAAGGTGCGATTCACCGCCACGATCGAGCCGAACGCGCTCGTCGGGTCGGCTGCCATCGCGGTGGCGAGCGCTTTCGACACGCGCGCTGCGCCTGCGGCGCCACACGGATTCGTGTGCTTGACGACGACGGCCGCCGGCTCGGTGACGAGGCCCACGAGCCGCATGGCGCCGTCGAGGTCGAGGAGGTTGTTGTACGACAGTTCCTTGCCGCAGAGCTGCCGGAGTCCCGCGAGGCCTAGGTGCGTGCCCACGGGTGCGTACATCGCGGCCGACTGGTGCGGGTTTTCGCCATACCGCAGCGGCAGGCGACGTTCGAGGTCGAGCGTCAGCCGGGCGGCCAGCGGCGGCTCGCCCGCAGGCTCGCTCGCCGCAGGCGTTGCCGACTCGGCCACGAGGCCGGCGTGCCGTGCCATCCAACGGGCGATGGCCGTGTCATAGCCGGCCGTGTGCTCGAAGGCGCGCGCGGCATAGTGGCGGCGCTCGGCGAGCGTCGTGCCGCCGCGGGCGAGGGCTTGGAGGAAATCGTCGTATTGATCCGGGCTCGTCACGACGGTCGTGAAGGCGTGGTTCTTGGCCGCTGCCCGCACGAGGCTCGGGCCGCCGATGTCGATGAGCTCGATCGCCTCCGCCGGCTGGCAGCCCGGCTTCGCGATCGCCGCTTCAAAGGCGTAGAGATTCACGATCACGGCATCGAAGCGTTCGATGCCGTGATCCGCGAGCACCGCCAGATCGTCCGGGCGATCGCCACGGGCGAGGATGCCAGCGAAGATATTCGGGTGGAGCGTCTTCACCCGGCCGTCGAGCACCTCGGGAAAGCCCGTGATGGAGGAGACGTCTTCCACGGTGACACCGTGGCTCGCGAGTGCCGTACTCGTGCCACCCGTGCTGGCCACGCGCACGCCTGCGGCCCTGAGGGCCTTGGCGAGGCGATCGAGGCCGGTTTTATCGAACACGCTGACGAGCACGCGGCGGATCGGCACGATGTCGACGGCTGGGCCGGCGGGAGCGGGGGCTGTGGTGTGCATGCGGCGGATTATGGAGCTTTGGTCGCGCGATACAAGGAAGCCCGCAGCATCGCCGGTCGGAGCGAGTTCACGCGGCGGGGAGCTCGACCTCGAACACGGTGCCGGGCGGCGGCATGCGGCCTCGCACCCCGACCTTGCCCCGCATCTGCCCCACGAGCGACTTGACGAGGAACAGCCCGAGACCCGTTCCCGGGGTCGAGCGTTCGAGCTCACTGCCGAGCCGCACGAAGCGGCGAAACACCGTCGTGCGTTCGGAGATCGGAATGCCCCGGCCGTTGTCCGCCACCCGCACCACCACGCGGCCCGCCGTGGTCGTCGTGGCCGTCACCTCGACCTGCGGATTCGGTAGCGAATACTTCACGGCATTGTCGAGCAGATTGCGAAACACGATTTCGAGATCGGCTTCGCGGCCGCGCACGGCAAGCCCCCCATCGCGTGCCGGCCCGTCGAGCCGAATCGTCTCGGCAGGCACGCTGTGTCGCTTGACCACCGCATCGCGGGCCCGCTCGAGCACGGGGGCGAGCGGCGTCATGACCGCCGCTCGCGAGGGCCGCTGCTGGAGGGTCTTCGCGGCGTCGAGGAGGTGGTCGATGAGCGTGTCGAGCCGCTCGACATCGTCGAGCATGAAGCGGTGGAAGTCGGCCTGCTGCTCGGGTGACACCGGCCGGCGGGTGAGTGTCTGGAGATACAGCTTGAGCGAGGCCAGCGGGCTTTTGAGCTCATGCGTGACGCTGTCGATGAAGTTGCTCTGCCGTTGCGACAACGCGATCGCCTTCACGGTGAGCGCGAGGTAGACGATCACCCCCGCCAGCACCAGCACGAGGAGCGCCACGCCTACGCCGAGAATCGCCCAGTAAAACGCAGCGTTCTTCGACCCGAGGGCCGCGGCGATGCTGACGAGCACCCACCCGACCCCGAGGGCGATGATCGATCCGATCAGCACCACGCCGAGGAGGATCGGCCAACCGAGCGAGCGACGCGGTTCCACTGGCAGGCTCCGGATGAAGGGGCGGGCCGATGCGTATGCTACCCTCCTGTGCCGGCCCCACCACGGCTGCCAGGCCGTCTCGCCTGCACGCTCCAGCTCCCCGACGATGCCCAGCCCCGAAGCCCGCCCACCACTGACGCTCACGGTCGCCGGAACGACGGTCCGGTTCGCGTGGCACGTCGATCGCTGGACGCATGACGTGCTGGGTGCCGACGGCACGAGGTGGCGGTCGATCGAGGAGACGGCGGCGGGCGACGATCCCCGGTGGCCGGCGTCGCCCGTGCTCGTCGAACTCTCGGCGCTCGACACGCCGGCAGGACGGGTGATCCTGGGCGTCGGCCTCGCGGGGCGGTCGCATTTCTCGGCGAGTGTGGGGCCCGATCCAGCCGCTCCAGATCGGCTGCGGTTCGATCTCGCCTGCCGCGTGAACGAGCCGCCTCCGTGGCTCGGATCCACCTATCGTGATTCCGAAGGGCTTATCCGGAT
>Ga0247835_1004302_pt1 | contig 12645 bp, 8 predicted proteins | sample LaCtaG_3_FD_189912 | JGI IMG/M metagenome (GOLD analysis project Ga0247835, IMG submission 189912) | Freshwater microbial communities from meromictic Lake La Cruz, Castile-La Mancha, Spain - LaCruzMarch2015_13.5m | ecosystem: Environmental > Aquatic > Freshwater > Lake | place: Spain: Castile-La... | reverse complement strand
GATACAAATACAAATCCAAATGCATGTGCAAATGTATATTCTGCCATACATTCTTGTGTTGGTATTATTACTACAATTATTGGAACTGGATCAACAAATGCACCAAAAATTAATAATCCAGTTGGTGAATTAACTTGGCAACCACCAGGAGCAAAGGTAGGGAATGAGTGGTTTGTTGCTAAGTATGGGAATGATAGTAATATTGGAGATACTCCAGGTGGGGCATTCCTGACCATTAAAAAAGCATGTTCAATTGCTCAACCAGGAGACACAGTTAAAGTATTTGCTGGATTGTATGTAGAAGATGGTCCAATTCAAGTTCCAGAAAGAGTTGCAGTTGTTGGAGAAGATTTGAGAAGAACTCTAGTATCAACCAGGTCAATAACTGATTTGTATCATGTAAGAAGGGGTTGTTACATTGCTCAGCAATCTTTTGTTGGACAAACAAATCCAAATGCAATGGTTTCATTTCCAACTCAAGGTTTAGGTTATGCTGATGGAACTGAAAAAAATTGGCAGTCGCCATATGTACAAAACTGCACAAACTTTGTTCCAAATAGTGTTGGGATGAGGATTGATGGAAATAGAGCTGGTGGATTCAAGTCTATGGTTCTTGATGCTTATACTCAATATAATCAAGGTGGGATTGGTGTTTCTATTACTAATTTTGGATATGCTCAGTTAGTTTCATTATTTACAATTTGTTGTGATATTGCAGTTTATAATGACACAGGTGGCGTTTGTGACATGAATAATAGTAATGCCTCCTTTGGTAATTATGGATTGTGGGCAAATGGAACTACTCCTCTTCAATATGTTGGCATAGTAACAATTACACCAACTGGTGATAACATTGATAGTCTTGTTCTTAATGTTGGAGCAGGAAGAACTCAAGCATATGATGATGCAGTTGATCTTCTGAGGGCAAATGTAGACTTCTTGGCAAATGAAGTTGTTGGATTCGTAACTAGTACTGATGGTCCTTATGGAGCTCTTGGAACTGCATTTGACTATGGTGGTGCAGTTAATGGAAGAGAAAAGTGTAAAAGAGATGCTAGAATTCTTGTTGAAACCTTTGCATTAGATATATTTCAACAAAGTAATATTAATTCCATAGATGCTGCTCTTGCCTATAGAGATTCTGTAAATTATAGCATTACTTATCTTGGAGATTCATCTCCATTGCCAGTTGGATTTAACACTGGATATGTTGCATTAGGAAAAATAAAAGCAACTGAACATCTTGCTGGAATTTCTAGTTATGTTATTCAAAACTTAAATCTACCAATATCATATCAAAGTGGAATTAATACTATTGCTCAATATAAAGACACAAATAAAAATGGATATAGTCCTACTATTGTAGGTATTATAACAGCAAGTGCTGGAATTATTACAAGTGTGATTGGTGTTGGAACTGGATCTATTCCAACAAGACAACTTCCAAGAGGACAAAGACCTTATGATGGTCAGGTTTCCTTTATTGATACTCAATATTTTACAGTAGAGTCAATCAGGATTGATAATCCTGGATTTGGATATGAAGTTGGTGCACCTGTAGAAGTGTCAATTGGACTACCTGAACTTGGTGATGATGCTATTCCAGCAGAAGTCACTATTTTTGAAGATGGTATAAATCCAAATGGCACTGTTGGAGAAGTTACTATATTAGTTTCTGGTACTGGTTATGGTGTAACTGCACCAACAGTAATAATTTCACCCCCACCATCAGTTGGTCCTGGCATAGGAACAACAGCCACTGCTACTGCTATTATGGAGAAATTATTCTTCAATGTTGTTGCAGCAACTCCAGTAGATCCTACTGGAATTACAACAGTTACCTTTGATCAATTTATTACATATCCAGTATCTGCTGGTGCAACAGTAAATCTATTCCAGGCAAGTAAAATTATTGCTTCTGGCATCACATTTGAATATATAGGAACAGGAATAGACATTGTAAATGCAATTCCTTCCAAGGCTGCAGTTCCAATTGATGAAAATCAAATTGTTGCTACAAATGGTGGAAGAGTTCCTTTCACTAGTACTGACCAAGGAGGAAACTTTAGAATTAGTGAAGGTATTACAATCAATCAAAACACTGGTACTATCAGTGGAGCAGCATTCAGTAAGAGTCTTCAATCAGAAGTAACTCCACTCATCATTGCCCTAGGAGGAGGTTAACAATTAAATGGCACAACAACCATTAAATACATATAAAACAGTAACTGGCATTGTCAGCACTACTGAAAATACTGTAATTTATTCTACCAGGACTGGTTACACAAGCATTGTTCTATATGCTCAAGTTGCTAATACTGGATCTGGAATTGGTACAGTAACATTTTCACATAAAAGAACAAATAAAAGTCAAGCTGGAATTAGCACAGATCATAATGAATTAATTAAAGGTGCTTTAGTTCCACCAAATGATGCTCTTGTTCTTCTGGAAGGACGACTTGTTTTAGAGAGAACTGCATTAAAAACTGATGGAATAGTAATGAGTGGAATTTCCACTTCAAATCCAAATCATCTTAAGTATACAGTAAGCATTCTGGAAACTCTTAATCAATAATGGCAAAATATCTTAGTAGAAGGGTAATAAAAACCCCACAATCTAGATTAACTTCAGATAGGTATGAATATCTTGGTCTTAATCAAGCTGAACCAAATTTGGGAAATCCTGGAGATTTTAATCCTCCTATTGGAGTTCAATATATTCTTGTTTCTGTGGACACTGATCCAGGAAAAAGATATTGGATTACTCTTCCTGCTGGGGTAGTAGATAAAGGAATTACAGTTAGAGATGAAGGAACTATTGTAGGTACTGCAAATTCTATTACTCAATTAAACTTTGTTGGACCTGGAGTATCAGTTACTGGGTATTCTACCGAAGGTCTTGGCATTGCAACTGTCTCTATTTTTGCAGCAAATAATGTTAATGAACCTACTGATACAGTAACAAGATATATTGGATTCACGACACAAAGATCTGGTGGAATTGTAACATCATTTGATATTGCACCAAATACTTTAGTTTTTATTCCAAGTAATCAAAGAGTTGGTATTGGTAGTACTATTCCAACTGTTGGTTTTGATGTTGGAGTAAGCACTACCAGAATTGCAGGAGATATTGCAGATAGATTTGGAAATGTAGGACAATATCCAAAAGTATTAACATCATTAGGACCAGGAGCAGGATTTACCTGGGCAGATGCAACTGGACCACTTGGACCTCAGGGACCTCAGGGATTTAGAGGACCTCAAGGAGTTCAGGGATTTCAAGGTGCACAAGGATTTCAAGGTCCACAAGGACCAATTGGACCTCAAGGACCTCAAGGATTCCAAGGACCTCAAGGATCTAGAGGACCTCAAGGTTTTCAAGGATTTCAAGGTGTTCAAGGTTCTGTTGGACCTCAGGGACCTCAAGGATTCCAAGGACCTCAAGGTGTACAAGGACCTCAGGGAATGGGACCCCAAGGATTTAGAGGACCTCAGGGTGTACAGGGACCTCAAGGATTTCAAGGACCTCAGGGTGTACAAGGACCTCAAGGATTCCAAGGACCTCAGGGTACTCAAGGACCTCAGGGTACTCAAGGACCTCAAGGATTCCAAGGATTCCAAGGACCTCAAGGATTCCAAGGACCTCAAGGATTCCAAGGACCTCAAGGATTCCAAGGACCTCAAGGATTTCAAGGATTTCAAGGACCTCAGGGTGTTAGAGGACCTCAGGGTGTACAAGGACCTCAAGGATTCCAAGGACCTCAGGGTACTACTGGAGGAGTTGGAGCACAAGGCACTACTGGTGCATTAGGACCACAAGGAAATCAAGGTAGGCAAGGTCCTCAAGGACCACAAGGTTTTCAAGGACCGCAAGGTGAATTGGGACCTCAAGGACCAGTTGGACCTCAAGGTTCTCAAGGTACTCAAGGACCTCAAGGTAATATTGGACCTCAAGGACCTCAAGGATTTATAGGACCTCAAGGTTCTCAAGGTAGGCAAGGTCCTCAAGGATTCCAAGGACCTCAAGGATTTCAAGGACCTCAAGGTATTGGACCTCAAGGACCTCAAGGTGTTAGAGGACCTCAGGGTACTCAAGGTCCTCAAGGATTCCAAGGACCTCAAGGTGTTCCTGGAACTTCAATTACTATTTTAGGAACATTTGCAACTGTTGGAGCATTACCTATTTGTGATGGAACTACAGTTGGAGATGCCTATATTGTAACTGCAGATGGTCATCTATATGTTTGTAATGGAACTACTTATGTGGATGCTGGATTTATTACTGGACCTCAAGGACCAAGAGGACCTCAAGGATTCCAAGGACCACAAGGAGTTCAAGGACCACAAGGAGTTCAAGGACCTCAGGGTATTGGAGGACCTCAAGGTGCAATAGGACCTCAAGGTACTAGAGGACCACAAGGAGTTCAAGGACCTCAGGGCAATGGAGGACCTCAGGGTGCAATAGGACCCCAAGGTGTTCAAGGTGCTCAAGGCATTCAAGGTGGTTTTGGTCCTCAAGGAACAGGACCTCAAGGGTCTGCGGGAGTTCAAGGACCTCAAGGTGTACAAGGACCTCAAGGACCATTTGGACCTCAAGGTCGTATAGGACCTCAGGGTGTACAAGGACCTCAAGGATTCCAAGGACCTCAAGGATTTATAGGACCTCAGGGTGCAAGAGGACCTCAAGGAGAGCAAGGATTTAGAGGACCTCAGGGACCAGTTGGACCTCAAGGATCTCAAGGATCTCCTGGATCTTCTGGGACACAGGGAACAGATGGAAATATTGGTCCACAAGGACCAAGAGGACCTCAAGGAAGTGCAGGAACTGTAGGTGCTCAAGGTGCACAAGGACTCCAAGGTGCTCAAGGAACAAATGGAACTCAAGGTGGTGCAGGTGCTCAAGGTGCACAAGGTTTTCAAGGAGTTCAAGGTGCACAAGGAAGACAGGGTTCAACAGGACCTTCTAATTTACTAAATTCTACAGAAACACTAACGAATGGTATATTTTATCCAGTATTTGTTATCAATACTGGAGATCAAACACCAAGAATTAGAACAACTGCTACTGCATTTAGTTTTAATCCAGGAACAGGAAATCTTGTAGTTGGTGGTACAGTTACTGCATCTTCTGATGAAACTTTAAAAACAAATATTAAAACACTTGAAAATGCTTTGAGTAAAGTTTTAAGTCTTAGGGGAGTAGAATTTAATTATAAGGAACATGGTGGAAAATCTATTGGATTTATTGCTCAAGAAGTAGAAAAGGTTGTACCTGAACTTGTATCTTCACACTCAGATAAAAATGATATAACATTAAAAACAGTTGCATATCAAAACTTTGTTGCTCTTCTTGTAGAAGCAATCAAAGAGTTGTCATTAAAGGTTGAAAAATTAGAAAATAAATAGTTAAAATGATATTGAATAATGGCAGTACCAGCAGTCAATTTAACAATAGAAAAAGGTGCAGACTTTAGTACTGCTCTTAAATTAAAAACTGATGGTGGTAGCATTAATTTGACAGGATATACTTTTTCATGCAAACTGAGAAAACATTCTGCTTCATCTACATATTATACTTTTAATGTAACTGCATTAGCTCCTTTAACATCTGGTGTGGTTAAATTAGAACTAAGTGATACTACTACATCTCAAATTCCTCCAGGTAGATACATTTGGGATTTGTTGATTACATATTCTGGAATTACAACTAAAGCAGTTAAAGGAACAGTAATAGTGGAGGGTAGTGCATCCTAATGGAAATAGAAGTTCAATTAAGTTCAACCTTAGAAGTGGAGGCTTTAGTTAACGTGGCTAATAGGTTAGAAGATTTAATAGATGTAGATGCTACTAATGTTAATGATAAGTATGTTATAATGTATGATTCAACTGCTCAAAAATATAAATTAGTGAATCCAGATGAGGTTTTAAATGCTTCTGCTGAAACTGAAACAATTCAACCAGGATTAGTTGGTTATGCAACAACATTCTTAAATAGATTAGACACTGATTTAGATAATAGAATTGATCTTGATGCAGGAACTTTTTAAATATCTAAATAATAGTAAGATATAGGGTAAAAAAAAATGCCAGCACCAGTAATTCAAATTAAAAGGGGTGCATCTAGTGGTATTACATCATTTAAGGCAGGTGAACCAGCATTCACTACGGATACTTTTGATTTTTATATTGGGTTAGATAACACTCTGGCAAATAACAAGTATTTTGGTAGTTCCAGATACTGGACTAAAGAAACCTCTTCAAAAGGTAGTGGGGTTAATTTAGTTGAAGGAACTTCTAATGGAACTGATTTTCTTACATTATCAGCACCAGCATCAGTAGGTTCTGCTGTAACTTATACATTTCCTGCAGCACCAGTTGATGGGCAATTTTTAAAAACTAATGGTACAGGAACTCTAACTTGGAGTAGTGATCTTGGTGATATCAATGCTTCAGGAATTACTGTTGGAATTTTAACAGCAACTAATTTAGTAAATATAACTTCTACTACAGATTCATTAACTGTAGATACTGGTGCATTAATCATTGATGGTGGAGTTGGAATTGAAAAGAGTGTTAATATTGGTGGAAATTTAAATGTAGCTGGAGTTTCAACTTTTGTTGGAACTGCAACATTTAAAGGTGGTACAATTAATCTTGGTGATGATAATACTGATGATATTAATGTTGCTGGTGAATTTATTTCGAATTTAGTTCCAAATACAACTGTAATTTATGATATTGGAACTCCAAGTCAAACCTGGAGAACTGTATATGCTAGAAATTTAAATATTGCTGGTATTTCTACATTTAATGGATTTTTGGATATTAATTCTAATGTTAGTATACAAGACAATCTTAGTGTATTTGATCTTACTGTAACTGGAATTACAACAATTGGTGGAAGGATTGATGGTAATGGAACTTTAGAAATTGATGGTGATGTTGTATTTAATGCTGGTCATATTACTACTGGCATTTCAACTTTTAATGGAGCAGTTGATGCTAATGCAGATTTAAGTGTAGATGGAGTTTCTACATTATCTGGTAATTTAGTATCATCTGGATTTTCTACTTTTCAAAATGGAATTCAAGCAAATAGTTATCTAAATGTTTCTGGAAATACAACATTAAGTAGTGCACTTGGCGTAACTGGAATTGCTACTTTTAGTAATAATGTAAATGTAACTGGTAGTGCAGATATTACTGGAAATCTTAGAGTTTCTGGTATTACTACCATTGGCGATGCTTCTGGAGATACATTAACTGTAAAAGCAACATCTACATTTGAGCAACCAATAGTAGGAACCATTGGAACAGCAACCAGAGCAACTACAGTAGATACAACTGCAACTAGTACTAATGCAGAACACTATCCAACATTTGTAAGTTCTTCTTCTGATGCTACTGGAGCAACAGTAAGAGTTGATGCTGGAGTTTCTTATAATCCTAGTACTAATGCATTAACTGTTCCTACTATTAATACTCAATTTATTAAAACCAGTGGTGGAATTAATGCCATTGAAATCACAGAGGCAACTGGAAATGTTGGTATATCAAGTAATCTAACCATTACTGGAAATCTTTATGTTCTTGGAGCAACAACAGAAGTTAATACACAAACATTAAAGGTTGAAGATTCTCTGATTGAGGTTGGATTAGTAGACAGCTCTGGATTACTTATTCCTCCAACTTCTGATTTAAATATTGATGTTGGTGTTATTTTCCATTGGTATGATTCTTCTGCTAGAAAAGCAGGTGTTTTCTGGGATGATAGTGCTAAGAGAATTGGAATTGGATCAGATATGTCAGAATCCAGTAGCATTATGACAGTAACTAACTATGCTGATATTGAAATTGGTGGACTTTGGGTAACTGATTGTGCAGGAACATCTCAGGTTATTTCTTGTTTTGAGTCAACAAGATCTCTTTCGAATATTACAATTGATGGTGGAGCATTTTAATGAATGATGTTGATTATCAATTTTTATTATCTTCATATCAACGAAAAGTTTCTGAATTAATAAATCAAAATATAGTATATGATGCAAAAATTAATTCTTTGGTATCTGTAATTACTGAATTAAATGAAAAAATTACAAAATTAGAAAATCAAAAACCCACAAGAAAGAAATTAGAAGAAGCTTCTAATGATTTTTGATAAATAAATAAAATCCAATATATATTGGAATTTATGGTATATACCAGTATGAGGTTAGATGACACAACCTATAATTAAAATTAAAAGATCTTCCGTTAAAGGTAAAAGACCTACAACAACTGATCTTAATTTAGGAGAATTAGCTTTAAATACTTTTGATGCAGAAATCTATACTAAGAGAGATAGATTTTCTTTAACTGGTATTGCAACTGATGTAGTTAGGGTAGGTGCAGGTGCAACAGTCACAAATATCTTATATGTCACAAAAGATGGAAACGACAATAATACAGGACAAAAACTTGGAGATGCAAAAGCAACAATTGCAGGAGCAGTTGCAATTTCAACAACAGGAACAGTTATTAAAATTAGTGCTGGAACTTACATAGAAAATAATCCAATTACTATTCCAACTCAAGTTTCAATTGTTGGAGATAGTTTAAGGGAAGTTTCAGTATCTCCACAGAATGCAAATCAAGATTTGTTTTATGTTTCTAATGGAAATTATATTGCTGAGATGTCTTATACTGGAACCTTAGATTCTGGTAAGGCAATCTTTGCATTTAATCCTACTCAAATAGGATATTTCAATCAATCTCCTTATATTCAAAACTGTACTAATTTTATTCCAAACAGCATTGGACTTAAAATTGATGGATCAAAGGCAATAGGACCAACAAAATCTATGGTTCTTGATTCCTATACTCAATATAATCAAGGTGGAATTGGGGCATCAATTACGAATGAAGGATATGCTCAGTTAGTTTCTATGTTTACTATTTGTGATGATATTGCAGTTTACTGTGGATCTGGTGCTGCTTGTGATTTAACAAACTCCAACTCATCATTTGGTAATTATGGATTAGTTGCTGATGGTGTAGGTCCAAAGAAATATACTGGAATTATTACAACTGCTGCTTCTGCAAATTCTGATACTTTTGTTTTAAATTTAAATGTTCCAACATTAAATGTAACTAATGCAATTTATAATAATGTTACTGGACTGACTACTATTACTGTCAATTCTAATCATAATTTTAATGTAGGAATGGGAGTTTCAATTGCTGGATTGAAATTTAATTGCCCATCTGCAAATTCAGTTACTAATTATAATATTAGCACCAGTACTTATAGTAATACTACTGGCATTTTAACAGTAACTACATCTACTAATCACAATTTTACTGTTGGTATTAGTGTTACTATGTCTAATTTGGTATTTTCTTGTAATTCTGGAAGTGGTTTATCTACTGCATATTTTCCGCCAGCACCAAGTGATAATAATGGAGATTCAAATTATGTATTTAATGTAATCTCAATACCAGCATCTAATCAGTTTGTTGTCAATGTAGGAACTTCTACAATTACTCATAGTTATGTGAATGGTGGTGTAGTTTCAATTAGCACGATTGCAAATTTTCCTTCTGGAAATAATGGATATGTTTTTGAGGTTTCTAATGTTAATTCCTCCACGTCTTTTGAGGTTTATGTAGGAGTATCTACACTTGCTCACACATATAATTCTGGGGGGACAGTTAAAATAAATGCAATAAGACCTTTTGATGGGCAGGTTGTTTATTTTGATGATCTTTATTATACGGTTGGAGGAGTAACTATAAGTTCTGGTGGAACTGGATATACTGGAAATGCAAATGTAACAATTGGTGCTCCAGAAACTCCTTGGGGTATTTCAGCAACTGCTGTCGCAGAAGTTGTAAATGGAACTGTTACAAATGTAGAAATGATTTCAAATGGAAGAGGATATAGTTCAACTCCACCAACAGTAACCTTTAGTGCTCCAGATGTTGGGATAAATACAGCAACAGGAACAGCAAATCTTGTCCCCACATATTATTCAATTTTAAGTTCTACGCCAATATCCTCTGGTATTTGTACTATTACAGTAAATGACAATCTTCCTTATGCAGTGGGTCTTGGTTCCACTGTTCCATTTTTCAAACAAAGTAGAGTATTAGCATCTGGACATTCTCTTGAATACATTGGTTCTGGTACAGATATTAATAGTGCTCTTCCTAATCAAGGTGGAGTTCCTATTCAGGCAAATGAGACTGATATGAGAAATGGTGGTTTAGTTGTATTCACTACAACGGATCAAACTGGCAACTTCAGAATTGGTGATGGAGTTGTAATTAATCAACAAACTGGAACTATTTCTGGAACATTTTACAGCAAGAGTTTATTTTCAACAATGACACCATTTATTTTAGCACTAGGAGGAGATTAAGAAATGGCTTTAGCACTTAATGTATTTAAGACAATCACTAAAATTGTTCCTACTAGTCCAGTTGGGATTTATACTGCACCAGTAGGATATACTGGAGTTGTATTATTAGCTCAGGTAGCAAATATTGGATCAAATTCTCAAGATATTACATTTTCTCATGAAAGAACAATTGTGGGCGTTGCAGTCACCACAAGACTTTTAAAACAATTTCCAATTTCAGCAAATGATACTGCTAATTTACTAGCAGGAAAGTTAGTTCTTGAGTCTGGAGATAAATTGCTACTTTCTGGTAGTAATGGAACTGATCTTGAGTTTATTGGAAGTGTTTTGGAGACTTTGAACTAATGGCTAAAAATTTGAGTGGAAGACAACAAAATATTAAAGTTGGTATTCAATCTTATACAGAAACCAAAACTGTAGCTGAATTTATTGGTAAAGTTGGTATTGGAACAACTAATGCCACTCAAGAATTAGATGTTGTTGGTGATGTTAATGTATCTGGTATTACTACTTCATCACAACTTTATGAAGGTCAATATCAAGTACTGACAAAAGAACTTACTGATGCAACAAAAGAGCCTATAGGACATGAAGATAGAACTGAATCTACTATTGTATTTGATTCATCTAACAGAACTTTTAGTATTTCTCCAGTAAGTGGAAGTTTTAATGTATGGTGTCAGGCAGAAAAATATACTTATAGTTCTACTCAATCAACCACAATACCCAATACTTCAGGAATCTATTACATTTACTTTGATTCTGTTGGTATTCTTACCTATAGGTCAAGTTATTTTGTCTGGGACAGTGATACTCCAACTGCCTATGTGTATTGGAATGCTGGCGTAGGAACTGCACCTTTTGTTGCAGACGAAAGACATGGAGTCACTTTAGATTGGGCAACTCATGAATATTTGCACAGGACTCGTGGAGCAGTTTATGCAAATGGACTTGGCATTTCAAATTACACCACTACTGGAGATGGATCATCTAATACTGATGCACAATTTGATATTGCTGGGGGGACTATATTTGATGAAGACTTGCAGATTGATATTATCCATAGTAATACACCTACTGCAAATACATGGGAACAAGATTTAGAAGGTCCTGCAAGAATACCTGTATTTTATCTAAGTGGAACAGAATGGGTTCGTGATAATCCTACTGAATATGCACTCAAACAAGGAACCTTAAGAATTAAGTATAATTTATTCAGTGGTGGGGCTTGGACAATACCAGATGTTCCTACTAATACTCATTATACAACTTCTTGGATTGTTGCAACTAATAATATTAACTATCCTGTCCTCGCAATTATGGGACAGACTGAACACAATAGATTTTCGAATGAAGAAGCATTAAATTTTGGGGATCTAATTCTTGATGGATTTCCAATTTTAGAGTTTAGGCCACTTTGGAAAATTATTTGGCAAACAGATTCTAATTATACCAATACCCCAAATACAAGAGTTGCAGGTGTTTATGATTTAAGGTCAACAGAAGTTGCTTCTTTATTGACACAACCTACAATTGTTGATCATGGATCTTTGACTGGTCTATCTGATGATGATCATTCTCAGTATGTTCATATTAGTGAAGGAAGAATTATTACTGGAATTCATACATTTTCTAATGGACTAATAAGTCTTGGTAGTGTTGGTATTGGAACCACAAATCCGCAGGATTATGAGTTATATGTACATGGTGATGCAAATATTACTGGTATTGTAAGTGCTACAGCATTTTTTGGTAGTGGTGGAAATCTTGAAGACATTATTGCACAAGTTGTAAATGTCAGTCTTACAAAATTAGAAGGTCTTGAAGTTAAAGAAGAAGGTGTTGGTATTGGATCTACCTTTACGGCAGTTAATTTTGTTGGAACTGGTGTAACTGCAACTGCAAGTGGAAATACTGCTGTTATAACATTTAATCAACAAACAGGACCTCAAGGACCTCAAGGATTTTTTGGACCTCAAGGATTTAGAGGACCTCAAGGTGCTCAAGGAGTTCAAGGTGCTCAAGGTGCTCAAGGAGTTCAAGGTGCTGTAGGTGCTCAAGGTGCTGTAGGTGCTCAAGGAGTTCAAGGTGCTCAAGGAGTTCAAGGTGCTCAAGGATTTCAAGGTGCTCAAGGATTTTTAGGACCTCAAGGTGCTCAAGGATTTTTAGGACCTCAAGGTGCTCAAGGAGTTCAAGGTGCTCAAGGAGTTCAAGGTGCTCAAGGTGCTCAAGGATTTTTAGG
>Ga0247835_1004301_pt1 | contig 12647 bp, 11 predicted proteins | sample LaCtaG_3_FD_189912 | JGI IMG/M metagenome (GOLD analysis project Ga0247835, IMG submission 189912) | Freshwater microbial communities from meromictic Lake La Cruz, Castile-La Mancha, Spain - LaCruzMarch2015_13.5m | ecosystem: Environmental > Aquatic > Freshwater > Lake | place: Spain: Castile-La... | reverse complement strand
CCCCATGCTGCGCAAGACTTCCCGAATCGAGGTCATCTTGCCTTTGATCGCAATCGTAAATGCGTCCTGCTTTAGGTCAGCACTGATCGCTGTCTCGGCGCCACTCTTTTGCAGCGATAAGCGCGAAATCCCATAGCTACTTACGGCAGCGCCACTGGGCTGGTAATGAATCTGACCATTGATCAAATTGAGGTTCTCAATCAGCACCAGATTACGGTCTGTAGTATCGGCGTCACTGGCTGTTTTTTTTGCATTGGCTTCTGCCGCACCAAGCGAGGATGATGCTGTTGTGCTGTTGGGCGAAGCAATGTCACCCATCACCCAATTGCCGTCGCCCTTTGCATTAGTTTCTAAATTCAGAGTCAATCCCGCCAATTGAATGCTACTCACTTCAATGCGACCGCTCAGCAATGGCAAAAGGCTAATTTCTAAAGCTACTTTTTCTAGGCTGGCCATTTGTGGGCTCTTAGCCCAGGCCGCATTGCTTAAGCTTACTTGCTCTGCCGATACGGCGATCTTCGGAAAAAAATCTAAACGTACAGGCCCTTTGATGATCAGCTCACGCCCGGTTGTTTCACGCACCTCCAGTACAAGCATCTGCGTTACCTTAGCGGGGCTAACGAGGGTACTCAGATAAGCAAGCCCAATCAGTAAAGCAGCTATGAGCGCGCCAAGCGCAATTAGCACTCTTTTTAATGATCGACTCATCTTGCTTTGCGTGTTTTTTTGCCCATATACCAATATAGCCCAATCGTCTTGATATGGTCACAATCGAAAGGTATACAGTATTGGGATGAACAAAACAAATACCATTACCCAACCCATTAGCCGATGGCTAATTACTGCGCTTTGCTGCAGTCTTGCTGCATGGATGCCGCTGGCATCGGCTCAAGGCCAATCCAGCGAGGCCTCGCCTGCGCCACTCGAATCGATTGCCTCACTGGATGTCCCTCGGTACATGGGCACCTGGTACGAAGTAGCCAAGTATCCCAATTGGTTTCAGAAGCGCTGCATTGCGAATACCAGTGCAACCTATGCCATGCAGCCCAATGGCATGCTGCAGGTAGTCAATCGCTGCCAAAAAGAAGATGGCTCGATCACTGACGCACTCGGTGAGGCCAAACAAGTGGGAGATGCAAACTCGCCTAAGTTAAAAGTCCGCTTTGCGCCAGCCTGGCTCTCCTTTCTGCCCTTTGTTTGGGGCAATTATTGGGTAATTGATTTAGATCCGCAGTACCAGCTCGCCGCTGTCAGTGAGCCCAGCCGCAAATACCTGTGGATTTTGTCGCGCACGCAAACCGTTGAGCCCAAAGCCTATGACGCGTTATTGCAGCGCTTAAAGGAAAAAGGGTTTAATCTCGATGCCATTGAAATCTCCAAACAAACCACAGCAAAACCCCTTACGCAATAAGCCATGAGTACGATCACCCGCATTTGTTTTGCCCGCCATGGCGAAACCGACTGGAATGCCGAGCGCCGCATGCAAGGCCACATTGATACCCCACTCAATAGCCATGGACAAGCGCAGGCTCGGCTGTTAGCGCAATCGTTGCAGCGCGCAGGCCACGTATTCGATCACCTCTACTCCAGTGATTTAGAGCGCGCTGCCGATACCGCCAAACAAGTATCGAGCGCATTGGGGCTTGGTATCACCATCGATCCTATTTTTCGGGAGCGCCATGTTGGGGTTTTACAGGGTCTGCGTTTAGACGATGCGCCGCATGCGGTTCCTGAAGTATGGCAAGCGCACCTCGCACGGAATATCGAGCATGACTTAGGCGGTGGTGAAAGCATTCAACAGTTTCATGAACGGGCGCAGCAGGGCTTGGCAAAGCTAGTGGCCACACATAAAGGTCAAACTATTTTGGTGGTGAGCCATGGCGGAACCCTGGACATGATGTACCGCATTGCCACGAAACAGCCGTTAGATCAGGCGCGGGTAGCGATCGTCCCGAACACATCCTTAAATTGGATTGCCTTCGACGGAGAAACTTGGTCGGTTGAGCGCTGGGCCGACACCGATCACCTCAGCACCCTAGCACTCGATAACGTGGATCTATAAATACCGTCCACATCGACAGTAGACGCTGCTTTACTTAGCTAGCTTCGTAATCTTGTTGCCCTGAATACCAATGCCAGCCATGGCGCCTTTTTGGTCGGCGATAAAGGCATAGATATCGTCTTGTGCAGTAATCGTAGTTGTTGAGGTCGCTACGCCCTGGTCTACCAATACAACGCTCGGCCCTACCCCTATCTCAAAACCTTGGGTTGAGTCGAGAGCGCTTAGAGCGGCGTTTTTCATGAAAAACAATACATACGCAAATTGCTGAGCCCCGGCCTGTAAGCCGTAGGAGCCGCCTGCCGTGTTGTAATAGGCTGCCGGCCTTCCATCCCGAAGTAAAACACCATCACCATATTGGCCGCCTACAATAAAACCCGCCTTAGTCACCACTGGAAATACCAAAGTAGCAATCGCTTTTTCATTCAACTTTTTTGCATTGGCATTACTGGCAACCAATTGATTGAGTACAGTGCGCGCACTACGGTCGAGATCTGCCCTGCTTTCAGCATGGGCAAAGCTAACGCAAAGGCAGAGGGATGCTACTAATAGGCTGATACTGCGACGAGCTATATTCATGGTGTTAAGCGTCCAAATGGATTAAGTTGCTTATATGATAATAGTTAGTGGGGCGGACACTACCTCCGACATGGGATGCCTAAAACTAAGCTAGCAAGAGATAACAAAAAATCTATTTTTTGGATACCAACAAATGAGTCAAAATTTCACCCAGGCCCTTGCATTCCATCAAGCCGCCTTCCTCTACAACAAAATCATCCTTGATTGCCTCATAGGTAGCCGGTGAAACCTGGACTCTGCCAGGCTTAGAGGTAGACTCCATCCTACTGGCAACATTGACGGTATTGCCCCATAAGTCATACGAAAACTTGGTATATCCAATCACGCCGGCTACTACAGGGCCGGAATTTAAGCCAATTCGCATATCTAGCTCTTTTCCGTTTTCTTGGTTAAATGCCTTTAAATCATCGAACATGCCCAAGGCCAATTCTGCACATAGATGAGCATGATCTGGTCTTGGAATAGGCAAACCAGCTACTGCCATATAGGCATCACCAATCGTTTTGATTTTTTCTACCCCAAGCGCATCAGCACGTTTATCAAAGCGAGTAAATAGATCGTTTAACAACTTCACTAAATCGGTAGCACTGGTCTGTGAAGACATTCTGGTGAAACCCACTAGGTCACTAAACAAAATAGTGACATCCGGATAACTTCCTGAAATATTCTTTTCGCCCCGCTTGAGACGATCTGCGATTGGCCTCGGAAGAATATTAAGCATCAGTTTTTCAGTTTTGAGCTGCTCAACCTCGAGCAATTCTTTTTCACGATTGAGCATTTCCATATGTTTCTGATCTAAATCGCGTAAGCGCTTCTTTTCCAAAGAAGAGAAAATTCGAGCGCGAAGCAAAATAGGGTCAAATGGTTTTGGAAGGTAATCTTCCGCGCCAATCTCAATGCACTTAATGGTCTTATCAAACTGTTCTGCGCCGGAGATAACGATAATTGGGAGGGATTTGTAGACTTCATCCGACTTTAATGCTTCTAGTACACCTAAACCATCCAATTCCGGCATTTCCATATCGAGCAACATCAGATCGATGGATTTTGATTTGACCGTTTCTATTGCCTCTAAGCCGTCCGCAGCCTCAATAATATTTTGAAAGCCAAGTGAATTAAGTTCACGTATGAGTATTCGCCTAAGCGTTCGACTATCATCCACCACCAAAATACAAAAAGACGCGAATGATGGATCAATTGATTTGGCAATTGACGATTGATTTTCTGCGGGATTACTAGTCTGATCCATGGCATACCTTCAGTAATTAACTTGCTTGGTAATACGAAATTTTATCTAAGGGAACTGTTCTATACAGATCATTCATGTAAATTGATTCGGATGCACCAAGAATCAATACGCCACTCTCTCCATTTAGCTGTTTACGTACCTTCTCCAGAACTTTATTTTTAGCATCTTGGTTAAAGTAAATTAAAACATTGCGCAACATAATCAAATCAAATTTGGGATAGAACGGCCATGCTGCCACCAGATTATGGGGTAAAAAATGCACCATACTTCGGATAGAGGGATTGATTTGGTAGGCATCCCCCTGCTTCTGGAAATATTTATTTAAGCAATGCTGATCTAAGCCTCGCTTGATTTCAGAAGAGCTATAGACACCAGCCCTCGCTTTCTCAAGAATCGCCTCGGATATATCAGTTGCTTGAATCAAGATATTCCAGTCATACAATTCAGGAAAATTCTCGCGTATTAACATCGCAATACTATAGGCCTCTTGCCCCGCTGAAACTGCCGAACTCCAAATACACAACGATTTCTCTTTTCTTCGACTGGCAATTAGCATGGGCAATATATGGTTTTTGAGGCCGTCAAAGACATGCTTATCGCGAAAAAAAGAGGTTTCATTGGTTGTCAAGGCCTCAAATGCTTGCCAATGTAATGCTCCAACTGGGGACTGAACAAGCTCTTTTACAAGTGCATAGACATCTGGATGTTTATCTTTTTTACTTAATGGTAAAAGTCGCGATTCAATTAAATATTGCTTTGTATCATCCAACGAAATACCAATGTGCTCTTCAAGCATTGCATAAAACTGAGGAAGATATTCTTTGGACATTTACTGTGGAGAATTCATTTTTCTTGAGCGAAACACAATCTCATCTGACATTTTCTCTATTGGCAATACCGCATTAGCCAATCCTGCCTGGACTACCGCTCCCGGCATACCCCAAACCACGCTAGTAGCTTCATCCTGAGCAATGATCTGACCGCCCCTTGCTGCAATTGCCTGTGATCCCTTGAGGCCGTCATACCCCATACCAGTCAGCATCACGGCTAACACTCCGCCACCATAGACTTCGGCCGCAGCTCTAAACAAAACATCGACTGCCGGCCGACAGGAGTTTTCGGGCGGCTCCGTATTTAAATGAATAATTGTTTTGGTACCAGACTTTTCAAGCGTCATATGAAAGCCGCCGGGTGCAATATAGCCAGTTCCGGCTAAAGCGATCTCGCCCTCTTCGGCTTCTTTTACAGTCATCACGCCTGCAGCGCTCAATCGCGCAGCAAGTAATGCCGTAAAGGAAGGGGGCATATGCTGAACAATGAAAATGGGAACACTGAGTGGGGTATTAATCTGACCAAAGACTTGCATCAAAGCCATAGGCCCGCCAGTTGAGACCCCAATGCAAATTGCCTGAACTGGCTTAACCGGAATAATTGATCGCGCCGTGCTTGCCTCAATCGCTTTAGGCTTCATGGACTCAGCTACCGAATTGACCTTGGGAATTGGGGCTGGACCAGGTGATTTAGCATCCGGACTAATAGCCTCTCTTGCCTGTCGTGATTTGACACGCTTAGCAAGTCCAATAATCTTGGGGATGAGTTCGGTTTCCAGGACCTTAAAGGCGCCGTCAATGCTGCCAGCGGAAGTGGCTGGTTTACCAACATAATCGCTTGCACCGGCAGTTAATGCCATTACTGCTGCTTGAGCGCCCTTATGCGTGAGGGAGCTAAACATGATGATGGGCAAATACTTGTTGGTCTTACGGATTTCGCGAAGGGCCGTTAATCCATCCATCTCCGGCATTTCAATATCCAAGGTCATTACATCTGGAGAATGAATCTTAATCGCCTCAATCGCCTGCAAACCATTTGCAGCAAAGCCAACCACCTCAATTGCAGGATCTTTTTGTAGAGCGCTAGAAATGATTTTGCGCATTACTGCAGAATCATCAACAATCAGAACGCGAACTTTATCCAAAACTGTCAGGGCGAGGCTTAGTGTTGTACTAGGTTTATGCCGGAAACAATCTTCTGGGTATCTAATATCAGCAGTAATTTGTCTGCTAACTTATGTACCCCGACAATCAGCTCCCTTGCGTTGGAATCTAAATTACTGGGAGTCTCTTCAAAAGTAGCTTCGGTTACCTGCGTAAAGTCACCAACCCGATCCACCATTAAAGCGAATAATGCGTCTTGATCTTGGAAAAAGATACTCACTACATCAGGTCCCTCCGTATTGGCCGGCAAGCCAAGACGAACGCGCATGTCAATTGCAGTAACAATATGGCCACGTAAGTTAAAAAATCCAGCCACCTCTTTTGGACCTAAGGGAACAGGAGTAACCTCTTGGCCTTTGGTAACTTCTACGCCAATGGCAATCGGTATGCCAAAAAAAAGGTTGCCAATATAAAAAGTGGCGTAGGAACCTGAGCGACTCATTTAATCTCCTGATCCATAGAAATTACACCCCTAATATCTTCTGCATCATGCGCAAACGCAGGATCGTCAAAATGACCCATTCCACTCAAACTTAATATTTCTTGAACATTCAAGATGCTCATCACAGAATCATTCACGATTACACTACCCATAATTCCGCGTTGCGGCTGAGTGATCATCACTGCTTGAGTTGGTACATTGACGATGTTGTGCACCTTTTTGACGATAAAACCAATCGGCTGACCCTTGTGATAGTGAACAATAACCGGCACGGTTTCATCGCCATATAGGCTCTTGTGAGTCGCGCCTTCAACATAATGCGTTAAGGGGATGAGTTTCATGATTTTGTTGCCGTAAAGAACAACCGCCTCGTTTCCACGTCGGTCAATTCTGGATGCCGCAATCATTTCGAGGCGATCCACTGCATCGAGTGGCATGACAATCCGCTCTATTCCGAGCAAATCAAATAGCAACATTTGCTGCTCATCCGTGTTAGCGCCAATTGCAGCAGCAATATCTTGCTCAAATTGATTGTCAGCTAACTTGGCGATGATTCCAGAACGTACTGCAATGGCAGCAATATCAAAAATCAATGCCACACGGCCATCACCTAAGATAGTGCTACCGCTATAAACAGGCGTGCCTTTCAGCAAGGGTCCGACTGATTTAACCACGACCTCTTGCATATATAGGACTTCATCAACCACAATGCCAAAGCGAATACCAGCGGCCTGCACAATCACAATATTTAAAGGCTGATCAACTGGTGGCAATTGATCATCTAGTTTGAGCTCATGATTTAAAAACACCAGTGGAATCAGTTTGTCACGCAACCTAAAAACGGAGACGCCATAGAAATCCTCAACGCCAGGAACGCCTTCTTTTGGCTCGTAACGTAGCATTTCAAAAACATTGACCTGTGGAATGGCGTAGCTGTACTCTTTACAGCGCACAAAGACCGCGGGCATGATCGCCAGCGTCAGTGGAATGCTCAAACGCAAACGCGTACCTTGGCTTGAAGTGGCAATATCGACGTTTCCACCAATTTCTTGAATATTGGTTCGGACCACGTCCATACCGACACCCCGACCAGACAAATTAGTAATTTGATCTTTGGTAGAGAAGCCTGGCAAATAAATAAAATCAATAATTTCACGTTCGGTGAGTTTAGCGACGCGCTCAGCAGTTACGAGTCCTTTTGCTACGGCCGTCTTTGCAACCAGCGGTAAATTGATGCCGGCGCCATCATCGGCAATTTCAATTACGACCATGCCATTTTCATGAAAGGAACGCAGTTTCACGGTACCTTGCTCAGGCTTGCCTTTTGCGGCGCGCTCTTCAGGAGACTCGATACCATGGTCAACGCTATTGCGGATAATATGAACCAATGGATCGCGAATGCCTTCCAGCAAGGTTCGATCCAATTCTGTTTCCGCCCCAATTTGAATCAAATCAACCTTCTTGCCAGTGTCTTGGGCGATGTCCCTAACCAATCTGGGAAACTTAGTCCACACCTGGCTAATGGGCTGCATGCGCGTCTTCATCATCCGCTCTTGGAGTTCGAGCGTGACCGTATCAATTCGTCTCACGGTATTGTTAAACGCTAAATCCCCACTCGTTCTAGCGAACGATAACAATCGATTGCGAGCTAAAACCATCTCACTGACGAGATTCATGAGCTTATCTAATAGCTCAACGCTAACTTTGATGGGAGCGGCAACTTCCGTTGAGCGCTCAGGCTCAGCAGCATCTTTAACTTCGGGCACCTCTATTGGATCAGCAATGGGCAAGGATCTAGTCTCTTGAGCCAACATCGAAGGCTCTATTGGCTCTATTGGCTCATTTAAAGGTTGCTCAATAACGGCAGCTGCTAACTGGGCAGGAGGACTGTTTCCGTCCTTACCTGGCCTAGGAAAATCTTTACCGCCATCCGTTAAGAACTTAAGCCACTCTATGAGCGCAGTGTCATCGCCTGCAGATTCTATGCGCTGCTTTTGAATATTGGCAACAATCTCACGCAAGCGATCCGAGGTTCCCAAAAGTGCATCGGTAATTTCTTCATTTAAAGCAAGAGCGCCATCCCGAATTTTGCTCAGCAAAGACTCGCCGGCATGGGCAACTTTTTCCAAACGATGAAAGGCAAAAAAGCCACTACTACCCTTCAGGGTATGCATTGCCCTAAAGATATTTCCGACTAACTTCTTATCATCCGGATTTTGCTCTAAGGCAACAAAATCCAAATCAAGTTGGTCAAAAATCTCCTGAGCTTCAAGCAGAAACTCATCTAGGATTTGATCGTTATTGTCCATATCGCTTTATTGGATATTGACTAAATAGTGGCTACCGGACCCTTAGGCTTCTACCTTAAATTTATTGACAAGGCCCTGTAGCTCAGCCGCCATTTGGGAAAGCTCGCGAGCAGCCTGTTGCGAGTTGTTAGCACCCTCTGTTGTGCTTCTGGAAACGGAAGAAACAGAATCAATGTTTTTGGCAATTTCAGTACTGCCAGAAGCAGCTTCAGCAACCGTTCTACCAATCTCATTGGCTGTAGCCGCTTGCTCCTCAACCGCACTAGCGATAATGCCGGAAATATCATTGATCTTATTAATGATGCCGGAGATTGATGTAATGGAATCAATTGCACCTTTGACATCATTTTGAATGTTATTGACTTTCGCGCTAATCTCTTCAGTAGCTTTAGATGTTTGGCCGGCAAGCTCTTTTACTTCATTGGCCACCACCGCAAAGCCCTTACCTAGCTCACCTGCACGGGCGGCCTCAATAGTTGCATTCAGGGCCAACAAGTTTGTTTGCTCTGCAATCGAAGAAATAACTTTAAGAACGCTACCAATTTCTTGGCTGCTCACCCCAAGCTTACTCATGGTATCGCCAGTAGTGCGCGCCTCATTAACGGCCTGGGTGGCTACAGCAGAAGCTTCAATCGCGTTAGATGAAATCTCACGAATACTGACACTAAGCTCTTCAACGCCGGTAGCAACGGTTTGCATATTGCTACTAACTTGAGTTGCTGCAGAAGCTGCAGATCCAGCCTGAACATTAGTCTCTTCAGCGTTTGAGCTCATTTGCACGCTAACCGCAGATAACTCTTCAGAAGCAGCAGCTAAGCTAGTTGCATTCTTGCCAATCGCTTTAAAGGCATTACGTGAGGTCTCGATCAATTTATTTACTTGAGTCGATATATCTAAGAAGAAACCCTCTTTCCCTTGCAATGGCACAGCCGCTGTAAAGTTGCCACCTGCTGCAGAGGAAATAATCTCACCAATCTGCTTGGTTGTTTCTTGTGCTCTCAGATTGTTCTCACGATCAGCAATCGCTAATTTATCTGCTTTTTGCAAGCTAATCTGTAACTCTGCAACTGCTTTGGCCATTTGACCAATTTCATTGGTGTAGTCAGTATTTTTTACTACTGTATCGAGTTTTGCAGAAGCTAAATCCGCTAACGCATTCTTTAAATTAGTTATAGGATCGCTGATGGATTTGTTTACTAAGATCACAATGATGAAAGACATAATTAATGCAATCGCTAACATTACGCCAATTATATATTTCATATAAATTGCCGCTTCAACTGCAGCTGCTTGATTCTTGGCAGCTCCATCCTGTTTGGATTTAGCCATTTCTCTATTTTCACCAATTACTTTATTTTGAACGGCTCGAAAATCTTTGGATTTAATTATTGCGTATGCAGCACTGCTGCCCCCCTTACCCTCTAAAGTCTTCATAACACGCTCTACTTCGGAGAAATAATCCTTAATATTTTGTCCTTGGGCTTCAAAGCGAGACTTTAATTCTGGATTAATTAATGTTGGCTTGGCTTTTTCGTAAAAATCTAATAAATCAGTTTTAAGCTTTTTGATTTGTTCTTTAGAGGCACTTACACCTTCATCATCATTAAAATTTTCCGCAAGCACCAATCGATTGACGATACGACCCATTTCATTGACAACTCTATTCATAGAACGTAAGTAAGAGATGCCCATCAAATCTTTGTCGTACATTTTTTGGGCATTATCATTGAGCGTATTTAAGCCATAAAAGGCTGTTCCAGAAATGACGAGCGTGAAAGTGATAACCGCAGAAAATCCAATCACTAATTTTGTGCGAAGGTTTAATTTGGAAAAGGAATTCATTAAGCTCATGTTATGTCGTCCATTAGGAATTTTTTCTGTTGAGTCCGCATAAATTAGGTTTAAGCTACGGATAACTGTCTTTTGATACTAACAAATTTTCATTGCACTGTATGCTCCAATCGCCCATTAGTGACGCATTAGCCCAACTTCGAAATTCGGATCATATTGAGTTTTCGGGAAAACCCTTAGATGCACTGGAGAACCTATTTAATTTGTCCCCCAGTTTTATAGGCGGCTTTAGGGAGTTTTTGGAGGAATTGTTACGTTCTGGCTTTTGGAAATCCCAAGACTATCCAAGTAACCCCTATCCGACGCTGTGTCTTGGACTAGCATCTCTTATCGATTCACATGCCGGCTCTATTGGAGGTCCCGAGCCCGCATACCACTCACGCAAGCATTTCCAAGACGTCTGCCTTGCTCTCACCGCCCTATTAGATCAACCTATTAAATCTGTTCAACAATCTGATTTTCATGATTCATGGGAAGTTTCCGGTGAAGAGGCCTGGGTCTTGCTTTTTTGCGCCGTTGCTCATGATTATGGGCACGATGGCTCAATCAATAAAACGCCTTTTCAACTCGAAAAATCCAGCATTGAGAAAACTCGTGCCTTCTTGCGCGGGAGCTGCTCTGAACCAAACTTTACAAAGACGTTGGAAGCTAAAATAGAGTCCATTATTTTGGCTACCGATCCTTCTTTTTTCAACACTTTATTGGCTAAATTTACTGAGCCATCGGCAAAGCCCGCAAAGGCCGACTGCATGTCTATGCTGTTGGTAGAGGCAGATCTTCTGGCAAGCGCATTGCCGAAACGGGGTAAAGCATTGGGTAAACTACTTGGGCAAGAGTGGGAGTCAAGCAACCCAAAGGCGGCTGCAGCAGTCGCAAGCGATCAGGGTCGCTTAAAGTTTTTAGAATATATTCGGTTTATAAGCCCGTATGCGATCATGTTAAAAATGGAAGACATTCGTCACCAGTCTATAGAGGAATTAAAGGGTTAAGGCATGGCAGACAATCCAAAAGAAGCCTCAATTGCCACCATTCCTTTTTTTAAAGGCCTTCCCGCGCCCGATTTAATGGCCATTTTGGGGATTACAACAACCAAATCAATAGAGGCTGGAGCAAATCTTTTTTCACAAAACGATCCCTCTGATGGTCTATATGTATTGCTATCCGGAAAACTGCAGATCTATATTTTTAGTGGGTTCTCTGGAGGCGCCCCTAAAGTTCTAGCGGAACTCAACCCGGGTCAATATGTCGGTGAAATGGGTCTCTTGGATGGTCAAAATCGCTCCGCTTCCGTCAAAGTATTGCAAGACGGAGAGGTTATGTTTATTCCTACTGTCGGATTTGCAGTCCTTTTACAAAGTCACCCGCATATTGCCAAAGAGGTAGTTAACTGCCTTTGTGACATGATTAATAATCAACCGAAACTGATTATTCGCTCTGAAAAAGCAATCTTAATCAAAGAAAAACGACTGGCAGCAATCTTACCGAATATGAAAGCCCTTTGCACAATTCTGCGCGAGCATAATAAAAACTTAGCGATAGGGTCTAAGTAGCAGTTTTTTTCAATCAAAAATTTTGCTTATTGCTCTCACGGAGAATTGTGACTAGCAGTTTCATATTTTGAAGACTCGGGCTTAGATTTTTTGTTTTGATCAACTCTAACTTTTCTGATTTAATTTCTAGCCCCGGTTGATTAGCAATCAAATCACAAAGATTGCCTATGATCGATCTTGCCACTTCAGGACTGTTTGCTATTAACCCTTTAAAAGCAGCGGCAGTCAGGGATAAAAGCACACAATCCTGTACGGCAATCACACTAGCAGATCGTGGCAGACCGTCGATTAGTGAAAATTCACCGACGCTTTGCCCTGCCTCAATTTCATACAGGACTTTTCTTTCGCTTGGTATGGCCAGCTTACCAGTTACCACCTGCAATTTGCCATACTTGAGGATATACATACCAGCAGCCTCATCTCGCTGCTTAAAAAGAACCGAGCCTTCAGGCAAATCCGTTTCAATCATCAACTGATTCAGCAGCCCTGAAGAATCGGTAGACAGATTACTCAAAATACCTGGATAACTATTCATGATTAAGACACTGTTTTTTTGTAAGGCCGTTGTATTGCCACAAGCCCTTGTAATGCATATTGACTTGGCGGAGAGGGTG
>Ga0247835_1004281_pt1 | contig 12683 bp, 16 predicted proteins | sample LaCtaG_3_FD_189912 | JGI IMG/M metagenome (GOLD analysis project Ga0247835, IMG submission 189912) | Freshwater microbial communities from meromictic Lake La Cruz, Castile-La Mancha, Spain - LaCruzMarch2015_13.5m | ecosystem: Environmental > Aquatic > Freshwater > Lake | place: Spain: Castile-La... | reverse complement strand
CTGGTATTATAACTGACACTACAAATTATTTTCATTTTGAAAGTGTTGATACAGCAACAACGGGAGGGGTATCAGGTGGCGGGGCGGAATGTTCTGCAGGGCCAGTAACTTTACAAGCTTAATATGACATATTCAGAATTAGTTACAAAGATTAGAGATTATACAGAGGTAGATTCAAATGTATTTACTTCAACCATTATTAATGGATTTATTGAAAATGCAGAGTTTAGAATATTAAGAGATGTAGATTCTGATAATAATAGAAAATATGCAACAGCTTCTGTTGTGGTAACTCAAAAATATTTTAATACACCAGCAGATTTATTAGTTATTAGGTCTTTACAGGTATTTAATACTAATGGAGCAATATCTTTTTTAGATGTTAGAGATATGACTTTTATTAATGAATATAATCAAGATAATACTACTGGAATACCTAAATATTATGCAAATTGGGATGAAGATACGGTTATTGTTGCTCCAACACCGGATCAAGCTTATACAATTCAAATAAATTATATCTTGAAACCAACTGGATTATCGGCTAATACTGCTACTACATATTTAAGTCAGCAATTTCCCAATGGCTTATTGTATGCTTGCCTAGTTGAGGCATATGGGTTCTTAAAGGGTCCACAAGATATGTTGCAATATTATGAAAATAGATATAAGCAAGCTATCGAAGGATTCTCATTAGAACAAATGGGAAGAAGACGAACTGATGAGTTTCTAGATGGAGAACCTCGTATAGTTCGTAAACCACAATAAGGAGAAACAAGTATGGCTATTACACAAGCGTTACCAAATAGTTTTAAAAAACAACTATTGGATGGTGATCAAGATTTTTCATCTGCAGGTGGAGATACCTTTAAGTTAGCTCTTTATGTATCAACTGCAACATTAGGTGCAGCAACAACTTCATACACAACAGGCGGTGAAGTAAGTGCTTCTGGAACAGGTTACACAACAACTGGAAAAGCTTTAGTAAATTCTGGAACATCCGTTGTTTCAACAAAAGCTTTTACTAATTTTGCTAATTTATCTTTTACAAGTGTGACACTGACTGCAAGAGGTTGTTTGATATATAATACTAATTTTAGTAATGCAGCAGTTGCAGTATTAAATTTTGGAGCAGATAAAACAGCTACAGCAGGTACATTCACAGTTCAATTTCCAGCTTTCACATCTTCAGCGGCTATTATACAAATCTCTTAATAGGAGTTTTTTTGTATGGCATCCGGATGGGGTCAAAAAGGTTGGAGTATAGGTGAATTTGGAACAGGTAATGAAAATGTACTTGAAATTCTTACTGGCCAATCTTTAACTACATCTTTAAACTCTGTATCAATAATTGCAGAAGTAAATAATGGATGGGGTGCTTTTAGTTGGGGACTAACTGGTTGGGGAACTAACACTGCAAGTCCTACTGTTGAAATAACTGGTCAAAATTTAACAACATCTTTAAGTTCAGTATCTCTTTCAATTAATGGTTCTGTTATATTAACAGGAGAAAGTTTATCTACAAATATAAATTCTGTTTCAATAACAGGAGACGCAAATCTTTCTTTAACTGGAGAATTAGCAAATTTAACTTTAAATAGTGTTGGAGGAATTCCAGGAATAGATGTTCCTGTAAATGCTCCAGGGACACTTACAACGTGGGGATCAAATAGTTGGGGTCAACTTGGTTGGAATGAAAATATTGGATTAACTACTTCTGAGGGAAATACTACAATTGAATTAGATACACCTGTAGTATTAACAGGACAATTATTAAATACTTCTTTAAATTCAGTATCTATCACAGGAAATTCTAATCTTACTCTAACGGGACAAAATTTAACAATAGCTTTAAGTTCAGTTACATCAATTATAGATGTTGATATTTTATTAACAGGTCAAAATTTAACATTAACAGAAGGAGATGTAGACCCTGCTCCTGATGCAGAAGTAACAGGTCAATTATTAACTTTAGCACAAGGAAGTGTAACTGCAGATATATCAATATCTGGTGTAGTAACAGCTGAATTATTATCTGCTACACTAAACTCTGTAACCATAGATTTAAACACTCCTGTAAACATAACAGGTCAAAATTTAACCATTAATTTAGGGTCAATATCTAACGTAATAGATGTAACTGTTAATATTACAGGATTTAGCTTGACAGGAACTACAGGTCAATTATATGTTACCGCTTGGACACCAGTAGATACTGGACAATCTATAGTATGGACTGATGTTGCTGCATAAATATTGAATTTGACATATATGAACAAATATATTAATTATAACAAAATAAGGAATTAAATATGCCAACAATATATTCATCGGACCTTAAACTATCTATTCAAGCAACAGGCGAAAACGCCGGTACATGGGGTCAAATTACAAATAGTAACCTTTATGTTATTCAACAAGCTATTGCGGGTTATCAATCACTTGCAGTAAACGCAACAACAGGTCTTACTCTTTTATTTACAGATGGAGTTATATCAACAGGTAAAAACGCTGTATTAAATTTAACAGGAACTTTAACTGGAAACGTAAACGTAACTGTACCAGATGCAATTGAAAAAACTTATTTAGTAAACAATCAAGTAACTATGGGAACTAATACTTTAACATTTAAAACAAGTTCAGGAACTGGAATTAAATTAGCACAAGGTAATCGTTATGTAATTTATGCAGATGGAACTAATGTAAATTTAATTAGTATGGAACAAACTTGGAGAGCAGTTTCTGCAGCAGCAACAGTTCAACCTGGATCTGCAATACTAGCAAATACAGCTACAACTTCATTTACATTGACATTACCAGCTTCTCCTGCAGCAGGAGATATAGTATCGGTAGTTGATGCAGGTTATACATTTGATACCAAACCTTTGACTATGGGAAGAAATTCTAGTAATATAGCTAACTCAGCAGCTAATTTAGTTGTAAGCACAGAAGGCGCTGGTTTTACACTAGTGTATTCAGGTGATGCAACAGTTGGTTGGACATATAGGGATAAATAATTATGCCAAATTACGAAGCAACAAGATACGATTTTGACGGAGCTTTCCTAACAGGAATTCAAGGTGTGAATACTGGAATAGTTGTTCCTTGGGGTTCAGCATCCATTCCATCTGGATTTTTGGAATGTAATGGTGCTGCCGTATCAAGATCAACTTATGCAGCTTTGTTTGCAGTTATTGGAACTACATATGGAGCTGGAGATACAACTACTACATTTAACGTACCAGATTTAACAGATAGAACAGTTGTAAATAAATCAAATACAAAAAATTTGGCACAAACTGGCGGAGCAAATACCGTGACGCCAACAGGAAACATCTCAGGCTCGACTGGAAGTACAACTTTAACTACAAATCAAATAGCGTCTCATGCTCATAGTGGAGCAGCCATGGGTATGTCAGCTGCCCAGGCCTCAGATGTACCGAGTGTTGCAGCGAATGCCATGGGAAACACTGGTAGCACCGGTGGTGGTCAATCTCATGACCATACTTTATCAGCTAACTTCACAGGTTCAGCTAATTCAGTTTTACAACCATATTTAGTATTAATTTATATTATCAAAACTTAAAGGTAATTTATGCACTTAACAGTTATACCATCAGATAAACAAATTTATTTAGAAACATCAGATACACAATATCCAAATAGACGTTGTCACATTATTGATAATGACCAGGAATTTTGGAATAATGTAGATCCTAGAATACTTGCTATTCAATATCATTCAGATGGACTAAAACAAATTGAATATAAAAATCCAAGAGAAGATGTTGTTATTACAGATATTTCAATTGTTCAAAAATTTATTGATAGATTTAATTTAACTGAGCAAACTTATCAATCTCAACTTTCTTGGGATAACAACAATGTTCAGGGTGAAACTAGAGAACAAAAAATTACAAGATTAGGGCCAAGACCTTAATTATTTATAATTGATCCAAGAAGTAACAATATATTTTTCTCCACTTAGTGGGGGATTTCCTCTATGTACATATGGAAATGCAGCTGGCCATATTACAATTCTACCTTTAACAGGTTTTACTCTTTGAGATTGATATAAAAATTCTGTCTCACCACCTTCTTCAACAGTATTTAAATATATTGAATAAACCAAAACTCTTTTTTCACAATCAAAACCCTTACCATGTTCTACATGCCATATATGATAACCTTCTGTAGGTAATGTTTTTTGTATTTTTACATGTTCTGTAATTAATTCAGCGCTATCACAATATTTCCTAATATTGGTTTCTGTATAATAGTGTTTTAAAGCTATGTCAAAATTAACCATTAATAATTTTAATTTAATAATGTTAAATTTTTGATCTGTTAAAACGTCTGGTTCACAAAATAATTGTTTATCTTGTTTTCGATCTTGAGTTGCATTTTCGCTTGAAAATCTGGTCCATGTTTTATTAAAACTTTCGTATTTTTTAAATAACTCTATAGCCTGGTCACATGCTTCATCTGGAATATAACCATCATAAACACCAATAAAGTCTTTAATACTACTTTTTCTCTCTTGCATCCGATACCTCTTTAATTAATTAAATTAAAATAACCACTTAAAATATATCTATCCTTATTGTCTGGGCATGCTTGGCCTCTGTGAGTATGTGTAAAATAACTAGGAAACATAACTAACTTACCTACTTCAGATAATATTATTTTTTTATTAAAAAATTGTGTACCGCAATTATGAGAGCTTAAATATATCATAAAATTTAAAATTCTGGTCATATTTATTTTACTATTTACTTCAGAATGCCAAACTTCAAAAGAAGTTCCAGGTTTCCAATGTTTAAATTTTTGTTCTTTAAGTGTCATAGGTATCCTTGCTTCTGGATACAATGTTAAATAAAAATCTAATTCTTTTTGAATTCTTCCTTTTAAAAAATCTAATTTTTCAAAATTTAATAACTTTAAATTATTTTCAATATCATAGTAAGAAAATCCTCCTATTTGATAATATTGATCGGTATGATTTATAAAAATATCTATTATTTTTTCTGCTTCTTCTTTGGTTAAAAAATTATTTTTAATATGAATAAAATCTCTAATCATTTTAAATAAATTTCATCTCCTATTACTAATATGTCTAATTCGCTATTTTTAAATAAATCAAAACAATCAATAACATTTGAAGCTAATGGTTTGCCATTAACGTTTAATGAAGTGTTTAATAGCATAGGTATCCCAGTTAATTTAAAAAAACTATCTATTAATTTTTTAAAAACAATATTATTAGAAACTGTTTGTATTCTACATGTATTATCCACATGTGTTATAGCTTCAAATTTAATTTTTTCTTTTATTTCTGAAAGTAGTAACATATAATCACTTTTTCCATTAAAATTAAAATAATTTTTTACTTGTTCTTCTAAAATAGACGCTCCAAAAGGTCTAAACCATTCTCTTTTTTTAACTTTATTATTTAATATATTTTTACCATTTTTAACCCTTGGATCCATTAAAATTGATCTGTTCCCAAGAGCTCTAGGTCCTAATTCTCCATTACCTTGATACCATCCTACTATTTTACCTTGAGCTAACCATTCTGCTGTTTTTAAAATAGTTTTATCAGAAGGTCCTCTTTGAGGAGAATAATCATCTTGCCAAAAAGGAAAATTTTCATTATCAAAATAATCTTCTTTATAATACTGTCTTAAAAATTCAATTGCACCCAAAGAAAGACCATCATCAGTTCCGTGTGGTGGAATATATAAATTGGTAAAATTATTATTTAATAATGTATTTAACACACAATTTTGTGAAACACCCCCTGTATATAATATTTTTTTATTTTTATCCGCATAATTTTTAAAATGATTAAAAATCATTTTTTCTGCTTTAAAATGGCAAGATGCTAGTCTTGTTAATTCATTTTTTTCTAAATTTGTTTTTGATCTATAATATTTTCTTTCATTAAATAAACTACTCATTTGTTTTATGTCATCTTTAAATAAATCACAATATTCATAGTCAATTTTTCCAAAAGATTTAAGACCCATTAATTTTCCTGCTAAGTCTTGCCAAAGACCTGAAACATTTAATCTATGTGCTTGATTATTTAAACAAGCTCCAAAAGAAGCTGCTTCTTCTCTTTCAAATTTTTTAATTTTTTTATTATTTAAAAAAACAGAATAAGTATCTTCTAAATCACCAAGTGCATCATTTACAAAACTAATATCTGTTTTTTCTATTTTTTTTATTGGCCATATACTTAGATGATGAGCATAGTGATGATCTATTCTAAAAAAAGGACATTTAAATTTTTCAAAATACCAACTTTTTGGTTTATGTTCTTCAAAAAGGGCGTCACTATTTAACCATGAATTCGGTGTATTAGAAGATAAATCAGGATAATTCATATCACCTAAATATGCTATAGCATTTATTTTTTTATAATCAATTTTCCATTTATTAAGGGCATACTCTAACAAATGGTAATCAGTGTTACCATAATGTTTTATACCAAATTCTCTTTCAAACTTAATATATTTTACTTTTTTTCCATTACTATAAGAAATATTAGCATCGTGACTTCTTAAATTTAAACCTATAAAAATTTTATTTTGCATCCGATACCTCTTTAATTAATTTATTTTTCTTCCAATCAGTTCCTTCTATAAGATTGGTTACTAAACAATATCTTGTTTTAGTCTCTTCTTCAACTTTACCAACCCCATGTAATACATTGGGTGGGAATATATAATAAGCTCCTCTTTTAGGCATAATTGTCATTTTAAGTTCAGGAAGTATTAATGGAGCTCCTTCAGTTAAATATAAAATTAAATGATGATCTTTGTGGGTGTGCATTGCAACACTATCTCCTTTTTTAATTTCATTACCCCAAGAATCAAAAGATATATTTTTATTATACCAATTTTGTTTATTGAAAAATGGATTTGAAGTTTGATGTTTTTGAACAACATAATCTATAAATCTGGTAAACTCTGGCTTATTATTAAAAAATCCCCATGGAGTTTTACCACCATAAACATTAGTTAATTCTGTTGTATCTAAATTTTGAGAAATCATCATACACATATTATGCATATCTATTACATTGTCATAAACACCATGTGATATTTGAATTGTTCTTGGATAAGTAACAATTAAACTATGGGAATAATTTTCTTCTTGCTTTATTTCATCTAAAATAATTGACATTTTATCTTTATCATTTAAATTTCTGCGTTGTATAATAGCAAAAAGGCGTATATAATTCAAGTATGCCACTAAAGAAAATACCACTAAAAGCTGGATTTAATAAACAAGATACCGCAACTGCCGCTGAAGGTCAGTGGATTGATGGGGATTTTGTACGATTTCGTTATGGATATCCTGAAAAAATAGGTGGCTGGAGAGAGATTTTAAATAAAGAATTAGCAGGTGCAGCAAGAGCTCAACATACTTGGACTGATTTAAGTGGAAATAAATATGCAGCTATTGGAACTAATAAATTATTAGTTATTTATTTTGATGGTGCTTTTTATGATATTACTCCACTTGGAGCAGCTTTAACTTCTTGCACTTATACATCAACAACAGGATCTGCAACCGTTACTATTAATAAAGCAAATCATGGATTAGAAGTTCATGATTATATTAAAGTTAATTCAGCTTCAACTCCTGGAAGTCCTACAACAAGTTTTACCGCTGCTAATTTTACAACAAACATATTTGAAGTTTTAACTGTTCCAACAACAAGTACTTTTACAATCACCATGCCTGTTAATGAAGCAGGAACAGGTGTTACAGCTGGAGGAACATTATCTATTTCTCCTTATGAAAATGTAGGTCCTTCAGCACAGACTTCTGGTTTTGGTTGGGGTACTGCTTATTATGGAGGCACCGTTGTGCCTGCTGTAACTAATCAATTAAGTAGTGCAATTGATAATATAGTTGTAACTATTCCTGTAGATTCAACAACAGGTTTTACTTCGGCAGGATCTATTAAAATAGATAATGAAATAATTACTTATACTGGAAAAACTTCTACCACATTTACAGGTTGTGTCAGAGGAACAGGAGGCACCACTGCTGCATCTCACTCAGATAATGCAGTTGTAACAGAATCTACTTATTGGGTAGCTTGGGGACAAGCTAGTTCTTCTTCTGTTGTTACTTTATCTCCAGGAAACTGGTCATTAGATAATTTTGGTGAAATTTTAGTTGCAACAATTAAAGATGGTAAAACATTTTCATGGAACCCTGCTACCGCTAACCCATTAACAGTTAGAGCAACTGTTATTAGTGGCTGCCCGACAGCTTCCACAATGACTATTGTATCTGATCGAGATCGACATTTAATTGCACTTGGAACAGAGACAACTATTGGATCAACTTCAACTCAAGATCCGATGTTTATAAGATTTGCAAATCAAGAGGATTTTAATACTTGGATTCCAACCGCAACGAATACTGCAGGAACCTTTAGACTGGATACAGGAAACAGGATCGTAGGAGCTGTACAAGGAAAAGATTATATATTTATTTTAACGGATCAAGCAGCTTATGTAATGCAATTTGTTGGCCCTCCTTTTGTATTTTCAATAAGACAAGTTGGAACAAACTGCGGATGTATTGGTCAACATTCAATTGTCTTTGCTCAAGGTACTGTATTTTGGATGGGATTTGGTGGTGGTTTCTTCGCATATGATGGAACTGTTAAACAATTACCATCTTTAGTTGAAGACTTTGTATTTACAACAGGAGGCACTAATTTAGGTATTAATTATGGTGCAGCAGATATTATTTATGCATCTCATAATAGTTTATTTAATGAAGTTATTTGGTTTTATCCAACTGCAGGAGAACAACAAATTAATAGATCTGTAGTTTATAATTTCCTTGAAAACACTTGGACAACCATGTCTTTAGCTAGAACAACTTATTCAGATGCACAAACATTTGATTTACCATATGCTACAAAATATTTACTAACCGGCACTCCAACTTTTCCAACTATCAATGGTGTAACTAATACTTCAGGTTTTTCTGAATATTATGAACATGAAACAGGAGTTAATGATGTAAGTGCAACAGGAGTTAAAACAGCAATACCCGCTTATATTGAATCGGGTGATTTTGATTTAGATATTGAAGGAGATGGTCAATATTTAATGAAGATAAATAGATTTATTCCAGACTTTAAAATCCTTACAGGAAATGCTAAAGTAACTTTATTGTTAAGAGATTATCCATCTCAAACACAAAATAGTCAGATGTTAGGACCTTATACAGTAACCTCATCTACAACTAAAATAGATACAAGAGCAAGAAATAGATTAATGAGTATTAAAGTTGAAAATGAAGCAACTGATGAAAATTGGAGATATGGATTATTTAGAGTAGATATTCAACAAGACGGAAGAAGATAATGGCAAAAATTACAACTTACATACCTGAACCAAGTGCAGAATATTCTTCTGAAAATCAAAGACAAGTACTACAAGCACTTGAGACATTGAAAGATCAATTAAATTTTTCTTATCAAAAAGAGTTGAGTGATGAATTATCAAGAATGGAGTGGTTTCTTAGTTAATGACTAACATATACAAAAATCAAGGTTTTATTTTAACAACTTCAAATTTAACAACAGTTTTAACAATTAATACAAGTTCAGTTGCAATTGTTAAAAGCATTAACATAACTAATGAACATAATAGTAATAATTTAGTAGAACTATATTTAAGAGATTCTTCAGCAGCAGTAGATTATGAATTTTTTCACAAAGATATGTCCGCAGATACTACAGAACAAGCAGCAGGACAAGTCTTGAATTTAGAGGCAGGAGATGGTATAAAAGCTCAAGCAGAAACTGCTAATAGTGTAAAAGGTGTTATTAGTTATTTGTTAATAGATAGGTCACAAGAAAACGGTTAAAAAATAAAATGGATAAGAAAGAATATCAAATAGAGACTGAGACAGTAACTATAATAAAGAATAAAAAAACAGGATACGTTTATAAAGACGAGGAAGAACTTAAAGCTGCAAACATTGACCCTAATGATATTAGTTGTGATGTTGTAGTGAAAGTAACTAATAAAGGACTAGAATTGTTTAAGAAATTCATGAATGATAAATGAAACCTAGAGGTGGAACCGAATTACAATTTGAATTTTTAGAAAAACATGTCTCTAAAGAATTATTAGATCAAGTACAAATCTGCACATCTGTTCCTGGTAAAGTTCCATTACATCCAACTAAATTAAACATCCTTTGGCAAAAGAATTCTTACGATCAACCAAATTTAGCGCCTTGGTTTAAAGACAAATCAAATCACAATAAATATGATTGGTATGTATTCAATTCTCATTGGAACTATGAAAAGTTTAGATATTACTTTGATATTCCAACGCATAAATCTATTGTTATTAAAAATGGTGTAGTGCCCATTGTACCAAGAACAAGGCATGTTAAGGGGGAACCCATTAAATTAATATTTCATCCAACTCCATGGAGAGGGTTAAATGTAATACTTGCTGCAATGCAACTTGTTAAAAATCCTCTTGTTAGTTTAGATGTTTATTCTTCAACGCAAGTTTATGGAGATGCTTTTAAACAAGCTAACGATGATGCCTATAAAGAATTATACGATCAAGCAAAACAACTTTCTAATGTAAATTATATTGGTTATAAACCACATGAATATATTAGAGAGAACTTACATAAATATCATATCTTTGCATTTCCAAGTATCTGGGAAGAAACATTTTGTATATCTGCATTAGAAGCAATGGCAGCTGGACTATATTGTATTACAACTGACTATGGTGCTCTATATGAAACAGGAGCAGAGTTTATTACATATGTTCCGTACGAGAAATCATTTACAAGTTTAGCGCACAAGTTTGCTTATGCCATTGAGCATGCAGCGAAAACTTTAGATCATCCGGCAATAAGACAACATTTAGATATGCAAATAGATTATACAAATAGATTTTATAACTGGAATAAAATTGGATATGCCTGGACTAAATTTTTAGAAGGAGCATTGAATGCAAGATCCAAGTAAGCCTATATGGTTTAATAAACCTGAAGAAATAAATATTAACGTAAGTAATAAAGATATTAATTTAGGACCAAGTAATATTTCTATCATGGTTTGCACTCCAGTTCATTCTGAAGTATCCATGCATTACACACAAGCTTTATTAGAATTTCAAAAAGTTTGTATGTTAAAAAATATATTGGTTAGTTTTGTTATTTTAAAATCTTCTTTAGTCACACAAGGTAGAAATTTATGTGTAGCTAATTTTTTAAATGCAGATCATAAATATACTCATTTATTATTCATAGATTCAGATATTAATTTTTCACCAGAAAGTATATTTGAAATGATTGATTTAGATAAGGAAGTTATAGCAATACCTTATCCAATGAAAACAATAAGTTGGGAAAAAATAGATAAATTAAGTAAGGAGCTTAAATATAAAAACCCAACAGAGCTTTCAACACTTGGATTTACTTATCCAATTAAAGTAGCTGATACTAGTAATATAATTGTTCAAAACAATGTTATAGAAGTCACGCATGCGCCCACGGGATGCATATTAATTAAAAGACAGGTATTTGATAAAATGATTGAAAAATATCCTGATTTAGAGATCAATCAACCTACCATATTAAATGGTGAAGAAACTAAGAATAAAAATTTATACAATTTCTTTGATACATTACATGATCCTGTTACTAAAAAATATTACGGAGAAGACTTTGGATTCTGTCAAAAATGGACAGATATTGGTGGTAAATGTTATTGTTATATAAACAGATTTATTACTCATGTAGGAGAATATCAATATTCAGGTAGATTTAGAGACGAGTTAAATTACATGACAAAGATTGACGAATTAGATAAAAACAAGTAAAGTCTACTATTTTCAGGACTTTGTGCCTGCCATATTAACTATTAAATTATGACAATATCAAGAGCACAAATGAACAGACAATTATATCAAATGGGTGGAATGGGCCAAATGGGAATAGGTTCATTATCTCCTATGCAACCTGCTATGCAGCCAGCAATGCAGCCAGCAATGTATACACCTCTAGAAAATACTTATTATAGTGGAATGCCTATGATGATGGCGAATGGTGGAAGAATGGGGTATCAAGGGGGAGGATCTCCAGAAGAAGAAATGGAAGATATAAAACAATTTTATTATGGTAGAAGAAGAGGAGAACAAGAAGATCTTTTAGATGAGTATCAAAGATTTAAAATGAGAAAAGATTTTTTAAGAAGATACCCAAGAGATGAAGCAAAATTTGGCGGAAGAATGGGTTATCCAAAAACAGGAATAGGTTCACTTGCAAATAGACAAGGTTATTTCTTTGGAGGTATTGGAGATATTGTTGGAGATGTATTTGGAGGAATTGGAGATGTTGCTGGAGATGTATTCGGAAGTGTAGGAGATGTCGTAGGAGGAGTTGGAGATGTTTTAGGAGATGTTGTAGGAAGTGATATATTTCAAAAAGCAATACCTTATGCACTAGCTTATTTTTCAGGCAATCCTGCTTTTGCTGCTTCAGGAGAAGGAGCTTCTTTTTTACCTTCATTTTTACAAGCAGGTGGGACTGAAGGTGGACTTGGAAGTTTTGGAGATATTTTAGGAAACATCGGAAGCTTTATGCCACAAGGAGAAACAAGTGGATTT
>Ga0247835_1004277_pt1 | contig 12697 bp, 21 predicted proteins | sample LaCtaG_3_FD_189912 | JGI IMG/M metagenome (GOLD analysis project Ga0247835, IMG submission 189912) | Freshwater microbial communities from meromictic Lake La Cruz, Castile-La Mancha, Spain - LaCruzMarch2015_13.5m | ecosystem: Environmental > Aquatic > Freshwater > Lake | place: Spain: Castile-La... | reverse complement strand
TCGCTTCTGCTATCGGGGCCTTCCAACTGCCTTGAGATGCTACTTTCTTGGCATGCTGGAAAGACACCGCGCGCATGCACTGGCTGAAAAAAATTGTCATCATCAGAGCCGCAAACCAGCATACCTCTCCCCTCTGAACTGGCGTGTAGACCATAGAGCACTTCTTGGCAGTGTATTGTATATCCATACTTAATGACACTATATTATTCTTTTTTGCTTGGCGATGGAGTCCAGTATCCTATAATTGATGTTACCAAGGGCATATAGACCCCTGGCTCCCCACGATGTGTGGCAAGCATTGCCATGGAGAACATCAGGACACTTGCTGACATTATAACGCGGACTTCAAATTCTGTCACTTCAAAATCAAATTTAACCTTCTTTTCGAGAGGCTGGTAAGCAACAGGTCGCCGTGGAGGAGTGCTTTTCTTTATCTCAACGCTGGGGCGAGTGAAACGAGGCATGATGAACATCTTGGTCAGCATTTATTTACAATATACAGAACACATATAAATAATGATGATGTCGATATTAAAATAACTTAAGAATTTCTGGTTGGTTTCTTACCAAGATGTTTGACACCTTTGAAATTCTCGATAGGAAGATGAAGCAAGTTCTTATTGAGTATAAGATGCTCCAACAGATGTTAAAAAATGATAAATAAATCGTCATGTATTGGTATGTACTCCATCGACACCGCAATCCAAAAACACGGATCGTCAGAATGGAAAGTGTCTCTGTACGCCGCTGGTTTGTGGCATACCAGCTTTCATTCTTGCCACGAAGATGCGAGAAAAGCAGTACACATCCTTCTTGAAAAGTACAAAGGGCAACTAGGGGCCTGATATATCGACACATTGGCTACTTGAGAAACTTGTTTGAACCAAAATCAAAATGCAGATGAATAGACTATACGAAGAGGATTACATCCTTGAGTACCTGTCCAATAATGAAGATTCCGTTAGCTGTGTGGACATAAACGAGGATACGCTCCTCCATATGTACACGGCAAAGAAGTATGACAAGGTGCAGGACTTGATTTTAGAGTTGCGTCCTGACATAATACATTACCAAAATATGCAGGGAAGAACTGCAATATTCAATGCAATTGACGCAAGGAATGAAGACCTGGTTGCAAAGATTGTTGATTTGGACTGGTCGGTTCTTTTGCACACCGATGAAGACGGGATTTCTCCATTTTATTACGAGTTTACAACATTTGGCAATGCAGACATCATGAAAATCTTGTTGCCACATGCAGTGGAATTCTATGACGCGGAAGACATTTTCGATATGTTTGGCTGTTGCTTTGGGTCCATTGACAAGGTTATATATATGTTAGAGGCATTGCCTTGGATCTATGACTATCGGTCGGAAACGATGGAAAATGTTCTACATTTGATTGTCTCTCAGGGAGCTCAAGAGAGAGCTCGCACTATTGTGAAACAAGTGTACAAGACACACCCAGAAATGTTTACTGGTGTGAACATGAAGGGGCAGACACCCGCTCACATGGCACGCGACTTTGATATGCTCAATCTTATCTACAAGTTGTGTCCAGAATCAATACTTGTACGCGATGTCAATGGAAAGATACCTCTGCATTGCTCACACCATTCGAGTAATACAATATACATTGACTTAATACGCGATATGCCAGAAGTCCTCAAGATACAGGACAACAATGGCCTCACCGTCGTGATGCATATGATATCAAGACTCCAACCATACCTGAATACCGCCCTTGTGTCTGAACTTTTCAACTTGTGTCCTCAAAGCTTTTTGCTGCTAGACAATAAGAAACGGTCGTTTATTCATCATATCACAATGTACAAAAATGCCAAGTGGCATTCAGCATGCACCGACATCCTGGCAGTTTACCCGCACATTCTTTTTTGGAAAGATTCTATTGGCAAGACCCCTTTGGATTATGCCAACGAAGACATTGGGGGGTATGGATCTTTCAAACTGGCGCGGGAAATTTTTATCGCCACATGTTTGAAGTATACAGCAATCCCAGAAAAGTATTGGTGTTTTGATATACCATGCTCATATCTCTCAAAGTCCTTTGGCCACATTCTCAATCGTTCTGAAAAGGAAGCAAGCTGGGCACTGGAATTCCTCCCAGAAAAGGACCGGACACTCGTCAAAAACGTGCTGCTTGCTGACATGCCTGCCGACATAAAAAAACAAATCATCATATCAATATTTCTGTGAAATAAATAAATTTGTAAACAACATGATAATCAAAGTGCTTAATTATAGGCAACTAATTACAAGCGTTCAGAAGGAGAAATATAACGTGATCCAGTTTACATCAAACTGCCAAGCAAGTAACAATTTGCGCGCACGATTGTACGATATGCACATCAATGCGTATGATATTATGTACGAGAGAAATAGACCCATCGGCGCTCTTTTTGAGGTAAAACAACTCCCGTGCGCTATTTTGTTAGAACATGGCTTACCAGTGGCAAGGGCAACGGGAGTAACAGAAATAGAACCATTCTTGGGCGTTGTGGAAGATGCGCTGAGGGGTATATCGCCCATGTAAATAATTTAAGAAAAACAAACTCTGTAAAGCAATATGCGTATTTTGAGTGTTCCAAATTACCCTTCAATGGTCCTGAGTGTGAGGTTTGGCACCAAGAAGTCCTTGCTATTTTTCGGCAACAAAACTTCTGTCCGGAGTGCCACTTTTCGCGAAAACTTGAAAAAGCATCAGGAGATCAATATGGATGTTTTGGAAATTGACTGTGATGAAAACCCTGAGATTTCTGATCTGTTTGGTGTGAAGTATATTCCAACTGCAATTCTCCTTGACAATGGATTTCCAGTTTCGAGGATGGATGGAAGTTGCAAGTCCCACGAATTTGTTGATTTCTTATTTGATGTGGTATCGCTTGGAAAAGATCCGTTGATGTAATTTGTCAATATAAGCACATATCGACAAAAATGATATACAAACCAAGTTGATGTTGTAAGACAACAGATGATGACCATCACGAAGGTGAACACCTACCAGCAGATGCTGAGCGGCATCTCATCTGGTCGCCGCCATGCTATCATCAAGTTTACAAAGAAAGGTTGTGCGCCATGCAAGAAGGTTTCTGAGAAGTTCGAGACCATGAAGAATCTCGACATCGATGTGTACGAAGTTGAGTTCCTTGAGAACAAGGCGATTGCCAGGATGTTTAATGTGCACGCTCTACCCACGAGCGTCTTCTTTGAAGATGGACTTCCGATGCAGCGGATGGTGGGGCTAAAAGAGGTAGATGACTTCGTTTGTCTGGTCAATGATGTGGTGGCAGATGGATGCCAGGTCATCAACTGGGAAGAATAATTATGATTGCCTATCAATTACAGCACCAATTATGGCGTGAACCTCGTTTTCCATTATGAACCGTGTAACCTCTGCAAGCCTCACGAGCTCTACAGTGTCACAGTTGGACAGTACCTCCTGCACTTGCGGGATATCAGCAACCTTTATGGGAGCGACGCTCTGAGTTTGAAACCGCATCTTGTTCTGATTGTAAGACATCAGCAGATTATCCACTATATTTGGCATATCCTTCTTGGTTTCCTTCAGCTTCGATTCATCCAGGAGTTCACGGACAGAGTTCGCTTCTAGGATACGCAGTATGAGCGTGCGACATACGCCCCGCAGAGTCTCGAGCTCCTCGATAGTATTCATTACGTCTACATAATTTTTTATTTACACTCTTTTTGCGATTTACTTCTTGGTCGCGTTCTTCTTGTTGTTTTTCTTGACTGTGTTGTTCTTCTTAATCGTGTTGTTCTTTTTTACAGTGTTGTTCTTCTTAACGACATTCAGACGACCATTGTTGTTGTTGTTGTTATTATTTGAATTGTTATTGAGGTTATTATTGTTCCCGTTATTCCACCAGTCGGTATTGGTCTCCCCCCAGTTTGAGTTGTTGCCCCAGTTTCCGTTCTCCCAGTTGTTCCAGTCCCAATCAGCGTTGTTATTGTTATTGTTGAAATTATTGCCATTATTGAAATTGCGAGTGTTTACTTGCTTTGAACCAGACAGACCCATTTTATATCTTATGGAGATATTTTATTCGTATATCGTCAAAACCGTGTATTTAATTACCGCAAAATCTGTATTATAGTATGAAGAAATGTTCTTGTGGAAAGTGGGCAGTATTCAACTTCAAAGGAATTACACCTGGAATATGTTGCTCCTTGTGTAAGACCAAAGAGATGATTAATGTCAATGGAATACGTTGCAAGTGTGACAATCATCCTACTTACAATCTCGAGGGACTGAAAGCACGTTTTTGCAAGGACTGCAAGACAGATGATATGATATATGTGACAAACAAGCGTTGCAAGTGTGGCAATCATCCTACTTACAATCTCGAGGGACTAAAAGCACGTTTTTGCAAGGACTGCAAGACAGATGATATGATATATGTGACAAACAAGCGTTGCAAGTGTGGCAAGCAACCATCTTTCAATCTTGAGGGACTTAAACCAAGGTTCTGCAAGGACTGCAAGACCGATGAGATGATTGATGTGTTTAGTAAACGTTGCAAGTGTGGCAATCATCCTATTTACAACTTGAAGGGACTAAAGGCAGAGTTTTGTTCGAGTTGTAAGACTGATGAGATGACTAATGTTCACAATAAGCGTTGCCCTGGTAGCAAAGGCCATAAGTGTCCCATAGATGCTCTTGTAGGTAATGGGCATACATATTGTATGTCTTGCGACCCGAATGAAGCGCGCAGGAAACAATTCAAGAGATATGAAGAGGCATTCTTTGACTTTGTGAAAGGTAAGATTGACATTCATCAGAGGGAGTTTAGGGTAACATTTGACCCGAATGATACCTCTAAGAAGTTTGCCCGCATTGATGGTATTGTATTTGGAGATGGCATAATTGTGTGTATTGAGATTGATGAGGATGGTCACGAAAGTTACGACTGTGACGAGCACAGGATGCACTTGGTTTCGGCGGAACTTTTACAGAAATATCCTGAAAATGAGATTGCTTGGGTTCGTGTCAATCCTACCGTGTCTGTCAAGAACCAGTGGAGCAAATCATCTATCAATATACGTCATTTGCGTTTTCAAGAGGTTGTTTCTGCTGTTGAAAAATTGCTTGATTTTCCTACTACATCGGTTCTGTATATTGGTTAAGGCGATAGTAGAACACATCAACAATTTTACGTAGTTCATAGACATCCTGAACTGAAACCGTATTACCCAAGCGCAAGTTGTTAAGTTCTATCTCCATCACTCCTGCGAGAAAGTAGTCAAGAACGGAGGGGGAACTTACAAATCTGTCTATATACATCTTGCCTATCCTCATGGTGTTTTCATCTTCTGGCAATACCAAGCCGGCGAGCGTCTCTTGGCCGTGCACTCGAGAGTACACCAGGAGAGACATTGAATTTATTAGAGATTCGTGTTTCTCATAGACTCCATGTTTTTTCAGCAGAGAAGATACTCTGTCAATCGCTTCGTTTTGGATGTACAAATTATTGTCCTCGGCATCATTTTTCCCAATTGCCTTGATTTCTCTTTCTGCATCTTTGTTACCCAGCCAAAGTGCCATCGCAGCACCGATGATAGCACAGCCGGATAACAGAAGAGAATCCATAAGAGTAAATGCAGTAAATATAATTTATGACCTGTTTTGTCGATATTACAGTGGATACAGACCGCGGATATCTTCATAAAACCTCTTAGTATCCTTCTCTCCTTTGAGATACAGTTTGTATTCCTTCTTCTTCATCTCTATTTTCTCCTCTGGTGTTGGAACATATGGACCCTTCCTGGGCGCCAACATTATGGCTGCAGCCAATAGGAACATCGCGACAATGCACCACACGAGCATTTACTAAAACACATCTTTTTTAATTTTGTCGATATAAAATAATATCGACAAAACTGATTTTCGACAACGAATCACTTGATAGTGTTTAAAGTTGTGCAACGGAAGTTGTTGGGTCCGCGGCACATCATTCCGGTGAAATCGCCATAACCAGGATACTTGTACGTTTTCTGTATCACCGCATCTTCTTCGGCAACACCTGCGGCGCCCTTGGCGAAGTATCTATCCCACAGTATTTCGTTCGCCTTGCCGTATGTTATGTCGCGACTGAACCATTTTTCCTTCCGACGGTGTGTCATAAAAAATGCAAGTAGCATAACCAAGATCACTCCAAAAACAAGTAGCATAATCGGTGTTTTCCCCATTTTATTATGTAAATATATTAATAATATGCTCGTGGATATAATACGCTCGATAAAGGACACTATCTCCCAGCCAGAAGTCAAGGATGCGATGAAAGATATCATCGACCCATGCATGGCGTTTGTTGACGCAAAAGTTCACTCTGTAACTTTCTTCTTCCAACTCATAGCAATTCTCATTCTCATCCAGGTCATGGCGACTCTGTTCCTCATAGTCCAGGAGATACGCAGAAACGTGTAACAACTTAACTAAAAAGATCTGATGTAAAGAAATGGACAAGCTCCTCATATTCACGCCACGTCCGCCAAAGGAAACCCCCGTATCTTTGGCGATCGCTTCTGTTCCCACCAAATCAACCGACGTCGCCATTTATGACGAAACCGTTGTTGCAAACCTGAAGGAATGGCTCCTAGATGGAAAAACGGACGCTGGTTTTGTATCTGCCCCATGTGGCTCGGGTGCAACGACCCTGGTTGACCTGTTGATAAAAGAACTTGGCATTGTCCCATATCATATTCACAACACCTCGAAGGACTTCCAGAGTACTCTCCTGGATACAAATACAATGCACTGCGGACTCGTTGTCATAGATGGGTTTGACTACTCCATTGGCAAACGCGCGGTAACCATAGTGACGGACCACGTAAAGTCGTGCGCACACAAACTTATATGCATTGGGCACCATGACAGAAAGTCCACGAGCAATGCCTTTGCGGCAAAGTGGAAAAAGTTTCACTTTGGACCTCCCAAGGACTTGTTTTCGATACTCGCCAAGATTTCAAATGGTCGAGTAAAGGATGATGTTATCAAGAGGATAATCAGGGGGGCCCCAACAGACACCAGGTATTGCATAAATGCACTAGAGATGCACTTGGTGAAAACATCAAACGAAGTGTCTACACGAGATACTTTCTCAGATGTTATAGATGCCATCGAAAAAGTGTTCTGCGAAAAGATACCCTTTGGCGAATTGTACAAGATGTTTGAACATGAGTCAATCGTGATTGCAGGAGGTGTACATGAAAACTACTTGAAGAGCATCCGCGACATAGAAGACGTGGCCAGGATTTCCAATTCTATGTCGGAGAGTGATGTTTTGCTCGATCTGGATTTTGCAAATCTCATGCCATTCTGTGCAAGCTCTGTGGGTCTTGTCAACGCGTGTCCCAAGAAGAAGAGTATTAAGGTTGATAAGTATGGAACTGTGCTTTCCAAGAATAGCCAAAGACTTACAACGCGTAAGAAAATCCTTGCATACAACTTGAAACGCATGGAACAGAAACTGCCAGCAATGTCTCCTGTTGATTTTGGCTTTGGCCCTGAGTTTGGGCCCAAAATTAAGAAGATTGGCTGACTAAAATCCAATCATAATAGTGGTTGTCCGCGGGCTTTCGAGAAGCTCGCGAATGCTCTTGACCGCCTCAAAAAATCGTGTCTTGCGTATTTTATTGTCAGAAGCCGTGGGATTCACTCGGACCCACGCAAGCTCATGTTCTGGATATGCGAGAAGGATCTCTTCGCTCACCCATTGCGTCCGAGCGGCATCACAATCCTGATTGTAATGTTTGTGTCCATTCTCATCGACCTCAAGACATATCACAATATTTTGCGTCACAATGACCCCGTCTATATCAGCATATTTCTTGGATGTCTCAACACACCTATAATACACGCGATATTGTTCCGTTGTCACAGGTATGCAGTGTTTCTCAAGGAACTTAAAGAACGCATACTCATCTTTCTTCTTTATAGCCTTTCGGTTTTTGTCTGGGTCGCACGAGATACAATAGTTTTTCCCATGTACCAATCTGCAAAATACAGGGCACTCGGTGCCATTGTATCCTGGACACCGCTTGTTCCTAACGTCTTCCATATCTTTTTCAGCATGTGACCGACACCTTGTAGGTTGGTCACCAAGCGTGCCATAGGATGGCCGTTTCTTGCACTCAGGGTGATCACACCGCTTATTCCTAACGTCTTCCATATCTTTTTCAGCATGTGACTGACACTTTGTAGGTTGGTCACCAGACATGCCATAGGATGGCTGTTTATTGCACCCGGGGTGAACACACCGCTTATTCACAACATTTTCCATATCTTTTTCAGCATGTGACCGGCATCTTGTAGGTTGGTCACCAGGCGTGCCATAGGATGGCTGTTTTTTGCATCCTTGATGAGAACAAATTCTAGGCATTACTATGTCTAGAATTTGTTTTGATTGTTTATATTCTGTGTTTGTCGATATACAAAATTACAAAATTTCTTAAAGATGATAGTTTTTTATAATATTAAGTACATCATCAACAACCTTGTCAAGAGGCCGGTCAGAGTTCACGCACTTACAATCAGTGTACTTGAAAAAAATGTCATAGTATTTCTTAAGGTCCTTCATATACTCTGGTAATATTTTGTAAGAATCTCCGCGACTGCCTGCTCTCTCTATGCATATTTCTGTGGGACAATCTAGCACGATGTACATATCTACCTCCCACGGTTTTGCCAAGTCATATATATCCACATATGTAGCCATGTCTTCGTCAGATAAAATCCCCTCCGAAGAAAGCATCTTAGCAAAAACAGATCTAGACACCTGTGGCGATCTCTCCACAACCACAAGCTCGTCAGAAAACTTGTACTTTAGGAAGGACAATAGAATCTCAATCTGAAGCGTAAGAGCATATTTCCTGCGGTTTCCATAGAATTTATCAAGGTATTTCCAATCCTGTGTAGGTTCCGCAATGACCCTGATGCCTCGTTTCTGAAGTTCGTTCAAAACAGATGACTTTCCAGCGCCAATGAGCCCCTCAATTGAAATCACAGTCATTTACAAATATTTATAATTTTTTCACGGACAATCTCCGGTCGGTCGATATGTATTTTTTCTCCAGGTCGTCCGCACCGCCAACAAGTTTATTGCCATCAAATACGCGCGGAAATGTGAGTACTCGTGGCATACGCAAATTATGCTCCTTAATCTTCGCCTTCAGGTCGTCCACGTCCTTGCAATTAATCATAGTAAAAGAAATCTTGTTCTTGCGAAGACACTTGCGACCCCTGGCGCAATGAGGACATCCAGTTTTTTGAAATACAAGCATTTAAATATGCGCATATTTAAATGTTCATCATCACGCTTCTACATTTATTGGTGCTTGCATGGGCACTTATAGCCCCATTCACAAAGGTCTTGCGGGTGAGCTACATCCTCCTGATGCCAGTCATAATGATCCACTGGATATTGCTTGATGATAGTTGTGCTTTAACGCTTCTCGAAAATCACCTCCGTGGTTGTAACACGAAAGAATCGTTTGTGCATCAATTCGTATCTAAAATATATAACGTGCCAGACGGTCTTATCGGCTCTCTCATGTGGGTCTATGCAATTACTACTTGGCTATACGCAATTTCACAGGTCACCAAAGAAGATTTCGGTGAAGCTTTTTCGAACTAAAAAAATACTGATATTACACAATGAACGACAACTTGGATTTTACATATATCAAGAAGCTATTTGCCAGAGCATAACAGTTGCAAATTTTTTCATTATTGGATCTGGCGAAAACTTGTTTATGAGAAATGCTAGTGCTTTCAATAGGCGAACATCGGCATATTTATCCTGAATAGACTTTTCGAGGATGATGTTCACCGTTGGCATGATGTCTTCCTCAATGTCTTCATTTTCCGCTGCTATCTTGGCAATCAAAGATACCAAGGCATACCTGTTGGTTGCAGATGCATTTTTTGCTACTGCAAGAAGGTCCGGGAGAAGTCCTGCATAAATCTTGGACTTTACCCGAGCAAAGATACTCAGAAGCTCGTATTTTCTGTTCTTGATGATTTCCTTGATGACCGAGACAATCGCATCCTCGTGGATGTTCACTGCATCCACAAATCGTGCCATGACGATGAAAACTCCATCCTTCAGTTGCCGAGTTGTTGGCTCTACCAACCCGATGAGAACATTTGTAAGCGCCTTCCACTGAGAAGAAATAGCATTTGAGAGAGCAAGTGATGTTATCTCTGTCAGAGATGGTGCAAGCTCAAACAGGACATTGAGCATATCAACTAGATGCTCTGTGTTTTTTGCGCTTGTGATGCACCCAATGAACATTGCAGGTAGTATGTCCTGCTGAACAAACACCGAGTTTGCCGCGGATGCATCAAAGTCCTTTGTGTCTACGTCATCATTTGCAGCCTTCCAGAGCTCCGGGTCATTAGTTCGGATGCACTGTTCGATGAGCTGTGCCGTGAAGCGTGGGATGTTCTTTTCTCCACGGCGCACTCGCTCTAGTTCGATGAAAGCAGAAACTGAAAGCACCTCGGCAGTATCTGGATGGAACTTCTTCTCCTTGATTGCCCCATTGATGATGACTGCACGGCGAATGCTGGTATCCATTTGGATTATATGATAACAGAATACTTAAAAGCTCGGAGTGTCGATATATGCGCGTAAAATAACCTAAATAAAAATGAGTCTGTATCCAAATGGATCCTCATCCCGCACTCGCTGCTCTTTACAATGAAGCCGTTGTCGTCTCTAATGCCGCAGAGGCGTTCGACCATCTGGTAGAGTTCGACACCACAGTCGAATTTGTTGAGAACATCCAGAAAGCTCAGCGTGATCTCATTGTCCAAATTTCTTCTCTTATGGAGCCTGCCGTGATTTCTGCAGCTGCATCCGGTGCCAAGTTTGCCGACGTGTTCACATTCAAGGGTGGTGATCTGCATGAGGGATACAACATTCTCTTCCAACTTTTTGGTGGCGTTGAGCAGGAGCGCAGAGATCAGTTAGAACAGTATGGATTCCATGGTTGTTTTAACGACCTCGTACATGCTCTTGCTCCTTTTTACGTCAAGCATAGTTGGGATCGGGCTACCAACGACAATGTGATCACAGTTTTCTGGGAGTAAATTGAAAATTCAGTTTTGTCGATATACACGCATATCGACACATATACAATTATAAAGAACTTGTACATTGTAATAAAAGATGTCAAATATGCTGGAATACTATTTTGAAGATGGATCACATGTCATCTTCAAAAAATACACTATTGATGATCTCGGCATCATCAAGAACAAAAGGTCAGGACGGACACCGAGTTATGGTAATGGAGAATACAATGTGTGTGGTGTGGTCGACGAAGATGGTAAAGAACGCATTATAAATGTAGGTCGTGCTGTCGCATCAACCTTCCTGGGAAAGCCACCGACGCCAGAGCACACCGCCGACCACATAGAGAGCAAACAAAAGAAAAACGACGCGCTGTCAAACATTCGGTGGAATTGCAAAAAGGGACAACGCGATAATCAGATCCGCCCAGAGACATACAAGGATGCATTCATAGTTGTCAAGGATGGCATCGAGAAGACTGTGAACGAATGGGTCGCTCACATGAACGCCATGAAGTCGCCAAAAGAACGCGAGTTCACCAAGGGCATGATCGAAAAGTACGCTCAAAGGAAGACTCGTGGATTTGCATATAAGGAATATCCTGATCTTGATGGCGAGAAGTGGGAGGAGATTGAGGGTTCCAAAAACACTCAGGGTCGCTGGGAAATCTCAAACATGAATCGCGTGAAATATATCACATCCGCTGGCACAGAAAACGTTCTGTGGGGCGAACGCTTGGGACGCATTAATGGGTATCCAATCGTCGGAATCAATGGGAAGATTTGGTCATGTCACATCCTGGCGTTTGAAGCGTTCAATCCAACAGTCGTGCAAGGAGATATGTTGGTCCTCCACGAAGACGACGACAAGGAGGACTTCCGACCTCACAAGCTTCGTCTCGGCACCGTTTCTGACAACGCGAAGGACTCGTACGCCAATGGCAAGCGCGACGGCACTAAGACCGCGCGGAAGAAATGTGCATCGTACATCGATGGCGTGCTCGAGAAAGATGATCATCTCAGCCTGACAGATGCCGCTGAGTATCTTAAAACTAAAGGATATCTCAATGCATCTCAAAGTAATATAAGTAAGGCACTCTCTGACAACTACAAAAGCAACACAGCATATGGTCGCACTTGGGAATGTATTTGATTATACATCATCACAGTTTTCTGGGAGTAATTTATGTTTTTCATTGTATGGGACGTGGCTTTAAACCGAGTTTGGCACTTAGATCTCTTATAGCATTATCAATGGTAAGTTGTTCTCCGCCGTGACCCTTTACCAGGCCGGAACATGAATTGACATTACACCCTACGTGTGAGATTTCGTGCAGAAATACGCCAAATCTTTTGTCCATAATTGTTTGACCGGGTGTAATTTGCCACTGTAATATTGGATACATTGAAAACACAATCGTTGTCAAACATCCTCTTATTTTTCTATATGCGGTAAATGCCCCTCCCCCTGGTTCCAGGTCTAGGGCGGTTTCAACTAGAGGGCAAATACCACCATAGCGATAAGGTATCGAAAAGTAATAATTTATATTTGCCTTTTGCTTGAGACTAATTCCAGCAATA
>Ga0247835_1004275_pt1 | contig 12703 bp, 20 predicted proteins | sample LaCtaG_3_FD_189912 | JGI IMG/M metagenome (GOLD analysis project Ga0247835, IMG submission 189912) | Freshwater microbial communities from meromictic Lake La Cruz, Castile-La Mancha, Spain - LaCruzMarch2015_13.5m | ecosystem: Environmental > Aquatic > Freshwater > Lake | place: Spain: Castile-La... | reverse complement strand
TGACCGATACTGTCTCACGCAATTTAGCTTGGACTGTGCGGGCTACTGCCCCGCTACCAGACTGGATATGCCCAACGAGTGACGTACCTGAAGACGCTGCAAGATCGTTTACAACTTCTTCAAATGCGCTTTGCGCATCAGTCGCCCCAATCCAACTATATGGGGTTACTCCTACCTGCGATGCAGTAACTTGGTCTACTAGATCGTTAATCGCCGCAGCATTTATACGCAATTCAATCCGGGCACCTATACCAAACGAGTTTGCTGTTGACCCATCTTGCGCACGTACGATCGTCATGTTGTCGCCGGAGCGCACTGTGACTTTTACAATCTCTTGGGTGCCCTGCGAAGATTCAAGCGTAGCGTAGAAATAATCCGAAGCACCAAGTGTAGGGAACTGTGCGCCTGTACCTGTAGCAACAGTCATCCCAACGTCGGACGCGCTAATCGCCGCAGCAAGCGTAGACGAAACATTATTTTTTAATTGGATTCCCATATCATATCCTTATAGCAACAAGAAATCGCCGGCAGCGAGAAAGACGTTCTCGACAGTCACCCGCAATTCTGCCCGACTATTTGGTAGGAAGGTCAACGCCACAGTGCCAATCTGACCGCGTACAATTGTCATAACATTATCGGCTCGGGCTGTAACCTTTACAATTTCAAAAGTACCGCTTGTGTTTATAAGAGTAAGATAGAAAAATTCACCCGCACCTAAGACAGGGAACTTTGCGCCATCGCCAGCCGTTATGGTTAGGGATGTGTCCGTGCTCTGTACCCCCGAAGGGATAAGCGAGAAAGCATTGTTTGTAAGTTGCACAGCCATATCAGGCTCCGAAAGGTTGCATCCGCGCGCGCATCGCACCACGCATATTACCGAGATTGGCACGTGCTCGGCGCTCAGACGTCTGGAATACATACTGCTTGGCATGGTAGGCAGCGAGTTCCCGATCCGACCAGCTTGCATTAGGTAACACTAAAAGATGTTGGAGAGTGCCGTGCATGATGACTTCTTCAAGCTCATCAAACATAACCTCATCCATCCCAGAAGCCGAACGCTTAGGCTTGAGTGCCACGAACATCCGCATCTGATAAATCTTTTCATTATCTGGTAACGGTAGAATAATGTATTTGTCAGGGCTAATCTGGCAGATCGACTGTGGAGTACTCCCATCCGCAACAACGGAATCTGGAAGTACAAATTCACCGCCTTCGTTAAACTGTACTTCGTTAAACTCGGGCGTATTAAACGTGCCGAGCGGAGGCGTTAAGCTCCACAGTACAGAAGGATCTTGCCCACTGTATAAGTCAGCCCACTGTGGGTAGAGCTCAATAGCTTTCTCTAGCGTCAAGCGCTCAAGCGGGCTCTTGTTTACTACAGCTTCAAACACTGCATGAACATCAGTCGCGATTGGTTTGTTGTATAAATACTCGTGCACCCCGGGCGACAGATTAAACAACGGCACTTGGTAGCGCCAAGCTAGTGTGCGCTCGCACGTACGAATCGCCGTATCACGGATGTATTGCACAATGGTCGCGTGTGGGCACCCAAGCACGGAGGCCTGTATACGGGGCACAAGCGAGGCGAAGGTGCGGTCTGCCATCAGATTACCTCTTTAGGATCTAAACCCGCTGAGGGCGTATCCGTGAGTGTGCGCGACTGGAGGCTTACCCCTAGCGCTTGTACAAACGAATCTTGGAATAGCTTAGCGCGCCCTGAGCTTACGTGTTCGTTATCAATAGACTCGGCCAAGAACACCGTCCCATCAATGACAGCGGGGAAGTACGTGTCCGTGGGGAACGTAACCTCTTGGTTCAGTGTGTAGTCCGGTGGGGTCTGAGCGTACTCACCCACAAGCACGACACCGGCTGCGGGAGCCGGGTATACAAAGAAGCGGTTGGGGTTGCGCACATGACGCATAAAGTTCACAGGCTGGCCGGGGGTTTCATTTAGCCATCCGGGTACAGTGCGATCCAGCGTACTACGGTTAACCTCGGTCACGGCATTGCCGTTCTTGACCTGAAAGATTTCGATTAACCGCGTAGAGTCTGCGGGGCAGTTTTGCAACACCGTCCCTGTCGCCGTTGTGAAGTCACTGATTACGGCAAATAAATCAGGGCGAAGCATCACCATCCGCTTGAGAGTCTGGTTCACAAACCCTAGAAGCACGGCATCGCTGTAGCGATACGGCTCACGCGTATCCTGTATGGTACGGCGTACTTCAGTGATGACTTCGGATGGTGTCATTATGGCATCCCACGACTGGCGTCAGCGGCCAGTTCTGGTGCAGTATACGCCGGCCGCTCGGGAATGTCATCAGTTGATAGATTAAGCGCACCTTTACGTCCCTTACGCGCAACTTGCATTTTGGGGGGGATGACACGCTCTATAACATGAGCTGGGACAAAACGCTCAGGATAAGCGACTTCTTCTGCAATTACTTCGCACTCTGGGTTCTTCGCAAGGATCTCGTTGAACTCATAGATGAAGCCATCTTTCTTAACGCGGATGTACATTTTGCTCATTTACTTTTCCTTTTACCGGAGGGAGTTACAGGCCATGACTGTCGAGCCGGCCCAGTTTTCTTACTTGTAATCGACTGCTTCTCACTGGAGGACATCTTCTTTGCAGCAGCTTCGGGGCGACACGCAGGATAGCCGCGCTTGGATTTCTCCTCGCCGGAGCGACCGCAGGGTTTGCCGGTCTTAACATCGACCCACTTCTCCCCGAACCATTTGCCTAAGCCGCCCTTGCTCATTTCTTTACTCGGTTATCAGCACCCGACCATGAACCGCCGCGGGCTTTGTAAGTCTTAGCTGCCCAAGCATTGGCGTAGGCAGAAGGGTACACATCAAACTTCTTTTTAGCCTCTGACTTCACACGACTCCAGAGAGCAGGGTTGTTTGGTTTGGACTCGGCCATGTTAGCACTTCCACGCCCGAAGGCTTTTGTTGATGCGACTATCAGGATCGTTGGCTGTCTTCTTGGAAGTCAGCTTCTTTTTCATCCCTTCCATTCTTGCACAAAATGATTTCTTACGTGGGCCGCCTTCAGGTTGCGGAGCTTTAAGTCCGGGTTTACCCGGATTGGCTTTGTTGTAAGAAGCGCGCCCTGCGGCGTTAAGCCCACCTTTGGGATCTTTTCCTTCCTTACGAGTCCACGCTGGAGTCTTAGCCATTATGCAATCCTCTGTGCAACAACGATTGCTGGTGGGGTTGCAGGGATCGCGGGGGTCACGCCGGGGCTGGCGACGACAGGAGCGCGGTAATGCAACGTCACAGCGACGTTCTCAGGATACCAGTAAATCTCAATGTACTGCCCAGCGGTGACGGTTTCAAAAATTTCATACGCAAGTAGATAAGTACCGCCATCGCCGATTTTAGGTACGGCTACGCGCCCATTAGAGTTGGCGATGTTAGTACCGTTTTTGGAAAACCAAATATCAACGAACCTGTCAGTAGCACTAGAGTTATTAAATTGTAGGCTTGCGTTAATCCGGTACGTGCCCGCAACGGTAAACGTGATGCGAGAGTTACTTGCAACCGTGATACCCGCACCAGCCACCGCAGCCGTGGCAATTTCAACCGCAGTTGCCGCAGTCGTACTACCAGTCTGGTCTGCTGTATCTGCGTCATAGAACGAGGCATACGCAAGACCCGTGATCGTGTTGAATGGCACCTTGCCGCTCAGGATGTCGATGTTGGTTACGTTGACTTCGCCCGTGCCCTTGGGCGTGATGTTGATGTCGATGTTAGTATCGGTACCATCTGCCCCCAACGTATTACCGTTAAGGTTCACCCCCGCCGCAGCCGCGCTGGTCGCCAATGTAGCAGATTCTACTAGCGTCATACCAGAGAACGAACCGCTAAACACTACTCCTGATACCGTACCGCCTGTAATAGCGACAGCCCCAGAGTTCTGGGTTGCCATTGTCCCGAGGCCGAGTGCAGTGCGCGCTTGCGACTGATCCGAGAACGTAACCTTAGAAATGACAACCGAGCCTGTACCGTTTGGCGTGAAGTTCAGATTACCGTTGGTGTCGATTGAACTGACGGTGTTACCATCGAACCGGATGTTGTCTACAGAAGCAGACACGGTACCAACCTTAAGCGCCGTAGCTACACCCGTGCCGCTGTAGACTGTTTTCTCAGTTGCAGTCGGGCCATCGTCTACGTGTAGAAGCTGGTCGTAGGTCGAAGCAATCGTGCTGCCAGTTAGGTTAGTTGCCATATCAGGCTCTCTGAATCATCACTTCAATTGTTGTTCCCACAGGTGGGGCCTCGGAAAACGTCAGAGTTGTGCCGCTTACACCGTATGTATTTTTCTGCTGGTAAACCCCGTTGATAAACACCTGTGTGTTGTTTTCGTTGCCGGGGTCGTAGGTTAATGTAAAAGCAACTGTGCTTCCGTTACCACTGAAATTTTGTACACGTTGAATACCTGCAAGATCAATTGCCAAACCCTTGGCAAGTTCTTGTCGTGTGATTGCTTTCGTCTCATCGGCGGTTGCGTCAAAGATAACAATTTTGTCATCCGTCGCAGATTGTGCGCCAGTCAGTACGGTCAGTGCGGGAATACGCTTGGCGGCCATTTTTCCTCCAATGGATAGGGAGCCGAAGCCCCCTACCAGTTTACATTACGACGCCACAAGTGGTACAGAATACCACTGCGTAGCTGACGAAGCGACCAACATTGTACTAGTGAGGTTAGTAATGCTGTAACTACCGTTGGCGGCTACAGCGTTAATAGCACCGCCAGTAGCTGGGTAAATTAACAACGCACCAGCAGCGGTGTTCTTTACGATCACAACTGCACCAGCAACTGCTGTAGGAAGACGCACACCTTTAGTACCGTCTGCCGCCGAAACGACATTCAGCCCCTCGGACAATGCGGCTGCATTACCTTGGTTAGCACCTGCGGCAGCAACTGCTGCAACAGGAAGACGAACCGAACCAGTAACGCCACCAGAAGCAGTCAATGCACCGGTCACAGTAAGCGTCTGCAAAACTGCTTTGCCGCTATTGATCGTTACATTGTCTTGGGCAATACCTGTATAGACACCCATAATATTCTCCTTGAGAAACGGGGGCTAGTGCCCCCGCGGGTTAGCTGACGTTAGCAACAATCGCGAACGCTTTCACGACGCAGTTGGTGGGGGCGGCAGTATTCAGAAGAATATCAATCGTGTCAGCCGAAGTAACAGCCGTTGGGTTGGCAAGTGCCTCGATACCATAAGCCAAAGCGTTTGAAGCTAAGTCATTTGCATAAGCATTAGCAGCAGCAGGAGAGCCGCCAGTAAAGCCTAGATCAAACGTAGCTGTCGTGTTAACTGTTTCTGCGGAAATAACTCGCAGACCAGCAGTCAAAACAACAGACCCAGCGGGCAACGCAATAACTTGTAATGTATCAGCCGCAGCCAAAGCTGTAGCACCGGAAGCAAGACGCGCAGCAACAATCGCAGCAAAATCCAACTCAACCTCAAACTTCGAGACTTCGGTTGTATTTGCTGGGAAGGCAGCAGTGCCCTTGTTAAAACCTAAAGTATCAGTATAAGCAGCCATTTTAATTTCCTTTAAATGTGGTCGCGAAGGGGGCCGAAGCCCCCGTCATTTAGAAGCTGACAACAGCCTGAGCCAGAGCTTCGCCTTTGACAACCTTGTAACCGTAGACCTGCAAGCCACGGATGATGTTGCCGAAGGTGGACTCGGAGCGAATAGTTTCCATGTTTGTCATCTGTGAAGCAAACGTGAAGCCCATCTTGTGGCCAGCAACGATGCTGTATTTGCCAGATGAAACATTCAGGTTATGACTCACGTAGATGGTGAAACGATCAACCATACCGAGGCGGCCGTTGCGAACGATAGACATACTGTCACCGGTCAGCGAAGCATCCTTGAGCTCGGACTTCTTAATCAAACCAGCCATCTTGGCGGGGATAACTACGAAGCGATTACCTTCAGGAGCGTTAGCCTCATCCAACACTGTGCCGAGGTCAACCAAAAGGTCAACAACGGAAGTGGTGCTTGATGCGCCATCCTTAGTAACAGTCAGCGGAGCGCCGGTTGTACCGAGGTTAAACGACAAAGTCTGCTCGCCAGCGGTTGCGCCCTTGTTAAAGGCACTGATACCGGGGAGGATGTCGGTCAACACGCGCTGGTCGATCTTGATCTTCATACGCTCGGAAGCGTCCTTTGACCATGTATCCATCAGGTTAATGTCGGACTGAACCTTATCCACATCGTCTTCCACGCAAGCGAAGTATTCGCCCTTGTCGATCACGAGTTGGATCTTTGGCTTGTCTGGGTTTTCTACGGTCAGGCTTTGGCCTTTCACGTAGTCACGGATTGTGATTTCTGGTGTAGTACGGATATTAACCGTGTCACCATACTGGCGAATCTCGCCTTCGTAGTCAGTGTTCGAGATTGCTGCGAGCACGGTGGCATCGTAGAAGTTCTCGATCAGTTTGCCTGACCAGATTTCGGGGATAAAGTTGCCGCTATAATTTGGGCGGCCGGGGGAGACGGGAAAAGACATGATGTAAATCCTCTAATTACGCGTTAACTTGGATGCGATTCTCACGCTGTGCAGCGAAGATGTCGCGTTCAATTCGATTTCGCTCTTGCTCGCGGCCTTTGAAACGTCCTGCTCGAACATCGTCAAAGAACTTTTCGATGTCTTGCGGGCTGTATATCTTAGCCTTGTTTGGATTGGCGGGTGCTCCGGTGCCTCTTGAACGACCGGGGGAAACCTGTCTCTCCAACTCTGATTGGGAGTTCGATCCTGTGGATTGAGCAACGGTAGCTTGACCAGTATTCTCAAGCCAAGTACGGAAGAAGTTGGCGACTCGGCGCGCATCAAGCCCGCGTTGTGCGTCATCAAGATATGTCTGGCGGGTTATGCCAGTCAGTGGATCGGCCTCCAGCAACCATGATTGAAATGACTCATTACCGTTAATCTCACGGTAATTAGGAATCACGGATGCAAGGTCGGCCCAGAACTGCTGCTCGGATGATAACTGCTGGCGGTGCGCAACGGCTTGCATTTGCGGCACAACCTGTGTTTGCATCTGCTGCAACATCTGCTCAATATGTCCGAGGCGTTGGGCAACGGGGATTAACTCCTCGCGCGACACCCGGCGCATCACATCAAGCGACTCTCCATACTCCTCAACGTCACGCTCGGAAACAAGTTTCTCTGCCTGAGTAGGTTGTGAAGTGGAAGCCGACTGCTGTGCTGAGAGCGAAGCAAGCAACTGTTCCATACTCTGTACGCGCTGTTGCATCTCACGGTTCTGCTGGTGCAGACGGGGAACTTCAGCGTTATACATACCTTGTAATGTCCGATACTTCTGGACGATAGTTTCTTCTGGCGTATTGTCATCACCCGACTTCTGCTCACTCGTGGGTGACGGAGCCGCAGTATTCGCGTCAGCGGTCTCGTCGGCGTAAGAAGAAGTATTAGCGTTTTCAACGGGCGGAACGGTACCATCGGCCTCACCTGACGGTGTGCCTGTGTTGTCGTCCGTGTTGAGTTGCTTATACAACTCTTGAACTGCCGCGGTCTGTTTGCGAATTTGCTCTGGAAGTGCCATGTTGAACGCTCCTAACGGTGTGCGTGATTAGACGGCGAATTACATTATAACTTTGCCGCTACGGCAGGGGTTTCTTTAGCGAACTCAATGAGCTCGACTAACATCTGGCAGCGCCCCTGAAACAGTGCCGGATTATCTATTGCGTAGGGTAGCCGCTTGAGTTCATGCACGAGTAGACCATCAAGCCACTCCAGAAGTTCTGGGTGTTGACGAACTGACATTGCCAGTCCTTTGATGATCCGTGGCTCGGGCTTAATCATGCTGCCATCCCACTGACTCTACTACTGACCGTGTTACCTTCTTGTCCACCTTTGGGGGAACCATCTGGCTGCGTTGGCGTACCCTGCTCAGCCGGAGCTTGTTGCGCTGCAACCGCTTGAGCCATTGCTTGGATACGAGTCTGGTAGCCGGACTTCTCCCGAGATGGAACAACATCGTCCACGGACATCTGCAACCCCTTGGCAATCTCACGTAAGATACTTGCCCTTCCCTCCACTCCCATGATTTCCATATCCACAGGATTGGCAGTTGCATTGAGGAATTCAATTCGGCGTACGTTAACTGTTTCTTTGACCGCAAGGTTAATTGCACCCTTGGCCATCACAATAACATCGCCCTTAATAGCTTCGTCTTCGTCGTATCTCATATTGTATACGAACTGACGCATGACAATTGGTTTGACTACATCAGTGTCAATGTGCATGACGACTTGTCGGATACCCTTGCCCGCAGCACCCATTAGCATGGACAGGCCAGACGATGTACGCCCCGCGCCCTGCACGTTAAGGTCGCCGTAGACGTAAGCTGGAATACCGGAGTGATCGTCAGCCAAGCGACTGAACTTCTCATACACACCCATCAACTCGTTGGCACGTGAATCAGGCTGCGTAAAACGAATCGCTGGCGCACTCGACCCGACTGGATCGTTAATCGTCTGCCAGATCTTCCAAGGCGACAACGTAGTGATGTCTTCGTTGGGAGGTAGGCGCTCGACGTTGACCTCGACCTGTGGGCCGGAGGAGATACCCATGTTGTTCACCAAGGCGCGCGCAGCGGCGTTACAGACGCTTTGGAGGTCTTCGATGATCTCAGGTATGCCTTTACCCCAGAACGCGCCGGGGCACTTGATAAACGATGTCTTGGCATATGGTTTCTCACCAAGGGGATCGTAGTTCAGGACAGCCTTGATGACATAGTTACCCACGAGCCAGACGTTCGCATCGTACTCGCGCGCTGGATCAGGGACATCTTCTTCATCCAGACCCCACTCGATAAGCATCTTACCCGAAACTTTACCCCAAAACTCAAGGGCATCGAACTCAGTCGTCGGACGCATATAAGCGTAGTACTTACGCTCCTCCTCGTCCTTCTGAAGTTCCACATCTTCATTGATCCACGAGGTGCCGTTGCCGTTCTCAAGCACTTGACGCACTGCATCATCGTCGTAGCCCGGAACACCGATCAGATCGGAGAGCTCCATACGGGTCATGCGGTGCAGCTCAAACAAATAGCCATCGCCAAGATTGGTGATGCCCGGCTCGGGATAAATACGGAAGGGATCGACGCGCTCGTACTCAGGCCCGAGTTTCTCTATGGGCTCAACAATCGTACGTCCCGAAGGATCAGTTGACCACCCAAGGGTACGCTGTCTGCGTACGATCGGCCCCTTGATAAAGGCCGTGGGGAACGTCACAAGGTCGGTGATAAAGTCGTTGAATGAATTTTCCCAGCCGCCTTGAGCAAACTGGTCTTGGATCTTAATCTTCATGCGATCGGCACGAAGCTGTGCTTCTTGCATCACGGAGAAGCGGTAGTCTTGCGACACCATCTCTTTAATCTCTCGCATCTCCTCTTGCGAGGGAGCCTTACCGTACTCCTCAACGATCTTGAGCACACGCTCAGCAAACATCGACTGGATCTCGCGCGACTGCGCAGGAGCTAGGTCGGGGATAGGACTTGCTTGTAAGTCCCAAGGTGGTGAGCCGTTGTCAAGTAAGATGTCCCTAAGCCAAGACTCCGCAGCACGGCACTTGACCTCGGTAATCATCATGTAAATTTCCGAGCCGCCCTGTCCACGAATCTGCTGGAGCTTGTCGGCTTCGTACTCACCGTTGCGCTGGCGCATCGCGCGCAGCATTTTGTACTCGATGGGGCGCTTGGCAAGGCGGGCAACATCCCAACACTGGCGCAAATATCCCGCAAGTCCAAGGATAACAGGTTGGTTCTGTCGTTCTTGTAGCGCGCGATCGGATACCTCTTTCTCTTGCTTGACAAGATCAGAGTTACTCACGACCCGCAAGAATGTTAGTCCGGCCATTTACTTTGCCTTTTCGCAAAACTCATGCACCATCTTAGCTACTGGCATCAATGGCGGTTTGTACTCCACCATCATATCACTATATTCGATCGGTTTACCAGCCATTCCACTGGTGTCCATCTTCTCGTTTTGCGAGATGATTGTGTATGGTTTACCGCTTTTGGCCTTTGCTTTCATGGTCGCTCCTTACCTACTTTGAGGTTATACCGCGGAGTATACACGTTGAATACAAAAAAGAAACCCCCAGAGCAGAGCTCGATGGGGGCAAACCCCCATTGCTGGGAGAAGGAGATTACCACTGCGGAGGGACACAGCGAAGTAATCATATCATGTCCAGCCTGTTGCAGGAATTCTTTTTATCTCTCGGCGCTGCCCAAGTGTGTTACCTTCACCTGCGTTGCCAATGTGCAACATCAGGTACTGAAGTGCTTCAGCTACATGGGAGTGTTTGTTTTTGTCGATGTCGCCATCACCCTTGGGTTTATAACGATAACCACCCATCATGGCAGCTTTAAGCTGAGAACATCGGGGGTCTAGCAAAAACGCAGGATCACCATCGACTTGTCGCATGAGATACTCATCAACCGCGTTGATGCGCGCCGCTACACTATTGGTCTTAGCTGGGTATACCTTGAACCCTTCAGCCTTGATGATGTCCACCACGCTGCGCTCATCGGTCTGCGCGCGCTGCACACCGGCCGGGTCTACGACAATCACAATGGGCGCTCCGGGAAACCGTTCGTAGAGCAACGGCCTGAGCATGGAGCGAATAAACCTTTGGATGCCCATGTCAAACGACACACACTCGTCAAGTATGAGCGCGCGCCCGCGGGGATCTTGCTGCCCAAGCACGGCTGCTGGGGTTAACCCTAAGTCCATCCCAATCACAATCGGACGTATACCGTTAAGTATGGGACGAAGTGTGGACTTGGCCATGTGGTAGTCCGGCCGGAAGTATTTGTACACCGGCATACCCGCCGAGGACAGACCGTACTCACCGTCAATGTAGACACGTATGTACTCCTCCGAGCGACCCTGCGTGTCGTAGTACCCATCGGGTAAATGCTCTACGTTCTCGGCGTAGATACTGCGCCCCGAGGGTTGTTTGAACACATCCCAGCCGTTATTGTTGGGCGACACACCGTCCTTAGGGTCGATGCCTTCCATCTGGTAGTACCACCACGTATCCATCGTGGGCGGGTTGGTGTCGCCCCACATCCCATGCCATGTCGGCCCCCCATCCTTGGAACTCGGGAAGCGCCCAATCCGTTTGGACATCGCGTCCATGATGTCTGGGTGAATATCGCGGCACTCGTTAAACCACGCGAAGGTTAATTCCAACGAGTTCAAGTTCGCCACATCGTCGGCGTCGTCCAGCGCACGGAACATTATCTCGCACTCAACGTCCCCGACTTTGAAGAAATACGTCTTGGTCGTGCGCATATACTGCCCACACTGGCCCGGCGGGAACCAGTCCAAGAAGGTCTTGATCGTCGTATCCTGCAACTGACGCGCGGTCTCTCGCACAACAGCCGCCCGCGTTTTGCGGATGCCATTGGCGTTGGGTTCTTGCATGGAGGCACGGCGCACCACTTCAAACGAGCAGGTCACGGACTTACCTGAGCCTACTGGACCCATGAGTGCGCGCATCTTGGCGTCGCTCGCCATAAACTTCTTACCCGTAGGCGGCGGCGTGTAGGAAATATCAAGCGCCACTGGGCACCTCTTGGGCAGGTTCAAGCAGCATTACAATAAACTCGCGTCCCACTTTCTTGGACTTGGTAATCTTTGTTTGGTAGGACTGGCGGTGTTCGCGCAGGGTCGCTTCCATGTTCTTGGTTTCGGTTGTTGACCGAAACCTGACAGCCGGCACTCCGTTGTACGTATCACTGAACTGATTCTGAATACTCAATGGTAGTTGCATCACTGGCCTCGATTGTGGACGCTTCAATGGTGCGCGCGTCACTGGGGTTGTTACCAAGATTTATCGTAATGCGTACGCCCCCTGCGCCACCTTCTGTTGTGACATCGGTTTTTGGTTCGAGCCCTGCCCACTTGACTGTGGACTTGATCAGGTCGGCCTTGACCGCGGGGCTTACGTCTGGGCTGTGTATCAACAACCAAGATGTTGTCAGGAGTTCTTCCGCTTGGGCCCGGGCCTTTAGCTTGAACGTAATTCCTTTCTCTTTGACTTCCTCACGGTACATCTCCACTTTCTTAAGAAACACCGGATCAGCTTTGAACAGCAGCATATCACTGGCTGATATAGTATGGCGCGCCATAATTTCTTGGAGCGTTTCACCACTGCCTTCGAGCGTAAGCGCCACATCGAAAGCGAGTCGGTCATTCCATTTGGTGTGATTCAGAGGTAGATTATCCATAGGCGAAATATATATGTGTACTACACGCGTGTCAATAGGCAGTGCGTGAGATAACTTTACACGTACCTTTTTGGGGGCTGGAATTTTTTGGGTTTGGGAAAGAGGGGGGGGGTACTAAGAAATGTTTAATGTTTGGTTTTAAGGGTTGTAGATTACGAGGTTTACTAAAAATAAGGGGCTATGAAATTTTCGCTGTCCATGTGCCCCTTTCTTTGTTCTGCTTTGTGCTGCAATGCAACATAAATCTGCTTTGTGCTGCAATGCAACATAAATCTGCGCTGCGCTGCGCGACTGAAACCCTTGTTTTCCCTATTAACTTGACACTTTTGTAACGTTCAGGCAGTTTGAAATTGTCGGTTCAACGGAATCGACAGAGCGAGAGTAAATCGCTCTCGCTCTTTAACAATCTGTAA
>Ga0247835_1004264_pt1 | contig 12725 bp, 12 predicted proteins | sample LaCtaG_3_FD_189912 | JGI IMG/M metagenome (GOLD analysis project Ga0247835, IMG submission 189912) | Freshwater microbial communities from meromictic Lake La Cruz, Castile-La Mancha, Spain - LaCruzMarch2015_13.5m | ecosystem: Environmental > Aquatic > Freshwater > Lake | place: Spain: Castile-La... | reverse complement strand
AGAGTTTCTGAGAAGCCTAGTACTGCATAAGCAGCCCGTATAACATCCAGATGCAGAAGACGGGAGCCAGAATTCTGCATCGTACGCGCAAGCTATTGCCCGCTTCTGATCTGGAGCGTTAGGCATTCGTAAGCCTGTCTGGCCTTGCTCCAGCAACTTTTATTCCTGTCTGCACGCGTTCACGGGTAAACGTGAGTCTTTTACGGTTGCACTAACCTATGGTTTTATAGACCCTCCTTGGCCGCAAACGGACTGCGCTCCACCAGCACAGCGATCCCCAACTGCTCTCGCCACTCCGCCAGCGGCCTTCGCCAACCCTCCTCCCACCGCTGGGCCAGCAGTGGTGAGCAAACGGATCCGAGCTCCAGCCCGAAGGCCGTCGTCAGGCCCACGTCGGGTTCGTCCCCCGCTGGCCCCGCCAGGCAGCGGTGCAGTAGATCGGCCCCCAGGAGCATGGCGCTGCCGGGCCAGCGCAGCTGCATCACGTTGATGGCGCTCAGGGCCGCCTCGCCGGCCGGGCTCGGTGGGCAGCCGCTCACCACATGCCACACGTCATGGGTGCGGCGCACCCGCTGCTGTAGCCAGGTGTCGTCGCCGTCGGTGCCCGGCGCCAGCACTGGATCGGGCAGGGGCTGGCCGCCGGCGTTCGCAAACCAGGTGGCGTAGCGATGGCCCAGGCTCTCCGCCGGCAGGGCCAGCAGCTCCGCCTGCGAGGGCCACACCCTCCAGTAACGCTCCGCCACCAGCGGGGCGATGGCCGGGTCCGCCCGCAGGGCGGCGCGGGCGGCGTCGGCGGCGGGCGTGGTGTAGCTGCGGGTGAGCAGATCAAAACCGTGGGGCAGATCGCTGGGGTTCTCCACCAGCTCTGCCAGGTCGGTGGCTAGGTGCAGCAGCTGACGGCGGAGCGAGGCGGGCATGGCGGAGCGACGACTGGCGCCACTCTGCAAGGGTGAGTGCCAGTTGCCTCCTTCCACTAATGCCGATTTCGCCCGAACCGGTGGCGTTGCCGTCGATCCTGATCGTGGCGGCCCTGCCTGAGGAACTCGACCATCCCGGCGTGCTGCACACGGGCGTCGGCAAGCTCAACGCCGCCTATGCCCTCACCCGGGAGCTGCAGCGGCGGCGACCCAAATTGGTGGTGAATTACGGCACGGCGGGCGGTCTCCACCCCTCCCTGGCGGGCCTGGTGGAGATCCGCCGCGTGCTGCAGGTGGACATGGAGGCCGAACCGCTGGCCCCCCGCGGCCAGACCCCCTTCTTCCCGGGCCCCTTCCAGCTCGACTCCGGCGCCGAAGGCGTGGTGTGCGGGAGCGGGGATCGCTTTGTGACGGCGGTGGATCCCTGGCTACTCCAGCACGGCGTGGAGGTGGTGGACATGGAGCTGTTCGCCATTGCCTCCGTCTGCCAGCGTGAGGGCATCCCCTGGCGCTCGTTCAAATACATCTCTGACCATGCCGACCGTGATTCCGGCTCCAGTTGGCAGGATCATCTGCAGGGCGGGAAGGACTTATTTCTGCAGCGGCTGGCGGAGTTGGCGATGGCGCCCGAGTGAAGACGTCATTCGCAGGGACGAGTCGATCAATGGGCATTCTTCCCTGCCCTGGGCCGTGGGTTCTCTGATTGGCGCAGGACCAACACTTGGCAGCGACTTTGGGCCTGAACGAGGCCAAGGTCCACCGAACTTGCTAGGCGTGGAGCTCCCTCTGCCGCCCTCGCTGCCATGGCCCACACCAGCTCGGTGATCTGTTTCCACCAGCGCCCCCTCACGGTGTTCGCCAGTCCGGGGCGCTACGTGCAGGGGCCAGGCGCCACCCATGAGCTGGGGAGGGAGCTGCAGCGGCTGGGGCTGAGCGGCCGGGTGCTGTTCGTGGCCGGCCGTACGGCCCAACGGGATCTGCAGCCGATCTGGCAGCAAGTGCTGCCGTAGGTGGGCCTGGATCCGGTGGTGATCGCCTTCGGCGGCGAGTGCAGCGAGGTGGAAATCAACCGGCTGGTGGCCGAGGCTCGCAGTAGCCAAGCCGTGGCTTTGGTGGGGGCCGGCGGCGGCAAGGCTTCTGATACAGCGCGGGCCGTGGCGGATGAGCTGAATGTGCCGGCGATCCTCACCCCGACCCTCGCCAGCACCGACTCCCCTTGCAGCGCCCTGTCGGTGATCTACTCCGAGGGAGGCAGCGTGGAGGGGTTCCGCTTCTACAACCGCCATCCGCTGCTGGTGCTGGTGGATACGCAGGTGGTGGCCCGCGCCCCGAAGCGCCAGCTGGTGGGGGGGCTGGGCGATGCCCTGTCCACCTGGTTTGAGGCCCGCAGCGTGCGCCAGAGCTGCAGCCACAACATGGTGGGAGGTCTGCCCAGCAGCACCAGCAGCGCCTTGGCCAAGCTTTGTTGTGAAATTCTGCTGGCCGATGGCCCGGCGGCCTGCGCAGCGGTGGAGGCCGGCGCCCCCACCCCGGCGTTGGAGCGGGTGGTGGAGGCCAACAACCTGCTGTCTGGCCTGGGCTTCGAGAGCGGTGGCCTGGCGGTGGCCCATGCTGTTCACAACGGCATCACCGAGATTCCAGGCAGTCACGATTACATCCATGGCGAGAAGGTGGCTTTCGGGCTGCTCACCCAGCTGGTGCTGGAAGGCCAACCGCAAACCGAAATCAATGAGATCCTGCACTACCAAAAGGCGGTCGGGCTGCCGATCACCCTGGCCCAGGTGGGGGTCGACGCCAACAATGCCGACCAGCTGCAACGCATCGCCGCTCGCAGCGTCATCCCTGGCGAATCCAGTCACAACGAACCCTTCCCCGTGACCACCGAAGCGTTGGTGGCGGCGCTGAAGGCGGCCGATCAGCTGGGGCGGAAGTTGGGGTGAAGAACCCATCACAGCGGCTGGCCACCCATGCGGTCCACCAGTCGCCCTGCTTCCATCCCGCTGCAGACTGAAAAGAGAGTTTGATTCCCGTACAAGGCAGTGGCAGCTCCCAACGCCACTCCATGATCGGGAGACCTCCGCCAGCCAGTCATGCAGATCGTCGCCGCACTGATCGAAGCCCTGCGGCTACGCGACGTGCGGCGCGTCTACGGAGTGCCGGGTGATTATGTGCTCGGCCTGTTTGCCGCCCTGCAGGCCTCGCCGATCGATCTGATTTGCACCGCAGGGGAAGAGGGGGCCGGTTTCGCTGCCGATGCCCACGGGCGTTTGCAGGGGCTGGGCGTGGCGGTGGTCACCTACGGCGTCGGTGCTCTGAAGCTGCTCAATCCGGTAGCCGGCGCCTACGCCGAGCGCTCACCCCTGTTGATCATCTCCGGCGCCCCGGGCGTGCGGGAGAGCGAGGAGCACCCCCTGCTGCACCACCGCATCCGTGCGGATCAAACCCAGCTGCGTCTGTTCCGGGAGATCACGGTGGCGAGCGCAGTGCTCGATTCCGGCCGCACCGCCGCCCAGGAGCTGGTGCGGGTGCTGGAGGCGATGCGACGCGAATCCCGCCCCGGCTACCTGGAGCTTCCGGCCGATTGCCTCAACCGGGAGATTCCGTGGCCGATCGATCTGGCCCCGCCCGCCCCCGCGCCCCTAGCCATCCCGGAGGGACTGCGGCGCGAGGGGGAGCGCTGGTTGGCCTGGATGCGCGGCCGCCAGCGCCCCCTGGTTCTGGGAGGCGTGGAGCTGGCCCGCTTCCGCCTGCAGCCGCTGCTGCGGCAGATCCTGGAGCGGGAGGGCTGGCAGTTGGCCACCAGCCTCTCAGGCAAGACTCTCCTGAGCGAGAGCCATCCCCAGGTTTTAGGCATCTACGAGGGGGCGATGGGGCAGCCGCAACTACGCCAGCGTGTGGAGAGCAGCGACGGCCTGCTGGTGCTAGGCCAGCCCCTCAATGACCTCGACACCGGCGTCTTCACCATGGCGTTGGACCCCGCCCACGTGCTGCAGGTGGATCTGGAGGGGGGGCTGCGCACAGCCGACGATCGCAACGAGAACCTCGATCCCCTCACCCTGCTGCGCATCTGGGCGGAAGCGCCTGCGCGGGAGTCCGCCATCCCGCCGCTGGCGGCCCCTGGCCCCGCGCCGGCTGCCACCTTCGAGCCGGCGCCCGACCAGCCGGTGGGGGTGGAGCGGTTGATGGCGGCGATTGAAGCCGTCCTGCCCGCCGATGCCACCGTGCTGGCGGATCCCGGCGATTCCCTCTTCGCCGCCGCCGATCTGCACCTCGGGGAAGATAGCCATTTCCTCGCCAGCAGCTTCTGGGCTTCGCTGGGCTTCGCCCTGCCCGCCGCCGTGGGGGCCTGGGGAGCCTGCCCGGAGCACACGCCCGTGGTGCTCCTCGGCGACGGCGCCCTGCTGATGTGCGCCAACGAGCTGGCCACCCTGGCCCGCTATGCCATTCCCGCCCTGGTGGTCGTGCTCGACAACGGCGGCTATGGCACCGAGCGACCGATCCTCGATGGACCGTTCAACGATCTGCAGCCGGTGGCCCATCGGGAGCTGGCCCTGGCGATGGGCTTCAGCGCCGCGGAGCGGGTGGAGAACGAGGAGGAGCTCTGGAGCTGCCTGGGCCGCTGGCGATCAGAGGGGGTGACGGGCCCCACGTTGATCAGCGTGGACATCCCCACCGGGGAGATGTCAGCGGCGCTGAGGCGGCTCTCCACGGCTCTGGCACAGAAGCTGGCGAGCTCACCACCACAGGGCTAAGAGCGCCCCGCCAGCATCGGCTCCCGCTCCGCCTTGCTCTAAACCAAGGTTCTTTCGGAGCTGGGGGCCTACAACATCATTCACCCGACCCGATTTCCAGGTACGGCATGGCTACAAATAGTTCTTCGGGCGGGTGATGATGAGCGTTAGTTTGACGTTGCAAAGCCCTCGATGCAGGGTCTTTTGGTGGACTCCCTGGGTTTCCGGGTACAATGGAGCTAGGAGGTGAGTCATGTCAGTCGTCATTGACGAGAAGCTAGAAGAGATCGCAGCAGCTTGCCAGCGATACGGAATTGAGCGTTTGTTTGTTTTTGGCTCAGCCTTGAGAGATGACTTCAGACCTGGAGAAAGCGATATTGACCTTCTTGTTGAGTTTGGCCCATTGGAAATCACCAAACGCTTCCATGTCTTTCTAGACGCTCGCGAGGCGTTTAGGAGTATCTTCCAAGCCGACGTTGACTTGGTGATGCAGGGAGCGGTGAAGAACAAAGTTATTGCTGGCGAGATTGATCGAACAAAGAAGCTGATCTATGGCACGTGATTTATCTGCATATTTGCAGGATGTCCTTGATTCATGCAACTCAATTGAAGACGTAGTGAGCGGCATCTCGTTAGATGAATACCGGAACAAGCGTGCTGTGAGATCTGCTGTCGAGCGAGAGTTCATCATTATTGGTGAGGCACTTAGAAGGGTCAGCGCCCTCGACGAAAGGCTGTTTAGTTCCATATCCAATTCTCGTGCGATCGTTGATTTCCGAAATCTGCTCGCTCATGATTATGGAGCAGTCGATGACGATGCGGTATTCGGGCTAGTCTACTCGGACTTGATCGTTCTAAAGGCAGAGGTTGGCGAGCTTTTGGGTGACTGCCATGACGCAAACTAACAATGCCATTCACCTGGGCCGCTTCCTGGATGTTTCTGGTTCCTGCCTGAGCTCATTGCGGCCAGGTGATGGCAAGCGTTCGAAGGTTCGAGCCAGTTCATCGCGACTGAGGGAAACCGCCATGAAGTCAGGGTCAAGATGTAACGGCAAGGTGTAGGCATCACCGAGGGCGACTGGCCAGCGGCGGTACTCAATCCCGGCGCGTTTGTTGGTCAAACAAGTTCCAAAATCCTTTAGAGGTCGCAGAAGTGTTGGTCACGTAGGCAAGGTACGCCAACGAACTTTAGATGAAGATCACAAATCCAGCCGGCGGTACTGTGACATGAACGGCCCTGCCGTTTCTCGCCTCCACTAGTGTTATGGTGTTGATTTGGGCTGAATTTGTGGAATAGAGACAGGTCATCCGACCAGCAGGACTATTGAGATCGGAATGGAGGGAATTGTCAATCGTAACCCAGGCGCTGCGCGGATTGTCGGCATCGGTGTTGATGGCTAGAAGTATTTCCTGGTTGGCGAACAGCCGCGACCAGGGAACCACTGAGCGGATTTGCCCACCGATCATTCGTGGTGTGCCAAAGGTGCCAGGCGCTCCCGAGTCGGAGATCTCACGCAAGTATTGCCGACCACGCCTCAAAGGTAAATACTTCGAACGCAACTCCAGCACATCAACCAGGAAGCGATAGATCTCATGTTGCTCGTTGAAGAAGTGCCGATCCGTACTTTGCAGAGAGCCAAAATCTCCGCCAAACATGCACTCTCGGAGGAATCGATCGCTCTCTCCAGCTCCATCGAAGCCCTGTTCCGTGCCGTAATAAATGCAGGGAATGCCCATGGAGGTGAGATTGAGCCCCAACACTGCCTTCAGGTAGGTGAAGCCGCGATTGATTTTGTCTCCGCAAAAGCGTGCTTTTGACTTCCCCTTTCGCACTTGATCGTGATCGTCAAACAGGGTCACAACGTGTTTGCCAAACCAAACATGTGAAGCTCTTCGTTCCTGAACGGAGTTACGGAAGAGTCCAAAGTAATCGGAAGGTTCACGCCAACCCTTAGCGAGATAATCCAACTTATCTGGGATTTCATCAATACCAAGGGCGGCGTCCAACCCTGTCAAATCGAGGGTTTCGAAGGCCCGACTCCGCCCTCCCGTAATCTCACCAACCAAGAAAAAGTGTTCCTTTCCCAACGACTGGGCAAACTCCTTGATAACGGAGGCAAAAAAACGTGTGGCACCAAGTTCCATATGTTTCACAGTATCAATACGAAAGCCATCTACATCTGTGAGGGCAATCCAGAACTTATAGACATCACAAAGGATATTGAGTGCTGGTGAAGGTGTAAAATCATCAATTACACGCTGTCCGCTGCTATCGCGGGTGTGCTCGCCATGGTGAATGTCCTTCAAGGAGACAAAATCACCCTCCATAAACTCGGGATCATAATCCCAATTATCAATTCGTCCCTTGCTGGTGTATGTGTCGCTTGGCTGAAGCTCAGAGGGCCAAACTGCTCCGTCAGGCCAGGCGGGTCCATGGGTGGACATATCAAGAGCCTGGAACGGCAGAATGGCTGCTCCAGAGGCGTCTCGATAACCCTCCACCGGATAAACTTTGCCATCCCAGCGTGGATCTATGTATGTATGACCCTTATCGTCCTTTGCGGGATAACGATTAGGATCTAGCTTGTAGACAAAGATATTGCCTGCATGATTTAGAATGATGTCAAGAATAATCCGAATACCATGTGCGTGTGCTACGTTCACCAACTCAATAAGATCTTCACGGGTCCCAAAATTCTTGTCTACATCTAGAAAATTCTGGATACCATAGCCATGATAGGAGTGCTGGTCAGAAGCAACTTGCTTGAAGACAGGGCTGATCCATATCGCAGTTACACCCATACGCTGTAAATAGCCGATTTTACTTTGCAATCCCTTAAGTGTTCCACCCAGCCACTCATCTCCCGCATCAGCCCAGCTGGTCCGATCCGCCTTGTAGGCGTCTGTGGAAAAGGAAAACAAAGGCGTTTTTCCGTGGCTCGTTGGTTTACCATCGTTGTCAATATAACCTTGTTCTCTATCATTAGAAAACCGATCCAACATCAAAAAGTAAAGCACCTGATCTTCCCAGGCCGCAGGCGACTCATAATACTTAGGCTTTCGGATGGCATTCCAGTCGATCTCTTTGATTGAGCGCTCTAAAGCGTTATGTGTACTATTGTCGATTGTCATGATTGTAACTTTTCCTATGATTACATTAGACCCTCCCTGCCGGTATGTTCCGTGATTTTGGCCCGATTGTGATGGAATCAAGATCCCGGGAATGGCTTGGGTTCAAATCGCAACTGTTCTTAGTGCTGTAGTGCCAGTCGATTTACAGACGCCCAATCACTAAGGCAAAAATGCAAGCCATATGGATCCCTTCAACGCATTCAGTGATCTTTATTGAGGTTCTGCCCAATCCTTAACAGTTTGATTTGCAGCGCCAACTTGTCAAATGAGTTTCTTGGAGCCTTTTCCAGCCACCCTGATGTTGAGACATGTTGATCGCCATCATGTGGGTGGTACCCGATACTCAATGAGTGATAATGCACATCTCTGCGGTCATTTCCTGTGGGGAAGTAACACTTCGAACAAGCCCTTCGAGTGGCCAGGCCACCATCATCTTCCAGCTTCGCCTTCCCAAACTCCCTGCCTGCCACTCAAGGGCAGCGTTCAACGAGAAGCTGTCTATCTGTGGCTGTTGACCCCTGAACAGGTTCCCTGATGACGGTCGCCAACCACCATCCACTTCGTCTGCCACCGGGGGTGGATCTACGCGGGACACTCGAAGCCATGGCCCAGGACGATCCGCAGCTCTGCGGCTTCATCGTCTGCGGCATCGGCAGCCTCGAAAGTCCCGTGCTTCGCTTCGGTGATCGGGACAGAGGCGTTGTGCTCACCGGACCGCAGGAAGTGATCACGCTGACAGGGAGCCTCACCGGGGATGGCGCCCACCTGCACCTGGTGGTGTCCGACCGGGAGGGACGCACACGGGGCGGTCACCTCTGCCACGGGAGCAGGGTGCGAACAACGATGGAGCTCCTGCTGCTCTGCCCGGAGGGCTGGCTGTTGGGCCGGGAGCGGGATGCCGCCACCGGCCACCTGGAACTGACGATCAGCCCATGGCCGCCGAGCCACCCACCACTTCCAGGATCTCCTGGGTGATGGCCGCCTGGCGGGCCTTGTTGTAGTCGAGGGTGAGGGTCTTTGCGAGCGCCTTGGCGTTGTCGCTGGCGTTGTTCATGGCCGTCATCCGGCTGGCCAGTTCGCTGGCGGCCGCTTCCTGGAGGGAGCGCAGCAGCTGGTTGGCCAGATAGAGGGGCAGAAGAGCATTGAGCAATTGATCGGGGCTCTGCTCGAACACGAAGTCCGGCTGAAGGGCCGGCTCGACATTCTCCACCTTGCCGACCTCGACGCCGAGGCGGCCGTCGCGGGTGATGAGACGGAAGATCTCGTCATCCGAGCTGGCGATGCCCTGGGGATCGAGGGGCAGCAGGGTCTGGACCACCGGCCGGGAACTCACCAGGTTGATGAAGCGGGTGAAGACGATCTCCACCCGATCGGTGCTGGCCGAAAGGAACTCGGCGAGCACTTCGTTGGCGATCTCGCCAGCTTCCTGGGAGGTGGGCACCTGCTCCAGGCCGGTGAAGGTGGCCCGGATCGGGTAGTTGCGGTTGGTGAAATAGGTGATGGCCTTACGGCCCATCAGCACCATGTCCACCGCGAAGCCCTGGGCTTTGAGTTCGGCGAAGCGCTGCTCGCCCCGACGGATCACGTTGGCGTTGTAGCCACCGCAGAGGCCCCGGTCGCCTGTGACAACCAGCAGGGTGATGGTGCCCACCGGACGACGCTCGGCCAGCAGGGGGGAATCGGCCCCCTCGAAGCCCATGCGGGATTCGAGGTTCTGCAGGACCCGGGCGAGGCGATCGGCGAAGGGGCGGGTGCGCAGCACCTGCTCCTGGGCCCGACGCACCTTGGCGGCGGCCACCAGGCGCATGGCTTCGGTGATCTTGCGTGTGTTCTTGACCGAACTGATCCGGTCACGGATTGCCTTGAGATTGGCCATGGGTGGAGAGTCCTCAGGCGGCAGCCAGCATCGAGGAGGTGACCTCGCGGATGGCCTCCTTGAGCATGGCTTCGGATTCGTCGCTCAGCACCTTGTCGGTCTGAACCTTGTTGATGAACTCGGGCTTGCTGCTCTTGAGGTACTCGCGCAGCTCGCGGGCGAACTGGGGCACCAATTCGACGGGCACCTCATCAATCAGACCCTTGACGCCTGCGTAGACCACGGCCACCTGCTCCGCCAGGATCAGGGGGCTGAACTGGGGCTGCTTGAGCAGTTCACGCAGGCGCTTGCCCCGGCCCAGCTGGGCCTGGGTGGCGGCATCCAGGTCGGAGGCGAACTGGGAGAAAGCGGCCAGCTCGTCGAACTGGGCCAGCTCCAGCTTCAGGGTGCCGGCGATCTTCTTGATGGCCTTGGTCTGGGCGGCGCCGCCCACCCGGCTCACGGAGATGCCCACGTTGATGGCGGGCCGCAGGCCGGAGTTGAACAGGTCGGAGCTGAGGAACACCTGGCCGTCGGTGATCGAGATCACGTTGGTGGGGATGTAGGCCGAAACATCACCGGCCTGGGTCTCGATGATCGGCAGGGCGGTCATGCTGCCCTTGCCCATGGCGTCGGAGAGCTTGGCGGCCCGCTCCAGCAGGCGGCTGTGGCAATAGAAGACGTCGCCGGGGTAGGCCTCACGACCGGGGGGACGGCGCAGCAGCAGGGACATCTGGCGGTAGGCCTGGGCCTGCTTAGTGAGGTCGTCGTACACCACCAGGGTGGCCTTGCCCTTGTACATGAAGGACTCGGCGATGGCCGCGCCGGTGTAGGGGGCCAGGTACTGGAGGGCGGCCGCTTCCGAGGCGCTGGCCGCCACCACCACGGTGTAGTCGAGGGCGCCGCGCTCACGCAGCACTTCGACCACGTTGGCCACCGAAGCGTTCTTCTGGCCGATGGCCACGTAGACGCAGACGACGTCCTCACCCTTCTGGTTGAGGATGGTGTCGATGCAGATGGCGGTCTTGCCTGTCTGGCGGTCGCCGATGATCAGCTCCCGCTGGCCGCGGCCGATGGGGATCATGGCGTCGATCGCCGTGATGCCGGTCTGCATGGGTTCATGCACCGACTTGCGCTGAATGATGCCGGGCGCCATCGACTCGATCAGGCGCGTCTCGGTGGTGGGGATCTCACCCTTGCCGTCGATCGGCTGGCCCAGGGCGTTCACCACCCGACCCAGCATGGCGTCGCCCACGGGCACCGCCGCGATGCGGCCGGTGGCCTTGACGGTGCTGCCTTCCTGGATGCCCAGGCCCTCGCCCATCAGCACGACGCCGACGTTGTCGTCTTCGAGGTTCAATGCCAGGCCCTCGGTACCGTCCTCGAACAGGACCAGCTCACCGGCCATGACCTGCTCCAGGCCGTAGACCCGGGCGATGCCATCACCGATCTGCAGGACGGTGCCGACGTTGCTGACAGACACCGACTTGTCGTAGTCAGCGATCTGCTTCTTGAGGATGGCGCTGATCTCGTCGGGGCGGATGGAAACCATGGGTGGGAGTCCCCGGAGGGGAGGCGATGAAGTGAGAAGGAGAGGGGAAAGGGAGCGAGGCGCTAGCTCACGTTGGCGAGCGTCAGGCCGAGGCGCCGCACCTGACCGGCGAGGCTGGCGTCGATCACCCGGGAGCCGACACTGAGGACGAACCCACCGATCAGGGCAGGATCCACCGCGAGGCTGATCTCCACCTTGTCGGTGCCGGCCACGACCTTGGCCTTCTCGGCGAGCAGGGCCTGCTGCTCGTCGCTCAGGGGGCTGGCGGAGGTCACCGTGGCCAGGGCGATCTGGTTCTGCTCGCGGTAGAGCTCCAGGAGCCTCTCCAGGACGGCATCGAGGTAGCCGATGCGCTGGCGGTCGGCCAGCAGCTTGAGCAGGTTGAGGAAGGAGGGGGAGATGTCCTTGCCGAAGAGCTTCTCAAGGGCCGCCTTCTTGCCTTCGACCTCCAGAACCGGGGAGGCCATCGCCTCGCGCAGGTCGCTGGAGTCATGCCACAGGGACAGGATCGCCCGGGCCTGGTCGATCACCGCATCGGTGTCCCCATTGGCGTCGCAGACCTGGAGGAAGGCGTCGGCGTAGGGGGTGGTGATGGTGTTGAGCAGAGGCATCAGGCGTTCCCCATCGATTGAATGGACTGATCGATCAGCTGGGCCTGGGTGCTGGCATCGAGGCGGCCCGGGAGGCTGGCGAGGGCCTTGGCGATCGCCATCTCGGCGGCTTCGCGCTGCAGCAGTTTGCTGACGCGCGAGACCTCCGAATCCATATCGGACTGGGAGTCCTGCTTGAGCCGCGCCATCTCCTCGACGGTGCGCTTCTCGCTCTCGAGGCGAATGGCCTCGGCGCGGACCTTGCCATCGGCGCGGATCTTCTCGGCACGGGCGCGGGCCTCACCCAGGCTGTTCTGGGCCACGGCGAGGGACGCGGTGGCGACGCTCAGGCGCTCCTCGGCGTCCTTGAGCTCGCCGAGGATGCGCTCGCGGCGACGCTCAAGGATGCCGCCGAGGAAGCCCCGCAGAAACCACGTCAGGCCAGCGATCACGATCGCCAGGTTGATGATGTTGGTCTCGAAGATGTCGAGATTGAGGCCGAAGGTGCCGTGGCTGGCGAACAGCGACGGGAGAGTGGAGGTCATCATGAGGCGGGCAGAAGACGGTCGACGATGAGGTCGGCGAGCCTGTCGGCATCGGCCTCAAGAAGGCTCAGGGCATCGGCCCGCTGGCCATCGATCTTGCTACGGGCGCTTTCGCGGCTGGCGATGGCTTCGGCCTGGGCCACCGCCATGGCCTCGCGGTAAAGGCGGTCGGAATCCTGCTCGGCCTCGAGGATCACCTTCTGGGCTTCGAGCCTGGCCCCTTTCAGTTGCTCCTTGAGGTCGGCCTCGAGGCGCACGGTCTGGGCGATCTTCTCCTTGGCCTGGGTACGGCTGGTGGTGATGTAACCCTCACGGTCCTCCACGGCCTTGCCGACCGGTCGGAAGAACAGGCTGTTGAGGATGAAGGTGAGGAGCACCACCTGCAGCGCCATGAGCGGCAGGG
>Ga0247835_1004263_pt1 | contig 12734 bp, 10 predicted proteins | sample LaCtaG_3_FD_189912 | JGI IMG/M metagenome (GOLD analysis project Ga0247835, IMG submission 189912) | Freshwater microbial communities from meromictic Lake La Cruz, Castile-La Mancha, Spain - LaCruzMarch2015_13.5m | ecosystem: Environmental > Aquatic > Freshwater > Lake | place: Spain: Castile-La... | reverse complement strand
CCAAAAAAGTTAATTCCATTAATTCTTGCTCCACTACTTCTTCTCTCACTAGCCCAAGGCCTTATTGACATTGAGGTAGTCGCGACTGGTGACCCTCATATGAAAAAAATGGGGACTATTATTGCTCAAAATACTTCTGAAAAGGAAAAGCTGCTCATCCTTGGAGGCGGTTGGGGAGGTGATGCCTTTCTCCATTCGGGTCGGAATGGCCTTTCTGTAGATGACACTGCTTTGCCAGAAAACCATGACTCCTGCCGTTCACTTAAGGCGCTTGGGTATACAAAGTTTATCTGGATCGCTGAATCCCCTCTCCTTCACGCCCTGCAAATTACAAATCCGGGGGGAAGTGGCAGAACCAGAGAACGATTCCCAGTCAAACCAGCGCCTCAAACTTTTTCTTGGCGTACGATCTTTGGGTCGGACGAAATCGTCATTAAAGAATTACCCTGACCCTATTTTCTGTTCCCATATCCTTGACTGGGAATTATTGGATTCCACCAACTCCTTCGTTGCTGTTCTCCAACTACTCCTCTATTAATTCGGCCATCGCACCAGCTTACAATCTGTGCTAGAAAAAAGTTGTGCAGTTGCAAAACCTTACTTTGCAAAAGATAACCGCTATCGGCATTTTCCTGGGTGGGTGTGCGTTAGCTATTTATGCCGCCACTGAGACGGTCGCAGGTAATACACGCACACTCATTTTTATATTTGTCGCCATCTGCGGCGGTATTTTTATTATAAACTTAAAGCAAAACTTCTGGCTTATCCTTCCTGTCGGCCTCTCTCTCAACCTCCCTACCATCCCCCTCGGCTTTCGCCAAATCAGCTCTCAAGAGTTAGCCATCATGCTGGCTACACTCCTTTTTATTCTCCGTATTGCTATGCATAACCAGCCCATCAAACTCCGCCCAATCTGGTCTTGGCCCATCTTCTTTTACCTCGCCTGTGTGGCTCTCAGCTACACACTACACCCCGTCGGCATGTGGGCTTTTGGCTCCAACAGTGGCGGGGCCCGCTTCTACGTCCAGATCGCGCTGGCTTTTTTTGCTTTTCTGATTCTCAGCAGCATTGCCCCCAAGGAGCGCCATCTTAAGTTCATTCTCATCGCCTGCCTTATCGGCAATCTTATCACCGCAGGCTGGGAGGTTCTCTGCTACTTTCTATTCCCTGCCTTTACCTGGCTCACCACCGCTCCAACCGCCTTTGCCGAGGAAGAAAGTTTCTATAGTTGGCATCAGGCACTTTCTCAAGTCTCCCTCCCCGTCTATACCTTTATTTTAGTCAGCATGCCCTTCCAGCGCCTCCTTTCTGTAAAAAACATTTTCTGGTCAATCCCCTGCTTGATCGCCTGCCTAGTTATCACCGCACTCAGCGGCAAACGCGCCGCCATGGCCATGATGTTTCTCTTCCCCCTTATTATCGCCCTAGCTCGGAAAGAGTATTTGTACCTTATCTTAGGAGGAATTGTAGCCTCTGTTCTCTTGTCCATAGCGGTTCTAGGTCAAGGCCGTCTTTTCGTTCTCCCCCTCGCCGCCCAACGGTCGCTCGCTAATTTGCCAGGAGAATGGGATGATCGTGTTTTAGCCCAGACTACTGGGCTCGACAAAAAGGAGGCGGACGTTTTCCGCTCCTTGATGAAGGAAAAGGCCTGGCAAATCATTAAAGAAAAACCTCTCACCGGGAGAGGTCTCTCAATCGACCTTAAAGACATGGTGGCTCTTATTCAGACGAATACAGGGATAAACGTAAAGGAGATGGATGCTCTCGCTGCGGGCAGCTCTTGGCACCATAAATGGTTAGGAATTTCGGCTGATATCGGTGTTCCAGCCGCTGTCTTCTACGGGTTTTTCAATCTCCTTCTTCTAATCCTTTATATTCTTTTAGTGGTCCGATCCCGCAATCAAGGCTGGTACTACGCATTTTCCCTCTTTCAGCTTTGTGTGGTTGTGAAATTCATTCTTTTTTCCACCACAGGCGGCCATACCGCAAATAGCCCTTTGGATGAGTGGTGGATCTACGGCATAGGCCTAGCTGTGCTTTCTTCGCTCAACTCTCAAAAGGATCTAAAAGAGTTGAAGCCCGATTTTACTGAAACAGCTTCTATCAACCGATAGATCTTTTTATACATTCATGCCAAGAACTGAACGCTATTTCCGCTCGCTGATTACAGGGTATGGCGCCACGGTCATCACTTCACTATGTGTTTTAGCTTCCGTCCCGCTAGCTCTTTCGTTTATCTCCACTGCAAGTTTCGCTATCTGGGGATTAATTGTGCAGGTATCCGGCTATCTCCTGCTTGGTGATTTAGGAGTTTCGAGTGCGGTCGGCAGACTTCTGATGAACCATCTCCAATCACGACCCTCAGTGCAATATGGTCAGATTTTCTTTGCAGGTTTAATCAGTTTTGTTGGCCAAGCTTTCGTAGTTTTTGCGATCGGGATCGGATTTGCTTTCCTCGGTCCAACCATTCTTGATATTCCCGCCGATATGCGTTCTGATTTTACACGGCTCATGATATGCCAGACATCGATTATTTCTGTTTTCTTCCCCTTGAAAACCGTGACCTACGCTTTCGTTGCCCAAGGCCGTTACGAGTGGATTAATGTTTCTACTGCTTTGGGCGGCATCGTTTCTCTGCTGGCGTTATTCATCAGCTTTACATTGGGGCTTGGGCTCGGTGCTTATGTCGTGGCTGCGATTGCCGAAAGCGTACTGATCTGCTCCATTCAAATTGCGATGGCGTCGAAATCCGGTCTCCTCCCAAAAAAGCGGGAGTACTTCCTTCCAGAAAAGCAACAGGTTTTTGCCGTTTGGGAAATTGGTTGGGATATATTTCTCGTTGGGCTAGGAAACAGGCTTTTTTATACAAGCCAGAGTTTCTTATTAGCCCGTTTCGCCGGGCTGGACTCAGTCGCCGCTTGGATCATCGGGTCGAAACTATTTTATTTCGGCCGCGAAATGCTATCCAAAGCTGCTTTTATGGCTGGCCCCCCACTCATGTCTCTTTACCTTGAAGGTCTCAGAGCCAAGGCAGAACTACGCTTAGCACAGATTTCGAAAGTTTTAGGTTATTGTGCGGCGATCTTCGGCGGATTGCTAATTATCGGCAACTCGCTGTTTGTTGAATTATGGTCAGGAGGCAAAGTGTTCTGGCCCAAAACTAGTAACATTGCCTTAGCTGCACTTCTAGTTTGCAATGCTTTTACTTTTTCACTCATTCATCTGCTTGGGATGGAACTTCGGTTTAAAGCCCTTCGATATTTAACTCATTTAGAGGCAGCCTTCTTCATCTTCTCCTCCTGCTACTTTGTGCCGCGCCTTGGTCTCTTAAGTGTTGCGCCCTTAATGCTTCTTTCGACTTTACTTTTCTCGATGCCTTATCTTTTTTATTCTTATATTCGTTGCTGTCGGCAGTGGCAGGCTTCCCGCACTCTTAGCATTTCATTTGTGCTGCGTCTTATCTTACTTTTGTGTTTCGCATCTTTCCCCACTTTCCTGTTTTTAGAGCCTCATCTTTCGTTTTCGGAGTTCCTAGGTATTTTTGTTTTTCTCGCAGTAGGTTTGTATTTTATTTGGCTAGATCTGCGCATTGAATTTGCTTTTCTGAAAACCCAATTTTTTTCTGCATTTGCAAAATAACTTATGAAGAAAAAGATTTTCATCATATCACCGAGTTATCCGACTTCTTCTGACCCGGTCCAGAGTATTTTCGTTCAAGACCAAGCACGGGCGCTATCTCGCGACTACTTTGCTTGTGTGGCAGTGCCAGAGATGCGCGGGTGGCGCTCCCTTGATTCTTCTTTGTTTAGATCGACTGCTTGGGATGAATACGACGGCGATATTCATATATTTCGAGATTGCGAGTTCGCTCGGCTACCTTTTTCGTCGCGGGGTGCCGCTAGTGCGCTTTTTCATTCTGCCGACTCCACTTTTAAACGTTTTAGACTGTTGTTTGGATTGCCACAACTTATTGCTGCGCACTTTACGCTTCCTTCTGGATATGTCGGCGCACTTTTATCTAAGAAATACAACGTTCCACTGGTAATTCACGAACATGCAAGTCGGTTCTCCGATTTTCTGCAAAACTCTAGCTCCCGAGAGTGGGTTCGATATGCATTCCAGCAAGCTTCGGAAATTATTTCTGTCAGCCCCTTCTCAGCTAGCGTTCTACAAGAGCATTTTTCAAAAGGACCGATCAAGGTTTTGGGAAACATTGTTGATACAAATATTTTTACTTCCGATCACGCCAAAGTTTCCGATGGTAAAACCACCTTTGTTAGCATTGGCAGGTTGGCCAGTCAAAAGGGCCTGGCATTTTTGCTACAGGCAATGGCATTACTTCACAAGCAGAGCTGCAACTCCTTTTTTGTTCACATAATTGGGGATGGTCCTCTGCGCGATTCACTTCAAAAACTCGCAGCCGATCTTCATATTTCCCACCTTTGTAAGTTTCACGGGGCTCTAAATCGGCCCGCCATTACTCCTCTCCTTCAAAAGGCAGCCGCAGTGATTCAGGCGAGTCTTCACGAATCATTCTGCATCACTTTAGCTGAGGCTCTTTCATCTGGGGTTCCTGTAATTTCAACCCGTTCTGGCGGTCCTGAATGCTTTGTTAATTCTAGCAATGGAGTATTAGTAGATAAATCTGACCCTGTTGCTCTCGCAAGTGCGATGTCTCTTTTCATTGACCGGAAGATTTCGTTTGATCCAAGCATTCTGCGTTCCAATATCGTGAGTCGCTTTGGGGTTGATAGCTTCGTTCGCCAGGTCTCAAATATTTATGAACCGATTATTAAACATGGTCAGGCTCAACTTTATAATCGCTCGTCACATATTAACCTAGTCGCGAAGCGTGCCTAATCCTCTTCTGTAATCCAATCCCTTTTTATGTGTGGAATTTTAGGTAAAATTGAATCCAGTAAGGCGGTTTCTCAAGACATTTTTCCCGTTTCCCATCGAGGCCCTGATTTTTTCGATACCAGAGAATTTATTGTTGGGGATAGCAGAGTCACTTTAGCTCACTGGCGCCTAGCGATTATCGATCTTAAAAGTGAATCGAATCAACCATTTGAAAGCGCAGATACAGGCTCATGGATCGTTTTTAACGGGGAGATTTATAATTATCGCGAATTGAGAACCTTAATATCCGGTAATTTTAGAACCAAAAGCGACACGGAGGTTTTACTCGCAGCCTACGACAAGTGGGGGGTCGAATGCCTGAAATACCTTCGAGGCATGTTCTCTTTCATAATTTTTGATCAGAAAAAGAATCAGCTCTTTGTTGCGCGGGACCGGTTCGGAATTAAGCCCCTTTATTTTAAATCTTCTGAAACTTCCTTAGAATTTGCATCAGAAATCAAACAGCTTCTGGTTATGAATCCTAAAATCAATCTTCCTCGTGCGCGTGATTATTTATTCTTCGGCTTCCAAGATAATACCGACGAAACTCTTTTCCAAGGCATTCGGCAGATCAAGGGAGGGCAATATATGTTGGTGGATTGCAAAACCCCAACCAAACCATCCTTGAGGACATGGTACAGACTTCAGGAATTTTCAAGCTACGATGGTAGCTATGAGGAAGCCCAAGAGGAATTTAGGGAAAAGTTTTTCCAATCACTTTCTCTACATCTTCAAGCAGATGTTCCGCTCGGTTTTAGTCTTTCAGGCGGATTAGATTCTACCTCCATTCTATGCTCCTCTGCCTTGGTTTCAGATTTCTCGGATAATCAGCCACTTTCTTTTAATGCAACTTTTGATTGCGTTGGATTAAACGAGTCTCCACTCGCCACCCTAGCTGCTGAAAAAGCAAAGTCGTATCTATCCTTTGTGACTCCTAGTCCACAACTCGTTGAGAGAATCGAGAATTTGACATTTTATCATGATGAACCGATTCCAAACGCATCTATTCTTGCCCAAGACGCAGTTTATAAGGCTGCTTCAGTTGCTGGTATTAAAGTAATGTTAGTAGGTCAGGGCGGTGACGAGATTATGGGGGGCTACGAGGACTTTGCTTACCCGTATATTTCGCATCTTCTGCGTCAAGGCTCTTTATCAACGGCATGGAAAGAGTCACTTTCTTTTCAACGAGAATGCGGCTTTTCGCCCTTGAGCGCGTTTAAACGTTTCTTTGCTACCAACGCTCCCTCACTGCTTTTCTCTTACCTATATGATTCTTTTTTATCCACAAAGAATAGTTGGGCAATTTCTGATCTTTTTTCTAAAGAGCTCCCCTGCATAAATCCTTGGCATGATTTCGCTAAAAGATTCCCTTTAGGCTCCTTTAGAAACCAATCAGAATTTATGATTCAGACTTCATCGCTTCCTAAATTATTGCATTGGGACGACCGCACTTCCATGGCCCATAGCATTGAGGCCCGTGTTCCATTCTTGGATCATAAACTTGTTGAATTTTGTCTTTCTCTTCCTCCTAGTTTCAAATTCCAGGGTGGCGTCACAAAAAGAATTCTTAGATCAAGTCTCTGCGATCTAATCCCTGCTCGTATTGTAGGTTGTTTACAGAAGACGGGCTTTGGTGCGCCAGAAGAAGAATGGTTGCGTTCTAACGGTCAAGCACTTCGGGATGAATGTATCGCTGGTGCACGTCTCTCGCCTCATATCTTTTCTTTACGTGGTGTTGAGCTGTTATTAAATAATTTTCTATCTGGAGGATCCTATGATCCAGTAATTTGGAGAATTTTTACTTTTAGTATTTGGGTTCGAGTCTTCGGCCTTCGATAATGGGTCCCTTTTAACAATTTTAGCTTTCCACATTCCCTCATTTTTAAAATGGACTCATATCAGGCCATCTCGTTCGATCAGATTGACTGTTTTCCGATCGGCGTGGTTTTTAAGCCTTGATTGCAGGACGCTTTCTCGTTTTTCCACAGCGGGCGAACCCAGACCAGCCACTTCCTTTTCGTTTGGGATCAGGACGGTCTTCTTCTAGGTGATCTTCTTCTAGGCATCGGCCGGTATTTGGATTTCTGCATGCCTCTCCCTGCGCTGGGCCGCATTAAGGATTCTTGCCTATAAAATATTCATGAGGACACAGGTCTCTTATAAATTATAACGCGCACAGTCCGCACCTTAAGGGCTCCTTAACTTGTTGCCCCAGCAACAATTGCCCTTTTTCTGAGGCGTATGCTTGACCGCCTACCATTGTGTTTTAGTCAAGCCAGTCACTCCCCAGGCACATTAAAACACTTGTCTGCTAATCATGACTAAGACACTATTTTTCTTATGTTTACAACATATCCATTGCTAAGACAATGACGTTAGAGCAATTGGGCAACACCTTGCCCGCTCGATTGGCTCTGGGTGCTCTTGCGTGGATACTGGCTGCACTCAGTATCATATCTCCCAAGATTCTAGCGCGTGTGGCCAAGAGAATGCGGGGCTTGTTCTCCACAAGATTCAATAATGTCCTCCACGAAAATTTATTCGTTTATTCGAAGCAACATCTAGCTGTGCAAGTTACTCCCGGAGTTATTTTCTGCAACACGGCGATCAATCTCGATCTTTGCTTGAATATCCGCGACTACGTTCAAGGCCACTTTTACTTTGGCGGTCTGCCCGATTTTTTTATCGAGCTTGTTTCCTTCAGCGATCAAAGAACCGCCTTCTTCGATCTTGGTGCAAATATGGGGATTATTTCTGCGGCCTTATCGAAATATATTCCCCAGGAGAATATCGTTGCCATCGAGCCCATGCTTGCAACATATGAGCGATTGCAGCAGGTATTTGCGGACAATTGCCCGCGTGCAGCTGCTTTTAATCTCGCTCTATCCTCAAAAAAGGGCTTTTTGGATTTGTATATACCCAGCAGCGATTCCGGCAGCGCCACTGCATCCTTATCTTCAAGCGAGCTGGTTGCAGCCCGAAGACCTGATATTCAAGTTATGGCGCGAGCCGTTCCCTGTGGACTTTTTGACGATTTTTACGCCTCCCTGACTCCTGTGGGCAGGTTAAGCTCCCTTGAGCGACATGCTTTCAAAATTGATGTAGAAGGCCATGAGGTTGAGTTAATTGAAGGAATGAAGGATTACCTGGCCAGTTATAATGGAACTGTGCTAATGGTTGTTGAAGTTCGTTCAACTACAACTCAAGCGGTTCATCAAATCCTCAAGGGCCATGGTTTTACGCTTCTTCGCAAAGAAAATCCGGCAGTGAATCACCTTTCGCGTGATTACATCTACCTGCGTCCGTCCAAAACTTCAAACAGACAATGCTCTAAAGACTTTTAAAGCCTGCAACTGGAAGGGCCCCCTCAGGCATTCCTTTGCACTGATACATTATTTGACTCACCCATATTGGTTCCAACCAGAACTATTCAAGAACTTAACCTTCTGGCATAGAAGCTATGCGGGTGGCTCATGGCGAAGAGCAGATTCTTGAACGCCTACGATTGATTTTAAATCAACTAGGCTTACCTTGTTTTATTCGGCTTAATTGCTCGTATACACTCCGGTTTGATCAGCTCTGCGGTTGATGTCCCTTTTATATCTGATTGCATAAAATATTGTTTACCGCTTTGCTGGCACAAGGCTTTCTTCGCAAAGGAAGTTTAGTTAATTGATTTATTTTTAAATTGCCATAACTCTCTTTGCATCATTCTTATATGAAGATTCTCTATATTAATCACACCAATACCATTTCGGGCGCCGGGATCAGCTTGTCGACCCTCCTCGCTGGGCTTCCGGTAGAAGTTGAAAAATATTTTTGCCTCCATATAAAATCTAAGCTGGCCGACCGTTTTGGGGCAACGTCTCACCAGACTTACAGAGATCCGTTTTTATCTCTGATGCACACTACACTTTATGGGTGCGGTATGCCGCCTCATCTCGCCCTTTTCCACTACCTCAAATCACCCTTAGCTTTGATTACGCTCTCCTTGATAAAAAGGTTTTGGAAGCCAGATGTGGTTCACTTAAATGAAACTGTTCTAAGCTCCTATGCGGTGGCTGCGTCTTTCCTGAGATTGCCGCTGGTTGTCCATGCTAGGACTCCTGTGAATCGCAGTGCCTTTGGGATGCGACTTTTGGACCATGTCGCTGAGCGTGGAAATTGCCGATTTATTTCCATCGACGGCGAAACCCATGCTTCCCTTCCTCTCTCCTGCCAGAGGATGGGTGAAATTATCTACAACCCCATTTCACTGTCTACCGCCACCACCGCGGAAATTAAGGCCAAGCGTCGGGATTGGGGCTTGCCAGATGGTGCCATCGCAGTGGGCCAACTTGCTTCCCTGCACAAAGAAAAGGGAATTTGGCGGATCCTGCAGATCGCGAAAACTATCTGCCCAAGCAATCCGCTGTTACATTTTGTTCTAGCAGGCGATACGGACTCCAATTTGGGAGAGGGCCCGGCTTTTGCTCGGGCAGTAGCGGAAGCAGGTCTTACCGACCGGATTCACCTCGTAGGATATGAATCGAATTTAGCCGTGGCATATGGGGCTCTTGATATTGTTCTCTGCCTCTTTGGCGAACACCTCAACGCCGTAGGTCGCACTGCCTACGAAGCACCCTTAGCAGGAAAGCCCCTGATTGCTACCCTGCCGCATCCTGACACCTCCACTTCAGTTCTTCAAGGAGTCACCGGTCTTGGATTTGAGTGTCTGGATTTTGAGGGGGTAACTCGGGCGATTGTAGACTTGTCACAAGACCCCGGGAAGCGACATGCACTCGGGGAATCTGCCCGTGCCGCCATCGCAGAGAGGCATTCCCTTCAGCGCCACGCCCGAAAAGTCTTCAACGTGTACCATCGTCTCCTTCGCAATGCGGGCCACGACGATGATGAATGAATCAAGATCGGTAAAATTCCCGGATCGTCCTGGCCACTGTAGCCTGCTGATCCACGGTGATTTCAGGATAGATCGGAAGTGAAAGAATCTCCTTGGAATGGCGCACGGCCACAGGAAAGTCCTCAGGCTTGTGACTGAGCCTTTTGTAGGCGGTGAGCAGTGGGAGTGGTGTTGGGTAATGGCGGGTACTCTCGATCCCAACCTGTTTTAAAGCCTCCTGCAGTTCATCGCGCTTAGGGATTCGAATACAGTATACGTGGTAAACATGTGTGGCACCCTCCCTAACTCTCGGGATGATGATCCCAGGGATCTCGGCAAGAAGATTGTCGTAACGTATAGCCGCCGAGCGGCGGGCTTCAGTCCATGCCATGAGGTGTGGCAGCTTGGCAGAAAGAATGGCTGCTTGTAGGCCGTCCATCCTACTACAGATTCCCTCCATTTGGTGGTCGTGCTTATTTGTGCGGTCCGCCCCGTGGTTGGAAAACATCCGACACTTGGCGGCAAGCTCCCCATCGTTTGTGATAATGGCGCCAGCATCTCCGTAGGCTCCAAGGTTTTTCCCTGGGTAGAAGCTGAACGTACCAGCAGTTCCCATCAGGCCAATCTGCCGATTCTTATACTTGGCCAAATGAGCCTGCGCACAGTCCTCCACGACAAGCAGTCCGTGCCTCTTGGCAATCGCAAGAATCTCGTCCATCGCCGCGGATTGCCCAAGCAGGTGGACCGGAAGAATAGCTTTAGTTCGAGAGGTGATCTTTTCTTCAATCAATGCGGGATTAAGGCAATAAAAAGCATCTTCCAGATCGACAAAAACCGGAGTTGCACCAGTCAGTGAAATCGTCTCGCTAGTCGAGATCCAGCTGTTTGCAGTTGTAATAACTTCGTCGCCTGGCCCGATACCCAGAATTTTTAAGGCGATAAATAATGCGTCCGTTCCATTCGCACAACTCACGCAATATTTGGCCCCCGATGCTTCTTGAAATGCCTCCTCAAAAGCCGCGACGTACTTTCCCCGGACAAAAGCAGACTCAGAAATCACTGCTTCGATGGCGGCATCAATGGAAGACTGGATAGTCCGATACTGGGCTTGAAGATCTACAAAAGGAATGCTCATGCTATATAAATACTAAGTGATCATGCTTATGTGGTGTTTGTTGCTTGGTCCACCAAATGAATATGACACTGCATGCGCCCGACAAGGCAAACTGCCAGTCAGGCAAAGTTAGTGATCGGCAGGGGTCAGGCATAGTTGTATTTTTTTGAAGCTCCACGTTTCAGATTTTTCTCAAGAGTACGGCTGGGTTCCCGGCATAAATACCCGGCTCTGTAATATCTTTCGTCACTACGCTTCCTGCTCCAATCACAACATTGTCGCACACCGCAACAGGAAGGATCGTGGAACCCGTTCCAATCGAAACACAATTCCCTACTTTCGTGGCTTTCCAAAGGGCTTTGTCGCCTCGGGCGGGGCCGCCAATTTTAAAAAGGTCGTTCACAAACATAACTCCATGAGAAATAAAACAATCATCCCCAATCTGGACAAGCTCGCAAATAAACACATGGGACTGGATTTTGCACCGCTCTCCGATACGGACATTCTTTTGAATTTCAACAAATGGGCCGACAAAAGTTGAGGCTCCAATCTCACACTCATAAAGATTGGCAGGCTCTACGACCGTACATCCTGCTCCAAATGTTACGTTTTTGATGCTTGCGCGGAGAATCTTAGGGGGGGCGTTCTTCATATCACTATCGTACAGCCGCTTTTTCGAGAATTGCCACGACTTGTCGCGCATGGGCTGGGCCAGTTAAACATTTTGCTTTTCCCTCAATACAATCGAGGAAATGATCAATTTCAACTTTGAGAGGCTCTCGGAAGTTAATTTTCGGAATGTGGATGTCACCACTTCGATGAATAAACTGCGCTGGACTTGTCCGATCGTAGTCCATTTTTTCCCCGAGAATGGCTCTTGGCTCAATGCCCATATCGTAAACGGCAATCTTGTTTTCAGCAACATCGTCATAAATAACCATCTTCTTTGAACCAACGACAGTCATCTCCCGAACTTTGTGCGGATCCAGCCAGCTCACATGAACCTGCGCCATTACTTTTCCTGGGTAGGTTATTTGAAGGAAGGTTACGTCCTCAATTCCTTTCTGAATAAAATCCATGCCGGTTCTGGAAATTGAAATTGGAATCGGATTTCCTAGGAGATGCTGGATGATGCTTACATCATGGGGCGCGAGATTCCATAGTGCATCCACATCGCTTCGGATGCGCCCGAGGTTTAGCCGCCGACTGTATATATATCGGATCTCCCCTAGCTCCCCTGAATCAATGAGGTTTTTCAGGCAGCAAACCGCATCGTTGTAAATAAAAGTGTGCGCAGCCATGACCACGAGGTTTTTCCTGTTAGCCACTTCCCCCATTTGATCTACTTCGGCAACGGTCGTGGCCAAGGGCTTCTCGACAAGCACATGCTTGCCCGTATGCAAACATTTCATCGCAATTTTAAAATGGGTGGCCGCTGGAGTCGCAATGACAATCGCATCGACTGCACGGCTGTCGATTGCTTGCTCTGCAGTTTCCCATGTTTCAATTCCTGGATAGTTTTTTGAAACAAACGCCCGCCGTTCAGGGGATGGGTCAACAACGCAGGTTAATTTGCAACGAGAGTTCGAATATAAGTTGCGGAGCAGATTGGGCCCCCAGTAGCCAACCCCAAGTTGAGCGATGCGAACCATAATGATTTATACTTGCGCAGGGCTCAAAAAGACAACTTCTCTTTGCTTTGTAATCCTAGGTACATCTCATGGTAACCCAGCGGTAGGTTGGTTTTTCTACAACGAAGCCTTCTCGCTCGTGGGGTGATGCCGCAGTGTAGATACAGTACCTGTGAGGCCGGATCCAGTAGGCACCTCCGAAAAATCTTTT
>Ga0247835_1004252_pt1 | contig 12767 bp, 10 predicted proteins | sample LaCtaG_3_FD_189912 | JGI IMG/M metagenome (GOLD analysis project Ga0247835, IMG submission 189912) | Freshwater microbial communities from meromictic Lake La Cruz, Castile-La Mancha, Spain - LaCruzMarch2015_13.5m | ecosystem: Environmental > Aquatic > Freshwater > Lake | place: Spain: Castile-La... | reverse complement strand
CCGAAGCTGTCACAAGCCGACCCAAAGTAGGTGGTGGTGTAAAGACAGGTGGCTCCTTAATGGAGACACTCTTGAAACTCTCTGCGGATTCTGCTCACGCCATTGTTTTGGCAGGGTCAGCCGCAGAGTTAAGCCGTCGCTGGAAAAAACGCAGCCATACGAAAAAAAGACGCTCTGGAAAGTCTAAGCAAACGCGCAGGCGCTAGTCTGGATGCGTAGGCCCAGCACTAGTCTGGATTTTAGCCAAGGGAAACCTAGGCTGAAAAATTGCCTCCCCGCTTTGTAGAACTTCAAGCAACAATGCCTATCACATTTCATCTGTTTGATTCAATCGCACAAGACGAAAGGACAGAAGGGAAAGATACCTATACTATCCTCCTCTTCGGATCCACACCTGAAGGAAAGCCTGTTCAACTCAAGGTCACAGGCTTTGAACCCTTCTTCTATGTTGAGTTGCCCTCCACAAAGGATGCCTATGGCGACTTTGTTGAACGACTCTCCTCTGAAATTCCAACCCTTGGGATTCCCTCAGAAGCCACTCGCTTTGAGGAGTGTCAAAAATCCTCCATGTATGGCTTCAGTGGTGGAAAGAAGCTCAACTTGGTCAAAGTGATTACAAAGTCACGACGGGCCTTCTATGCTCTCAAGAAACTCTTTCTCAATGAGCGGTCCAATCCTCACTTTCAACTCTATCATGACTCTGAGCCCTTGCGTGTGTTTGATGCGGGCTTGGATCCTATGCTCCGCTTCTTCCATCTCCGCAACCTTCAGCCTTGTGGGTGGATCACGGTTGATAGTGACGTAGATGAGAATGGAATCTGTGAGTGGGAAGATGTGAGCCGCTGCGAGAGGCCACCCATGGCTTCGGCTCCCTTTAAGGTTAACTTTTGGGATATTGAGTGTTACAGTGCGACAGGCGACTTCCCTGTTGCTACGAAAGGTGATCCTGTTATTCAAATCGGTAACGTTATCGTTCAACAAGGAAAGCCTACCAAAAAGGTCATCTTTGTCGTCGGTGAGTGTGACCCTGTCTTGAATGCTACAGAGCCTGTCAAGAGTTTCAAGACGGAGAAAGAAATGCTCCAAGCATGGGCCAAATGGACAGTCAAGGAGAATCCTGATATTCTTGTCGGCTATAACATCTTTGGTTTTGATGAAAAATATCTATGGGAACGAGCCGCTCAACTTGGACTAGTTGTTCATACCGACAGGATGAATGAGGCTGTTGATTCCTACTTCCAACAGCTCAGTCGTCTGGACAGTGGCAACAATCGCATGAAACTGGAGACCAAATTCCTCAGCAGCTCAGCACTCGGTGACAATATGTTGTATTACTGGAATACAATTGGTCGTCTTCAGATTGACTTGTATCACTATATCCGCAGGTCAGCATCTCTACCCTCCTACAAGTTGGATAGCGTCTGTCAGTTCTATATGTCAGGCAAGCTCTCCAGTGTGGACACCAGTAATCAGCAAGCCTGGGTCCTGAAGACAAAGCAAACAGGCGATGTCGTTCCTGGACGTTTCATTGTGCTTCTCGATGAAACAGGTGAAGCCCTCACGGAAAAGATGAAGGTGTTGTCTGTAGAGCCTGGCAAGTCCCTCACAGTTGAAGCTGATTCTGATGAAGATATGGAGGAAGCTATCAAATGGGCTGTGGTCAAGGATGATTGTCCTCCCCAGGAAATCTTCCGACTCCATCGTGAAGGAGGTCCTGCTGGACGTGCGTATGTAGCTCAATATTGTATTCAGGATTGTGACCTCGTCTATGAACTCTACAAAAAGCTAGATGTCTTCAACAATGCTATGTCTATGGCAAATGTTTGCTCCGTTCCAGTCAGCTATATCTTTACACGAGGGCAAGGCATCAAGATTGAGTCCCTCATCTTCAAGGAGTGTGACGAACGAAACATTGTTGTAGAAGTCCAAGAGACTCCGTCTCGCAATGTGAAGGAATCTGAGTCCGTGGATGAAGAGAAGGAAAAGGAAGACAGTTATGAAGGAGCAATTGTCTTGGATCCAGTCCCAGGATTCTACACTGAATCTCCGATTGGAGTCTGTGACTTTGCCTCACTGTATCCAAGCACTATCATCAGTGAAGACATTAGTCATGATTCTCTTGTCTGGGTAAAAGACTTTGACCTAAGTGGCGAGCTGGTGGCGATACCCTTTGGTGATGTTGCTGATGAAGCAAATGCTCCTCCAGGAACTCGGTTTACTGACATTGACTTTGATATCTGGCGGCCTGATCCGAATGACAAGCGTGCGACTCCTGTAAAGCTGAGAGTGGGAACTCGTATCTGTCGCTATGCGCAAAAGCCAGATGGCACGAAGCATACCTTGCCTGATATCGTAGCGAAGCTCCTCAAAGCAAGAAAGGATAAGAGAGAGGAAGCAAAGAAGGAGACAGACCCTTTCCGTCTAGCTCTCTTGGATGCTGAGCAATTGGCCTACAAGCTCACAGCGAACTCTCTCTATGGTCAGCTAGGGTCTGCCACCTTCAAGATTCGTCTCCAACATTTGGCAGCCTCCGTCACATCGTATGGTCGCAAGCAGATTCTCTTTGCGAAGGCAGCCATTGAGAAGTTCTATGGTCCTGAGGCGAACGATCCTCGCTGCTCCGCCAAGATTGTCTATGGAGATACAGATTCTCTGTTTGTAGATTTTGGAGTCAAGGACCCTCAGACAGGAAAGCTTCTCGCAGGCACTGAAGCAGTTCAAGCCACGAAAGACGTTACAGAAGAGGCAGGTCACTTTATTACACAGGCTCTCAAGCCTCCTCATGACTTTGAGTATGATAAGGTCTTTGACCAGTTCATTATCTTCAGCAAGAAACGCTATGTAGGAAATAAGTATGAAGATTCTGTGACAGACTTCAAGCAGACTTCCATGGGTATTGTGTTGAAGCGTCGTGACAACGCGCCTGTTCTGAAGACTATCTATGGTGGAGCCATCAAGATTCTTCTAAATGAGAGAGATGTGCCCAAGGCAGCAGACTTTGTGATTCAAAAGACAGTAGATATGGTCCAAGGAAAGATGAGTCTATCCCAGCTCACAATCACCAAATCACTGAGTGCGAAATACAAGCCCGACTATATCAAGGGAGATATCAAGGAGTTAGACGACCAAATCCAAAAGAAAACAAAGGAGATTGAAACGCTTGAGAAGAAGGGGAAACTCACAGACAAGGAGTCCAAAACCAAACAACTTCTGGAAGCCAATCTTCAAGCCCTCTATGGGAGATTAGCAGCGAAACGGGATGACTTGACACGATTCACGTATCCAGCACACAAAATTCTCGCGGAACGTATGGCAAAACGAGATGCTGGGAATGCGCCTGCGTCAGGAGAGCGCATGGGATTTATCTATATTGCGCCTCCTCCTGGACAAGTGTCCCCCAAGCTCCAAGGTGACAGAATTGAAACACCCGACTACATTCGGGAAAAGAAGCTTCAGCCTGATTACAAATACTATATTGAGCATCAGCTGGAGAAACCCATTGGACAGCTGTTTGGTCTGATAGTAGAGCAGATTCCTGGATATACTCGTCCCAAACGAGAGATTTCCGATGGCGAACAGGATGTGCTAGCGAGCGAACTTCTCTTCCGCAAAGCTCTCCAGGAATGTGATAAACTCTCGCGAGCCGCCTTTGTAGGTCGGTTTGGAGGTGTTGTCAACCAACAGAATTTTGGAGGAAATATCTTGGTGACACCACAAACACAAGAACGTCGTTCTCCACGCCTTCTAGAGAAGGAACCTCCTACAAAACAGACTTCCATTAACGATTACTTCCTCAACAAGGCGATTGTAGAGCAATACAAAGAAGCGAAGACAAAAGCCAAGTCCAATCTAAAAAAAGATAGTGAGGACAAGAAGAAGAAAAAGTAGTATGGAGCAATTGGCCAAAGCAGAAACCTATGACCATTTTTTGGAACTTGTTCGAAGTGACCCTCTAAACGCCTTAGCAAGAGAGCGATTGTCTTATTCTGCGATGGATCCCACTACACAACCCTGGTTATTGAATACAGAAATTGTCACGATGCATCCTACTGCGGAAGCAGGTCTTCCTCATACCCGTCCTCCCAATGTCATTTGTATCCCCAAATATTACCCAGAAGATCGTCTAGAGCACACCTTAGCCCATGAATTAATTCATATAGACCAACGCAGACGAAAATACAAATGGGATGCATTTTTTGAACGTGAAGGATGGAAGCCTCTTTCTACCCAAGACATCCCTCCTCGTTGGCTTTACCGCTGTCGCATGAATCCAGATACAATTGATGATAGATTCTGGGCCTGGGAAGGAAAGTATGTTCCTTTGCCTCTGTATGAACGAGAAGATAAACCTGACCTTCGGCAAGTCAGTATCCAGTGGTGGGACAGAGAAACAGGCATTCGGCAGCATCAGCCTCCTCGGAGTTTTCAGCAACGCTATGGCTCCACACCGTCTCAGCCAGAACATCCACGAGAGCTGGCTGCTGTTGAGCTAGCGCGTATATTCCAAACACCTTCAGATATTGATAGGTATTTGAATTCTAAATAGAGAGCTACAGAAGGAGGATGTTCTCATCCAGCCACTTTAGTCTAGAAAGTATTGGAATAGATGGTCTTTATACAATTCCATCTATTCCAACGATTGAAGTGTCAAAACTCTCACGCTATGATGGAAAGGACTCCATTTTTTCCGCAAATAAATTCCAGAGAAGATGTTTTCTCACAATTGAACATGTCTTAGATCATGGAAGTTATGGAAACATCTATCTGGGAAAGCGTGATGACGTCGAGGTGTTATTGAAGCAACCGCGTATGGTAGAAATGAATCTGTTTCAGGAAGCTGTTTTACAGCATCTTGCTCACAAAACGTTAGAAGCAGAAGGGATAGGATGGGCAATCCCCAAGGTCTATGATGTTTTTTGGAATAAGAAAGAAGTCTGGTTTTCGATGGAGCGTATCTATGGGTATAGTGCTGAGGAGTGGTTCCGTAGCACAAAAACAGCAGATTTGGATATGTTGTATCTTCTTGCGCAGATTTCATTAATTCTAGCAACGTTGGAAAGCCATTTGAATTTAGACCATCGGGATTTGAAGAGTAGCAATTTAATCCTTAAACGTGAACCATCTAAGATAAACGTGAAGATTCACGATGTTGTATGGACACTACTAAGTCCGTTTACTGTTGTTGTCTTGGATTTTGGCTTTGCCTGCTTAGGGTCTGAAGTGCTACGGGGAAAGCCTTGGGTCAATCTGGGAGATGGTGTTCTTCCTCCTATGGACCCTTGTCCAAAAGAAGGACGTGATATGTTTCATTTACTCACGTCATTTTTAGGACTTCCTATTCTTCAACAGGCCATTAGCAAGCGGCTTCACGACAAAATAGATGGATGGCTAACTCTTGGGAAAAAAACGTATGGGCCTATGGCAAGACGTTGGAGCACAGAAAACTGGAGTTATCTTGTCAGTAGCCAACCGAACTTTGCGATTCCCAACTGCTGTCCTTTGCGGATACTTCAAGACATTTTGCCTGAGCTCAAAGGATATCTATTCTTTACACAAGCTTCTTAATAATATCTCTTTCTTTTTCATATACGCACGTTTTTCCTCGTTGGATTGAGTCCGAAACATGCATTTGACTAAGACGTCCATTTCAACGCGGAATGGATTTTGTATCTGTGCGGAAGGATGCCATAGGTGTATCATTTCAATAGGAGGATCATCCGCAAACGCAATAGGTTCTAGCAGCTCTAACTTTTGATAAAACAACGCATCTTCAGGTCCATATCCCCAACATAACTGAGGGTCATGCCCTCCTGCTTCTAAATATCGTTGTCGTGTCAAATACAAACTTCCACCTGGAGCTCCAGCAGATTTTGTAAGGGACGAATACATAGACTCGTCTAGAGGTTCATCTGCGAGTGATAGATTTTCACGAAACATATCTGCCACCACTTGTTTTAAATTCAAAAGACATCTATGGGTATAAGGTTGAATAAATTGTGTTTTCGCTCTCTCTACGTTAGCATCTAGCATGCTCCAAAATTTTTTGGGGACTAATATGTCATTGTCATGAAACAGATACCACTCTGCTTGACTTCCGTATAAGAACGCCTTGTCATAACACAACGCTTTGTTGAATTGTCCCAATGGAAGTTCAGGGTCTCGTATGTCCAAGAACAGCCAAATGTATTCACACTCAAACTCTTCCGCTATTTTCTGAAGTTCTGGAAAGGGACTGTGCTCCACCAGCAATATTTGAGGCCTGAACCCTTCCTTGGGTAAGTCAATCATTTGGAACCGCTTCAGGACCGGCACAAGATTTTCTTTCCGTTTCAATGAAGGAATAATAATTTTTCGGGGAGGAGTCTGTTTGGTATAGACAAAGCGCTTCATAGACTGTTCCGTTTTTAAACACGCAGTTTCTTTGTATGTCTCATATAGACTATACAATACACTTTCTAGAGAGCCCATTTCTTTTTTATACAGAATAACAACATCATGAGGGTTATTTCCTGGAAGAATTGTCTCAGTTGAGTTTGAGAAAAAAAGAGGGCAAACAGTAAAGGGGATCTCAAGTTCTACTGGCTCATCACTCACAACAACGAACCCTGTAGGATGAGCACCCACATGCTTATGGGGTAACGAATACAAACTCTCAACAGATGTTCCATTAATAATTTCTAGATATTTTGGTTGAAGTTGAAGTATCATTAAATAAGGGTTAGAAACCATATTTTAGGTCTCTTTCCAAATTATCTGAGTAACTAAACCGCTGCTCACCCATCCGAGGGTTCACGATATACCAGTCAAAAAAAGGTTGGTATCGTTTCCACCAGATATCATTATGATAACTTATGATTTTTTCGCCTGTTTCACGATATGTATCTTCTAACACTTTGGTAGAGTCTGTATAACTTTCTAGCAAAACAGGAGCAAAGTCCTTCGTTATCAGATACGCAGACGCTGTATGCGCATCTAACACCTTTAAAAGAAAAGGGTAATCCGTTGGTTTTCCCTCTAGGAGAATTCCAGACAACATAATACAATCAAAGGCAATCTTTTCTTCAACTATAGCATTGAGTATAAAGTGAACGTAGTCCATGTCGAGTGTAAATTGAAAATCATCTTCTACGATAAGACAGACCTTATGGGGGGATGCTAAAAATGTTTCAATTGTTTTCTTATGGGCTAACCCACAACCTAAGATTCCAAATCCAGGTCTAGACACACCTGGAATGCGCACTCGTTTTGCTGTAGGTACACCCATCTTATCTAGCTCACCCTCAATTTCGTTTCGTCTATCTGCTCTGTGGTCAAGATTGATATAATAGACACACTCTATGTGTTCCATTCTACACTCCATAATTCGTTATTTCGTATTCATTATCCGAATAACTCTCTCGTTGGATTCCAAGTTTCGGGTGAAAGATAAACCAATTGGAGATAGGTTGGAGTTTTTTCCAATAAATATCATTACAGTATTCGTGCTTTCGTTCACCCGTTTTCTCATGCCAGTCTTTTAAGAGAGTCGTAGATTGCTCCAAGCATTCAACGAGCTTGGGAGCAAAGTCCTTCGTAATGAGAAACCCTGAGGCTGTCTGGCCATCCAACACTTTTCGGAGGAAAGGCCATTGTGTGACTTCTGTTTGAAACAGATTTCCTGCGAGCATAACTAGATCATACGAAACTTTCTTCTCAAAGATAGATTTCAATAAATAGTTCACGTAATTCATATCCAATGTGAAGAGAAAGTCATCCTCAAAAATCAGACAGTTTTTATGAGGGGAGCTAACAAAGGTTTCTAGAGCCTTCTTGTGACTTAATCCACAGCCTAACATTCCAAACTCTTTATTGTAAATACCTGAGATGCGGACAAGCTTGGATTCTGGCACACCAAGCTTTGTCATTTCAGCTTCAAACTGTTCTTTTCGGTCAACACGATGCTCAAGGTTAATGTAGTAGACGCAATCAATGAATTCCATACCTAAACTCTTTTCAAAAAAAGTCTTTAGTATGGAAACTGAGTATGTGTTGCCCGTTCGCAAAGGGGGCTTAGGGAACCAGATGTTTCAAGTCGCAGCAGCCATTGTATATCAAGAAGAAAAAGGAAAGACAGTTCTGATACCAAGAGAATTTTACAATCATCATAATTCCTCTCACAAAGAATATGCCGATACTGTCTTTCGTCATTTTCCGAATCGCACGAACGTGTCCTTAGACCAGGATATGATAGATAAATTTCTCTCATGGTCCTTTACCAAACATTCAATGAGCCCTGGATTTGATATTTGGTCCCCTGAAGATATTTCTGGGAATGTCTTACTTCATGGATACTTTCAGTATTATCCTGTCTTGGAGCGCCATGAAAATGTCATCCGAAAGATTTATTTAGAAGGACTCAGGCCTCTTCTTTCTCTGAAACCTTCTCAGGAGTTAGTAGGGATTCATGTGCGACGCGGAGACTATATGAAGCCTCCTCATTCTGAATGGCTGTTTACGCAAGATATTTCTTACTATGAAAAAGCAATTGAGTATTTTGATACAAAGTCAAAAACATTCTGTATTTTTTCAGATGAGTTAGAATGGTGTATGAAACAAGATATATTCAAACAGCTTCCTCATAAAATCTATATGGATGAACCTGATGAATTGAAAAGTCTAGCACTTATGACATTATGTCATGGAGGATTTATTTCTGCCAATTCAACCTTTTCTTGGTGGGGAGCCTTTCTAGGCGCGCACGCGCAGCGGCAACCTGTCATTGTCCCCATAAAATGGTTCAAAGATGAACTTGTTCAGCTCTTTCCTAAAGGATGGATTCTCTTGTAGAGCTTAAAATTTTTGGAGAATCCAGATTGTATTGGCTTGCTCTAGATACTTAAGATTTACAAACGTTGGATCCACTGTATTCGGATGAGAAATATTCACAAATCCAATACTCGTCATATAGTTTTTAATATTTTCTGTATTACATTCAGATGCGCCTTCATATTGATGACCATCCGCCTCCAATGTTACAAAAACGACTCTCTCTTGAAGATAGGAACCTGCGCCTTTTACAATGAGAAAATCTGAGCCTTGTGCGTCTATTTTAAGATACTCGATGTAGGGAATCGTATCAAAAGGAAACAAGTCAAAGAAGTCTTTGAGAGTAAAGACAGGCACTTTTGTAATACCTTGAACCGTGAACTTTGGATCTTTCTTTTCAAAATGTTCTTCTTTGGGTTTGTAGAGGCTACTTGTTCCCACGTCACCATTCATTTGGTAGAAATCCAGGAATTCTCCACTTTTATCTAAGAGGGCTACAGGGAAAATGAACAGACGATTATCTATATAGGGAATGGGCGCGTAAATATGATTGTAGACAGGATGATATTTGGGATTGTCTTGACTTCTTAAAAATTGGTATGTATGAGGATGGGGTTCAAATCCAAAAACAAGCAAATCTTGTTCTTTGTCTAGCCATTTACATGAAAAAGGTGCGCCATACGATAGGCCTACATCTAGTTTCACTCGTTTGATAGTGCTAGGAATACTGTACTTACCATTTTCCATAGGAATTTTTGAGGCACGACAAATATCAAGAAATACGTTAGACTTTGGTGTATCGAGTGTATTGAGTTTTGTAAGATGAAATGCCTTTTGTATACCTTCTTCATCTACGATGAGCCAATGCTTTCGTGGAGGATGCCAAAAGGGTTTGTAAACAACAGTTCCAGTAGACAGTAAGCCTGCTACATAACTCATTGAGCTCGCAGATGTTACTAAAACATCAGCAAACACCATTCCATTAAAACTTTGAAATGTATCATCTTCTAAATGAAGTTCAATGGGAAACATTGTATATTCTTTAAACATATCTGATGAACACGTGGAATAGATATGAAATTTAATAGGTTTTCCTTTTTGACTATACATTTGCTGAATGGCAGCCATAACAGATAAATAATACAAATCAGATGTATCAGTTCCTTCTTTACGAGTATCCTGAGACAAAGAACGTCTTACATGTACAGCAACATTTAGAAATGTCGCATCAAAAGGACTCACTTTCCCTTGGAAATAAAGAGACTTGATTTTTTCAAAGCTTTCACTGGTGTGATACTTATCCATGTCATTCTCAATTTCCCCATAAAAGTAAGGCCATTTCGGAGCAAAAATAGGAGTTTTTCCAACAGATGTTACTTCTGGATAGTGTCCTTTAATGTTCATAGTTCTCACAGCATCTTCAATAAACTTTTTTGTATCGGTAGTGGGATTGTCCATTTCACGAATATCACTATATAAAAAGGTATCCCCTTTCAGTTCTGCCAATAAAATGCTCCAAATAATACTTTGATATTGGGCTCCAAACCCATCGTAACGTAAATCATTTGTTAATAACATTGTCTATTTGAATGTAGGAAAATCAGCTTTAAACACCTAAAAAAAACGTTTCATTTCCATAAAGATGATTTATATTCTAGGAAATTTTGCTGGGGTCTTCTCCAATGTCTGTAAATTTCTTCTTTGGTCTATACTGTTAAAAGAGGAAGATACTTTGCTTTTTTATTATACGAACAAAGGCCTTCAAAATGATAATCATAGAGTGTTACCTTATCATGAGTATGAGAAGGAGTTAGGTCGGATTTTTTTTTACAAATACTTTGAATTTCCGAAAGGACACGCAATTGACTCTTTTTTGTCTTTATCATCCTTTGAAATGAATTATCCGTCTATTCAATCATCAAACTTACCTACTTGTCTTCAACCCTATCCAAATGGGTTTGTTTTCTGTTCTCCAAACGTTTATAAAGACCCCCACTTTTCTGAGATTCGAAAGCTTTTTCATGAGCACATCCAACGCAGGCTTCAATTTACTGAGTCTTTCCGAAATGTAATTGAAGAAGAAGCTGAGCCCATTCGTCGTCTTCAAGCACAAGGAAAAAAAATTCTTGCTGTTTTTTTACGATCAACATCCCACTTTCAACATTACAATACAACAGCTGTCTTTGAGGAAATTCAAGAAGTAATGAAAGACTATGACTATATTTTACCGATTACACAAATCGGCCCTTTCCTAAAGCAAACATATGATATGTTTGGTGAGAGGTGTATTGTCTTTAAAGATAGAATCTATTTTTCAGAAGATAAAGATTGGATTCAACAACTCTATACTGATGAAGAATTTGAAGTCGAATTCAAAAATGCGATTCTAGATGTATACTTAGCAAGTCAATGTTCCTTTGTTATGGGTGGCTCCAGTAACATGTTTATGGGTGCTCTTTTGTTTAATCCAGATGTCCCCTTCAAACTCTTTCGCGAACTCGAGAAAAAAAATGGAGACTGAGGAAAATTTCTACCTAAAATATATTTTTAAGAGTATTGAAGATGACCCTTGAAAAGACACTTACGTTTCCGAAGGATGATTACCAGTTCCAGCAGGTTATCAAAAAGATTTTGGGCTTGGAAGGGGACCTCTCACAGGCACACGAACTCGTTCGCGGTGCGATTGACTGGGACCAAATCACCTTCCAAAATGATACGTCTACGGAATTCCACACAAAATACTACAAATCGCCTTACTATTCTGAAATGGTGGAACTTTACTACAGATTCCTTCAGGAATGGCTCCTCCCTCAGCTTGAGGAAGATGAATATATTGTTCAAAAGGAGCCTTCATTCCGCATCCATATTCCCAATAACACTGCTTTAGGAAAGCGTGGAGATGAGGAAGACAATGAACAAATTGGACTTCATTGCGACAGTGATTACAATCACCCTAGCACTGAAACAAACTATATGTTAGCGATTACTGGTCAATCCGATACAAATTCTTGCTATGTAGAGACCGAGCCTGGAAAGGGTGATTTTCATCCTATTACTCTTGCCTATGGAGAAGTCTTCCGTTTCTACGGGAACAAGTGCCGCCATTTCAACAAGAAGAATATATCCAATCAAACGCGCATCTCTTTTGATTTTCGTATAATCCCCGCGTCTCAGTATGTGGAAAATGATGCGAGTGCTGTTCATAGCGGTCGTAAATTTGTTGTAGGAGAATATTACATGCGGTTACGCAAACAAGATAAATCTTTGTCAACAACAATGTAATTTGATACATCTACAGTTGAATCTATGAAAGAAAATTGAGAAGGATAGAGTGTCTCTAGTGTCTTCTGAATTTCAGGTGACTCCTGGACATACACGTGAAATCCAGCAAGGTCAAGTTGTCTTGCGAGAGCAAAGCTCTGTGATTCTTCTAGAATATTTGTTCCAGGCTTATAGGCAAGGTCTTTTAATAAAAATGCCTTTCCCGTGGTCTTGGCTATCGCTACAAGTCTATCAGTGAGAAACTGTAAGTGACTTTTATTGGTTTCATCGGTTGCTTCTCCAATTCGATTGCGCACACCTTGACCATCACTGTAAAAACAGAGAGCACGATTATCGCGAGGAAAACAAGGGCCTCCATATCCGTGGCCCCAACCCAGATACTTAGTGCCAATCCGAGAATCAGATCCAATAGCTCTGAGAACACTATCAGGATTCAAACCTTCATGAACACATAAATCACCAATCGTATTCGCAAATGAAATCTTAGTTGTAATGTAACAATTGATTGCGATTTTTGTAATCTCTGCTTCCTTCGGCTTCATGCGACAGATTATAGGCTTTGTCTTTACGAATGCTTCATAAATTGGTAGTAATGTATCTCCAGCCTCTTTGGAAGACTCACCAATCAGTAAAATGTCAGGGTGGGAAAAGCCATAAATGACATTTCCTTGCGCAATGAA
>Ga0247835_1004244_pt1 | contig 12806 bp, 8 predicted proteins | sample LaCtaG_3_FD_189912 | JGI IMG/M metagenome (GOLD analysis project Ga0247835, IMG submission 189912) | Freshwater microbial communities from meromictic Lake La Cruz, Castile-La Mancha, Spain - LaCruzMarch2015_13.5m | ecosystem: Environmental > Aquatic > Freshwater > Lake | place: Spain: Castile-La... | reverse complement strand
CACTGCATCGCGCTCGAGACGCGCAGCATGCATCCCGATTGTCTTGACCTGTCCTTGTATTTTTTCTCCGACGAGGTCTACAGGCGCATCATGAATCCGCCGGAGGTGCGGAATGTCCAAGGCGAACTAACCGCGCAACCGGAGTCCTTCGACTCGCTTCGCACCGGCCTGAGGGCGAACCTCACGCTCAAAGGCGGTGGGGAAAAAACCTTCACCGTCCGGCAAAACGCGCCGCTTTTTCGCCATTTCAGCCTTCCTTGGACGGGGAACATCCAAGCCAAATATTGCGGCCCGTATTTTCCTGCAGGCTCGTTTGCGAACGGTTGGAGCGAACAATCCCAATGGCCCTCTTGGAATGGTCCTGTCAAACCCGCGAGAAACACTCCGGGATTCGCACCATTCCTCATTCACCAAGGCCGCATTCACCTCGCAACCGGCGCCTACCAGGATGCGCTCCGGAGAGGGATTGAAAACGAGCGTGGAGGCGACTTCTATGGCCCTATCGCCGATTGCGAATTTGATCTCGAGGTGATCATGCCCTTGGTCTTCGACCTCCAACTCGATGAACTCCGTCGCGTTCAGCACCTGAGCGTAGCCCCGCTCACCGGCACGCCGCCGCTTGAACCCAGCATCGGAGACACACTGCTCAAGGCATTCAAGGCCTGGCTCTCAAAATAAGAGCACCGAGGCCCGTGGCTATCTTCGCCGCCAATCTTCAATGAATTTGCTGTCCATGATTTTGCCCCCCCTCGGCGCTCATAGAGACGCCGCTACAAAATCCGCCGCGTGCGGGTAGTCACGCCAGAAGAAATGATTCTGACATCCATGATTCTGTCGAATTTTTGTTTTATACCAAAAGCGGCTTGATTTCGGACTCTTGATTGGGTGTTGGTTTGCAGCCGTCGAAATGTCTCGGAAAGGCGGTGCGCTCACCGGGGACAATGGGGCTTTCATTTTGGAAGAGGTTGCGAGTTCGGCGGGGGCGTTGTATGAGTGGATGATCAATGGCTAATTCCTCGCCCCTTCCAATTCCCCGCGTCCTTGGCGCCGTGCTCTGGGGGATCTCCGTTGCGCTCTCGTGGATGTGGGGGCTTGGGCTGTTTTTCTCGGTCCAGTTCACCACTCAGTTCGGGCTCTTCGGTCTCCTGACCTTCGCGATCCCGAATTTTCTGGGGCTTCTCATCTTCGGGTTGGTCACGCACCACCTCGCCCGGAGGGAGTCGGGATCCGAGTCGTTGGCGAAATTCTTTGCCTCATGGTCGAGGCCGTTCCGACTGGTTTTTTTCCTCTATCAGCTACTCGCCATCACGCTGACGATTTTTGCTTTCATCCGCTACGCGTGGGGCCCGCTGGGCTTTCGTCCCGAGCTTCTTTATCTTCCGCTGACGATGCTTGTGGTGCTGGCGGCAGCCATTTTGTTTGGCGAGGAATTCGACATCAAACGCATCAAATTCAGCCATGGAGCCCTTTTCCTTATCCTTGTGCCTGCATTGGTGATTCTGACCGTTCACACTCTGGGCAAAGGCACTGGTCCGCTGACGATTCCCAAGATGCCGACGAATGACTGGAACTACTGGGGCTACGCTGTGCCGATCATCATTGGGTTCCTTGTTGGCCCTTGGCTTGACCTCCAGCAATGGCAGAGGGCGATTCAAATGCACCGCGAGCGTGTCTCCATCGCTGCCGGATACATCATCGGTTCGCTTCTCTTTTTCGGCCTCATCCTCTGGCACGGCATCACGGCCCTCTGGGCGCTGAACTGGGGCGCGGGCGAGTTCATTCGCGTGGGCATCACTGGCCACAACTATGGCCAAGAGGTGCTCACCATGGTCTTCTCAAACGCCTCGTCGTGGACCTTCGCCGCCTATGCCGTGTTCGTCTGCGTGTGTGTGCTCACGACACTCGACAGCGGCTACATCGCGTTGAAATGGTTCCTGCAATCCAACGCCAGCACGAGCAACCACCCGATTTTTTCGCTGGTCCCGCCGAAGCTCCTCACCTCGCCAATCCCCGCATATCTGCTTGCGGGCATTGTCGCCGTGGCGGGTGTAATGCTGCGCTTCGAGTTGGAATTTTTCATGATTTTTTACGCCACATTTTTTGTTGGCTACTCGATCCTGGCGATTGCCCGCTGCTATATCGTGAGCCCGGCGAATGCGATTCCGCAGGTGAAAATGTTCTGCATCGGCAGCATTGCAGTTGTCATTTTTTCCTTCGGCTACTTCCTGCGTTCGCCGAGCCTTCAGATCGTCGGCTCGCTCCTGCCGCTGGGCTATGTGATCTGGCTTTTGCTCAAGCCAAGCTCGTCGGAGGAATTCGTGAGTGACGCGGCGGAGTTGGACACGACAGCACCTTCGGCCCTTGCGTCGCGCCCCGAGAGCGCGGTGAGCGTAGCCAGCCCGATCACTGTGCTCGACCCGGGAGCCTCGCAACACAGCCTGGCAGGGCATTTTGAAAACAAGTGGTTTGTTTACACACTCATCGCGACCTATGCGGATACCAACTCAGTCGGCAATGTTTACTTCGGCATGTATGCCATGTGGGTCGGCAAGGCTCGTGAACTGTTCTTCAACCGCGTCATGCCGAAGTTTAATCTCAAGAACACGCCGTTCTACATCCTGACCCGCTCGTTCGAACACAAGTTCGTTCGCGAAACCCGGGAGTTTGAAACTGTGCAGGTAAAAATCCGCGTCGCCAGCTACAACCGCAAGTTTGCAACGCTCGAGCACGAAATCTACGACTCGCTCGGCCAACTCCTCGGCAAGGGCAAGCAAAGCCTGCTCTTCGTTTCCTCCAGCGATTACAGGATGCTCGACATCCCGCCAGATGTTTACTCGGCATTCATCGCGCACACTTGAGGAATGAAAACGGGCGCGACGGCAGACGGGTGGCGCAGGAGATTTGCCATTCTTGGGGTATGCGTCGCCGCACTCGGTCTCACCGCCTGCCCGAAGCCGCCGCCACCTCATCCTCCCCCACCGACACCCTCCCCGACACCCACACCGGTTCCGACGCCAATCCCCGTTCCGACGCCGAAGCCGATACCCGCACTGGTTCGCAAGCCACTGCCGACCGCCACTCTTTTCAGCGGCATCTCGCTCGAATCCGCCGCAGTGGCTTTCGAATCCTCCGAACTGGCATCCCAGGACCGCGTTGACCCGGACGCCTACAAGATCGAACTGACCCTCCGCGCCCGCCTGCCCCGCCCTGCCATCACGCTCCAGGATTTGGAATCGAGCGATCCCTCGCTGCCCTGTGTTTTCAAGGATCTTCCCGTCCTACTGACCAGTGCTTCAGTGTCTCCGTTTTTCAAAAAAATCTACGAACTCAAAACAAACGACCTCAGCCGCAAGCTCGCCAACCTCGACACCGTGCTCACACGGCACAATTTCTACGACTGCGAAACGATGCTCGAACTCGAGAACCCCGCCACATCCCGCCGCGCTCTGCTCGTCACCGCAGACATGGATGTCAACACGGACGGCTCGGATGGCGACCGTAATGTTCAAGTCGATTCGTCATCCATTTTCTTCCTGCCCCAGACGAGCTACCGCTGGCCGAAGCAGACTGAGCGGGCGAATCCCATGCTGGCGATCGAGGAGAAGCGGCTCGCCGATTTCAAGGCCGAAAAACTCAAGCCCGACCTCAAGCCAGCGCGCGTGCCGCAGGTCAATGACGGCATCGACCTCGCCACCCGCCGAATCCACGACCTGAAGAAATGGAGCTTTCTCGTTTCCTCGGTGGACCCCTTCATCGTCCTGCCGGGATTCATCATGCGCGACCACAGCGGCCCCTTCGTTCCGAAAATCGGGGACTACGCCATCGTGATCCACGAGGGCCGCGCGTATCCGGCCATTCTTGGCGATTCCGGCCCCTCCCACAAAGTCGGCGAGGCCTCGCTGCTGCTCTGCCGCGAGCTCAGCCAGCGCTCCTCCCAAATCATCCGGGCGGCCAGTGACCTGAATGTGACCTACCTCATCTTCCCAGGTTCCGCCGACGAGGCCCCCGCCCCACCTGACCTCGCGAAATGGCGGGAAAAATGCACCCAACTCGCGGAGGAACTCGGCGGCCTCACCGTGCCATTGCACGAATGGCCGAACCTTGTGCCCCCGTGGCCCACTCCGACCCCCTCGCCCACTCCAAGTCCATCCCCTTTGCCTGATCCCATGAGCACGCCGGTTCCACAGGGCACCCTGCCCGCTTCCGAATAAAGGCCGCGCTTGCGTTCGTTTTCGGGGAGGCTAAAAGAGCGCTTTTCCACTACCGAATTCCATGATCCAGCAATCCGCACTCGCCCAAGCCCGTTCAGCATATCGTCCCAAGCTCCCAGCCTCGCTCAGCGCGGCATCCACTGCGAAGGAGACTCCTTTGCCGACATCCAGCGACAGCGAAATCCGAGCCCTCTTTTCCAACACCTTCGACCTGCCTGCCGTGACCTTTGAAAAAGGCTCCGCACCAGTCGTAGCCTCGCCGATCCGCGTTGGCGTGATCCTCTCCGGTGGCCCAGCCCCCGGTGGACACAATGTCATCGCCGGCCTCTTCGACGCCATCAAAAGCATCCATCCCGAAAGCTCGCTCATCGGCTTCCTGAACGGCCCGGACGGCCTTCTCACCAACAAAGGCGTCGAAATCGACGCCAAGCTCCTCGAGAGCTACCGCAACACCGGCGGGTTCGACATCATCGGCTCGGGCCGCACGAAACTCGAATCGCACGAGGATTTTCTCAAGGCCCTCGAAACGGCGAAATCCCGTGATCTCACCGCACTGGTGGTCATCGGTGGCGACGACTCGAATTCCAACGCCTCAAAGCTCGCGGAGTTTGCAAAAGCCAACAACGCCCCGCTTTGTGTAGTTGGCGTTCCGAAGACGATTGATGGCGACCTGCGCGGCGAGCACATCGAGACGAGCTTTGGCTTCGACACGGCCAGCAAGGTTTACTCCGACCTCATCGGAAACATCCAGCGCGACGCCATCTCGGCCCGCAAATACTGGCACTTCATCAAGCTCATGGGCCGCTCGGCCTCACACATCGCGCTGGAGTGCGCGCTGCAGACGCATCCGAACATCACGCTCATCTCCGAGGAAGTCGCCGAGCGCGGGCTCACGCTCAAGCAGATCGTCGACCAGATCGCCGAGACCGTCGCCCACCGCGCGGCGAACGGCGAAAAATTCGGCACCGTCCTCATTCCCGAGGGCCTCATCGAATTCGTTCCCGAGATGGGCGCCCTCATCGGCGAGCTGAACGAAGCCCTGGCCCACCACGGCGACGCCTTCAACGCCCTGGAAACACTTCCGCAAAAGCGCGAATTCGTCGCCGCCAAGCTCACCGCAGCCGCCGCCTCGCTCTATCGCAGCCTGCCGGATGACATCGCGAACCAACTCATCCTCGACCGCGATCCCCACGGCAATGTGCAAGTCGCCCGCATCGACACCCAGCGCCTGCTCATCGACCTCGTCGAAGTGCGCCTGAAGGAAATGAAGGCTGCCGGCACTTACAAAGCCAGCTTCTCGCCCCAGCCGCACTATTTCGGCTACGAGGGTCGCTGCGCCGTGCCGTCGAACTTCGATGCCGACTACACCTACACCCTGGGATTCACCGCCGCCCTTCTCCTCCGCGAGGGCCTCACAGGCTACATCTGCTCCGTTCGCGGCCTCACCAAACCCGCCGCTGACTGGCAAGCCGGTGGCATTCCGATGGCCCAGATGATGAATATGGAGCGCCGCCACGGCAAAATGGTGCCCGTCATCAAAAAAGCCCTCGTTGAACTCGGCGGCCCCGCCTTCAAGGAATTTGAAAAACACCGCGCCTCCTGGGCCAAGGAAACCCAATACGCATTCCCCGGCCCGATCCAATACTTCGGCCCCACCGAAGTCTGCGACCGCCCGACCATCACTCTGGAGCTCGAGAGCGGAGCATTTTGAAATGGTATTTCAAAGTTTTTTCAACAAGACGGTTGACCCCACAACACAATTTTGATGTAACGGGCCACTCATTCAGGGAAGGGCGCCGAATTGGAGGAGCTCTTATGCAGTAACTACAATGTATCTCGTTTTAACCCAAAATTAATATGTCAAATTCCAACATGCCAGATGGCGAATTATTTTTAGAAACTATCAACCGATATGTTCCAGAGGTCATTCAAACCATGGCAGGTATCACTGCCACCCCTGGATCGGGAATTTCAAAAGCTCCCCAGCCATCAAGTTTAGTCGGAGTGACTGGATCCATTGGTCTCAGCGGAAAAGTCAGTGGCATAGTTTACACCGCTTTCTCCTATGCCCTTGCACAGAAGGTGGCGGAAAAAATTCTCGGAGGAAGCTCAAGCGAGCAAGAGGTTTCGGATGTCGTTGCTGAACTCACCAACATGATCACGGGAAACCTCAAATCTCAACTCTGCGATATGGGCTATAACTGCAGCCTGAGCATTCCCAGCGTCGTGAGAGGAGATGATATCCAAGTCTCGGCAAAAACCGCTTCTATAAGCGTTAGAAATGAATACACCTTGGAGGGATGCCCTGACCTCTTGGTAGTCCAAGTCTTCGCCGCACTCGAAACCTAACTTTTTAAATACCTATGAGCGCACCTAAAATCTTAAGTGTGGACGATAGCAGAATGATCCATACGCTTATCAATAAAGGCTTTGCACCTTACGATGTCCAAATGTTTTTTGCCAGTAATGGAGCCGAGGGCTTGGAAATGGCCACCAATGAAAAACCTGATGTGATTCTTCTCGATGTCACCATGCCTGTGATGGATGGCGTGGAGTGCCTTGGAAAGCTCAAGGCGGATCCCGCGCTCAAGGACATTCCTGTGATCATGCTCACCGCCGAGGCGGGCAAAGAGAATGTTCTCAAAATCGCCAAAATGGGCGTTCGCGATTATATCGTCAAGCCATTCACCGAGGCAAACGTGGTGGACCGAGTGTCACGGCTGGTGGACCTCAAGCACAAGGGACCAGCGGCAACAGAAGCTTCCTCGGCAGGACCGGGTAAGAAGCAGAAATCGGTGACAGAAGCTCTGAAAATCTTGGTCGTTGATGAGCACCCGGCCATCATCGAGTCCATTGAAAAAGCGGTCTCAAAGCGCGGATGGAAAGTCGTGGGCTGTGCGAGTCCGACCGAGGCTGCCGCAGAAGTCGCCTCGTCGGTGCCAGCTGAAAATACACCCGACATTATTTTGGTTAGCCTCGCCTACCCCAATAAAGCAGCCCTGTCGTTCTACGCCACGGTGCGCTCCAATCCCGCATTGAGCAGAGTGCCAATAATGGGTCTCTGTGTTAAAACGGCAACTTTCGAGCAAAACAATGCGAAAGATACAGGCTTTGTTGGCAGCATCACGAAACCTCTCGATCTGAAAGAGCTTCCAGACCGCTTGATCCGCGCCATGGACTTAGACAACACGCCACTCTTCTGCAGCATGGATGAGAATGCGCTCGTTATTTCCCTGCCAGAGGATTTGAGCGAGATCGGGTCCCTGGACCTTGTTCGCTACTCCCGCGCCAGACTTTCTGGTCTCGTTAACTCAGGGCACGACAAACTTATCCTGGATCTGACAGGGGTGAAAAAATTTGAAATCCCGCTGCTCCGAGCTATCGCATGCATCCTTATCGAAGCAAAAGCTTTAGATATCGATTGGCGCATTGTGGGATCGGACGATGATATCTTCACTCTGCCCACACTGATTGCAAGCAACCAAAAAGTAGCTGCCTTCAAAGATATTAAGAATCCATTTGAAGGGCAGACCACACTCGATATTCATCCGGATCGAGCGGCCGCAAAAAAAACGTTTTAACGATTAAGACTTACCACACTTAAAAGTGAATCTTAGCCTTGCAAAATCAGGACCGTCATCCAGAGAATCGCAGTGGCTGGGATTCACTTCCTGCGGCCGGCAATATGCCTGTGACCTTCTCTGGGTCAAGGAAGTCCTGCGATGCCCATCCGTCACGCCTGTCAAACTGGCATCATCCTATATTCGCGGCGTGGTGCACTTGCGAGGCCAGATTTTAACGGCTCTCGACCTGGAGGAACGCCTCGGCCACCCCATCTTGGAAACCCGCCCCTCGAGCCGCTGCATCGTTTTTAAGACAACAAACGACCTGGTGCGCCTTCCCCATCCCCCAGAGGATCATGAATTGGCGGACTCTGATCCTACAGGCCTGCTTGTCGATGCCATTGGTGATATTTTACCGCCCGAAACAAAGGTTCTGCCGCCTCCCCCCGAGGCACTCAGCGGCTTGGACACCCGTTTCATCGCTGGAGTCATCAGCTCGCAAGACAACCTCATCACGGTGCTCCAAATCGGTAATCTTGTGTCCATGTCCGAGCTTAAGAAAAACCATTCGGCATGAAGACGAAGAACCAAAAAGGCATCTTCAAGATCACACCTGGTCTTGAGTTGAACGCCTCGACCGCCGCCAAAGCCGCACCACAGCTTCAAAAGGCACTCGAAAAGGCGGATGGCGCCAAGTCTGTTGAGATTGACCTTTCAGAGACCTCCAGCTTCGACTCGGGAACAATCAAGCTTCTTCTGGCCCTCGCTCAAGACTGCCAGAACCGCGGACTTACCCTTAAAATCCAAGCCTCGCGGGAGGCGAAACAATTTCTGAGTTTATTCAACCTTCAACGCCGCATGTCCATCATCACCCAGGAGGATTCTGAATGAGTGCAGATCAGGAAATGCTCGACCTGTTTGTCCAAGAGTCCAGCGAGCACTTGCAGACCCTTGAAACGGATTTGATGGCCCTTGAGTCGAATGCAACAGACAATGCCTTGTTGAACAGCATTTTTAGATCTGTTCACAGCCTCAAGGGTGGAGCCGGCTTTTTTGGCTTCGACCCCATCGTCAAGCTGGCCCATGTGATGGAGAGCGTTATGTCACTGTTGCGAGATGCCATTCTTAAGGCCGATCAACCGATGATCAGCCTGCTCATTTCGACCTCGGATAAACTCAATCTCATGCTGGTTAATCCGGAACGGGCTATAGAAATTGCCTGTGAAGGTGAAATTGCTGGGCTACAAGCCATTCTGGATGGCACTTCCTCGGGGGCGAACCCACCTGCCGCACAAAAAGCCGAACCACCGGCCCCGAAAAATCCTGAAAAAAAATCGGATTCTGTCCTTAAAGAGAAACTGGCGGGATTTGAATTCCATCCATCCGATCTTTTGGATGGGCTGAAGCACGGCCAAAACTTCTACATCGTTCAAGCGGGATTGGAAAAAGAGATAGAATCTCAATCCCAGACGCTTGAGCATTTTATATCAGAGTTAACATCCTTAGGCACGCTCATAGCCGCAGATGTCTCGCTACCAGAAGGGGTGACTCTTTCCGAATGTGCAGGCGTAGATGTCTCCTGCCGCCTCTTTTTTGCAACAGCTCTGGAGCCATTTATCATGTGCGGAGCACTGGGCCTCGCCGATGAAAACATCCAGCAGATCGACTCTGCCAAACTGGGCGAATGGGTGAAAACAGCTCCGGCTCAAAAAGCTGTTCCTATCGTGCAGGAGCCACAAGAGATTGAGGAAACGCCTCCAGAGCCTGTCGTATCTCAGAGCATTGTGCCGACCTCGCCGATGGTCTCAGCCATCGCGACTCAATCTGCGGAGCCCAAAGCCACCCAGATTGATCCCAAGCCCGTTGCAGCCGCCAGACGCAAACCCGAGGAGACCATTCGCATCAGTGTCGGCCTTCTCGACTCGCTCATGAACCTGGCCGGCGAAATGGTTCTCGGGCGCAACCGACTTCTTCGGATAGCCGGGCGCTCAGATAATGGCCCTCATAATTCCCAGATGCAATCCGTGGTGCAGGAGATCAGCTCGGTGACTTCCAATCTGCAGGATACGATCATGCGAGCCCGCCTGCAGCCAGTGGGTGGCCTTTTTGGGAAATTCACACGCATCGTGCGGGATCTCAGCCACAAGCTGAACAAGGAAATCCAGCTCGAGATCTCAGGAGACGACGTGGAACTCGACCGCACGCTTCTGGAAGGCCTCTCGGATCCCCTCACCCACCTTGTGAGGAACAGCGTCGATCACGGCATCGAGGCCCCGGCAGATCGCATAGCCAAAGGCAAAACCTCGTGCGGCACCATTCGTCTCTCAGCCGCGCACCTCGCCGGTCGCGTCCAAATCGAGGTCCTCGACGATGGCGGAGGCATGGATCCCGAGCGCCTCAAAGCAAAAGCTGTCGAAAAAGGGATTCTCACCGTCGATCAAGCCGCGCGCATGACGGACTCCGATGCCCTCCAACTGATCTTCGCCGCCGGTTTTTCAACGGCTGCGACCGTGAGCGACATCTCAGGCCGAGGCGTTGGCATGGATGTGGTGAAAACCAACATCGAGAAACTCGGTGGCCATGTGGAACTTGACAGCCGCTTGGGCCAAGGCACCCGCATCATTATTCGCCTCCCTCTCACACTGGCGATTGTTCCAGCACTGATCGTTGGCTGCCGGGGCACAAACTACGCACTGCCTCAGATCAATGTGGATGAAATTGTCCACCCTGGAGAGGAATACCCGCTCAAATCCCTGGGCGGCGCACGCGTTCTTGAGCTGCGAGGCCAACTCCTTCCCGTCGTTGATCTTTCGGATCTTTTGGGTCACCCTCCCAAGGAGAATACCAAACAAGAAAACTTCGTGGTCGTTCTGAGATTAGACCATGTCTCCTACGGCCTGATCGTAAATGAAATAATCAGCAACGAGGAAATCGTGGTCAAGCCTCTCGGTCGCCATCTTCGCTCCGTTCCTTATTATACGGGGGCCACGATATTAGGTCAGGGAGAAATAGCCATCATTCTGGACCCGAATTCCATAGCTCAAGGCAGGATTTCCGCCTCTCAATTGGCTCTCAACGCCTCGAAATCAAGCGAAGCCGCTCTTTCCGAATCCACTTCCGAGCGCGTGCTTATTTTTCAGGAAACCGATGGCGAATTCCTTGCCATCCACCTCAAAAAGGTCATGCGCGTCGAATCCGTCAAAGCCTCCGACATCGAGCGCATCGGCTCGATGGATTGCCTTCGCAAAAATCACAACTCCACGCTGCGATTGGTCCAACTCTCGGATCTTCTTCCCATCAAGCCACAGACCCAACGCGCGGAGCAATTTTTCCTTATCGTGCCACGGCCACCATTCGATGGAATAAGCCTCGTCGCCTCCCGCATCGTCGACTCCGCCGACCTTACAGAAGATCAAATCGATAAGACCACCTTCAAGGCCAGAGGGCTCAAAGGCAGCGCAGTTCTCTCAGATCGCCTTTCACTCGTTCTCGACTTCGACGCCATCGCCGAAATGCTCAACGCTGGCGGAGACGAAACATCCGTATTCGCACAAGGCCATTTCATGCTCACGGCCAACTCACAACAACCGGCCCAGAACCACATAACCCAACTTCAAAAAAATAAAGAACAACCAGCTCTCACTCAATAAAATACCATGAAAATCAACCTCTCCACACGACTCGTCATCAGTATGGCAATAGGTGGCCTCATTCCTGTGATGGCTCTGACCATCTTTGGCCTCAACTCCGCCAACCGCATCGCTGATTTTTCAAAGAAGCAACTCATGGCTCACGCCGATGCCTGCGTGGAAGTGATCGAGCGAAATCTCTTTGAGCGCTATGGTGATGTGCAGGCCTTTGCCTCCAACCCCGCAGCCCAAGAATTCCTCACCAGCGAGGACAAGGATAACACCTCACTCACCGCTGCCATCAATACCTATGTGAAACTTTATGGTTGCTACCCGATCAGCATGATCGTGGATGCGAGTGGTAAAGTAGTCGCTGTCAACTCCATGGATGCCTTGGGAAAACCGATCGACTCCAACTACCTCTTGGGTAAAGATTTTTCCACAGCAGATTGGTTTGTGAATGCGAAACAAGGCCGCTTCACGGCATCGGATACCCTCACAGGCACCGTGGTAGGCCAACCGAGTCATGACGTGGATGCGAATAAACTCCTCGGGGCTGATTTTGAAACGATCAGCTTCGCCGCCCCGATCCTCGGAAAAAATGGTGAGTTTCTTGGCGTTTGGAAAAATCTCGCAGATGTGGCTTTTGTCGATAATATTTTGAAAAAACCTTATCTGCAGCTGAAAGAGAGCGGCATCCTTTCAACCGAAACCGCACTCATCGACAAAGAGGGACGCGTGATCGCAAAGCTCGATCCTTCAGCCACTGGAAGTGAGGAGTTTGTCACCGACTCAAGAGTCATTTTAACCGAAAACCTCATCACCAAGGGAAGAGTAGCTGCTAAAGAAATTGCCACCAAGGAGACTTGTTTGGGCCGGGAGTTTGATGACCACCACAAAGAGTGGACAGCATACGGTGCGGCAAAAACCAAAGGCGTTTTAGGGTATCCCAATGCGAATTGGTCAGTGCTCATCAGCGTTCACGAGCAGGAATTGCTGAAGAATGTCATGGAAATCACATGGGCCATATCGGCTTGCGCGATCGTTTTCATGTTTGGTGCCGCAGTGGTCATCGGTCGCTCTATAAGCAAACCCGTCGTCGTGTGCGCCCAAGCCGTGAAAAAACTGGCCGAGGGCGACCTGAGTGGTAGCGTGAAACTCAAGCGCTCGGACGAAGTCGGTGTCCTGGCCGACTCGATCGATACTTGTATCGAGAATCTGCGTAAAATGGTTCAAGAAATCACGCATACATCCGAAGCGCTGACAGAATCCGCTTCGATCCTTACCGAGACCGCCAATTCCCAAGCGGCAGGCGCAGAACAAACCAATGTTCAAGCTCATACAGTGGCCGCTGCAGGAGAAGAACTTGCAATCAATTCCAAATCCATGACAGCATCCGCCGG
>Ga0247835_1004238_pt1 | contig 12831 bp, 6 predicted proteins | sample LaCtaG_3_FD_189912 | JGI IMG/M metagenome (GOLD analysis project Ga0247835, IMG submission 189912) | Freshwater microbial communities from meromictic Lake La Cruz, Castile-La Mancha, Spain - LaCruzMarch2015_13.5m | ecosystem: Environmental > Aquatic > Freshwater > Lake | place: Spain: Castile-La... | reverse complement strand
CTGACCATTTCATGTATCTCAATCAGATCGAGCGCAGTTTCAGCGCCGCCCACGCGTTGGATATCGGCGGGGTGCGGGAGACCATCCATGGTCATAATTGGTCGGTGCAGGTCATCGTCGCAGGCACCAGTCTGGATGCTGATGGCCTACTCGTCGACTTCCACGCCTTGGAGCGAACCATCGACGGCATCATCGGTCGTTTCCACAATCAGAATCTGAACACGACCACCCCGTTTGATCAGATCAACCCGTCGGCCGAATTGGTGGCGCAGTACATCGCTGTGCAGATCATTCCAACCCTGCCGATGGGAGTACGCGTGCAATCAGTGAGCGTCGGGGAAGCGCCCGGTTGCACCGCCACATACATCAATCCATTTACAGGCACGGAACGATGACCGACGTCACGCCGAGTTCGTCGTCCGCTCCGTCCGTCGCCCCTGCTCCAGCTCCAGCGTCGGCAGTGCCAGCGGGCCGCACGGTGATGACCATTGATGTCAACGATCCCGCGCGGTTCCTCAATCGAGATATCGAATGGCTTGAGTTCAACGCACGTGTCTTGGACATTGCTGCCGATGCGCGTACTCCGCTCTTGGAGCGTCTGCGCTTTCTCTCAATCTACTCAGCAAATCTCGACGAATTCTTTATGAAGCGCGTCGGCGTCTTGAAGAGGCAGATTGAAGCCGGCGTCTCCGGACCTGTCCCCGAGGCGCTCACCCCGGTGCAACAACTCGACGGGATTCGCGCCCGGGTCGCAACGCTCGCGCATCGACAGGCGATCATCCTGCGCGATCGCGTCATGCCCGCGCTCGTCCCACATGGCATTCGGATCTTGCGCTGGGAGAATCTCGGTGAGGCACAACGCGCAGAAGCCGAAACGTGGTTTCGACGCAGCGTCTTCCCGATTCTCACGCCACTGGCGGTTGATCCCGGCCACCGCTTCCCGTTCATCAGCAACATGAGTGTTTCTCTTGGAGTCATGTTGCGCCGCCCGGGTGAGAGTGAACAACTGTTTGCGCGCGTCAAAGTCCCGGAGATCCCATCGCGCCTGTACCGATTTGAGGACAGCAACGATTTCATTACCGTGCAAGACATCGTTGAGCACAACCTTGACGATCTCTTTCCGGGCATGGAGATTCTGAAGGTTCTTGCTTTCCGCGTTACCCGCAATGCAGAGGTTGAGCGCGACAGTGAAGACACCGAAGATCTTCTGGAAGCCACGCAGCATTTGCTAAAGGAGCGGCGCTTTGCGCGCGTGGTTCGCTTGGAAATTGCGGCCGGTGCCAATCCGCGAATCTTGAAGTTCCTGATGGAAGAACTGCAGGTGGATGCGGATGATGTCTACGAAACCGAAGGCTTGGTGGACTACGGGTCCCTGAACGAAATTGCTGACACCGACGTTGCTGATCTGCACTGGCCGCGAATGGCAGCACTCCCGCCCGCTGGCTTGGAGGATGATCATGCAGACATCTTCGCAGCCATTCGCGCTGGCGACATTCTGCTGCATCACCCCTACGAGTCGTTCGAACGCTCGGTGGAGAAGTTCATTGAGGATGCGGCAACCGACCCCAAGGTTGTTTGCATCAAACAGAGCCTGTATCGCACGTCGGGTGACAGCCCATTCATTGCCAGTCTCATCCGCGCCGCTGAGAGCGGCAAGCAGGTAGCAGTGCTGGTTGAATTGCGAGCGCGCTTTGATGAGGCGCGCAACATTCTGTGGGCGCGAAAGCTTGAAGATGCGGGCGTCCATGTCGCCTACGGCGTTGTTGGATACAAGACCCATACCAAGACAGCATTGGTAGTCCGAGAGGAGCAGGGGACTCTCCGTTCCTATGCACACATTGGCACGGGGAACTACAACAGCCGCACGGCGCGCATGTATGAAGATGTTGGTCTTCTGACCGCTGATCCGGAAATCACCGATGACCTCGTCAATTTGTTCAACTACATGACCGGTCGTTCACGACAGCGCGAATATCGGCAATTGTTGGTGGCGCCGGTGGCCATGAAGAAGCGCTTCCTTGAGTTGATTGATCGCGAGGCGCAGATTGCAGCCTCCGGTGGCTCAGGCCGGATCATTGCCAAGATGAATCAGCTGGAAGATCGTGGAGTGATGGACGCGCTGTACCGCGCCAGTGAAGCTGGGGTGCAGATAGACCTCATCGTGCGCGGTTTCTGTTGCTTGCGTCCGGCCATGCCGGGATTGAGTAAGAACATTCAGATTCGTTCAGTGGTGGGGCGGTTCCTGGAACACAGTCGGATCTTCTGGTTCGGTGCGGGTAAAGCTGATCCGTTGGACGGCGACTTCTATATCGGCAGTGCGGATTGGATGTATCGCAACCTGCAAACCCGGGTTGAAGCTGCCACTCCAGTGCGTAGTCGCGACGCGCGCGGAACGCTGTGGGACATTCTGCAAATCTGCCTTGATGATCGACGGTCGTCGTGGCAGATGCAACCCGATGGAACCTATCGGCAGATCGATTGCGCACAACTTGCACCGGAAGATCCGAGTGCCGTGGGTGTTCACGCGAGATTGTCGGCGTACTACCTTGACCGCGCAGCATTGCAAGCACAGGCGCGGCGCGGCGAGTGACTTCTACTTCGGCGCTGCGGGCTGTGGCTCTTGCGGCTTGGGCGCTTCGGCCTTCGGCGCCTCAGTCTTCGGTGCCGGCGTAGCCACCACCGCGGCCTTCTCTATGCCTGTTCCACCGGTTCCAAAGTTGCTGCTCAAGTGGTTCACACCCAGCTGATAGAGCAGCTTGTCAAGCTTGCCGGTGGCACGGTAGGTCAGTTGCCCACCGATACGCCACTCTGCACCAGTTAAGTCCCCGAACGATGCAGGAACGAACGCCGGCAGTTCCGCCAGCATGCGATCGTTGGGCGGCAGCGTGAGCGATGCCACCCACCGCCCCGTATAGGCGGTCTTGTCGTTGACGATCACCGAGTAATCCCAGGTGGTCAGTTCCACCGGGGCGTCGTTCGGGTTGCGTAGTTCAACCGTCACCTCAACTTGTGAACCCTCAGCAGTGACCGCCCGCTCCCGTGCCTTCACCGCCTGAACATTCGGGCTCGAAGCACACCCCGCGGCCGCCAGCAGCCAAGCTCCGGCAGCAATCTGAAGAATTGGCAATGGGCGCGTGTCCAGCATCGGTGCGAGAATGTATCACCTTCCGAGTGGATGCCTGTCCCCCCAAGATTCGTCTTCCCATGAAGTACCCATCGCCCATTGGCCGCCGCCCCACAATCACTGCCCACATTGCGGCAGCCCTCTTGGGATTTTTCACGCCGTTAGTGGCGGCGCAGGAGCTTGCGCTGCCTGCCGTTGATGACTCTCCCTCGTCACAGCTGCTCATCGAGCAGGCCACCGATCAAGCCAAAGCGAACCCGCGCGAAGCCGTCCGGCTTCTTGTGCAAGTACTTGATGCCGGACCAGATCGATTGGTGCGCGCTGGACTTGACGCCGATGTGTTCGTCCCGGTGTCCCGCCGCGTGCATGCCATGTTGATGGCAGATGCGGCATTGCGGAGCGCATTCCGGCGCGAACTTTCCGCCGATGCGGACGCGCAACTGGCACGCGGTGAATATGTTGAACTTGCTTCCCGCCGTATCGACACCGAGGCGGGCCTGGAAGCATCGCTCCGCTTGGCTGAGACATGCCTGACGCGCGGGCGCGTGGCGGCGGCATCGTCATACCTGGATCGAGTGGACGACCATGATTTACTTACTGGCCGTCGTGCGCTCTATCACGCGTCGATGACTGCAACGGTCGCTGCGCGGCTTGGACAACCTGCACGCGCTCAATTGGCGCTTGCCCGCATCGATGCGCTCGCAGCGGATCGAACCGAATCATTGAATGCAACCGAAGTCGCCGGCGCTCGTGCCGCCGCACTGGCAACACCCACGCCGCCTGCGGAAATCACCATTGGCCCGTTGGGCCCCGGTCTGTTTGATTCCTCTGCTGATGCGGCGACTTGGAGCGAGACGTGGAACGCACCACTCGACGTCACCGCGACCTCCCTGGCACAGGCGGGCGTCGGACGATTGTCGGGGGCGCAGCCGGAGCGGTTGCAGTCATCCACCGCGCCCACGTGTGTCGGCGAGCGCGTCTTTGTGGATGACAACGGCGTGATCCGCGCCTTTGATTGCCTCAGTGGTCGCCCGCTCTGGTCGGGTGCACATATCGGTGCTGATTCAGCCGGTTTCGCGATGCGCATGCTTGCTGCCACACCGAATGAAGTGGTTGCGCTTGCACCCATGCAACTCGGCGCGAATCGAACGGGAATCGGTACCGGACGCATTACATGCCTCGATACAGCCACCGGCGCATTGCGTTGGGAAGCCCGCCTTGATCGCCTTGATACGCGCGTTGATCTTGATGGTCTGCAACCCCAAGGCGCACCGATCATTGTTGACGGGCGCGTGATCGTTGCCGCTCGGCGCACTTCGGTCCGCATGGAAACGGTGAGTTGGCTGGTGGCGATTGATATTGATGCGCCGCGTCCCGCAGCGTGGGCGCGTGTGCTCGCCTCCAGTGGCAGCGTTCGTATTGGCACCTCGCGCGCCGCCGACGCGCCAGTACTTGCTGCTGGCGTCCTGTATGTGTCAACTCCCACCGGGGCGATTGCAGCGATTGATCCATGGGATGGCCTCGTGCGTTGGCTCCGTCGATTTCCTGTTCCGGTCCGCGATGCCCCCGCACGCTTAGAACCGTCTGATGCATTGACCCCAGCCGTCGTCGGGGACCGAATCTTTGCTCTCAGTCCCGACCGCGCGCGCATTGATTCGTTCGACATCCGTGATGGTGCTCCGCGTGGTTCCATTCCAACTGGCGCTGATGGGTCGATCGGTACGCCTTCATACCTCGTTGGCGATGATCGTTCCGGCCTAGTGCTTGCAGTGGGCGATCGTGTTGCCTGCTTTGCGGCGGCGGCACCGAACACCACACTGTGGTCCATGCCAGCCGCCGGTGCGCCCTTCGCGGAGCGCGCGCATGGGCGCGTTCAGTTTGCCAACACCGCGGATCCGTCAGCACCCGTGGTTCTGATTCCCGACGCAACGAACATCTCCATCCGCGACGCGCGTACTGGAAACGAACGTATGCGATTGGCGGGCGCTGGAAATTCCAACGCAATTCTTGCTGGAAATCGGTTGCTTGCCGCTGGTCCAACGGCACTGTCCGGGTGGATGCCCACTGCCGATGCTGAGCGGATCGTGCGCGCACGGATGTCCGCCAGTCCCGCGCCCGATGCAGCCATTGCGCTCGTGCACCTGGCACGGCAGATTCGATCTGGATCGCTTGCCGCCGAGGGAGCCAAAGAATCAGTGCGTCGCGTTCGCGATCTTCCCGCTGACGAAGTTACTCGTACGGAATTACTAGAACTCCTGTTGATTGTCGATGCGATGGAGTTGGCACAAGGCGCGGACCGCGAAACGCTGGATGCCGCAGTCGATGAATCGGCGGTCTTGGTAAATGGGCAGCTCCGTGGCGGAATTGCACGGGCCGATCGTGCACTTCGGCGCGGTGATCCAGTGTCAGCTGCGGCAATCGCGGCGACGGTAGCCATGAATGCACAGCCCGGAGAGATGGTCGTCAATCGGTTCGGTCAGGCGTGTGCCGATGCGGAGGCACTGCGAATCATTGCGATCGCCCGGGCCAAGGATCCGCGCGCACTTGACGCTGTTGATTCCGCCGTCACCACCGCGCTGGCTTCCGTCCGCGCTGATGATCGCGCCGCCGCGCTTCGATCTGCCGCGCGTATTGGAGCCGGCACCCGTGCGGGCGCATCCGCGTTGACGGCCATCATGAGCGCCGCAGATACTGCACCCACACGCCTCGCCGCGGCGCGACTGATCCGCGAGTGCACCGCGCGCAGTGGCGCCACCGATGCGGGTGACGCATTTCTCCGCGCCCTTGACCCTCGCTGGGGTGTCGCACTCGCTGCCTCTGCAACGCCAGCGCTACCGCGTATTGCTGGATCCGCATCGCGCATTGTTGAATTCCCGGGTCGTCTTCCGCGTACGTTTTCCGACGCCGGTCGCCCGGCGCGCGGGTTGTTGACATTGCAGGGTTCGGATTTGGTACTGCGCACCGCGCCTTCCTACGTCGCCGCGTGGCGCGCCCCGCTTGGCGCGCGCGATTGCTCAGTGGTCGCTACTTCCCCGGACATTCTTACCTGCGACGATGCGCCAGGGGGCACAGGTGCCATGTGCTGCATTTCTCCAGAGGGCGTGGTTCGATGGACTTCGCGAGGGGTGATCGATCCGGCAGATGTATCAAGCGACCCGGACGGACTCGACGCTTCCGAGTCCCGTCGTGGACCATCAATGGTTCCGCTTCTCACAGCGCCAGCGGTGGCTGTTCTTGGGCGTGACGGCAGCATGACTGCGTTTCATATCGACAGCGGCACGGAGGCATGGCGCCATCCCGCCGATGGCAGCGCGCTGTTGTCATGGGCACGCGAGCCACTTGCCGTTGCGCTCGCCACCGAGTCCGATGACGGATCGGGACCAGCGTTGCGCATCACCGCGCTGAACGCCACCGATGGATCGCCGATCCTCTCGTGGACCGCGGAGACCGCCACGGAGATTCGTTGGATGCGCATCGTAAATGGTGGAATTCTCCTCGTTGGTACCGACGTTGGTATTGAGGCGCGGCGACTTGCCGGTGGCGATGAAAGCGCTCCCTACTGGATGATTGATTCACCGGAAGCGCACGGCTCCACGCGGTCCTGGAGTGTGGGCAGCCAAGTGGTGGTGCTACCGCGTTCCGAGGATGTGTTGGTGATCGACCCGTGGACCGGAAGGCAAACCGCCGGCGCTTTCGTCGTCCCGAGCCATTCGCCCGATGCGCCGATCCGGGAGGTGGTTGATGGAAAGTCCTGGGTGGCCCTGATTGCAGATGGTCGGACGGACTTCTTCTCCCCGGAGGGGGGATGGACCGGTCGGGATGCCCCTAGCACGGAGCGCGTCTACGGCCGCGTGGCCGCCAGCAATCACGGCCTCTTTATCGTTGATGGGGGGGTTGCCGGGGACCCCGTTCCCCTGCGGTTCGGAATACTCCTCCGGGAGCTTGATGCCCGGCACGGGGGTCTCGAATCCGCCCCCCCGGTCATGCTGCGCTCGCTGGGCCAGCGCCTGAACGATGTGACGGCTCTCGAAGGCGCGGTCGCCGTATCGAACGGCTCGGTTATTCAGGTGATCGAATATTCTGACGCGAAAGCCCCGTTGGACCGATGAAGCGAGGCAGCCAGTCGATTCCCCGGGTTTCCGGGGGTGATGCCGATCGCTACACTTCCGCCCGTTGTGCCCCGTGACCGCACGCTTTCCTGACGAGAAACCCATGACATTTATTCGATCCACGTCCGCCTTGGCCGCCCCAGTACTTGAGGACCCCCTTGATTCCCTCTACGGTGCATTGACCCCGTTCACCGTTATCGCGTCCGATGATGACGACGAGGATGAAGACGAAGACGAGGATGATGACGACGACGACGACGATGATGATGACGAGGACGAGGACGAGGACGAGGACGAAGACGAGGAAGAAGACGAGGACGAAGACGAAGAAGAAGACGAGGAAGAAGACGAGGACGAAGACGAAGAAGAAGAAGAGGAAGAAGACGAGGACGAAGACGAGGAAGAAGACGAGGAAGAAGACGAGGACGAAGACGAAGAAGAAGAGGAAGAAGAAGTCTGACTCTTCCATCGACGAAACCACCCGCGCGCTGCCCGACCCCGGTCAAGCAGCGCGCGTTTCATTTCTGATGGTTCTCGAAGTATTCAGCGTTGCGATGGCGGCTCGGTCCCAGTCGCGGCATCGGCATTGAGGAGCAACCGCGCAAACTCTATCGCCGTTCGATCGCTGCGAAATCCGACCAGCTCACTGGCCGACAAGATGGTTGGACGCGTGATCCATGCACCGTCGGTCATCAATTCCGATTTCCGCGGATCGGTGGCAAGTTGTTCACGAATCAGCGAATCTTTCAGAGTCACCAATGCGTTGCTTGGATCCACCACCGTGGCGGCAAAGGACCCTTCGGTCAGCAATTCAATTCTTCCGCCGGGTCCCCACAGCGCCATTCTGCCAGCATCCGGGTTATAAAAAGCAATTCGCTCGCGGCGTGGAGGCGAAGCGGCAAGCCCAGAAACCGGCTCAAGTGCACTGACTGCCCAACTCAGATTGGCGCGCAGCGATACCACCGTGAGCATGCTTGGAGCAACGGTGGCGTCTTCGAGCGGTAAGCCATCATCGGCAAACGGTAGCCACACAAGCACCAGTGACTGGCTGTGCAGTCGCAGCGCAAACATACCGGTGCCATCGCCTCCAAAGACGGGCATCAACCAACTCGCACCCTCGCTGGTACGCAGTGTGCGCCGCACGCCGTTGCGCTCGCAGACGAGCTGCCAATCGCCGCCTTCCACCGGGCGTCTGCACCACGCCATCATGCCGTTGGGTGCCACGGTGGCGAAGGCGTTACACCACTCATCGCGGGCAACCATGCGAACAGCCCCAGTCCACGCTGCCAGTCCGATGTCTCGCCCACCGTCCGCGCGTGGTCGTTCCACTAAGTAGCCCTCATCGTCAGCACCGCGCCCCAGGATCCACTGACCTTTGAGCGTGGAGATGGGTGCCCCGGCTTCTTCCTTCACCAAGGAAACGGCTTCAATGGTGCAGTCGAATCCGTCCGGCGGCAACGGGTCACCCACCCGTACCGCCCACGATGCGGTGCAGCTTGATTGAATAGCCGCCTTGCGCCCGTCCGGTGAGATCAAGGGCAGGGTGCGTCCATCGGACGGGATGCGCGCCACGAACTCCACGTCAATCAATACACGGGGCTTGAAACGTTGGCGATCATCGGTGATCACCGTGCGCTCGGTGCCAGGCACGGGCTGCGACGTCAAGACAATGTTGTCCTTGCTGGAAATGCGCTGCGTGGTGCAGCCAGCGTCGGTCATGCATCCCAGGAATGCAAGCACAAGGGCGGCCTTTCGGGCCGCCCTTGCAGTGGTTGCGTTACAGAATGTTCCGTACATCGATACGTGCATGCGCTTAGCGCGGTACGGGTGACGTGCTTGGAGCGGGCGCAGGCTTGCTTGAAGCCGGCGCTGGCGTGGTTGTTCCGGCGGGTGCGGCGGCAGGGGCTGCCTGTACATCATCTGGGATATCGATCGGCGCGAGCGGCTCGCCCGGTCCAGCAGTCACTGTTTCATCGCCGCTCAGGATGTCGCGCTTCTTGATCAACTCCTTCGACATATTGGCGATCGGCTTGGCTAGTTCACGCAGACGAGTGCGCTCGCCGGCGTTGTAGTTACTGTCGTTCTCGTCGGGGTTGTCAACCACGGTTGGTGTGACAAACACCAAGAGTTCGGTGACAGCCTTGGTTTCACTGGTGTTCGCAAACACCCAGTCGAGCACCGGAATGTCGCCAAGCAGCGGCATCTTGCTCTTGATCTTGTTCTCCGTCTCCTTACGGATACCGGACAGCACAATCGTCTGATTGTTCTTCACGGTCACGGTGGTGTTCGTCTGGCGGCGATCGACGATCGGGTTGCCACCAACGCCTTCCGGGCTGGTGACATTGATGTTGGAGAGCAGTACTTCAATCTCCATGTTGACGTTGCGATCCTTGGTGATGCGTGGTCGCACGTTCAAGCCGATTCCCACAGGAATCTGGTCGAACGTTGCGTTCACACCACCGCCGGTGTTCAGATCGCTCAGACTTGAACTCTGGAACGGAACGTCCTGTCCTTGGAAGAACTTTGCTTCCTTGTTGTCACTCGTAAAGACGCGCGGCTGTTGCAGAATGCGTACCGACGTCTCTTCAGACAACGCCTGCAGGATCACGTTGGCATCAATACCAAACGCAAAGATGGACTTGTTGAGGTCGGGTGGAAAGATGTCACTCTTCTCGCCGTCGAATGTGGTGCCAACCACCACTGCATTATTCGGGTTGACTGGTCCAACACCCTGACCCCACTTGATACCCAACTGGAAGTCATCTCCGAGCTGAACTTCTGCAAGCACCACGGAGATCATCACTTGGCGTCCCGGCTGATCAAGGTCACGCACAATGTCGGCCAAACTATCTTGAATCTCCGGCGGCGCCAGAATCAACAGCGAGTTCTGACCCGCATTCGGCACCACGCGGCTCTTGCCAACCAGTGCGCTGACCTCGGTGGTCGTATCTCCGGCACCACGACCCGACTGCCATGGGAACTGAATGCCGCCGCCTGAGCCGCCGCCGCTTCCGGGGAGGTTGGTGTTACCGCTAGTAAATCCATTGGTATTTGAGGACCCGTTGGCTCCGCCGCTGGCAACATTAAAGTCAATTCCCGAGAGGCCTTCCTCAGGTGCGCGAATCGATGCCGTCGATCCAGACTGCGCCAACAGGGCATTGAGAATTTCCGCCAACTCCACTGCACTGGCGTGCTTGAGCGGGATGTTCTTTGGCATGCCTGCTTGAAGCGGGCGATCAATCTCCTCAATCAACTCGTCGAGCCATTTGAAGTTGTCAGGAGTCTTACTGACAATGATCAGTCGGTTGGAATCGGGGTACGCCTCAATGCGGAAGATGTTGGCGATGGCCACATCGGCACCCGATGATCCACCACCGCCACCGCCACCAAGCCCTTGAACCCGTGATGCCCCAGTGTTGCCGGCGCCGCCTGTTCGTCGCGCGCCGCCGCCTGCACCGCCGCCGCCCTCAAGCAGCGATTGCAGAACCGCCTGCACTTTAAGTGGGTCGGTGTACTTCAGGTCATAGAGTCGGAAGATGCCACCGCTTGTTTCCGATGACGGAGCATCAAGCACTGCGATGAGGGACTCGATCTCCTTCATGATGCTCGGCTCGGCACGAATAGTCATGCTGTTGGTTGCTGGGAGCACAGTGACCACCAGTTGTTCACTAGTACCCACCAGTTCGCTACCGCCGCCTTGAGCAGCACCTGGGGTGCGTCCGCGATTCTGCCCAGGCTGTTGCGGCTGTCCGCCGCCAGCGCGCGGAGTGGATGCGCCGCCCGATGGACCACGCGAGGAAAATAGTTCCGTAATGATGCCCTGAATCGTCTGTGCATCTTGGTAAAGCAGTCGAATGGTCTTGGTGCGCACGTCCACATAGGCGGCCACATCAAGCAGGTCGATCATGTTCTGCACGCGCTTCGCCAGCGCGATATCGCCTTCCAAGATGATCTGATTAGAGTTGTTGTCCACTTGCAGCGTGGCGTAACTCGGCAACGAATCTTGCAAACGTTCAAACACCTGTGAAGCCTTGGTGTTCTTGATTCGGAACACCTTGATGACAATGTTTCCGTTTTCAGGAAGCGGAGAGATGTCAACGTCTGGCCCAAGCACCTTGGCAGGCTGCAACTGATTCAGTTCGGTGAGACTGTCAATCAGAATCATGTCCTCGGTTTCCACAACACCAAGTCCATTGAGGCGGAACGCTTGGAAGATCAGATTGAGCGCTTCGCTCTTGCGCATCTTGCGATCACTGACGATGGTGATCTTGATCGGTGTCAGTGCGGTCTGTTTCGGGATCACCACCTTGCCAGTCCACAGTGAGATGGTGTCGATGAGCGTCTTGATTTCTTGGTCACGGAATTGCAGTCCGACCAGTTCATCAGTGACTGGCGCCTTGCGGCCTGATCCAGGTCCGCGGTCCGGTGCTGTTTCGGGGGTCGGCTCCGCAGCGACTGGTGGAGTGGCTGGCTCGACCTCGGGCGCCTCTTCCGGCGGCAGGTCCATCGGCTGATTCATCCCGTCGCCACCGTTACTTGCGGGCTCTTGCGGCGAATCTTGGAACGCAGCGGTTGCCGCGCGCCCCACTGGTGACGCAAGCAGGGCAATGAGCAGTGCAAGGGAGGTGGTGTGTCGGGTCTGCAATTGTGGTCTCCAAGCGATGTGCCAGGGTGCTCGGTACGGAGCCATCTGGCCGGGGACCAGTCAGAGCTCATAGGAGCCAGAACATGGTCTTATAGGGTCTATCGGCTGTGTGGGTCCGTTGACTAAGAAACGCCAGTCCCCAATGGCCGATTGCTGGCGAGCCCCGGTTTCTGAGTGGTTTGGGCAGTAAATACTGCCGGTATTGTCCGGTACCCCGCCCGATGCCCCCGCCTCCTGTGCCCCCGCCTCCTGTGCCCCCGCCCCCTGCGCCCCCGCCCCGATCAGCGGGTAAGGTCCTCAAGGCGCTGGATCAACCACTGCTCCTCAGCCTCGAGGCGCTGGCGAGTGGCATCGTTGAGGTCTGGGCGCCCGCGGGCAGCCGCCACCTGTGCCAGGGCGGTTCGAGCGGGCTCCACCTCCAGCCGTGAGACCGCCACTTGGGTGGTTGCCGGGGGAATAGGCGGCACCGCGGACGTGGAATTCAGGACGGGTGCTGTTTCGGCGGCACCGGCAGCGCCACCGGCCTCGCTGGCTCCACCCGCTCCAGAGGTTCCACCCACTCCCGAAGTCCCACTCGCACCGGTAGCGCCATTCGCTCCCGCAGCGGCTCCGTTCGCCCCGGTTCCGCTCGGGATGCCACCAGCCCCGGCGCCCGCCACTGCACCGGCCGCGCCGGGTGGCGTGGCAGTCTTGCTGGCCATGGTTCCTGCCGGGCCGGTTCCGTTTCGGATTCCAACTCCGCCGGCGCCCGTGGCTGGTTCGACCGTCACCCCGGACGGGGTACTCGCGCTCGTCAGCGGCTTGAAGTTCGCCTCGTTCATCTTCTGACCAACCGCCACGTCGTACTCCTTGCCCTTATGCCTGATCTTCACCATCCACGGTGAAATGATCTCGACAAGCGTGATCCCCTCCGCGTCCTTGCCAACTTCAACGGTGCGAGCACCTTCAAGGTA
>Ga0247835_1004233_pt1 | contig 12849 bp, 10 predicted proteins | sample LaCtaG_3_FD_189912 | JGI IMG/M metagenome (GOLD analysis project Ga0247835, IMG submission 189912) | Freshwater microbial communities from meromictic Lake La Cruz, Castile-La Mancha, Spain - LaCruzMarch2015_13.5m | ecosystem: Environmental > Aquatic > Freshwater > Lake | place: Spain: Castile-La... | reverse complement strand
GGGAGGGTGGCGCGCCGGATTGAGCGGATGGGCGACAAGGAGGTGTCGACGGCTGCACTCGGCGCATTGCGGCGGATGTCGGGCCGGGCGTTCCCGGCACCACGGGCGGTGCTCTCCACCAGATGGGGAAGTAACCCACTGGTGCGCGGAGCCTATTCCTTTGCTGCAGTGGGGTCCGGTCCGGAGGACCGCAAAGTGCTCGGCGAGCCGTTGCCGGGGGGTATCTATTTCGCCGGCGAGGCAATATCAGTCGCTTACCCGGGGACTGCCCAAGGTGCTTGGTTGTCGGGGCGGGTTGCAGCTCGGCAGATTCTCACGAAGGCGTAAAAAAGATCATCCGAAACCTTTTATGACACGCTTCATTCTCGGATTTTTGGTTTGATTCGGTATGCTCCCCACGACCTTGAAGCCCTTTATCCCGCTCGATCAATCAAACCTGCTACCCTCGCAGGTTGCCGCGTTCCTGCTGCGTGGCCGGGAGGGAAGTCCGGTGGATTTGGGTGACACTCTGGTCCTGATCCCCACGGCCGGTGCCGGCCGGGCCATCCGGCGGGAGCTGTCCAAGAAGGGCGTCTTGTCCCCGCAATTCCGTCTGCCTTTGGATGCCTTGCTGCCCAAGAGCCTCCCCGTGGCGAGCCGTCTGGAACGCGAAGCGGCGTGGGCCCTGCTCCTCGAACCGACCCGGCGTCAAAGGTTCAAGTCACTCGTCCCGGAAATTGTCCCCCTCGATGCACCAGACGACCGTTTTGGTGTCGCCGCACGCCTCTGCACCGTGTGCGACCAATTGGCGGAAGCCGGGCTTGATCCCGCTTCACCGAGAGTGGTCGAGGCATGTTCCGGTGATGAGCAGCGCTGGAATGCGTTCGGAAAACTTTATGCCGAATACGTCGATGTTTTAACCAAGCATGGATTGCGCGATCCCAATGACGTGCGGCTGGCCCAGGCGCAAGTTCCGACTGTACCCAGCGAGTGCCAGCGCGTCGTCGTGGCCTGCATTCCCGATCTGTCCCCGGTCGTGGAAACCTTCCTGCGCTCCCTGGACAAGCAGGGCATCCCCGTCGAAGTGCTGGCCTGGAGTCCGTCCGGTCAAGCCGAGCACCTCAACGCGTGGGGGCGTCCGGACCAGCCATGGTGGAGGGAGAATCAGCCCCGGGTGGAAACCGGCACCATTGTTGCCGCCAATGATCCGCCGACCGAAGCGGGGCTCCTGCTCGACTACGCCGCCGAGGACGAGAATGCAGACTTCGAAATTTTCGCCGCAGCCCCGGAGTCGGCCGTGGCTCTGGCCCAGGAAATTGCCTGGCGTGATGCGGACGCCTATCTGCCCGAAGGTCGCGCCTTGGCCCGCACCGAATCGGCGGAGATTCTGCTCGGTTGGAATGACTTCGCGCGCGGCCACCGCTTGCGTGATCTCCGCGTTCTGCTCCAGAAGCCCCAATTCCTCTCTTTCTTTGTCGCCGCGACCGGCCAGCCGCCGTCTCTCACCGCCAGAACCGCGCTGGAGGCCTGCGACCAGTTGATTGCCCAGCGCCTCTGCGAGTCGGTGGAGGCGGCCCGAAGCTGGCTCAAGCATGCCGATCTTTCCGCGGACAAAACCTCGTTGCGTGATTTTCCCGCGCAAGAATGTTTGGTCACGACAGCCGGGAAGCTGCTTGGGAAAAAGATGGACGGCCAAGCCATGCTCGCCGAGGTCAACCGGCATCGCGGCACGGTGCCGACGGATTCCTTTGCCGCCCGGGAACTGGCTGCCGTGGCGGAAGTCGCCGGGCAATTTGCGGATTCTCCGCTCCTCGGTCAGTTGCCGGAACCGATGCGCGAAGCGGCCTCACGGGCCGACATCATGCGCAAACAGATCTTCCCGCGCGCGCCGGCCGAGGCGATCGAAGTGCAGGGGTGGCTTGAGGCGCCATGGAGTGCGGCCCGGCATCTGGTCATCGCCGGTTGCCGTGAGGGTGCGCTGCCCGCGGGCACTTACGATGATTCCTTCCTGCCCGACGGTGCGAAAAAAAATCTCGGGTTGGTCACCCAGGACGTACGGCTGGCCCGCGATTCGTATCTGCTTTCGTGCCTCCTCGCTTCGCGTCCGGCCTCGCAAGTGCGCCTGGGTTTTTCCCGTTTGGGCAACCAGGGTGAACCGAACCGCCCCTCACGCCTGCTTTTCGGGTGCAGCGACCCCGAGTTGCCGCAGCGCTCCGGTCTCCTGCTCCGACCCGCACCGCGGTCGGAGCGCGGCGACCGGAATGAGGTCGTTTTCAAATTGCATATCCCCGCACCCGATCCTAAGAACTGGCCGCCCCAATCGATCCGGGTCACCGCGTTCAAGAACTACCTCGAATGCCCGCTTCGTTTTTACCTCGGTACCATCCTCAAGTTGCGCAAAGTTGATCCTGATGCGCGGGAAATTCCCGCCACGGATTTCGGCACCGTGATGCACAAGGTGCTCGAAGGCCTTGCCCTCGACAAATCGCTCGCCCCTTTGCGGGACGCCGATGAAATTGCCCGCCGGCTTTCCGCGCTCCTTGATGCCGTCGCTCCAAGCTACTACGGCGAGAAGCCTTCTCCCGTGGTGCAGGTACAGATCGAGAACATGCGGGCCCGCCTCGTCGCGGCCGCGGCGACCGAGGCCATCATCCGGGCGGACGGATGGTCGACGCTGGAAGCGGAATACAAAGTCGTCGCGGAGGACAAGCACATGCTCGGGGGCCTCGCCATCACCGGCACGATCGATCGTATCGATGTTCACCCCGAGCACGGCCTGCGTATCCTCGACTACAAAACCTATTCGCAGCCGAAAAATCCGTTCAAGACGCACCTCGGTCCGCAGCGCGGGATGGAGCACTTGCCCGAAGCGGATCTCGAGACCTTGACCAAAACCGGCAAACCGCAGCCGCGCTCGTGGACGGAACTGCAACTTCCGCTGTATGCGTGGCTGGCCCGGAAGATCTGGCCCGAGCATGCCGCCAAAGGCGTGGCCGTCGGTTACTTCCTTCTGCCTCCGGATGGCGAGGCCGGCCAGAGCGCGCTTGAGTTCTTTGCCTTGACCGACGACATGCAAACCTCGGCGGAGAAATGTGCCGCGCGCATTGCCGGTCTGGTCAAGAGCGGTCAGTTCTGGCCTCCGTCCCCGTCCTCGCAAGTCGAATTCGATGACTTCGGGGACTGGTTCATGCAGGACGATCCCCGCAAATTGATCGATGAGGAGTCGGCCCAGCGCCTGAACGGCAACCCGTGAGCACCGCAGACAAAACATTCCAACGCAATCTGATGATTGTGGCCAACGCGGGTAGCGGCAAAACGCACTGCCTGGTCACCCGCTGCATCCAGTTGCTCCAGCGCGAGGCCAAACCGGAGGAGATCCTCGCCTTGACCTTCACCCGTGCGGCCGCCGCCGAATTCCTGCAGCAACTTTTCGAGCGTCTGGCCAACGCGGCGACCGACCCCGCGCAGTTGGCAAACTTGCAGAATGACTTGGGCCCGGACTGCCAGCCGATCGACGCCGAGGGCTGCACCAAGTTGCTGCGTGCCCTGGTGCAGGCCCTGCCGCGGTTGTCTATGGGCACGCTCGACCAATATTTCGGGCGTATCGTGCGCGCCTTCCCGTTCGAGTTGGGTTTGTCCAAGGAAGTGGAACTTCTCGACGATGCCGACAAGGAGGAAAACCAGAGACGCACGCTGGAACAGCTCTTTGCCGAGGCCACGAAAGAAAAAGGCTTGGATGAATTCATCGAGACGCTGCGCCAGCAAAGTCGGCATCGCGCCGAACAGTCGGCCCTCAAAGCCATTTCGCGGGCGGCCACCTCCCTGCAGGAAAAGTTCATCGAAACACCCGGGGATCGGCCTTGGGGGCATGCCGGTTCCATCTGGCCCGGGGGCAGCCCGATCCTCGAGGCCGAGGAGGTGCAACCGGCGGCGGAAAAGTTTCGTGCCGAGGTGCTGCGCACCAACACCCAACTCGACGACGCGGCCCGGGCGACCCTCGAGGAATGGCTGCAGGCCGCCATTGAGCACCGTCCGCCCAAACGTCTGGGCAAGGTTCTGTCCGCTTTCCTCAAAAAGCTCACCGATGCGGGTCTCGGCAAGGGCGACGCGGGCGGTGACTACATCGCGATGGGGCGCGGCGGTGACAGCAAAAGACTTTTCCTCCGTGATGGTGTCCGTGAACGGCGCGACGGCCTCTTCCGTTCGATCGCCAAGCTCGAGCTGTCCAGCAAGCTCGAGTCCTCGAGGGCGCTTCATGCGTTGCTCAAGGACTACGAGGAGATCTACCAGCGTTCGGTCCGGCTTGCCGGACAACTCACCTTCAGTGATCTGGCCACGCTGCTCGCCCTTCACCAGGAGAGAATCGACCACCAGCACATTGAGTATCGTCTGGACGGTCGCTACAGTCATTGGCTGCTCGACGAGTTTCAAGACACCAGCCGCCTCCAGTGGCGCATCATGCAACCCCTGGTCGACAACGTGGTTTGCGAGGACGAGGGACGGAGCTTTTTCTATGTGGGCGACACCAAGCAGGCCATTTACGGCTGGCGGGGAGGGGACTTCGAGTTGTTCGAGCAGGTGCACGACAACTTCAAGACGAAGCGCGGGGTGGACATCGCGAGGCAGCAGCTCCCCGACTCCTGGCGATCCGACGGCAATATCGTGCAGGTCATCAATGAGGTGTTCGCGCCCGACCGTCTCGAGAATGCGCCGGGTTTCGGTCTGCCCCGAGAGACCATCGCCCATTGGCAGAAGGCATGGGTCGTTCATCAGGCGCGGGAGGAACGCGCGGGCAAAGGCTTCGCGCAACTCCGGACGCTCAAAGTCGACAAGGACGAGGGTGATGATGCCAGCCAGATGGCGCTCGACGAGGCCGTGCTCGAGATCCTTCGCGACGTTGATCCGGTCGGCCGGGGAATCAATTGCGCCATCATCGTGCGCACCCGCGCCGCCTTGGAGCACTACGTCGCCCTCTTGCGCGGGCAAAAGGAACCGATCCCGGTGGCGGCGGAAGGACGGGTCAACCCGTGCCTCAAATCACCCGAGGGTCTGGCCCTTTATGCCCTCGTGAAGTTTCTCGCTTCGCCCCTCGACCGTATCGCCGAACAACAATTTCTGGCTTCTCCGTTCGGCTCTATCGCCGGGAATGACACGGCCGCCTTCCACCTCAATGCCCTCGGGCTGATCGCTGAATCGGGTTTGGCCGCAACTTTGTCCGGGTGGGTCCGCCAAGCCGCGGGCCAGTCCCTCATCGATGCCACCAAGGTCGAAGCCTTCGTCGAAGCCGCTTCCGACTATGATGCGCAGCGGAAGCCGAACGAAGATCTCTGCGCCTTTATCGAATTTGTCGACCACCGCATCGAGCAGGAGAGCGAGACGCCGGGTGTGGTCCGCGTCATGACCACGCACTTTTCCAAGGGGCTCGGCATGGACATGGTCATCCTGCCCGAACTCGGGGGCAAGGGAATGGCCGAGTTGCACGACACGGCCGGCATTTCGCTGCATCGCAATACCGAGGGCGAAATCCAATGGGGCTTGTCGCTTCCCTCCAAAGATATCTGCGCCGCCGACGACACCCTCGGGGCCGCCCGCGAGCACCTGCGGGCCCGGCAGGCTTACGAAAACTTCTGCGTGCTTTACGTCGCGATGACCCGCGCAAAACACGCGCTCTATTGCCTGCGGGCCCCGGTGAGAGATATCAAAAATAGCGGCCGCTGGCTGCAGGACTACTTTCCACAGGGTGACGGGTCAGATCCGGACAACCGCACTTTGGGAAACTCCCAGTGGTTCGAGAATTATCGGCGCCAAGAGCTGCATCCTACCAAGATTCTCGGAACGAAACTCAGGCCACGGCAGCGCAACGCCCCCGACACCTCGCCCTCATCGTCTGAAGGCGAAGACGTTCCGGCAGGCTTGATCCTCGGCGGTGGTGCGGCGCGTCATCTTGGCACCGAGGTACACGAACTGCTCGCCCAGGTCGAATGGCTGGGGAACGACCCCGATTACTCCGGAGCGAGCGATGCTGCGGTAAAGTTGGTCCGCGAATTTCTCGGTAGCGACCGGGCCGCGGCGCTCCGGAGGCCGGAGGGAAATTGCATCGTCTGGCGGGAGAGGGCTTTCGACGTGGAAATCGACGGAGAGCCCGTCAGTGGCGTCTTCGACCGTGTGCACCTCACGCTCGGGGCAGACGGTAAACCGGTCAAAGCTGCCATCTACGATTTCAAGACGGACAAAAGCCCGGTCGACCTGTGTGAGCGATACCGGGACCAGCTCGCCGCTTACCGCAAAGCAGCGGCCGCGCTCATGGGAATGGCGCCCGACCAAGTGCAAGCGGAGCCATTGCGGGTCAGAGCCCTGCCCTCTTGAGGAACTGGCGCCAAGACAAGGCGGTGGGCAGGGGCAAGTTGTGGTCGAAGGTCCTTTTTCGCTTGAAAACTGCTCAAGGCCCGCCGCGGCGGACTCCGGCCATCAACTATAAATTGCCTCCGGCCGTCTCCGCTTTGCGCCGGTCCTCAACACTATTCCTAGGCTTATGACACACAAACCCCTTTGTTCCTTCGCTTCCTTCTGTTCAATTCCCCTAATGCCGCGTGGTCTCCTCCTTCTGTTCCTTCTTTTGGCTGCCTGCGCTTCAGGCCCGGAGCCCGAGGTGAGGGCGGCGGATCCGGTCAAGACAATCGTTATCCGCAGCTGGCCCTCGGGCCTCGTCATCGAACTCAACGGAGAATACGTCGGCACCACGCCCGTCGAGTTGGTGGTCAACACGACGAAATCCGGGGTCTGGACCGCCGAGTACGGCCGCGGCTTCAGTCCCATTATCATGCGGGCCAGCACATCTGATGCCGCAGGCTGGGAACAAAAATTCTGGTATCCCGGTGACCGCATTCCCTCGCGTGTGCTCTTCCGCATTCCCAGCGCCATGAAGCGCCTCGCCGTGAATTGAGTTTCTTCAACCAAAGCGAACGGTCACCGGAGCGCGTGGGCCCTCGGGGATGATCCCGCGCAAGCGCGACCCCCGCCCCGCCTCTTGGTCTTTTAGCTTACCCTCGGTAGTTTAGTCGCCGCGGCGACCCTCGCGCCGTTTGCCTGCGGCTATTTTTGCTTCGCTATGGTTCGCTGAGCTCGGCGCTTTGGCCACGATGCGCGGATAGCTCTCCACCGCGCGGCGGATGATCACGTTCGAGAACCCGGAGTCGGTCGGAATCAAGATGAACTACGTGAACCAGACGGGCTTGGGGGGTGTCATGTTTTGGGAGTTGAGCGAAGTCGAATCCACTGCAGAGCGTTCTCTCTTGGAAACAATCTACAACAAGCTCCGCTTGCCCTGAGGGTAGTGCCGCAGGCTTCACTTCGATGCCGCCTGCAGCCGATCCGGCGCACCATGAGCCAAAAGGGGGCAGCCCTTATTGCATGCCTCCTTGCGCTTAAAATAATTCAACAATTTGCCAATTATCGCATTGTAGCCCTGCGGCCCGATGCCGCCCTTCGACCGATTGCTGGCCGAGTACCCGGCTCTGCGTTTGCGGCGGTTTGCCGATGCGCGCTGAAGGGTATCCCGTTTAGGCGTCTATATTCCGAATTTGCCAGAGGTGTCATCCCGATGTATGGACGGACTATGGAGATCCGTACATTGCTTCTTTTTGCGTTGGTGCTCGGTGTTGGCACCCAGCGCTCCAGCGCCTTGGTAGTCTGGGACGAAAGCGTCAACGGCCCGCTGGCCTCTTCCGGAAACGCGCCCACCACCCTTTCCCTTTCGCTCGGCTCGAACACCATCATTTCTTCCTTCGGGGGAAGCGCCCGGTTCGACTACTTCACCTTCACTTTGGCTGCCGGCCAAGGGCTGAACGGTTTCGCGCTTGATAGCTATGTCTCCACGGACCCGGTTGCTTGGTTAGGCCTCAAGTCAGGTGCTGATTGGACCATCGAATACGACACAAGCCGGATGATCGGGCAACAGCATTTTGGCGCGGCCAACGTCGGGATGGGGCTTTTGGGCATCTCCTCCGCCAATCCGCTGGGGCCGGGCACCTATACTGTTCGCTCGCAACAGCTGGGTGCATCGGCCAACTACCAGCTGGATCTCTCGGTTGTTCCCGAGCCATCCACTTATGCTCTACTGGTTCTTACCGGCGTGGGTTCTTTGTGGTGGGTGAAGCGGCGGCGAGTAGCCGGCGCTCGCCCTGCTCAGGCTGAAAAGGATGAAGTTGGTAACGATCGAACCATGCAGACATGGGGAAACAACGGACGGTAATCTTCACCGCGCGGGGAGAAAGGGGAGCGCCAATCAGGCTTGGTTGCGGGACGATTGCGACATCAGGGGGGGCGCGGCGTCTCCCCTATGATCACGGATGAGGACAGTCGGGATGCCTGTGCCCGGAGAAAAAGCAATCCAAGCCCATCGGGGCAAGCAGTGCTGTCTTTGTCAGCTTTGAGAGCCTCGTCGTCGGAATTTTGTGCTGCTGGATCTATAGATACACCGAGAGGGCAATTCGTTCAAACTCCTAACGCGTCATAGCCTCCGCCCTGTATTGATGCGGTCTGGCGGTGGCCCGCGTTTTGTCGATGCAGGGGGGGGGGGGCTGGCTGTCCGCTCCATAAAAAGGAAGCCCGAAAGGTCCGCCCTTGTGAGGGCAAACCCCCGGACTTGTCCTCCAGCCCATCTGGCGGGAAGGTCGCAGTATGTATCCCTGGCGGCCGAATGAAGTGGAAGAGGTCTTTTGCCGGTCGAGCGGGCCGGGTGGCCAGCACGTCAACAAGGTCTCCACGGCGGTCACCCTCCGCCACTTGCCGACGGGTCTCTCCGTGCGGGTGAGCACTTCGCGATCCCAGGCCCGTAACCGGGTCGAGGCGACCCGGTTGTTGGCGGCCAAGTTGGAAGCCGCCGCGGTTGCCGCGCGCCAGTTGCACTTGGCAGAGGTTTCCAAAAATCGCCGGCGCAAGGCCAAGCGCTCGAGGACGACCAAGCGCCGCTTGGTTGAATCGAAGCGGCGACGTGGCGAGATGAAGCAGTTGCGGAAAAAGGTGTCTTGATTCTGCTCGTGATGAGGGGAGGGTTCGGGTGCGGCGGGCTTTCCGGGATGGTGGGACACCGACGGGGATTGATCGCCTGCGGCGATCTCCGGGGGTTTGACTTTGTGTAGCTGGGGATTCGTTTTGCTTTGGCAAAACGGGGGCCGGTCGAACTTCGTTCTTCATCCCCTGGGAGGTTTTAGGCCGCCTCCGGCGGGTTTTGGAGGTAAGGGGATTCGAACCCCTGGCCTTCTCATTGCGAACGAGACGCTCTACCAACTGAGCTATACCCCCGGGAAACAGGATTTATCTAAGCACTACCGGCTGGTCCGGGCAAGTCCCGCCACGGTGACTCAGGCTTTGGCGTAGAGCTCGGCGCCTTTTTCGGTGAACTCGCGTGACTTTTCGGCCAAACCGGCCCGGAGGGCATCTTTTTCGGCCAATCCTTGCTCGGCGGCGTAGCGTCGGACGTCTTCCGTGATCTTCATGCTGCAGAAATGCGGGCCGCACATGGAGCAAAAGTGGGCGGATTTCGCGCCTTCTTGCGGAAGGGTTTCGTCGTGGAATTCCCGTGCGGTTTCGGGGTCAAGGCCGAGGTTGAACTGGTCCTCCCAGCGGAATTCAAAGCGCGCCTTGCTCAGGGCGTTGTCCCGGTATTGCGCGCCCGGGTGGCCTTTGGCCAGGTCCGCAGCGTGGGCGGCAATTTTGTAGGTGATCACGCCGGCTTTGACGTCCTTCTTGTCGGGCAAGCCAAGGTGCTCCTTGGGCGTGACGTAGCAAAGCATGGCGCAGCCGTACCATCCGATCATGGCGGCCCCGATGCCGCTGGTGATGTGGTCATAGCCGGGCGCGATGTCGGTGGTCAGCGGTCCGAGGGTGTAGAAAGGCGCCTCGTGGCACCACTCGAGTTGCTTGGCCATGTTTTCCTCGATCATGTGCATGGGCACATGGCCGGGACCTTCGTTCATCACTTGCACGCCGTGACCCCAGGCGCGCTTGGTCAGTTCGCCTTGCACTTCGAGTTCCCCGAACTGTGCTTTGTCGTTCGCATCGGCGATGGAACCCGGACGCAATCCGTCACCGATGGAGAAGCTGACATCGTAAGCAGCCATGATCTCGCAGATGTCGTCCCAGTGGGTGTAGAGGAAATTCTCTTCGTGATGCGCGAGGCACCATTTGGCCAGGATGGATCCACCGCGGCTGACGATGCCGGTCATGCGTTGAGCAGTGAGGGGAATGAAGCGCAGGAGCACGCCGGCATGGATGGTAAAATAGTCGACGCCCTGTTCTGCTTGTTCGATCAAGGTGTCGCGGAAGATGTCCCAGGTGAGGTCCTCGGCCTTGCCGCCCGTTTTTTCGAGGGCCTGGTAAATGGGGACCGTGCCGATGGGGACGGGCGAGTTGCGCAGGATCCATTCGCGCGTGGCGTGGATATTTTTCCCCGTGGAGAGGTCCATCACGGTGTCCGCGCCCCACTTGGTCGCCCAGCGCATTTTCTCGACCTCTTCCCCGATCGACGAGGCCACGGCACTGTTGCCGATGTTGGCGTTGATTTTGACCAGGAAGTTGCGTCCGATGATCATCGGTTCGTTCTCCGGATGGTTGATGTTGGCCGGAATGATGGCGCGGCCAGCGGCGACTTCGTCGCGCACGAATTCAGGCGTGATCTCGCGGGGGATGCGCTGCGGGAACCGGCGGAAGACGGATGGCGTGTAGTCGCTGGACGGGCTTTGGGCGCTTCCGGCGTGCTGCTTGTCCAGGCCTTGGCGGTCGATCTCCTCCGCCATATCCGCGAGATTGGCGTGACCCATGTTTTCGCGGATGGCGATGAATTCCATCTCGGGGGTGACGATGCCCTGGCGGGCATACCAGAGTTGGGTCACGGGATGACCGGCGGACGCGCGGAGGGGCTTGCGGCGGAGTCCGGGGAATTCCTCGAGCGCGGCCTTGGCCTCGCGCTTGGTGGCGTGGTTTGCATGGACAGCGGAAAGATATCCGTTATCCCCGGGTTGCACGTGGCGTCCCCCGTATTCGGCGACATCACCGCGGGCGATGATCCAGGCGCGTCGCAGGCCGGGCAGCCCGTGCTCCACCTCGCCGCGGAAATCACCGTCACCCCACGGACCGCTCGTGTCATAGACGCGCACCGGCTCATTGGGCTCGAGGTGTCCGTCAAAATTTTTCGACGGCGAAAGGCTGATCGCGCGGAAGGGCACCCGGACGTCGGGATGCCGCTGCCCGGGAACGTAAACGCGCGAGCTATTGGGGAGGGATAGGCCGGGGGTGGAACCGGTTGGAGAGGGATCGGAGATCATGGTGGTGGCACCGGGGAGGGTGCACGCAGTCAAGATGGTCTCCGCTCCCTTCGCCGGAATGACCCGGATCAGGTTCGAAGGGTCATCCGCCGCTCCCGCGGCGAAACTCTCAGCCTTGCGACTCCCCTGCTGGGGATGAGACTGGTCCGTGTGCGGCGGGGTGGGAAGGAAAAACGCCGCAGGCGAACCTGCGGCGTTTGCTCATGAGATGGCGGGCAACCGGTGCCGGGTCAGGCCACCAATTCGGCGGGCAGTTTGCCGCCGTGTTTGGCGATTTGTTGCATGACCTGTTTGTGCAGCCAGATGTTCATTTTGGCGCTGTCGGCGGTGTCGTCACCGTAACCGAGTTCTTTGGCCAGTTCTTTGCGCGCGGTCAGGCTGCTGTCCATGCCGACGAGTTTCATCAGGTCGACGATGGAAACGGTCCAATCGAGTTTTTCGCTGGTCTGGCCGCGGAGGCCATGGAGGTAGCCGGCGACGTCAAAGTCCGCGGGCACAACGGGTGTGGCCTCGGCGATGATGGTTTCGACGACTTCGACGCCTTCGGTTGATGAGGTCGGAGCGGCTTCCTTTTTGCCGCCGAAGACTTTGCTGATGATGGTGGAGAGGAGTCCCATGGTGTGTGTGGTATTTTTTGGTTGGTGGTTTATTTGCCGGCCAACATCGAGGCGATGGCCGGGAGATTTTTCAGGACGGCATTGACCGCGTCGTCGCCGGCCACGCCTTTGGCTTCGGTGAAGAAACCGCTGGCGAGTTCGCCGGCTTTGTCCATCGGGATACCGGCACCTTGCAGGGCGCCGAGAGCGGCTGCGGCGTCGCCGAGGTTGCCGCCGAGGAGTCCGCCGGCTTTGGCGAGAAGCCCGCCGAGGGCGCCGCCGCCTGCATCACTGGCGGGAGTGGAGGACATTAGCGCGCTGGCGCCGGGGAGGAGACCGAGGAGCGCGGTGAATTGCGCGTTGCCGGAGTCCGCCGATTTTTGTTTGACGAAATTGAGGATGATGCCGACGCCGGCGCGAACCGCGGGTTCGGGCAGGCCGAGGCTTTGACTGAGGGTTTTGATGATTTGATCCATGACCATGTTGTTAATAGGCGGACCGACCGCGCCGGGCGAGCGATTATTGAGCAATACCCTCCGGAGGGTAGGCGGAGGATCAGGCGTTTTCTGAAGGCGAAGCGGCCCCGTCGGAATCAAGGATGCGTTCGAGGGCATCGGCGAAGTCGTCGAGGGCTTCATCGGGGATCATGATGGTATCCCGGCGCCCGTTGACGTCCTCGGTGATTTTCAAGACGCGACCGCGGTTGTTCTCTTTGTAGTCGAGGAAGAAAATCTTCCGCCCCGCCACAATTTTCTCCGAGGCCAAGACCCGGTCCGGATTTTGCGAATAATCGTCGTTCATGCCATGCACTCCTTGCTTCTCCCTAGGACCACTAAAGAAGCGACGGGAACGGTGATCAAGGAGAAAAGGTTGAGAGCCATGGAAATTCCGTGCAGGCGGGCGAAGTCCGGCGTGCCGGGGACGTGGCCGGCGATGGCGGGTTGGATGAG